>Ga0066683_10001051_pt1 | contig 10441 bp, 7 predicted proteins | sample GraSoiAngelo_132_FD_62296 | JGI IMG/M metagenome (GOLD analysis project Ga0066683, IMG submission 62296) | Grasslands soil microbial communities from the Angelo Coastal Reserve, California, USA - 14_0929_02_40cm | ecosystem: Environmental > Terrestrial > Soil > Grasslands | place: USA... | reverse complement strand
CCGTCGTCCACGTAGAACCGCACCGTGACGTTGACGGCCGACGTCGTCCCGTCGTTGCGGAAGGTCGCGGACAGGAGGATGGGCGTGATGACGACGATCGACTTCTCGACGCTCGCGTTCTCGGAGGTCGTCCCGACGAGGGCGCTCACAATCACGACCAGGGTGACGTCGGTGTCCCGCGGCGGCGCGGTGATGTTCAGCCGGAATGAGGTCGTGTTGTGCGTCTCGGTCGTCGGGTTCGAAGCGGCCGGGAGCGCGCCGGCCGCGTCCGGGCCCTCGACATGCCACCGCACCGTGTATGTCACCGCGCCCGTCGGCCCGCCGGACAGCGTGAGGTTGTACGCGGCGGTCTGGCCCGGCGCGAGGGACGCAGGGCCTGTGAGCCCGGGGACGAGCGGCACCTGCGCGGCGGCGGGCGGGATCGCCATCGCGAGGGCCACCAGGAGGACCGCCGCCCCCAGGAGCACCGTGCGCGGTGCCACCTCACCGCCTCCGACGGGTGAGGAAGAGCCCCGCTCCGACCGCCGCCACGGCGGCGACGACGGCCGCGACGAGCTGCAGGTTGAGCGGCGCTTCGTGGGCGATGTCCGGCCCGCCGACCGTGATGCCTCCGGTGGCGAGGACCGGCATCTGGAGCGTGAAGAAACCCGTCGAGGAGACCGCCATCGAGTCTTGCGCGGACGCTCGGACGATCACGGTCGCGCCGCTCGCGCCCCCGGACGATTGCGACTGGAGGCGCACCTTCGTCGTCGAGTTCGCCGGGACCGTGACGCCCGAAAGGCGGATGTCGGTCGCCGCCCCGCCCACGGTGCCGAGCCGACCGATCCAGCCGTTCGCCGCGAGGTCATCGGGGTTCGTGATCTCCACGTTGACTGTTTCGGCGGCGTTTCCGGAGTTCGTGATCGTGAGCGTGTAGTTCAGGAAGCGGCCGTCGAACACGCCCGAGGTCGGATCGAGGGACAGGGAGAGCTCCCGGGTGCGGACGATGTCGACCTGGACGTCGACGCTGCCCTGGGTCGTGCCGTCCGTGGTCGACGTTGCGACGAGGGTGATGGTGCCGTGGTCCACGAGGGCGTCCGAGGGGCTCGTGAGCGTCACGACGACGCTCGCGCTCGTGCCGGAGGTCCCGAAGTTCAGCGAGACCGTCGACGGCGCGAAGGAGAACTCCCAGTCGGCCGGACGGCCGGAGAGCGACCAGGTGTCCGCGACGTTGCCCGTATTGCGCACGACGATCGTGTAGGTGACCGACGAGCCGGCGGAGATCGTCTGCCGCTGGGATGCGTCCCAGGACAGGACCACGGAGCGCGAGACGACCTTCTCGAGGGCGAGGTTCGCGACCGTGTCCGACTGCAGCGCGACCGAAGTCGTCGCCTGGTACGACACGGAGATCCCGTTCTCCGTACCCGTCTTCGTCGCCGTGACGGCGTAAACGCCCGCCGGGAGGACGGTCGAGTACGACCCGCTCCCGTCCGATGTCAGGTCGAGGACAGCCGCGGACTGGATCGTGATCGAGGCGGACGTCCGCGCGCCCTGCGCGCTCGTCGTGACGCCGGAGAGGATGAACCCGCTCGCCAGCGGAAAGTTCCGGGTGTTCTGGGCCGCGTGCGGCACCGTGATCCGGAGCAACGAGACGGCGCTCCCGAGGGAACGCGCTGCGTACACGTCGTACGTGCCCGGCGCGAGGCCCACCGAGTACGAGCCGTTCGACGCGGACGACGTTGTCGCGGCGATCGCGCCGCCTCCCCGAGCGGTGAACGTCACGGTCGCGTCGACGCCGAATCCGCCGAAGCTCACGGTTCCGGAGACCGTCGTGTTGTCGAGGTCCCGCGAGACGGACAGGTCGAGCGCGATGTCGGCCGCCCCCGGCGCCACCGTGAGGCCGCCCGTGAAGGCGTACGTGTAGAAGCGCGGCGCGCCCGACTCCGTCGCCGAGTTGGTCCCCGTCAACGTGACGGTGTAGTTGCCCGGGACGAGGTACGCGGCGTATGCGCCGGACGAATCCGTGGAGACGTTCACCCGGCCGCCTTCCGCGCGCGCGAACGAGACGGGCATGGGCCCGACGACGCCCGCGCCGTTGAACAGGGCGTGTCCCGCCACGCGAGTCGCCTTCACGAGCGCGTACGTCAGGTTCGTCGCAGGCACCGTCGCGGTCGAGATGAACGCGTATTGGTCCGGGACGATCTGTTTGATTCCAGAGACGGCGTAGGATCCGGGCACGAGGTAGACCACGAACCCGGCCGTCGTCGCCTCCGCGGTGCGGTGCTCCGGACCGTCGAAGGACAGCGACGCGGACTGCGGGACCCCGGACAAGGTGACGCTCCCCGTCACCCGGGTGCGGGTGACGATCGCGATGTCGTAGGCGAGAGACGCCTGGGCGACGGACACGTCGATGCCGTCCGATCCCGCGTTCTGGTAGCGCCAGTCCCGAGTCGTCGAGACGTTCTCGTCGACGAGGAGGTCGTACGTGCCCGGGACGAGGCGGAAGCCGTAGCCGCCGTTCGAGTCCGTGATGGTCGTCTGCGTGACCGCGCCTTCGCCGATTGCGACCGCGCGGACGGTGACGGGTCGGTTGAGGAGCGGGGCACCGTCCAGGACCACGCTGCCTTGGACGGCGACCGGAGTCGGGACGAGGGCGATCGGCAGGAGCGCTCGGAGGCTCGCCGGCGACGACGCCGGGATCGCGCGGGTCTCGAACCCTGCGGCGGACACGGAGCCCGCGTAGGTGTGGTTCCCGAAGAGGGGGACGGAGAACCCGCCCGTCGCATTCGTCGTCAGCGAGACGTGCGCCCCCGTGTCGTCCGTCAGGGCGATGCGCGCGCCGGCGATCGCCTCGCCCGGATCGAGCGCACCGTTTCCGTCGATGTCGCGGTACACGGACCCGCCGACCGCCTCCGAGGCGTTGACCAGCCGGATGTCGACCGTCCGGCTCGCCAGCAGGGCGATGGATCCGAACGAGGCCGCGACGGCGTTGAACGCCTGGAGGTCGTACGTGCCCGCGGGCAGGAGCGCGAGGTAGCCACCGGTCCCGCTCGTGGTGAGCCAGCGCTGGCCTGCGCCGTTCGCGAAGGCAACGACGGCTTGCGGATTCCGAACCGCCGGATTCGGATCGAAGACGGTGCCCGTGACCCGGACCCCCTGGACGAACATCGTGTCGAGGGAGCTCGTGGCCCCTGCGGCGACGAGGACCCGGCCTAACGTCGCGTAGAGCGTCGTGCCGTCGTACGAGCGTCCGCTGACGAACCATTCCCCCGCCGGAAGGCGGATCGCGTACCGGGCGGACGCGTCCGACGTGACCGTGCGGACCATCGACGGATCCGACGCGGACTGGAATTCGAGGCTGGCAAACGGCCGGGCCGTCCCGAAGACGGTCGTCGTCCCGGCCACGGTGCCCGATGGCCGGAGCGTCAGGTTGAGCCAGACGTCGACGTTCGCCGCGCGCACGAGGACGGGGTTCGATGCGAGATCGCCGGACGCCGCGGTGAGGGTGTAGTTCCCCGCCATCAAGGGCCGCAGCGCGTACGATCCGTCGCTGCCCGCCGTGAAGTGCAAGGTCGTCCCGTTCGTCTCATCGACCCCGTCGATCGTCGCGCCCGCCACCGATCCGCCGAGGCTCGAAGTCGCGATGCCTCGTATGCCGGCGTAGGGCACCGCGACGTTCGCCGTCACGTCCGCCGTCCCGATCGTGCCGTCGGCGGCCCGGACCGTCCGTCCGTTCGCTTGCACGGTGAGGGCGTACGTCCCGGGCGGCAGATTCGAGACCGTGAAGGAGCCATCCGGCCGGCTCGTGACCGTCCGCTGATACGGGAACTCCTTGTCGGTGAAGGTGAGGACGGCGCCCGGGAGGACCGCGTCGCCCGCTTGGAGAGCGCTGTTCCGGTCCAGGTCGAAGTAGAGTGTGCCGCTCTCCGAGTGCGCCGGGACGTTCAGGTCCCGAGTCATGATCCAGTCCGGGACGCCGTCGCCGTCGGAGTCCGCGGGCACGCGCATCGCCTGCTCCTCCGACACCGCGAGGGTGGCCGTCGCGAGGGTGCGAGTCCCGATCATGTTCGTCGACGGTCTCCCGACGGACGCCGTGATCGTGACGTTGCCGAAGGGCACGAGGACGCTGTAGTGCCCGTTCGCATCCGTCACGGTCCGGTAGTGCGGCGTGCCGATCTCGTCCGTCACGGTGATGTTCACGCCCGCGAGGGGCACGGAGTCCGCCGAAACGGTGCCGTTGACCCACGCGCCGTCGTAGTACCGCAGGAAGACGACGCCGCTCGCGATGCTGCTGATCGTGCTCAGGTCGACCGTCCCCTTGATCTTGCCCGCCTGGATGTCCGCCTGCTTCTTCTGCGCGTCGAGGTAGTTCATCGCCTGCCACGCGTCCGTGTGGTTCGACACGTCCGGGAACGGGTTGTAGTACGACGTACGATAGACGACCCTCCAGTGGGTCAGGTTCCACGCGGGCACCGGCGGGAATGCCTGCATCCCCGGATCGAATCCCGGGATGGCGGGGTTGTTCGGGAAGCCGATCTCCGTCGGGGAGTACCCGACGTACGCGCGGTAGAACATGGAATCGTAGAAGGCCGGCTGGTACGCGATCCGCGAGGAGCGAACCTGGTCCCCGGGCTGCAGGAACTGGATTTGGATGTTCGTCGCCCGGGTCGTGTTCACGAAGATCTGGAAGAAGTCCGGCGCGAGGACGCGGCCGTCCGCCAGCTGGATGACCCGGTGATCCGAGAGCTTCACGGGTGCGTAGAAGATGCCCGTGTTCTGCGCGTTGATCGGGAACAGGCGCGAGTCGACCGCGAAGTAGCCGATGTCCGTGCCCGTCGCGTCCCGGAGGGCGTGGTACAGGTCGACCATCCGCTCCTCGCCGAAGCGGGCGGTGAGCAGGTGCGACAGCAGGATGTATTGCGCGTTGAGCGGATGCATGTTCGAGTCCCAGACGCCGTACCTCACCGGGTCCGCGAGTACGACGGCCACGTAGACGTTCGGATGGCCGAGGACGGCCGCGAAGATGTCCGCCGAGATGCCGTACGCCGTCAGGATGTCCCGGACCTTCGGGCCGATCGTCAGGCTGTGCGCCCGGAAGTCGCCCTCGATGAGGCGGACCGCGAGAAGCGCGATGCCCTGCGTCTCGTTCTGCGCGGTGAGGAACTGGCCGGCGAGCGCGTAGCCGTTCTGGAAGTTGTCCGCCACGGTCGGATGGGCGCCCCGGTCGACTGCCTCGAAGCCGTAGTCCCACCACGACAGGTAGGCGGGCCGCAGCTCCGGCGGTTCGTCCGCGTCCTGCGTGCGGAACCACGTCCAGGCGGCAGGATAGTAGTCGGTCGGCTTGGGCAGCGTGTACCCGAACGCCCCGAAGTAGAATGGGCTGTTGCTGCTCGGGTTGTAGCCCGGGGCGCGAAGGAACGACGGCAGGGTCGAGGCGACCTGGCGGTCGTACTGCGCCTTCAGCTCGAACGGGATCGCCGCGTCGAGCCCGAACCAGACGTTCGGCACGAGCACGAGGAAGACGACGCCGAGCGCGGCGAGGACGTGCCGTACCTTCAGGGACTTCCGCACGGCGTTGCGCCAGTTGCCCTCCGCGAGCGAGCGGTAGGTGCGCCGCATGCCCGCGAAGTCCGCCCGGACGAGGACCAGGTCGATCGCATACCCGGCGGCGATCGCGAACGCGGGGGAAGCGTTGAAGATGAAGCGCGCCGCGGTGATCGCCATGAAGACCGCGACGAAGGTCCAGATCACCGCGATCCGGTACGCGGGCTCGCGCCGCCGCGGGATCTGCCACAACATGTACGCGATCGCGAGGAGGCTCATCCCGAACGTGAAGAGGCCGAAGCTCAGGATCAGCTGGGACATCCCGGGCGCCTGGTCCTCTGCGATCGTCGTGACGACCTTCGACTGGATGAAGTAGCCCGCGCCGGTCACGAAGGCGCTCGCAAGGGTCGGGTTCACGACGACGCCGACCGCGAGGCCGACGGCGCCGGCGATGAGCGTGCTCGGGATCACGAGGGTCCACGGGTAGTCGCGCGTGACGGTGAAGGCGAGGCCGAGGACGATCGACGCGAGGAAGAGGTACGCCGGGACGTCGAACCAGACGCGGATGTTGTTCCGCACGTAGTACCACTGGAACGCGAGGAGGATCGGCGTCGCGAGGGCGATCGTGAACAGGATCCACGCGCCCATCGGGTCCTCGTTGCGGAAGCGGTCCACGAACATCTCCGCGGCGAACCAGACGAGCAAGATCACGCTGACGTACGCCCAGCCTTGCCATGCCAACGCGATCACGGTGACGGAGAGGCCCGCCAGCAAGGCGTACAGGACGCTCGTCCGGTTCTCTCGGAAGAACCCGCGGATGCCGGCGGAAATCGACTCCCGCTGGAACCAGTTCTCGACCCAACGCCGGCCCTTCATCGTCTTGAGAGCGCGCAAGAAGAAATAGAACGTCGATACGACGAAGAAGAGGGTGAACGCGTCATGATCCGCATCGGTCGAGTTGCTCCTCTGAAGATTGCCGACGCTGATCGCGATCAGGAGCGCGCCGATTAACCCGGCCTTCCGGCCGAACGCCTCCTTGCCCAAGGCATACGTCGGGAACACGATGAGCGCCCCGAACAGGCCCGACGACAGGAGGAACACGAAATAGACGGCGTCCCAGGCATTGTGGAAGAGCGGGGCGAGGGCTCGGCCGACGAGGAGGGAGAACCACGGGAAGAGGGGTGGCCTCGGATTCGGGAAGCTCACCGGGTAGTTCAGCATCCGGTCCGTCCCGAGGTCCTTGCCGGTCTGGAAGGAATAACATAAGGCGCGGTCCCAGTAGTACGAGTCGGACCCGCCGGAGTATCTCGGGACGTAGTTCGCATCGCATTGCGACGGCGCCGCGGTCGCCAACGAGAGGTCGTAGACGAAATACACGCGGACGAAGAGGGCCACGCCGAAGATCAGCACGAGGATGAGGCCCGTCCGCCAGTGGGCACGGAGCCAGCCTTTCTCTTCCTGCAAGACGCGGCAAACCTCCGGGAGGTTGCGCCCATGAGGGAGCCCCTATATATCCGTTCTCGGGAATCCGCGGAGGGCGCGGAGTCCTCCACAAGCGAGGGCATCGCAAGAGGCTTTTGGCGCAGCGCTCGAACGGCGCGGACCGCGATGGGCTTAAGCCCGGGCCCGCGCTTCCCGCGCGCGATGAAGCGGGACCTGATGGAGATCCTCTGCTGCCCGGTCTGCAAGGGCGACCTCGAGCTGACCGTGAAGGCCGAGAAGGACGAGATCCTCGAAGGGTCCTTGTTCTGCAAGAACTGCAACCATCGCTACGAGATCACGGATGGCATTCCGGACCTGCTGCCACCGGACTTCAAATGAATTCATGAGCCAAGCCGGTGTGCTCGCCGAGCCTTCGCCCGTTCGGATGCCACGCCGTCCATCATCACGGCGCAACTCTCGGCTACTTCTGAGATGGGAGTCTCATAGGCCCACTCCAGGTGACACCTTCGCCCGCGGGGTAGTCGCAATCACATCGGTCCGTCCCGATACCACCCGGCTCGTTCTCGTCTCGGTACCGGTACATCCGACCGCAAACCCTTCGATCGTGGCGCTGGTGCTTGAGGCCACGAAATCCGCAGCGGGGACACAGATTCGACATCCGGATGGCGCCGATGATGTTGGCGATTCCGGCAGCGATCGGCCCGACGGCGACAAGGAAGATGGGACTGCCGGAGAAGAACGTGCCCAAACTGATGAGCAAGCCGATAGAGAGGAGTGCGATGCCTTTCCCCATTGATGGCTTCGCCATGGCCGCTAGTGGCGGAGTATCATCAGGCAGTGTTTAAGATACCATGATGGTCCCCGACGAAGGGCCGATGCGCGCCCCGAAGGGCGGGCGTTAAAGGACTGCGACACTCGGGGACTGCTCCGGGTGAAGTCCAGCGTCCCGCACCTTTGGGCCGCCGGGTTTCAGATGAATTCGGCCTGCGCCGCGACGATCTGTGCGCTGTCGCTCGCGCGCGCGTACGCCTCGAGGGGCTCACGATTCAGGATGAGGAACTGATCGCCCCATGCGAACTTCGCGAGGATGGCGCGACCCTCCGGCTCTCGGCCGAAGATCACGAGCGCCGCGGCGAGCGCCTCGACGGACGACAGGACGAACGGCTTGCCGTAGTTCACGGGATTCGCCGCGAGGAGGTACGGGAGCGCCCGCGCGGCAGCGTGCGGGACACTCGGGAACGTCCCCCGCTTCCACGAGACGTCGATTACCGCCAGGCCGTGTCGCTCCGCGCGCGGCGCGTCCGCGGGCGACAGGGCGCGTTCCGCATTCGGCGTGAGCAGCACGGCACCTCGGGGCAACGAGCGAGGCCGGGGGACGAACGTCATGAGGCCGAGCCGTTCGAGGCGGCGCGAGGTGCACTTCTTTGGATCGCACTGGCCCGCGTGGTACGCAATGAGTCGGATTGCGGACATCGCCTTGTCACGCTCGCTCGAACTCCGCGTACAGTTGGAGGCCCATCGGCAGGGGTCGGGTCCCAAGGACCGCGAGCCGTCGCGAGAGCCGGCGGGGGACCGAGTTCATCACGCGGTCGGGGAGCGGGATGCGGTACGTGAAGCGCCGGATGACCCGCAAGCCAGTCATGGCCCCGAGCGACTCGAGTTCCGATAGCGTGAAACCCTCTCTTCGATGCTCGTCGGGATGGCTCGGCGTCGTCGCGTGCGAGGCGTCGTGGAGGAGCTCTGGATGGAGGGCCCCGTGCGTCAGCGGTCCTGCCAGATTGCGCACGACGGAGTCCGGAAGGAACCGCAACAGCCGGTACGGGAGGGCCTCGGCATTGGGAGTCGTCATGAAGAAACGGCCTCTGGGTCGCAGGACCCGGTGGACTTCACCGAGCAACCGGACCGGCTTGTCGAGGTGTTCGAGGACCTCCGTCGCGACGACCGCGTCGAACGTCTCATCCCGGAAAGGCAGGCCTCTCTCCGCGTTCGCGAGGAGGACGTGGAGGGTGGCCTCCCTCGCGCGGCCGCGTTTCCGGGCCTGGACCGCGGAGGTGCGGAGAGGGAGGATGTCCATCGCGATGAGATCGAACCCCGCGGCCTCCGAGAGGGTCATGGAGAGGGCGCCATTCCCGCATCCGATGTCGAGGACCCGCGCCGGGGCCTGATTGCGGAAGCTCGCAATCTGGGTCGCCAGGAGGCGCTGGCGGGACAGGTACTCCCAGCGGACGTAGTCGGCCGGCTGCACGAGGTCCGCGAGGACCCCTTCGATGCGAACCACCACCGCCGAAGGCTCCACCCGACCGCCCAAGCGGAGGGCCGGAGATATAGGTGTCGTCGTCTCGGGTTCCGACACAAAACCTTTCAGCGACGGGGGCCTTGTTCGGCTGCCACCGTGATGATCGAACCGATGCTGACCTGTGATGAATGATGGGCGATCTGAGTGGCCCTGCTTTGTCAACACGGAAGCGTGGCGGGGACGGATTCTTTTTCTAGCAAGACGCCGTTCGAAGCGCGGGATGCACGCATGGTGAGCGGTTTCGACCTCATCGGACACAACCGGACGTTCCAGATTCACTGGGCGAAACGCGTCGTCGCGTTCTTCCTCGACCTCACGATCATCTTCGCGCCCCTCTGGTCGTTCCTCTATCTCGGGGGGGTCCGGCAGCCCTGGATCTACGGCGTCCTCGGAGGCTTCCTCCTCTACGCCTACTCGACGGCGATGGAGGCGGCCGCGCGGTGCACGCTCGGGAAGTTCATCCTCGGCCTCGAGGTCCGATCGCTCCGCGGGCCCATGACCCTGGGGAAAGCCGCCGTCCGGAACTTCCCCAAGCTGTTCTGGTTCGCGTTCCCCCTGCTCGACACACTCGCCGGCCTCGTCGTCGACGGAGACCCGCGGCAGCGGTGGTCCGACAAGATCCTCGGCACGACCGTCGCCCAGTCGCACCTGATCGACGTCCGCGTCCACCGCCTCGACGGGGCCGACACGGAAGCGCCCTAGAGGCCGCGCGGCACGGTTATATAGCGTCCTCCGGATGATGGCGGCCGCGTGAGGCCATGCTCTTCGTAACCCAGCTCCGGGTCCTCCCCGGCCAGTGGGAGGATGCGACGCGGCTCTTCAAGCACCCGAAACTCCCGAACAACGTGATGGTGCACGAGTTCCTCGGGCTCCTCGGAAAGCCGGATGCCATCGTGATCTTCGAGGCGCCCGACGCCTCGACGGCGGCGGACTTCATGGTGCAGTTCAGCCGCGTCACCGACGCGACGACCTCCCTCGCCTTGCCGATCGAAGAATTCAAGTGGACCTGGTGACCCGCCCGGCCGGGCCGGTCCGGGGCGTCACAGGAAGAACCATTGCCAAATCAGGGCCACGGCCACGATCACGGAGGCCGCGACCTCCCACCACCCGAGGCCTGCGAGCGCCCTCCGGGGCTTCGGGTCGAAGTACGTCGCGAATCCGATTCGGCCGTCGCCCGCC
>Ga0066683_10001045_pt1 | contig 10451 bp, 10 predicted proteins | sample GraSoiAngelo_132_FD_62296 | JGI IMG/M metagenome (GOLD analysis project Ga0066683, IMG submission 62296) | Grasslands soil microbial communities from the Angelo Coastal Reserve, California, USA - 14_0929_02_40cm | ecosystem: Environmental > Terrestrial > Soil > Grasslands | place: USA... | reverse complement strand
ATCGACATCCGCACGCTGCCGCTCGTGCTGCAATACAACAAGCAGGACCTCCCGCGCGAGCTGATCCTTCAGGCTGCGGACCTGGACGACGCGCTCAATTTCCGCGGCGTACCGAGTTTCCCTGGCGACGCGCTGCACGGGCGCGGCGTGTTCGAGACGCTGAAGGCGATCTCGGAACTCGTGCTGAAGCGCCTCTCGGCCGGGAGCACGGCATGACCGCCGCGCTCAACCCGAAGTTCTCGTTCGAGACCTTTGTCGTCGGCGCCGCCAACCGCCTCGCGGTGACAGCGGGCCGGGCGGTCGCGGAGAACCCCGGCACGGCCTACAACCCGCTCTTCATCTACAGCGGGTCGGGGCTCGGCAAGACGCACCTGCTGATGGCCCTGGGCCAGGGTGCGAAGAAGCTGCTTCCGCATCTCAACATCGAATACCTCACCCTGGACGAGTACGTGGAGGCGTTTCACGCGGCGGTCGCCGCGGGGCAGGGCGACGCGTTCCGCCGCCGCTTCCAGAACGTGGACATGCTGCTGGTCGACGACGTGCAGTTCCTCACCAACCGCAAGGAGATGCAGGCCGAGCTGCTGCGGCTGACCGAAGCGCTCCAGACGGCGGGGCACCAGATCGTGCTGACGAGCGACCGGCCACCGGCGGAGATTGCGGACCTGGACGAGCGGCTGATCTCGCGGTTCTCGGGCGGCTTGGTCGTGGACATCGGCGCGCCCGACTACGAGACCCGCGTCGCGATCCTGCGACGCAAGGCCGAGGAGCGGCGAGCGAAGTTCCAGCCGGGTGTCCTGGAGACGGTGGCGGCGGCTGAGTTCCAGAACGTGCGCGAGCTGATGGGCGCGCTGAACCGGCTGGTGGCCTACCAGGCCGTGAACGACGTGCCGCTCAACGCCGAAGGGGCGAAGCAGCTGCTGGGGCTGTCCGCGACTGCACGCGCTGGCGGCCCCGCTGCGACGGCGGCGCCCTCGGGCGACGAGTTTGGGGCGTTCCTGCACGACGTCACGGTCACGGTGGGGAAGGCGGTCGAGGCATGGCGGGCGCGCGTGGCGGAGGCGGTGCTGCGGTGGGAGGGGGAGGGCTACCGCACTCAACGGCTCGAGGCGCTGCTCGAGCAGGAGGCTCCCGCCGGCGTGGACGACGTGATCGCCGGGTTCGCCCGCGATGCCGAGCGTCTCAAGGCGCTCGAAGCCGAAGTGGCGGCGCTCGATCCGGGCGCGGCGGGCCAGAGTCTGTTCCGCGATCCCGATCGGCTGGCGGACGCGGAGGCGGCGGCGGAGCGGGTGCGCGCCGGAGCCGCCCCGCCGCCCGGCCCATCGGGCGCGTTCCCCCTGGCGGCGTACGCCGTGGGGCGTTCCAACGAAGTGGCGGTGAGCGCGGCGCGTGCGGTGATCGAACACCCCGGCAAGCGCTACAACCCGCTCGTGCTCACCGGGAAGAGCGGGCTCGGTAAGACGCACCTCCTGAACGCCATCGGGCTCGAGCTGGCCAAGGCGCCGGGCGCGATCGTGGCGTGTCTTTCGACCCAGGCGTTCATCGACGAGCTGATCGCCGCCATCGACGGCAACCGCATGGACTGGTGGCACGCCCGCTACCGGCAGGCGACGGCGCTGCTGCTCGACGACGTCCATCTCATGGCGGGCAAGGACCGCACGCAGGAGGAGTTGTTCAACCTGTTCAACCTGTTTCAGGACGACGAGCGGCAGCTCGTCTTCACCGCGCCGCAGCACCCCAACAAGGTCACCGGGCTGGAGCCGCGCATCACGTCGCGGCTCGAAGGCGGATTGGTTGCGGAGCTCGCAGAGCCGGACCGCGCGGTGCGTCGCACCGTGCTCGAGCGACTGCTCGCGCAGCAACAGATCGCTCCTGATGCGGCGCTCCTCGACTACGTCGCCGACCGGCCGGTGGACTCGGTGCGCGCTCTGGTCGGCGTGGTGCAGCGCGTCATCGGCGCCGCGGCGGCGCAGGATCAGCCGGTGACGGCGGGATTGGCGCGTGAAGTGCTCGAGGGCCAGCCTGCGGAGCAGGGCCGCCGGACGGGGGGGTTTCGCACCAGCGGGCTCGTCGTGTCGAGCCTGGGGGGCATCCGCAGCCGCGAGAAGATGGCGTGGGACTGGCCCGACCCCGTGGATCGCATCGTCGAGGAGCTGCGCTGATGGCCATCAAAGGCTCGCTCAAGGAAGCGTCGCTCCCCGATGTGCTCCAGCTGCTGGCCATGGGGCAGAAGACCGGCTGCCTCTCGATCGCCGACCGCTCGAACTTCGGCTACATCTACTTCGAGAAGGGGCGGATCTCCTACGCCTCCATCGTCAACCGCCGGGACCGCCTGGGCGACATCTTGGTGAAGCACGGCAAGATCACCGAAGAGCAGCTCGACGCGGCGATCCACAGGCAGGGCAAGGAGCGCGACAAGAAGCTCGGCCAGATCCTCGTAAGCCAGCAAGTGATCACGCAGGAGGACCTGGAGCGCTACATGCGCGTGCAGATCGAGGAGTCCGTCTACTACCTGTTCACCTGGACGCAGGGGACGTTCAACTTCGAGGCCGAGGTCCGTCCCGAACAGCAGGACTTCCTCGTGTCGATCAACCCTGAGTCGCTGCTGCTCGAGGGCGCGCGGCGCGTGGACGAATGGAGCCTCATTGAGAAGAAGATCCCCTCGTTCGACTTGATCTTCGTCCTGGACAAAGACCGGCTGGCCATCTCGGAGGCGAAGCTCACGGACGCGCAGCAGCGCCTGCTGCCGCTGCTCGACGGCTCGCGCGACGTGAACCAGGTGATCGAAGACTCCGGGCTCGGCGAGTTCGAGATCGGGAAGGGGCTGTACGGTCTGATCACCGCCGGCTTCCTGCACCGGGCCGGCCGCACGACCTCGCCGGCGGACGTGCAGGCGACCGACGCGCGGGTGGAGGAGCACCGCAACCTCGGCATCGCCTTTTACAGGACCGGGATGCTGGACGAGGCGGCGCGCGAGTTCCGGCGCGTGGCGGAGCTGCGGGCCAGCGACCCGAGCGCGCACTTCTTCCTCGGCCTGGTGGCGCTGCGGCAGGCGCGCTGGCGCGAGGCGATGGAAGCGCTGCGGCTCGCGGCGGAGCGGGGCGGCAGCCGCCCCGCTGTGCTGCACAACCTCGGCCTCGCCTACGAGCAGCTCGGCCGGCTCAGCGAGGCGGAGGCTGCGTACGCCGAAGCGGCCGCGCGCGCGCGCACCGACGCGCGCATCTATCTGGGGTGGGGCATCGTCGCCCTCAAGCAGGGCGACTTTGCGAGCGCCGCCGGCCGGCTCGACCGGGCCAAGGAGCTGTTCGGCGAGGTCCAACCGGCGACGTGGTTCTGGGCGCGCACGCTCGCCGCTGCCTCGGCGGGGGAGTTCGAGCTGGCCGAGGAACTGGCCGAGCAGGGCGCCGAAGCGTACCCCTCGCACGCCGTGCTCCAGAACAACCTCGCCGTGCTGAAAGAGCTGGCGGGTGAGCTCCAACTGGCCGAGGCGCTGATCCGCGGCGCTCGCAAGAACGAGCCGTCGCTGCCTCAGCTGTCGAAGAACCTCGGCGACCTGGCGTACCGCGCCTCGCGCTACGACGAGGCGTGGGAGGCGTATCACCGGGCGGTCGAGCTGGCACCGGAGCTGGGCGACGATGTCTACTTCAAGCTCGGCAACATCGCCTACAAGCGGAACGAGCGGGAGCTCGCGGTCCAGCTGTGGCGCCGCGCTCTGGAGCTCAACCCCAAGCACGAGCTGGTCAAGGCCAATCTGGACACGTTGAGCGCCCTGTCGTGACGGCGGAGCAGGACGAGCGGGCGTTCCGCGCCCTCACGCAGAAGGTCTCGGCGGCACGGGGGCTGCGCTGCGAGGCCTACAAGGAAAAGTGCCTGCGACGGCGCCTCGCGGTGCGGATGCGCGCCCGGGGCGTGCACACCTTCGAAGCCTACAGCCGGCTGCTCGACGAGGATACGAGCGAGTACGACCGGCTGCTCGATGCGCTCACCATCAACGTCACGAAGTTCTGGCGCAACGCCGCGACCTGGCAGGCGCTGACGGACCCCTATCTGCGGGAGCTGTGGCGCGCGCGCCGGGGCGGCGTCCGGGCGTGGTCCGCGGGGTGCGCGTCGGGGGAGGAGCCCTACACGGTGGCGGTGGCGCTCGCCGAAGTAGCGCGCGCGCTGGGCGAGGAGGCCGTGTTCGCAACGGCGGAAGCGCGCATTGACGCGACCGACGTGGACCGGGAGAGCCTGGAGCGCACTGCGGCGGCCCAGTTTCCCGACAGCGCCTTCGCCGAGATGCCCGCTGACCTCGCGCGCCGCTATTTCACGGCCGTGGCGCCGCGCCGTCCGCTGCCCGTGCTCCAGCGCCTGGTGCGCGTGCGCCGCCATGACCTCACCCGCGAGCCGCCTCCCGAGCCTCCGTACGATCTCATCGTGTGTCGCAACGTGGTCATCTATTTCGACCGGCCGATGCAGGAGCGCCTGTTCTCGGCGTTCGCCGACGCGCTGGTGCCCGGGGGGATCCTGTTGCTCGGCAAGGTCGAGACGCTGTTCGGGCCGGCGCGCGAGCGCCTGACCCTGGAAGACCCGCGGGAGCGGATCTATCGCAGGCCCGCGTGAACCAGGCGGCGGCGCGGGAGTCCATCGTCAAGGTGGCGGACTGGGCCGCCGAGCGGGGCGGGGGCGTGCTCGTGACGCTCGGGCTGGGATCGTGCGTCGCGATCATGCTGCACGATCCGGGAGCGGGGGCAGGGGCGATGGCCCACGTGCTGCTGCCGTCCCGGAGTCTGTCCCGCGACACGAGCAACCCCGCCAAGTTCCCCGAGACCGCCGTCCCGTTTCTGATCGAGCGCCTGAGTGCCCTCGGCGCCGATCCGCGCCGCCTGGTTGCCAAGCTCGCGGGCGGCGCGAGCATGTTCGCGCAGCTCATGACGCCGGGTTCGCTGCAGATGGGCGAGCGGAACATCGTCGCCGCCCGCGGCGTGCTGCGCGCGGCGGGGATCCCGATCGCCGCCGAGGCCGTGGGCGGCGGGAGCGGCCGCTCGCTGCGGTTCTACGTCGCCGACGGCCGGGTCGAGGTCCGATCGGTGGGAACCGATGCCTGCGTCATCTGAACGGCGGCCGCGCGTCCTGGTCGCCGACGACAGCGCGCTGATGCGGCGCGTGCTGCAAGACCTGCTCGACGGCACTGGGCAGTTCCAAGTCGTCGCGACCGCGCGCGACGGCCTCGACGCCGTCCGCAAAGTGCATCAGCACGCTCCCGACGTGATCACCATGGACCTCGAGATGCCGGAGCTCGATGGTCTCGCGGCGATCGGCTACATCATGTCGGAGGCTCCGCGGCCGATCGTGGTGGTCAGCGCACACGCGGGCCCCGGCACCGCGGCCGCCATCCGCGCGCTCGAGCTGGGCGCGGTGGAAATCGTCGCCAAGCCGGCGGACGCGACTCGCGCAGCGCTCGAGCGACTCGGGCCGGAGCTGGTGGCGGCGGTGCGACGCGCCCTCGCCGCCGACGTGTCCCACGTCTCCGTCATGGCGCGGCCCCCGGCGCCTGTGCGTCACCCGCCCGAGACGTCGCTCCGTCCGCGCGCCCGGCTCGCGGTCGCGGTGGCCGCGTCGACGGGCGGGCCGCGCGCGCTCGCCGAGCTGCTGCCTCGCCTGCCGAGCGGCCACGGCGCCGCTGTGCTGGTCGCGCAGCACATGCCTCCCAAGTTCACGCGCAGCCTCGCCGAGCGGCTCGACTCCATGAGCCCGCTGCGCGTCGTCGAAGCGGATGACGGCACGCCGGTCGTGGTGGATACGGCGTACGTCGCGCCGGGCGATTATCATATGCGAGTGACGGCCGCACCCGACGGTCCCGAGATCGCGCTCGACCAGGGGCCGCTCATCTGGGGCGTGCGCCCCGCGGCGGACCCGCTGTTCCGGTCGGTAGCCGAGGTGTTCGGCCCCGACGGCGTGGGCGTCGTGCTCACCGGGATGGGACGCGACGGCGCGGCCGGGCTGCGCGCCATCCACGACGCCGGCGGCACCGGCCTCGCGCAGGACCGCGAGTCCGCGGTGATCGCGGGGATGCCGCTCGCCGCGGTCCAGGCCGGAGGTGTGGACGCGGTGTTGCCGCTGGGCCAGATTGCCGACCGCGTGGTGGCGGAGCTGGCGCGCCGGCGGGCGCGCGCGTCGCGCCCGTGACGATCACTCACGTGCTTCCGCACTGCGTCGTGCCGAGCCCACGCGTCAGCGTGGGAGACGCGAAATGAGCCGCGGATATCTGCTGGTGCGGGCCGAGGGCCGGCTCTATGGGCTGCCGCTCGGTCACGTGCTCGAAGTGGACGACCTGGGCGAGGTGCTGGACGTCCCGCGGGTGCTCGCCGCGATGCGCGGTCTCACCCCGCGGCGCGGGCGCCTGGTGCCGCTCGTGCACCTGGGCGCGCTGCTCGGCGACCGCTCGCCGCCGGCCGAGCGGGGGCGCACCACGGTGCTGGTCGCGCTGGGCGGCCAAGAGGCGAAGGGACACGTAGAGGAGGGTGGGGGGGCGCGCCTGGTCGCGTTCGAGGTAGACGACGCGGACGAGGTCGTGCGTGAGGCTGTGCTGCCCGTGCCGCCGGGCGAGTCCCTGCCGTGGGCGGGCGGCGTGGCGCGGCGCCAGGGGACGCTCGTGCCGATCCTCGACCTGGCGGTGTTGGAGGACCGCATCCGATGAGCACCGCTGGCGGGGACGATGTCCAGCTCGTCGCCTTCAAGGTCGCGGGGCAGGATTTCGCCTTCAACATCTTCCAGGTGGAGCGCATCCTCCGCTATGAGGCCCCCGCGCCGCTCCCCAAGGCGCCGGACTTCCTCGAGGGCGTCCTCCAGTACCGGGGGTCCGCGGTTCCGCTGGTCGACCTGCGCAAGCGGTTCAACGTGGCGGCGCCGCGCAAGGAGGATACCCGCACCGTGATCCTCGAATGGGAGGGCGGGAAGATCGGCGTGGTGGTGGACGCGGTCACGGAGGTGCTCCAGGTGGCCGCGACCGACATTACGGCGCCACCCAAGATCGTCAAGGGGCTTGCGGCCGAGTACATCACTGGCCTCGTGGTCAAGGATGGCCGGACGATCATCGTGCTCAACACCGGTCAACTGCTCACCGCGCAGGAGCGGCTCGCGCTCGAGGCGACGACGCAGGCGCAGGCGAAGGTCTCGTGACGGAGTCTCCAGTCCCGGCCCTGCGCGCCCAATACGAAGCCATCGCCCGGAAGCTCGACGCGGCGGGGGGCGGTGCCGAGCGCGAAGCCCTGAAGCGCGAGATCATTAACTACTTCAAGCAGGTGGACGGGCTCATCACCGAGCTGTCGGATCTGAAGGAGCAGATCCGCGCGCTGGTCGACCGCTACAAGCAGGTCGCGGCGTCGACGGCGGAAGCGTCGGCTCCGGAATTCACTGGCGCCCGTCCCGCCGTGCACGCCGACCACATCGGGGCGTCCACGTTCATCGAGAAGGGCTGGAGCCTCATTTCACTCGGCGATCACGCCGGCGCGATCCAGGCGCTCCAGAAAGCGCTATCGCTGTCGCCGGGCGAGACCCAGGCGGAGTCGCTGCTCGGATGGGCCCAGATGCTCCACGAAGACTACGACGACGCGCTCCAAACCTTCCAGAAGGTCCTGATGAAGGAGCCGGCCAACTCGCTCGCGCGCATCAACGTGGGCTACATCTGCCTCAAGAAGCGCATCTTCGGCGAGGCGATCGAACACCTCTCGAAGGCGATTCGCCTGGACAACGACAAGAAGGCCACGCTGTATGCGCACTTCTACCTCGGCCTCGTCTATCTCCAGCGCGAGATGTATGAAGACGCGCAGAACTTCTTCGAGAAGACGCTGAAGCTTGGCCCGAACCTGATCGAGGCGTATTACGAGCTGGGGCGCGCCTACTGGTTCCTCGGGGACCGGGAGGGGGCGCAGCGGACGTGGGACAACGGCTTCAAGGGGAACAAGTTCAATCCGTGGGGCAAGAAGTGTAAGGACACGCTCGACCTCGTGCTCCAGGGGCAGGAGCCGCCGCGCACCTAGTTCTGCTGCTCGCGCGGCTGCTCCAGAGCCCCGGCCCCGGCGGGGTGACCGTCGGTCGCGTCACGGCGGTGGCGTGGCCCGGGCAGGAGCCGCTCGCCGTAGCGCTCGCCGACGCTGCCGACCGCACGCCGCCGTTCCCGGGGATCGGCCCGTTGCCCGCGCGACCGATCCGGCTGATCCTGGCGCCCACGCGCGCGACCTTCGACTCGCTCACCCGGGGCCGCCTGCCGGCGTGGAGCGAGGGCGCCGCGTTCCCGGAGAGCGGCACGATCGTCTTGCTGTCCGACCGTCCGAGCGTCCGCCTGTCCGACGCCTTGCGCCACGAGCTCGGTCACTTGGCGCTGCACTGGCAGCTCGGCGCGCGCCGCCCTCCCCTGTGGTTCGACGAAGGGTACGCCGCCTTCGCCGCCGCGGAATGGGACCGGCTCGAGGCGCTCAAGCTCAACTGGCAGATCGCTCGCGGCGTGCGCATGGGCCTCGATGAAGTGGATCAAGCGCTCCGCTCCGACCGGGCCGATGCGCAAACGGCGTACGCGCTCGCCACCACCGCGGTCCTGCTGCTCGACCGCTGGGGCGGCAGCCGCGGGCTGCAGCCGCTGATCGCTCAGCTCGCCGTGCAGCCGACGTTCGACGAGGCGCTGCGCGCCACGTACCACGTCACGGAGGGGGACTTCGAGACGCGCTGGGAGCGTGACGTGGGTACGCGCTACGGGCTGCTGTCGTGGGCGGAGGCGGTGGGGCTCTTCTGGGCGGTGCTGGCGGTGCTGCTCGTCTGGCTGGTGCGACAGCGGCGCCGCCGCGACGCCGCACGCCGGGCGCGGCTCGATGAGGGGTGGACGCTGCCCGAGGACGAGGGCCCAAGTGCTTGACGAGCTTTCGATTGCGGGATAGACTCCGCGCCTATGCCAGAACCGGGTGTCGCGCATTCGCGGCTGCACTTCGGCCGGAAGAACTTCATCGCGCTCGGCGCGGCTGCGCTGTCACTCGCTCTGGGGTACTGGCTCTTGTCGCGAGGCTCCACCACCGTGGCGCCGATTTTGCTCGTGCTGGGCTACTGCGTTTTCTTTCCGGTCGGCTTGGCCCTTTAGTCGACCTGCCGCGCGACGGGCGAATAGCTCAGCTGGTCCAGAGCGCCTGCCTTACACGCAGGAAGTCGGGGGTTCGAATCCCTCTTCGCCCACTGGGGTAACAGCCCGCCACATGAAGACGAACGCCGTCAGAATCCTTCGCCTGGTCGCCGCGCTCTCCGCCGGGGGCGCCGCGGCGACGCCCGCGCAGCTCGCGATCACCCAACCCACCACCAAGCTTCTGATCCTGCCGCTCGTTGTGAAGTCCCCGGCGGACTCTGCGGTGAGCATCGCCGCCATGGACGTGGCTCGCGAACGGTTGGCCACGATGGCGCGCTACAAGGTGGCGGTCATCCCCAAGGCGAAGCTGTGCGATGCGCTGAAGGCGTCCGACTTCAGCTGCGACGTGCTGCTCGATGACGCGCAGGCGCGCTTGCTCGCGCGGTTCCTCAATGTGGACGCGTACACGACGGGCGCGCTCGAGCGAACTGGAGCGACGCTCACCGCGCGCGTGCGCGTGGTGGACATCGGATCCTCGGGCTACGCTTTCGCGTTCACGATGACGAACGGAAACCCTGGCACGCCCGCGGCGCTGGGGGAAACGATCGCCGTGCGACTCAACACCATCGTGCGGGCGGGGGAGAACGCGCGGGAGTGCAACGATAAGCGGCAGAAGGGCCAGCTCAACTCGGCGCTGGACGCGGCGCGTAAGGCGCTCTCCATCGAGCCCAACCTCACCGCGGCCCACCTGTGCGTCGCCACCGTGTACGAGGCGGAGCGAATGCCGCCCGACAGCATGATCGCCGCGGCCCTGCGGGCCACGCGGGGAGACTCGATCAACCCGACCGCCTGGGAGACACTCGCCCGGAACTACCAGGTCAAAGGTGACACGCTCAAGGCGATCGATGCGTTCGCCCGCGAGCTCGCCGGCGAGCCGCAAAACGTCCAGCTGCGGCTGGGCGTGGTGGAGTTGCTGCGACAGCAGAAGCAGTACCAGCGCGCTGTCGCCGTGCTCGAAGACGGTCTCGCGCACAACCCTGCGGATCAGAAGCTGCTCGAGGTCAAGGCGCGCGTGTGTATCGAGGGGCAGCTGTGGCGCTGCACGCTCGACGGCTTCGTCGCGCGGGCGATGAACGACACCACGAAGCTCGCTGACTCGACGTTCCTGAAGGCCGCCATCGGGGCTGCCCAGCAGCTGGCGGACGGGAAGCAGCTGCTGTTCTTTGCGCGGGCCGGCATCCGGCGCTTCCCGAAGTCGCTGGACTTCTGGAAGGTGTTGGGCAACGGGTATGAGCTGATGGGGCAGCGCGACTCCGCGCTGTCGGCCGAGAAGCAAGCTCTGGCGCTCGATCCCGGCAACGTGAAC
>Ga0066683_10001041_pt1 | contig 10462 bp, 7 predicted proteins | sample GraSoiAngelo_132_FD_62296 | JGI IMG/M metagenome (GOLD analysis project Ga0066683, IMG submission 62296) | Grasslands soil microbial communities from the Angelo Coastal Reserve, California, USA - 14_0929_02_40cm | ecosystem: Environmental > Terrestrial > Soil > Grasslands | place: USA... | reverse complement strand
ACCGTGCTCCGGCAGCAATCGCAGGCCCAGCCGGGTCAGCCGTCCCATTTCTCCCAAGGCGCGCAGCGTCAACATGGCCGGGCGAATCGGAAAGTCCTCAAGCCGGCACTCTTCCAGGGTTTTATTGAAAATCGTGACCTGAGGCAACGCCAATTCGCCTCGCACCACAGATAAAAAGGACGCTCTCTTCTTGCGAGGCTCCAAGAGATAAACGGTGAGCTCGGGTCTATAGAGCTTCAGAGCCAGCCCAGGAAAGCCTGCACCCGAACCAATGTCCAGCACTGGCGTGTCTGCGGCCCCCAGGCGACGGGCTGCGAAAAAAGATTCAGCAAAGTGCGTCCTCAAGATCTCGGAGGTATCCCTTAAGCCGGTCAGGTTGATCTTGAGATTCCATTTCTGCAGGATTTCAACGTAATGAATGACTGCTTGGACCAAGAGCGGCGATGCTTCCAACCCGCATGCCCGCAGGGTTTGCTCGACCAGCCTGGGAGTGACTGTGAATTCAACGCCCATGGGCGGTTCTAAGCCATCTGGGGTCTTCTGGGGGAGTCGAGTTCCAGGTAAATATGGATGATGGAGAGGGCGGCCGGAGTGACGCCGGGAATTCGCCCAGCCTGACCCAGAGTGGAGGGACGGATACGAGAGAGCTTTTCAACCATTTCTCGGGAGAGTCCCGGAATGTTGTCATACTCGAAATGAGCCGGGATGGTCCTGGATTCGGCTTTTTTCATCTTTTCGATCTCGGAAACCTGCTGGCGCAAGTAACCCTCATATTTGATGGCGGTCTCCACACTCTTCATCTCTTCCCGACTGAGCGATTGACGCAATGGCAATGGAACAGATTCCCAAAAATCTTCAATCCGCACTTCCGTTCGTTTCAAAGCTTGGGCCGCTGCCACCTTGCCTGACTCCAAGGAAACCTTGACCCTCTGCAAATGATCCTTTAGTGCTGCCAATCGTTGCTGCTTGGCTCCGTATTCGAAAAAACGTTCGCCGGAAACCAGACCGATGCGATAGCCAATGGGAGTGAGTCTTTGATCCGCGTTGTCAATTCGCAAGTGCAAGCGAAACTCAGCCCGGGAGGTAAACATCCGATAGGGTTCATGGGCCCCCTTGGTAATAAGATCGTCAATTAGAATTCCGATATACGCCTGGTTGCGTTCCAGGATCAGGGCTTCTTGGCCCTTCACTTTCAAGGCTGCATTGATCCCGGCAACCAATCCTTGACAGGCGGCCTCCTCGTAACCGGTCGTCCCGTTGATCTGACCTGCATGGTAGAGTCCGCTGACCCTCTTGGTCTCCAGGGTCGGGTAAAGCTCGGTCGGCTCCACATAGTCATATTCGATGGCGTAGCCCGGCCGAATGATCTCTGCCTTCTGCAGACCCTCGATAGAACGAACCAAAGCCAGTTGAACATCCACCGGCATGCTCGTGGAAAGCCCATTGACATAAATCTCATTGGTGTTCAGGCCTTCCGGTTCCAAGAAGAGTTGATGGCGGGGCTTATCCGGAAACTTGACCACCTTGTCCTCAAAGGAAGGGCAGTAACGGGGGCCGACCCCTTGAATCTGTCCGCTATAGAGGGGGGACCGAGCCATATTATCTCGAATGATTTGATGCACTCTTTCATCCGTATAGGTAATGAAACAAGAGACTTGGGGCTGAAGGATCTCCTTCGTGCGAAAGGAAAAGGGCGTCGGCTGATCGTCACCCTTCTGTTCTTCCAGGTGACCAAAATCGATGCTTCGCCCATCCAATCGGGGCGGCGTCCCGGTTTTCAGCCGGCCCCAGGTGAAGCCAATGGCCTTGACAGACTCGGCCAGCGGGATGGAGGGCGATTCTCCACTTCGACCTGCGGAGTAACGATTCTCGCCGACGTGGATAAGCCCGTTCAGAAATGTTCCGGTAGTTATGATGACCGCCCCGGCCTTCACCTTGCGTCCATCGCGCAACTCGATGCCGAGCACTTTCCCGCCTTCCCTCAAAATCGCCACCACTTCCGCCTGCTTTATTCTCAATGCAGCCTGCTGTTCCAGAACGCGCCGCATTTCCACCCGGTAGGCCTGTTTGTCAGCCTGGGCACGAGGTGACCAGACCGCCGGGCCACGGCTCCTATTGAGGAGGCGAAATTGTATGCCCGTGCGGTCAATCACTTCTCCCATAATCCCACCTAAGGCATCAATTTCACGCACCAGATGCCCCTTGGCAATCCCACCAATGGCCGGATTACAGGACATCTGGGCAATCAGGTCGAGGTTCATGGTGTAGAGCGACGTGCTCAGTCCCATTCTGGCGGAAGCCATGGCGGCTTCGCAACCGGCGTGACCGGCACCAACCACCACCACATCGTACTGTTCGTCATAATCGGTGGAGCGGACTGTCATGTTAGCCATCCACTGAACCTACTTGCCAATACAAAAGGTTGAGAAAATGTTGTCCAAAATGTCTTCAACCGTTGTTTCTCCCGTTAAGGCATTGAGCGCTCTTAAAGCCGCATACAAATCCAGCAAAACAATCTCGTGCGGCATTTGCTCCTGCAAAGATTGCCGCACTCGAGAGGTGGCCTGCAGAGCTTCTCCGATGAGTTTCTCGTGCCGAATACTGGTTACAAAGGCTCCTTCCCTTTCCAACACCTTCTCTTGACTGAATTCCCTGACCAGGGTGTCTTTTAAAAGCTCCACTCCTTGGCCTGTCTTGGCCGAGGTCTGACAAATCGCTTTGGGCGTGCCGGTGATATTCTCCAGGCCAATCCGCTGGGGCAAATCAACTTTATTAATTACCAGGTAATACTCCATGCCCTCTAACTCGGAAAGCAGACGACGATCTTCCGCCGCCAATTCCTCAGAACCATCCAGCAGGAGCAAGATGCGGTCTGCGTCAGCTAAGGCCTCGAAGGACTTATCAATGCCTATCCGCTCCACTTTGTCACTGACCTCCCGGATTCCAGCGGTATCGACCAAACGAACTGGGATCCCTTGAATCTCCGTCGACTCGGTGATCAGATCGCGCGTGGTTCCTGGAACCTCCGTAACAATGGCCCGCTCTTCCCGGAGAAAAGCGTTAAAGAGGCTGGATTTCCCTACATTGGGGCGGCCCATAATCGCAAGAGTAAGACCGGTCGTTACAATCTTGCCGTAAGAAAAACTGGAATAGAGGTGCTTTAGCTCCTGATCAATCGGCACCAGGCGTTCTCTAATCTCCTCCCAAGCCATGACCGGAACATCATCCTCAGCAAAGTCAACCCCAGCCTCCAAAACGGAGATCAACTGAATTAGCTGATTCTTGACGGGCTTCAGCCGACGGGAAAGGGAGCCGGCGGCTTGTTGATGAGCTACCTTGGCTTGAAACAGTGTTTTGGCTTCGATCAGATCGCGAACGGCCTCGGCCTGAACTAGATCCATTCTTCCCCGCAAGAAGGCTCGGAAGGTGAATTCCCCTGGAGTGGCCAACCGAGCTCCTGATTGAAGCAATAGCCGCATCACCGCTTTTAGAATGACCGGACTCCCGTGGCAACTGATCTCCACGACATCTTCCCCTGTATAAGAGCGGGGCGACTTGAAGTAAGTAACCAGAGCCTGATCCAACTTTTCGCGAGCCTTCGGTTCAAAAATGCTTCCCAAGGTGGGAACTCGATCCTCGATGTCTTCTTTCCGAGACAGAAGAATTGATTCAGTGATCTTGAGAGAGTCTTTTCCGCTAAGACGAATGACCCCGATGCCGCTCTTGCCCAGCGGAGTGGAGATTGCCGCGATCGTGTCTTCAATCAGCAACGCCATCCCTTTTTGGGTAAATCACAACCTTTCGATTTTCGCCGAACCCTTCACTCTCAGTTCGAATCTCGTTGTCTTCAGCCACCGCCAGGTGGACAATTCTTCTCTCCTCAGGAGACATAGGGCTCAATTTGAAAGGCTTGCCTAACTGCTTCACCTTTTCCGCCGCGGCCAAGGCCATCAGGCGGAGTTCTTCAGCACGAATCGCACGATATCCATTACAATCGAAGATGATTTTCCGGTCCTGCCTCTCGAACATCCTATTGCATAAATATTCCAAGGAATGAAGGAGTTCTGCATTCCGGGCCAATATAAAGGAATCATCATGCCCCTTCAAATCCACCTGAATCTCTTCGTCTCTTTGGTCTATTTGAAAAGACAGATTGAGATGGGTTGACTGGACCAAACCTTTTAAAAATTCTTCTAGTGTCATGCCTGATTAATGACCTCAGCTTTATATTAAGGAACTGAATTCTGGTTTATTTTTTCTTTCCGTGTTTTGCAGAGGGATTGGTCGGAGAGGGTCGATATTTGTTCATTAAATACTGTTGAGCAACCCCGACCAGGTTGCTCGTCAACCAGTAGAGAACCAACCCGCTCGATGTAAATGCTAGCATAAAGCCAAAGACCAGAGGCATTGCCAACATCATTTTCGCCTGAACAGGATCTACAGAAGGGCTGGGGGTCATCTTCTGCATAATAATCATAGAAATCGTCATGAGAATGGGCAAAACAAATGTGTGGTCGGCAGCGGAGAGGTCTTTTATCCAAAAAATAAACGGGGCATGTCGCAGTTCTATCGAAACGGACAGTAAGTTATAGAACGCTATGAAAAATGGCATTTGAAGCACAAGGGGCAAGCATCCTCCCAGGGGGTTAACCCCGTGCTGTTTGTACAGGGCCATCACTTCGGCGTTCATCTGCTGTTTCTTGGGATCAGTGGCTTTTAGCTTCTTGTATTTGTCTTGAATTATCTTCATCTGCGGCTGGAGTTTCTGCATCTTCTGAGCCGAAACAATAGATTTATAACGCAACGGAAATAGGCCTAAATTAATCAGAATGGTAAGGAGCATGATGGCTACCCCGTAATTCTTGCAGAATCCATAAATGCTCTTGAGACCAAAGAACAAGGGCTTACAGACCACGGCAAACCAACCGTAATCGATCAACTCGATCAGATTGTGGCCCGCTTGCTGAAGAACTTCCGTATCTTTCGGTCCCACAAAAAGCCTGAAACGCCCTTGCTCCGGAGTGCTGCCGAAGACCCCTGCTTTCAACAGTTCTTCCTTCTTTCCGTTCTCCAGGATGTGTTCATCGCGGGAGATCTGGATGCGTGGGATCGGTCCCCTCAAGGCAGGCAGGAACACTGCAGCAAAATACTGATCTTCCAGACCCACAAAACCAAAGGACCCGGAGAGCTCCTGCTCTGCTTGAACTTCGTTGGCTTTGAGGCGAGTAATTTTACTCTCACCGCGGTAGAGGGCTCGGCGAACGGCCATTCTCTCGTCCACCGTCGAATCGCCAAAGCCAGATCTCCAGAGCAGGCAGAAATTAGAGGGCTTTCCATTTAACCAGACTTTGCAGTCAATATCCGCAGCGTAAGAACCCTGATAAAAGGTAACCGTCTTTTTAACGTTCAAGTTTTGCTCGGAAAACTCAAACGTTATACTTTGGGAACGTGCCGCGGAAGAAGCAAGGTTCAACTGAGACGGAGCCGTGCTGAAAAAGAGCGCTCTTCTCAAAGACTGGGAAGCTTCCTCTTCTTTATCAATCTTCAGGCCTAACGGGTAACCAAACACGTCAGATTTTTTTTGATTGATTAAATCCAAAGGGTTACCGTCGCTATCGGTATACCTTTTGAGAATCCAGCTCCTAATTACTGCCTCTTTGTTCGAAAGTGTCAGCTTATAAAGATCGTTTTCGACTTGTATCAGTCTTTCGGAGTCGGCCGATTTTGGCGCCGATACGGCTTCAGTAGCCGGCCCCGGAATTTGTGGAGCTACCGTCTTTTCAGGTTCGATTGATTTCCTGGATGAGACGCCCTGGGATGAAGGCGGGACATTCGCGGATTTACGCGGCTCCCATAGAGGTCGAGATAATACGATGACCAGAAAGGAGAGAGCAAAGGCAATCAGAAGGCGTCTTTCCATAACTTAGATTCGATCTGCTCAGTCACACCAGAGGATCGTGTCCTCCCGCGTGAAAAGGCTGGCACTTGGTCAAGCGCCTGAGTGTAAGAACCATCCCGCGAAGGACGCCATATTTACGAATTGCTTGGTACGAATACTCGGAACAGGTTGGCAAAAACCTGCAGGCTGGGGGCAGAAACGGGGAAAGGTATCGTTTGTAGGAACTAATACAAATCAGGATGACTTTCTTCAAAAATTCCAATTTCTTTCGCAGAGTTCAGCGAACTCAACAGCTTTTGCAATTCATTTTGTAGAGACCCTGAATTGTTGATCGCAATTGTCAGTCTGGGATGAACAACGATGTCAAGCCCAGCCCTGTTGGTCTCCTTGTTCCTTCGTATTGCCTCTCGGATCCAGCGCTTTAGTCGATTCCGTTTAACGGCATTCCCCACTCTGCTTCCCACCGATATTCCAAAACGAGTGGAATCCAAGCCGTTTGGGAAATAAAAGATTTGTAAGTACTGGCCAACTTTTTTTTTCCCATGCTGATAAACCCGTTTGTAGTCCCGTGATTTTAATAGACGTGAACACTTGGGAAAACTGTTTGGCAAAAGATTAATCTCAGGGAATAAGGCGTTTTCGGCCTTTGTTACGCCGGCGTTTCAGAACCAGTCTGCCTGCTTTAGTACTCATCCGCAGGCGGAACCCATGGGTTTTGGCACGCTTGCGGTTGTTGGGACGAAATGTGGGTTGCATGGGTAAGACTCCGATTGTTCTTTAAGATTTTGAAAGAATGCCCGCTACTCTCTTTGAAAGACTGCACCTAAGCTTAAACGCTTTCTTATATCATATCGATTTTTTACCTGTCAATTTATTTGAATACTCTTATCTGCTGTGCTATATTTCAACTCTAATCTTTGAGAAACGACGTAAGCTCAGAAAGAAACTGTTATTTTTGGTTTTTCTCCAACAAAACTTCTAAATCAAACAGTTCAGCCCTACCTTGAACAACAATTTCCCTCCTCTCCGTAAGAGATCGTAACTGGAATCCTATGGATGCCTGGCAGCAAATTCTAAAGTTTGTAGAAAGCAAAATAAATCGGCAAAACTTTATTACATGGTTTAAGCCAACTCAGTTCCAAAGCTTGGACGACGACAACAATTTATTTGTCAAGGTTCCCAATCAGGTTTTTGAAAATTGGTTGAGTAACCATTACTGCGACTTGCTTCGGGAAGCCATCGAGCATTCGAACCTGGGAAATATCAAAATCTGTTTTCATACCGAAAGAAACTCTCAGCCAAAGAAGGACCCTTCACAACCCGCAACCCCGTATCAAACCACTCTCAACTTCGATTCCGTCGAATATCTTCTCAATCCGAAATATACGTTCGATCGTTTTGTGGTTGCCTCCTGCAATCAGTTTGCTCACGCAGCGGCGTTGGCTGTGGCTGAATCGCCTTCTAAAGCCTACAACCCGTTGTTTATTTACGGTGCAGTTGGATTGGGAAAAACTCATTTGATGCAAGCCGTCGGCCACATGATCAAAGAAAAAGACCGCCGCGCTCGCCTCAGTTATGTATCTTCCGAAAAGTTCACCAACGAGGTGGTAAACGCGATTCGTTACGACAGGACGTTGGCACTTCGTGAAAAGTATCGGAGTGTCGACGTGCTATTGATCGACGATATTCAGTTCATTTCCGGGAAGGAAGCCACTCAGGAAGAGTTCTTTCATACATTTAACGCTCTTTATGATGCTCAGAAACAGATAGTCCTTTCCAGCGATTCCCTTCCCAAGGAAATTCCTTCCATTCAAGAACGGCTGCAGTCACGCTTTGAATCAGGTCTCATTGCGGATATACAACCTCCTGATCTTGAGACCAAGGTGGCTATCCTGAAGAAAAAAGCGGAAAGCGAAAATTTTGAAATCCCTGATAATGTGGCCTTCTACATCGCCAGCAAGATGAAGTCTAATATTCGCGAATTGGAAGGTTCACTTGTCAGGCTAATGGCCTTCAGTTCCTTACAGGGCGAAAAAGCTTCTTTGGGGATGGCCCAGGAAGTACTGAAACACATCCTAAAGTCTCAGGAACAACATATTAGTATTGGGCACATCCAGCGAACTGTAGCCGAATACTTTAACCTAAAAGTTTCCGAACTCAAATCCAAGAACAACGCCAAGATTATTGCTCAACCCCGCCAAATGGGAATGTACCTGTGCCGACAGTTAACAGGAGCTTCCTTACCAGAAATCGGAAGGGAATTCGGGGGAAAACATCACACGACCGTACTCCATTCTATTAAAAAGGTACAAGAGCTGAGAGACTCTAATAAGGATTTCAACAATCTTATCAACATGTTTCTGGATTCATTTCAATAGACAAAGGTGGGATTTCAGATCGGGCACAGCTATGAAGGATGTGCATGCTGTGTGGATAAGTTAACCGTTTGAATTATTCACCGTTTATCGGGCTTTAAAGAAAACTTAAACTCTTTCTTTCCACACCCTAATCAATTGATAAACCATGTAGTTTCCTTTTTTTCCACTTTTCAATCTCTGTTACTCTTACTACTAGCTCAAAAGCTTGTTTTTTAAAGATAGGATTAGAAGCTTATGGAATTTACTGTAAGGAAATTTGAAATTCTGAGAGAAATAAGTTTGACCCAAGGGGTGGTAGAGAAGAAAACGACAATTCCTATTCTGGCAAATCTTTTGATCGATGCCAGCGGCGAAAGTCTTTGCCTGACGGCCACCGACTTGGATGTTGGCATTAAAACGAGCTGCCGGGCGAAAGTGAAGAAGGAAGGATCTATTACAACTCCGGCGAAAAACTTTCTCGATATTGTCCGTTCTCTGCCCGATGCCGACATTAAGATAAAAAAACTGGAGAATGATCGGCTTCAGATCGTTTGCGCTTCAGCCTCTTTTAAGATTGTCGGTTTGCCCAATGATAATTTTCCTGCTTTGCCTGAATTGAAAGAAAGTCTGGTAGATATTCCTGCTAGCGTGCTGTTGAGTCTGATTAACAAAACTATCTTTGCCATCGCCAGCGAGGAATCACGTTATACCCTGAACGGTGCTTTGCTGTTAGTCAAACCGTTGAGCGTCACTATGGTTTCGACAGATGGACATCGTTTGGCACACATAGAAAAACAAGTGACTTTCGAGCATCTGAATAGTGAAGTACGCGTGTTAATTCCCAAGAAAGCGTTGGCCGAATTACAAAGGCTACTTGCAGAAGCCGAAAAAGCGGACGTGGTTAGCTTTGGAAAGGATGCAACTCACCTCTTTTTCCGTCTTAAGAACCGGTTGATGATTTCACGAATGCTAACTGGACAGTTTCCAAACTACGACGCAGTCCTCCCTAAGGAGAACAATAAAACCATTATTCTTAAGCGTGACGAAATTACATCCGCAATTAAGAGAGTTTCATTATTGGCAGATGATAAATCCCGCGCTATTAGAATCCTCTTAGACAACAATAAGCTAGAGATAAGTTCTAACAATGCAGACTTGGGCGAGGCCAGAGAAACCCTGGATATCAACTATACGGAAGCCGCGCTCCAAATCGGATTTAACTGTCAGTATTTATTGGACTTTCTTTCTGTCACGGACGATGCTACGGTCAGTTTCGATTTCAAAGACGAGCAAACTGCAGGGCAATTGAGGCCGGCGACCGAGGAAGATTATCACTATCGTTATATCATCATGCCCATGCGAGTGTAAGAGTGATTTGGCTTTAGGAATTAGATGTTGATCTGCGTGAAATGATTTTTTCCCGATTGCCCCTTCAAAACTTTAGCAATTATGTTGAGCTACATCTAGAATTTTCACCAACGGTTAATCTGATTTGCGGAAGCAACGGCGAGGCGAAGAAATCTTGAGGTTATGCATGGTTTGGCCTTATCAAAATCCTTTCGCACTAACCAACTCAATGATTTAATCCACCGAGAATTCGAGCAATTTCATGTTTCAGGAGAAGTCCTAGCTGAAGAACGGGAATTCTTACTCACACTGGTTCAGACCAGGCAAGCCAAAAGACTTTGGGTAAACAACTTAAAGTTAGACACCTTGGATTATGTGGGCTATTTTGATGTATGTGATGGCTTTCTCTACGATCCATGTGGAACAATTCAAATCAGAGTCTGAACATCGCCGGAAGTTGCTTGACAGTGCCTTGTATCACCTCCAACCGACTCACTTAAAGCGTGTTGTTGAGTTTTCTCGGGTCTTAAAGTAGAAAAATTCGCTGTTGAGGCAGACCGCTTCAGTATATAATAAAGATGGATTACTTGACGTATGGAACCTTCATCTTACAGATCTGGGGGCAAGAATTATAGAGTCTCGGCACAAATCCGTTGATAAAATAAGAGAAAAATTGGCACTTCAGGATCATTTTTTCGCCCCAGAGACAATCAATATCCGTTACGCGGGCTGCAACGAAATTTCCTCCAAGGCTACCCTGGTCGACCTCAGAGAGCAGTTATTCAAGAAACTAAGTGAAATTGGCTTAGGGCGATCCTTGGTCGAGCCTTATCGGGGTGAGATCCTGCTGGATATTGAC
>Ga0066683_10001040_pt1 | contig 10465 bp, 8 predicted proteins | sample GraSoiAngelo_132_FD_62296 | JGI IMG/M metagenome (GOLD analysis project Ga0066683, IMG submission 62296) | Grasslands soil microbial communities from the Angelo Coastal Reserve, California, USA - 14_0929_02_40cm | ecosystem: Environmental > Terrestrial > Soil > Grasslands | place: USA... | reverse complement strand
AGGAGGAGTCCACTCAATTTAGTAACTACACATTTTGACTTGTCGCGAAACGCGAACCGGCGTCGTTCCGACCGGAAGAGAAGTGCGAAAAACACCGTCAATGCTAGCTTTTCCGAGGAACCCGAAGAAAGAGAAGGTTGCGACGCCTCAGGAAGAACGGATATTCACCCCGCTAACCCGGAAAGTCAGGCTAGCGGATGAGAATCACAACAGCGTCTACAGAGACTACCACTACCAGCGCCTCAACATGGGCAGCGCTCCCGGGTTGCGCTCGATCCACCCCCCGGGTAGGCCTTTCCCTACGAGACCCAGGCGAAGCGCCGGACAGGGTGCGCCCGATGTCCCTAGATCGGTCGCATTTTTTTGATTTTGGGACACCCCTGGCGTTTGCTATAGTCGGCGTCTTGCAAGGTGCAATCCTGAGATCTATGTTTCATGGATTGCGGGGAGTTTTTCTGTGACGGAACCAGAGGCGAATCTCAGCAAAACTTACGATGCGGTAATTGTCGGCTCGGGCGCGGCCGGCGGCATGGCCGCACACGTCCTCACCTCTCACGGCCTGCAGGTGCTGTTGCTGGAGGCCGGGAAAAAGCTGCCCATCGAACAGGAATTGCGCTCGATGGAGTGGCCTTACGACAATGCTCACCGCGGAGACCTCCCGCCGGAGTCGCATGCGCTGACCTTCAACGAATACACCATTCGCAATCCGCCCTACGGCGCAGGCTTTGAGAAGGCCCGGCACCTTCGCAGCTACGTCGGGAACAGCGATTACGTCAAAAATATTGTTGTTGACGAGCGCGAGAATCCGTTCACGGGCACGAACTACGCGTGGGTGCGCGCGCGATGTCTGGGCGGAAAAACAAATATCTGGGGAAGGCTGGCGCTGCGCCTCTCCGACTACGACTTCAAGGCCAAGAGTCGCGACGGTTTCGGCGAAGATTGGCCTATCAGCTATAGCGACATCGCCCCTTACTACGACAAGGTGGATTTGTATCTCGGCATCATGGGCGTGAAGGAGAACTTGCCGCATCTTCCCGACGGCATATTTCAGCGTCCGCAGAAATTGAATTGTGCCGAAGTCACGCTGAAACAAAGTCTGCAGAAAATGGGCCGCGTGTTGACACAGTACCGCGCCGGCGTCACCAGCGAAGGACTGAAGCACAACAAATATCGCAGCCGGTGCTACGGGCGCGGCTCCTGTGAACGCAAAGGCGGATGCGACATTCATGCCGCGTTTGACTCGCCGACCGGCCTGATCTATCCCGCGATGGACACGGCGAATCTGAGCTTGCGCACCAACGCAGTGGTGCGCGAAGTTACGGTAGATCCGCAGACAGGCAAAGCCAGCGGCGTGCATTTCATCGATGCGCAGACGATGAAGGACTACACCGTTCGCGCAAAGGTCGTAGTGCTAGCGGCGTCCACGCTCGAATCCGCCAGGTTGCTGTTGCTGTCGAAGTCGCGGTCGCATGCGAATGGGCTGGCGAACTCGAGCGGCCACGTCGGCCACAATTTCTGCGAGCATATTATGGGACCGGGGGTGACCGGCCGTGCGAAAGACTTGGTCGGCAAGCCGTCGACTCTGGACGATGGGCGTCCCGGTGGATTCTACTTGACCAGATTTCGCAATCTTTCAGAGAAACACCCCAAATTCATCCGCGGTTATGGCTTTGAAGGCGGCAGCGGGTGCCGCATGTTTCCGAGTGGGACCGACGTGCACGGCTTCGGCGCGTCCTTCAAAGAAGAAGTTCGCAAGAACCAGGGCGCGTACATTGGCATGGGTGCCTTCGGTGAGGTTCTGGCGCGCTACGAAAACTACGTTGATTTGGATCCTGTAGTGAAAGACAAGTGGGGCATTCCCGCCTTGCGTTTTCACTATAAGTTCGGAGACAACGAGCACCGCATGGCCGAGGACATGAAAGAGACGGCGCAGGAGATGTTCGAGGCCGCGGGATTCGAGATTGTGCACGTCAGAAGCCGGGTGCTCACTGAAGGCTGGTCGATTCATGAGCTAGGCACCGCGCGCATGGGCGACGATCCCAAAACCTCGGTTCTGAATCAGTTTCAGCAGTCGCACGATGTACAGAATTTGTTCGTCGTCGATGGCAGCGGCTTCGTCAGCGCCAGTTGCCAAAATCCCACCTGGACCATCATGGCGTTGTGCTGGCGCTCCTGTGACTACCTGGCGGACGAATTTCGAAAAGGAAATTTGTAGGTGGAACATGTCTAGCAATGATCCGGTTGATCTGCGGCAAGATCGTCGGGAATGGTTGAAGAGTTCGGCCGCGGCACTCGGCGCATCGCTGCTGCCTTTGCCTGCCCTGAGCGGAGAGCAGCCGCAAACCGCGACGCCGCCGAGTAAGCCGGCGGCAAGCTCCGCGCCAAACAAACCCGCGGGGCGTTTCTTTACTCCCGCCCAGCATGCGCTGGTCGAGGAGTTGTCAGAGACGATCATCCCCGCGGACAGCCATTCCGGCGGCGCAAAAGCAGCAAAAGTTGCCGATTATATCGAGCAGTTTCTCAGCGAAACCGATGACGACAATCAGAAGGCGCTGTGGCGTGAAGGCCTGCGACTGGTCGATTTAATGAGCCGCCATTACCACCAAAAATCCTTTGTTGACTCGGGCCCAGAGGAAAGGATCGCACTTCTTCAGGTGCTTTCCGATAACGATCACATGACCGACCTTCCCGAAGTGCGCTTCTTTATTGAATTGAAACGGCTTACGGTGCGCGGCTATTACACGTCCAAAATCGGCATCCACGCTGAGCTCGACTACAAAGGCAATCGGATTCTCCAGGAGTATGTCGGCTGCGACGACCAAGGCACTTCGTCGTAACCTGGGAGCGCGGCGGTCTTGCATCCCAAGCGAAGTCGCAGGGCCGCCTGCTTGGCAGTGCTCAATCGGATTTTTGAGGCAGAGACGGAAATGGCGGACGGCAAAGTAAAGGTCGGCATCATCGGCTCGCAATTCCAGGCGGACATTCACGCCGCGTCCTTGCAAATCATGCCGCATGAGGCGGAAGTGCTTGCCATCGCCTCTCCGACTGCCGGCAATGCTGCGGCGTTGGCAAAAAGGTTCGGCATTCCGCGAGTCTTCACCGATTACCGCGAGATGCTGAAAGAGCGCGACCTTGAGATGATCACCATCGCCGCGCCCAACAGCCTGCATGCACAGATGACCAAGGACATCGCTGCCGCCGGCAAGCACATCGTCTGCGAAAAGCCCCTGGCCATGACCATTGCCGAAGGCGAAGAAATGATCGCGGCAGCGAAACGCCACGGCGTTCTCCTGATGTACGGCGAGGAACTTTTCTTTACCCCGAAATATCTAAAAGCCAAGGAAATGGCGGATTCCGGCGCATTTGGCAAGGTCTATCTGGTCAAACAAAGCGAAAAGCATTTCGGGCCGCACAGCGCGTGGTTTTGGGACGTGAATCGCTCCGGCGGTGGCGCACTGATGGACTTGGGCTGCCACGGTATCGCGTTTTGCTATTGGCTCCTCGGCCGCTCGCCAATCAAGTCGGTCTACTGCCAGATGGGCACCTACGTTCACGGCGACAAGACCAAAGCCGAAGACGATTCTTTGTGCATCCTGGAGTTCGCCAATGGCGCCGTAGGACTGGTTGAAAACAGCTGGGCGCGCCGCGGCGGCATGGACGATCGCATTGAAGTTTTCGGCGAGGATGGGTGCACTTACGCCAATTTGCACATGGGCAACGCCCTGCCGACGTACAGCGAAAACGGTTACGGATACGCCGTCGAAAAGGCGCCTAGTACGAAAGGTTGGACGTATCCCGTCTTCGAGGAACTCTGGAATTACGGCACGCCGCAAGAGCTGACCCACTTCGCGCGCAGCGTTCGCGGGAAAGAGACGCCGCAAGCTACGGGCGAAGATGGCTTGGTCGTGCTGCGCGCGATTTATGCGGGTTATGCCTCCGCGGGCGAGGGCCGCAAAATCGCGCTCCCTTACCTGCCGCCTCCTGGCGTCAAAAAGCCCATCGATCTGTGGCTGGACGGCGCGTCCCGACAGCAACGCGCGCCGCATTGAGGACCGTCATTCTTGTGTGTCCCCTTTCCTTTAACTATGGCACTCTTGCATCGGCCGACGGCTGTCACGAGGTGATTCCGTGCCTTTCTCGATGAGAATGCGTCTCTCCCTGATGATGTTTCTGGAGTATTTCATTTGGGGCGCGTGGTACGTCACCCTGGGGACTTGGCTAGGACAACAATTGCATTTTTCGGGCGAGCAGATCGGCGTCGCCGCCGGGACGACCGCCTTGGGCGCCGCGATTTCACCGTTCCTCGTCGGACTCATGGCGGACGAGCTGTTCGCCAATCAGCGGCTGCTGGCCGCGCTGCACGGTATCGGCGGCGTGCTCCTGTGGTTTGCCTCCACACAAAAAGCTTTCGGTCCGATGTATGCGGTCTTGCTCATCTATTCGCTTTGCTACATGCCCACGATGGCGCTGACCAATGCGCTCGCCTTTCGCCAGATGAAAGACCCCAAGCAGGATTTTGGATCGATTCGCGTACTGGGGACCGCCGGGTGGATCGTTGCCGGCCTGCTTATCGGTTTTCTTCGCGTCGAACCGACAGCCATTCCCATTCGTATCGCAGGTGCGGCCTCTCTATTGATGGCCATTTACAGCCTGACACTGCCCCACACGCCGCCTTTGCGCTCTGCCCACGGATTCAAACTGAGCAATATCTTTCCGCCGGAGGCCTTTACGCTTTTTAAGGATCGCAACTTCTCGATCTTTGTCCTGGCCTCATTCCTTATCTGCATTCCTCTGCAGTTCTACTACACGTTTACCAATCCATTCCTGAATGAAATCGGCATGCAAAATGCCGCCGGCAAAATGACCATGGGCCAAATGTCCGAGTTGCTCTTCATGGTAACGTTGCCATGGTTCTTCCGCCGGGTCGGCGTGAAGTACACCCTCATGCTGGGCATGTTCGCCTGGGTTGTGCGCTACATTTGCTTTGGCACAGGGAACACCGGCAGCTTGCTGCCGCTGCTCTATCTGGGAATCGTCCTTCACGGCATCTGCTATGACTTTTTCTTCGTGACCGGACAGGTGTATGTGGACCAAAAAGCGCCTCCGGCACTCCGCGCTGTGGCGCAGGGGTTGATCTACTTCATTACCTATGGCATCGGGATGTTCGTCGGGTCCTGGATCTGTGGCGGCATTGTAGATAGGTACGCGAAATCCCTGGTGTCAGGTGGAGTGGTCCATGACTGGCGCTCCATCTGGATGGTGCCGGCCATCGCGTCGGCGGTAGTCTTACTATTCTTCTGGGTCGGATTCCGGCGTGAAGAACGTCCGCCCCAGCAGCCCACGCCTGTCGCCGAAGCTACGGTGAGTCGCTAAGGGACTAATTCCACAGCAACAAACGAAAAACGGCAGGAGCGGCCGCAACACCACTGTTTAGAACATTTGCCTTTTGACCTGGATGATCGGACCGACGCGAGAAGATTGGTGCGGCTAGCGGTAGTTTACCGCTAGCGAGAAGCGATCCCTATTCACCCGTGACGCCATTTTTGCGGTTGGAGGACAGCAGGTCGGCGAACGATGGGTAGCAAAAAACGAATCTAACGTGTCTGCACTTCGACAGGGTCCGGCAAGTGCATCGAGCCCTCCGTCAGCTCTCCAATCGTCACGTTTTGCCCATGCTCGACGTAGCGCAAGAGCACACTAGGCTGCAACCATGCAGAACCCCAGGCGTCCTCTACCGCGACGATCGTATATGCTCCGGGAATCACTCCTCGGAGCACGAAGCTTCCATCTAAATCGCTCTGATCCCTTCGGAACATTTCCTGGTGCAATTCAGGATCTTTTGGCACCAGGATCACCATGACACCAGCCATGGGCTTCTCTCCGCGTTTCGCGAATCCTTCCAGGGTCACCACGCCGCCGGCCAAGAACACCGTTAGGTCGAGAGACGCACCCGGCGTTACATTCAGCTCGTGGCCAGAGGTTTCGACTCCCTGAGACGAAGTGCGAACCACGGAATATGGCTTGGTGGGAGAGGAGACCAGGATCGCGTATTTGCCCGCAGGAAGCTCCTCGAATCTCACTTCGCCGGCACTATCAACGGGCCTGACGGCTACAACGCGCTGCCGCGAGTCTTGCAAAGCGATAGAGAACTGCTTCGGGAATGGGTCTCCCCGCGGAAGCTTTACCGACAATTTCGCGGTACCTGCCGGTTCGCTGATGGGTTCGTCCAATTCTTGACCATTTCTGGCCAGGTCCATCTCAGTCGGCTGTAGGAGTTGGCTAGTCTTTGGTTCACGCCGGCGGACGATGTATTTCCCCGCCGGAACCCCCTTCAACTCATAAACGCCAGGAGCCACCATTTGCATTCCTTCGGGTTGAACGTGTTCCTCCGAATCAAAGACCCGTTTCCGAAGCACCGGCATGCTGAACCCGTGCTGATCGTCGGATACACGGAAGATGAAATGAAGGGCAGGGACGGGACTCAGGTGCACATCGATCTGCAGGCGATCGCCACCTCTGACCGGGATGGCTGTAGCCCCATCGGCTTCCGTTGCCCCGTTGTAATAGGTCGTCGGATAGGCCACGTCCAGCGACGGCGCAACTCCTGGCGGCGGATTTGCCGTGCCATCGGCAGAAGAAGAAACAGGGTGGACGGCATACCATGGGTTCGCTGCCACGGACACAAAGTAATTCCCAGGCGCTAGAGACGGAAACTCGTAGGAACCCCGGTCGTCGGTCAAAGCGGTGCCCACGGGCATAATGCGGTTCAGCCCGCCAGCGTGGTTTTCCTGATAAAGCGTGATGCGTGCATGGCGGACGGGATCCCCCGACTCATCGAAGATTTGGCCGGCCAGCAGCGCCCGCGGCGTGAGCCGCAAAACGAGGCTCTCGGTGTCGAGGCCGGCCCCGGTCACGATTGCGGTGGAATATTGTTCGTGCTGATCATAAGCGGCGGAGATAAATCCGCGTTTCGCTCCCTGCAACGAGAACTTGCCCGCCTTGAGCTGAGGGAATTCAAAATGCCCATTCTCAGAAGTGATCGTCCATGCGGAGTTCGCGCGGTTGCTGGTATCGAAGATCGAAACGCGGGCTTTCCCGATCGGCGCCCCGTTGAGTGCGTTTACGATCGTGCCCGCGATTCTAAACTTTGTATCATGAGAGTTGCTTTGCTCGGCGTTCTGTGCGCCGAGAGTAGCGCAGCAGGGCAGCAGGAGAAGCACCAGCGCGAGGGGTCGCAATCGAATCGCTCGTAAAAGGCCGAACATGCTCACTCGCCTTGGGTAATCAGCGGCAGTTGCAAGTGCTCCTTCTGTCCCGCGACCACCCGAATGACCTGTGCCTTGGCCTCATATTTGCTCAGGGCCTCCTCGCTCGCGTACTCCAAGTCGGGCTGTTGGCGATCGAATGCCAGCACCCGGTAAACGCCCGGTGGGAGCTGCTGCAGTTGAAATTTCCCATCGGGGGAAACCCAAGCCATGCGGAACTGGCCACTGCTACCGGTCGTAGGACAGAAATAGACGTTGCCTGGGGATTGACCCGGTGATCGGAATCCAGCTCCAGCTGCGTCCCTGGTTGACGCACCTACAATTGCGCCTTCGACCTCCGCGCCGTCGTCTCGCACGGTGATCTCAATCGGCGGAGTCGCGCCACCCAGGGCTACCACCAAAGGCTGGTGCTCGAGATCGGTACCGTTGGAAGTGACCGATGAAGCAAATCCGATTGCCGTGTTCACCAGCACCCGGTAGCGGCCAGGTTGCACATTTTCGATCATGAGCGGCGAATCGTCGTCCGGGCCCCTGGGCGGGCGCAAAGAAGCGCCGGGCGCGAAGCCGAACTCCTCGATCGGTAGCAACGACACTTGCAGATAGCCTGGCCGCCTCCCGTTTCCAGAGGCATTGCGAATACTGTCAACGACCATAGGCCCCTGAGTCGCGGTTTCACGGTGTTGAAATTCCTCTCGAACGCTAACGACGATGGAACTGTTGGGCAACATCATCAGCGCCGGTCCCTCCGCAGCGGCACCTTTGACCGTGAGAGTCGACATTCCGGTCATCGCATTGGAACCATCGGCTGTTGCCCGGACGACATACGTTCCATCTGGTAGCAACCCCTGGATCAACTGCTCCTCGGCGTTGTATCCAAGAGAGTATCCGGGGCCTTCGTGCCCTTGTAGCCACACCTGAATACCGATCGGGAGGCCAAGTGGTGCGCCTCCGACGGGCACTTTTACCGCGTAGTACTCTCGCCGTGCAGGCGAAACATCTGCCTCGGTAGTGCTCCCCGCTGATAGCTGAATGACCGAGGCTGTGGTGAAGTCGGTTGCCGCAGGGTAGTACACCGGTGGGTACCCAAATAACTGCCCACGAGGGTTAAAGGCCAACGGATCGCGGTCAAGTAGTTCGTGGGTCACAAGTTTGTAGGACCCTGCTGAAAGTTCAGCATACCGGTACTCTCCGTCTGATTTTGACATCACCGTTCCTACAGAATCCCAGTGCTCCCGGCCTTCCCGCACCTGGCGTCGAAACAGTTCCACCTGGATTCTGTTAGAGCCGTCGGACTCTGGCAGAAGAATGTGCCCAATGATTAGAGCTTCGGGCGCGAGGGGGATGGTTAGCTCCTGCTGCGTTTCGCTTAACGGGAATGTCTGCTGTCCGTCATGATCCGGTAAAAAGCCCGTCTTTCGTGCCATCAACATGGAAGGACGATTTGTCGCGCCATATTGGCGCGGATAGGATGGCGAGGGCCCAACGTTTGATGTGGCCGCAAACCCTGCATTCGGTTCGCGTTCCGCCCTTGCGAATTTGAATTCAAAACGGCCTTGACCGTCCGTCATGGCGGCGTAGCGATTATCCGGAGAGTAGACCAGCGCACGACCTATGGGTTCATGGGTCAGACTGTTCACGACCGTGCCGCGGAGGGTGTCGCTCTCCTGATCGGGTGTGCCGGCAGTTTGTGCGCACAAAGGATAAATGGCCCCGGAGCAACAGAGAAACACGGTGCCAAGTGCAAGCGCACCAAGTGATTGCAGGCCGAACATACACTTCAAATGCAAGAAACCTGCCCGGTCTTTTGAAAGAAGATAATGAAGCCTTCGACGTCCTGGGTTTGCCGAGGACAGGTTCGCCTTGCGTTGCGTAGGATGCCGCAGCGCAGGGACCGGTTGTCCCCGAGGTCGAACCCAAACCGGGTGCCAACCGTAGCAGATTCATCCATGCGCCGACAATTGGGGTGAAACCCCTAATTCCTCGCGCAGGCAAAAACCTGAGCATATGCTTAGGAAACCGTACGCGGTGAGGATGCCGAGCGATCATCGGAAACCAAGCAACAGGCAATTGAGCGATGCGGAGTGCGATTTGCAAAAGGCAGATCAGGATGCCTAAGGGGAAGAGATCTATGCCGCCAACAAATAAGCGGAATTTAACAGGATCAAGTTGATCGCGATTTCAGTTCGCTCACCGCTTTTGAGAGCACCATGGTCGAGGTCCGTCAGTCGAACGAATAGGAGCTCGACAAAAACTTATGGCTGAGACAAACATTGCCGTCGCGTGCATCGGACTTGGGCGCCTGGGGGCTGGAATTGCGCACAATGTCCAACGTGCCGGTTTCAGGTTGATCGTCTACAACCGCACCCAGGAAAAGGCGGAGCCGCTGATCACTTCCGGCGCAGCGTTGGCGCGGACGCCAAGAGAGGCAGCTCACGCGGCGGATGTAGTCGTCACATCATTGATGGATGATGCTTCTGTGCTCGACGTCGTCAACGGCGCGGACGGCGTCCTGTCTGGCATGCGCCCTGGTGCGGTTCACGCCGGCACAACCACCACTTCGCCAAATCTCAGCACTCGGCTAACTGAATTGCATTCATCTCACGGCAGCGAGTATGTAGCAGCTAACGTGCTGGGACGCCCGGATGCCGCCGCTGCGGGCAAGCTGATCACGCTTCTCGCTAGAAAGCCGGAAGCGATCGCGCGCGCCCGGCAAGTGATTGATACGTACTCCGCCCGCGTGATTCTCTTGGGAGAAGATCCCGCGCTGGCCTCCAGCATGAAGCTGGCTGGAAATTTCTTCCTCGCCGGATTGCTCGAAGTCATTGGAGAAGCATTTGCGTTTGCCAAAAGAAGGGGGGTTCTTGATCCCTTCAGCGAAATGTTGAAGGCTTTTTTGCCGGGCTCGCAGGAATATCTGGATCGGATTCGCAGCTCTGATTTCGGTCGTGCGGGCTTTACGCTAGATGCCGGGTTGAAAGACATCCTGCTGATTCTCGACGCAGCTGCCGAAGTAAGACTTCTGCTGCTATGTTGCAGCCTGGTCAAGGACAAATGCATAGCCGCACAGACGCGCGGGCTTAATCAGTGCGACTGGTCGGTTTTCACAGCGATCTCTTCCCTTGACGCCAGTCCGTAGCAGAGACGGGTGTGATATTACCCGGCTTCGAACGGAGTCGCTAGTTTGTAGGTCCCGATCAGCG
>Ga0066683_10001038_pt1 | contig 10466 bp, 9 predicted proteins | sample GraSoiAngelo_132_FD_62296 | JGI IMG/M metagenome (GOLD analysis project Ga0066683, IMG submission 62296) | Grasslands soil microbial communities from the Angelo Coastal Reserve, California, USA - 14_0929_02_40cm | ecosystem: Environmental > Terrestrial > Soil > Grasslands | place: USA... | reverse complement strand
CGAGGCGCGCCACGGCTCCGCCGCGGCGCGTCCGAACGTAGGGGGGTATGGGGGGCCCTTTCGAGGCCCCCCATCTAATTAGTTCTGCGCGGTCGTCGGCTCCTCGCCCATCTGCGTGGTCCGGCGCATGTCGCGTGGCTCGTGGGCCGGGAACGGGCGCGCGCGGTGCATCGTCTGGCGGTTGTCCCACATGACCAGGTCGCCGACCCGCCACGTGTGGGAATAGACGAACTCGCGCTGGGTGGCGTGCTCGACGAGATCGCGCAGCAGGAGCCGCGCCTCCGGCAGCGGCCAGCCCAGGATCGTGCCCGCGTGCGAGGAGAGATAGAGCGACTTGCGTCCCGTGACCGGGTGCCGACGCACGAGCGACTGGCGCACCGGCTTGAACCGCACGCGCTCCTCCTCCGTGAAGTCGGTGAAGCCGATCTGCTGCCGCGAGAAGATCTGCGAGTGCTCGCAGATCAAGTTCTCGATCTCGCTCTTGGTCTCGGCGTCGAGCGCGTCGTAGGCCGCCGGCATGTATGCGAACTCGGTGTTCCCGCCCTTGGACGGCACGCTGTGGGCGTGCAGCAGCGAGTACTTCGCCGGGATCACCTTGAACGAGCTGTCGGAGTGCCAGAGTCGGTTACCGATGGCGAACAGCCGGCGGCGGTCGTCGCGCGCGAACACTTTATTGTGCTGGTCGAGATTGGACACGTCGGCGAAGGTGGTCGGCAGCCGGTATTCGTCGGGAGCGCGCAGGCTCGCGTTCGCGGTCTGCTCGAGGTTCCCCAGGCTCCGCGTGAAGGCGAGCTGCTGGTCGTCGTCGATCTTCTGGTCGCGGAACACCAGCACCGCGTACTTGTCCATGCCGGCATGAACCGCCGCCACCTCGTCCGGCGACAACGGTTTGCTCAGGTCCAGGTCTTCCATTTCGGCGGCGAAGCACGGACCGATCTGGCGGGTGGTCACGGACGTGGTCGCGGGCATTGGGCGCCCTCCTTAGGCTCCGCGGTCACCTCGCTCAGGAATTTCCGGAGCGCGATCAGCAGCCCGGCCGGGTTGTCGCCCTGTACGGTGTGGCCGGCGCGCTCGACCTTCACCCACCGGCCGTCGGGCAGCGCCCGGGCCAACCGCTCGGCGTCCTCGTCGTGGAACACGTCGCTCTCGGCGCCGCGCACGACGAGCGTCGGACAGGTCACCTTGGCCGCCGCCGACCAGAGGAGCTCGCGGCGTCGCTCGGTAGCCGCCGGGTCGAGGGCGCGCCCGCGGTGGCGCTGGTCGTACTTCCACATCCATTTGCCGTCCGGCATCTGTCGCAGGTTGTGGAGCAGGCTCCGGCGCAGCAGCGTGGCGTTGCGGCGCGGGTTGAAGGCCAGCGCGCGGTTCACGAAGTCCTCGACCGAATCGAGCGGCGTCGCCTCCGAGGTGAACGCGGCGATCTTCGCGCGCCCCGCCTGCCGAGTCTCCGGGCCGACGTCGACGAGCACGAGCGCGGCGAGCCGCCGGCTGTGGGCACCAGCCCAGGCCAGCGAGGTGGCGCCGCCCAGCGACATGCCGACGAGGACGAAGCGATCGAGCCCGGCGGTGTCGACGAAGGCGTCCAGGTCGGCGGCATGGCTCTCGATGGCGTAATCCATCTCGGGCGACCACTCGCTGTCGCCGTGGCCGCGCTGGTCCAGGGCGAGACAGTGGCGCTCGAGCCGGAGCGCCGCGCAGACGAGGTCCCAGGTGTGGACGTTGAGGCCGCCGCCGTGCAGGAACAGCATCGGCGCCCGGCCGCGCGTGCCCCAGTCGAGATAGTGGAAGCGCATCCCTCGCAGGATGACGTGGTGGGCGGTGGGCAGGACCAGGTCAGGAAGCGTGAGGCCGGCGGTGGCTGACGCCAGCGCCAGGTGCGCGCGAAACTCGTCGGGGCTCAGGCTCACGCGTAGACGTCCTCGTCCACCTGGCTCGCGGCCGGATAGGGCGCGGCCAGCGCGTACTGCACGCCGGTGTCGATCTCGGCCTTCACGTCGTTGCCGATGCGCTCGAAGACGCTCGCGTCGGCGAGCCCCTGCTGGCTGAGCCGCCCGGCCAGCGTCTGGAGCGGATCGTGAGTGGTCATCCACTCGCGCTCTTCCTCGCGCGTGCGGTACTCGCGGTTGACGTCGCCGACGTGGTGACCGTAGTAGCGATAGGTCTTGCACTCGAGGAACGCCGGGCCCTCGCCGCGCCGCGCGCGCTCGACCAACCGACGCATGGTCGCGTTGACGGCCTGCACGTCCTGCCCGTCGACGCTTTCGGCGAGGATGCCGAAGGCGCGGGCGCGCGCCAGGATCTCGCCGGCGATGGTGTCGCCGCAGGGCGTGTACTCGCCGTAGAGGTTGTTCTCGCACACGTAGATGACCGGCAGCTTCCACAACGCCGCCATGTTCATCGTCTCGTAGAGCAGCCCCTGGCCCAGGGCACCGTCGCCGAAGAAGCACGCGGCGACCTGATCGCTACCGCGCATCTTGGCGGACAGCGCCGCGCCGGTGGCGATGCCGGCGGAGCCGCCGACGATGGCGTTGGCGCCGAGGTTGCCGGTGTCGGGATCGGCGATGTGCATCGAGCCGCCCTTGCCGCGGCAATACCCCGACTCCTTGCCGAGCAGCTCCGCGAACATCCGGTTGACCGACGCCCCCTTGGCCAGGCAGTGGCCGTGGCCACGATGCGTGCTCGTGATGAAGTCGTCGCGGCGCAGCGCCTCGCACACTCCGACCGCCACCGCCTCCTCGCCGATATAGAGATGAGCGAGGCCTGGCATCTTGGCGCTCTTGTAGAGCTCGTTCACCTGCTCGTCGAAGGCGCGAATCTTCGCCATCTGCCGATACATGTGAAGGTTCTGCTCCAGCTCCATCCGCGGCTCGATCACGTCCGTCCTCATCGCCTGTCTCCCGTCTAGAGTTCCGATCTCACGCGAGGCTGCTCCAGGCCGGGCGCGGTGTCAAGACACCTGCCCTGTCAAGGCGGCACGGTCGGTACCACTTTCCGACAATCGGAGCCATCCTCCCCACGCCGCTCGGCACCCGCTCGAGAGCTAAATGCACATCGCAGCAACACTCGGCGTCGATAAGTCATCGGTGGCACATGCGTTGCACCAAGGCAGGAATAAGTTTCCGGATGTTTGGGTGGGCAGAAGTTGGTGCAGTGAATTTCAACACACGGAGAGTCAAAAGATGAAGTGGACAGGAGTCGTAGCGCTGTTCGCGGTGGTTGCGTTCGCCGTTCCGGCCTTCGCGCAGGCGCCGGTCGGGGCCTGGTGCGGTGGCTCGTACGGTGCTGAGGGTACCAACTTCGGCCCGTGCCCGACCGCTCAGTCCGCCCCGCAGGTCGCCGGACAGGCGTCGGGCATCCAGGGTCAGAGCGTTTCGACGGAGCCGCAGTACCCGGCCAGCCAGGTCACTTTCGAGGACGGCAAGGCCATGTTCAACAAGCAGCCGCTGAACCTTCCCTACGTGTCGTTCCCGGATCGCACCCACGAGATCCAGGCCGGCGGCTCCACCGAGTAGCGACGTTCACGGATCGACGCACCTGATGACGGCGCGGGGCTCGGCCCGCGCCGTTGTCGTTTTGGTGACCGCCCCTTCCGGAATACGGGGGCGGTCAAAACGCCGCCACTGATACAGATCCGCCATTGACACCAGAGCGACCACCACCGTATCCTCCTGGCCACACTTCGCGTGGCGGGAGGAACCATGGCAGCGCTCAGGTATATCGGACTCGCGGCGTTCCTCCTGCTCGTCGGATGCGCCTCGATCAATCCCAAGCCGATCGAAGTCGAGATGCCGGCGGCACAGAAGCACTTCATCGTCCAAGGGCCCAGCGACTCCGCACTTCGGTAGTCTCGCGCGTCACGCCTCGAGGTACGCGAACAACTGGGCGTCGAGCTGCTTGCGATACTGCTCCACGACCGGCTGCACCGCGCGTATGAACGCCCCGCGCTCGCTGTCGGTGAGCCGGATCACGTCGTTCGCGGCAGGATCGAGCTTCGCCATGATCTCGTCGTCCTCGGCCGCCGCCAGCTGACGCTGATACGCGGTCGCCGCGCGCGCCGCGACGTCGACCGCCGCCCGCACCTCGGCCGGCCAGCTCCGGTAGTGGGCTGCGTTGCACACGAGGGCCGACGCGCCCCAGAAATGACCGCTGAGCGTGATGTAGCGATGGTGGCGGTGGACGCCGAAGTTGTAGATGTTGGTGAGCGGATTGTCCTGCGCCTGGAAGCGATCGCCACCGATCTGCTCCACGAACTCCTTGACGTCCGACGCAATGGGCTCGAAGCCGAGCGCGCGGAAGACCTCGCCGTGGAGGTCGCTCATCTGGGTGCGGATGCGGATGCCGCGGCAGTCGTCGGGACGGCGGATGGGCCGCACGCGGTTCGAGAGGTGCCGGAAGCCGTTGTCCCAGTAGCCGAGCAGCCGGCACGGTGTCCGCTCGGCGACGTGGCCCGCGGCACGCTCGCCGTATTCGCCGTCGAGCGCGCGGAACACGGTGTGGCGGTCCTTCACGAGGAACGGCAGCTCGAGCAATTGTAGGTCCGGCGCCGAGCGTGAGAAGCGGACGGTGGACATGTAGCAGAACGACAGCTCGCCGCGCTCGACCATCGGCACCAGGTCGCCCGAGGGTCGGCCGAGCTTCAGGATGCTGCCGATCAGCTCGAAGCCCACGCGCTCGCCGAGCGCCTGCGTGAGCCGCGCGCCGAAGCGCGCGGCCGCGCGATTGTGGATCGACGCGGGCTCCTGATACCCACCGAATCTGATATCCAGTTTCATCGGCTTCCGCTACCCTCGGAGAGGCGGTGACGCGTGGCGTGGTGTCTGCTATATCACACGGATGACGGGTGACGTGAAGAGACTGCTCGTGCTCGCGATCGTGCTCGCGCTCGCGATCGCGTCCGAGGCGTGCGCGCGACGAGCGACCGGGCCGACCGTGTCGCTGCCCGAGCTCGTCCGGTCCTACGATCGCGAGGTCACGCCGTATTACCCGCTCACCGCCAGCGAAGTCGGTCTGGACCAGTACGCCCGGGTGTTCGCCAACGACATCGGCGCTCAGTACCGGGAGGGTCTCCGCGAGCTGTGCGCGCGCTACCGCCAGGATCTGCGCCGTGTCGATCGCGCCGCGCTGAGCGCCGGCGAGCTCCTCACGCACGACATCTTCGAGAACCGCCTCGACACCTGCGTCGAGAGCCTCGGGCTGCCGTGGCACTTGTTGCCGGTCAACCAGGCCGGCAGCTGGCCCACCCGGTTCCCCATCCTCGGCATGGGTCGAGGCTCGCATCCGTTCAAGACCGTGCGGAACTACGAAGACTTCCTGGGGCGGATGGACGGCTTCGTCGTCTGGGTCGACACCGCCATCGAGAACATGCGCGTGGGAATATCGCGCGGCATCACCCAGCCGCGCGACGCGATGGTCAAGCTGGTGCCGCAGCTCGACGCGCACATCGTCGAGGACCCGCGGGCCAGCGCCTTCTACGAGCCGCTCAAGAGCTTTCCGGCGAGCTTCGACGAGGCCGCTCGGCGGAGCATCACGGAGCGGTACCTCGAGGCGATCGAGCGCAAGATCGTGCCGACGTACCGCAAGCTGCGCGCCTTCGTCCAGGACGAGTACATCCCGCGGTGCCGGACGTCGTACGGCCTCGCCGAGATACCCGGCGGACGCGACATGTACCGCCAGGCCGTCCGGGTGGCGACGACCACCGGCCTGAGTCCCGACGAGATCTTCGAGCTCGGCCGGCGCGAGGTGCGGCGCCTCCGCGGCGAGATCGACGCGCTGCGCGCCGAGATCGCGGCCCAACAAGATGCGGAGCCCGTCAGCTACCAGGACGTCGAGACGCTGCTGCGTGGGTACGGTGAGCTCCGAGCCTCGGTGGAAGCGGCGCTGCCCAGACTGTTCGGTCGCTTTCCCCGCGCCGGTTTCGAGGTCCGTGCGATCGAGGCGTATCGCGAGCTCTCGACGCCGTCGAGCTATCAGGGCAGCTCGCCGGACGGCACTCGTCCCGGCGTCTTCTATCTGAACACGTCGGAGCTCCGCAGCAGCGGCACCGCGCGGGTGAGCCGCAGCCTCTTCCTCCACGAGGCGGTCCCCGGTCACCATCTCCAGCTGGCGCTCCAGCGCGAGAACCGCCAGCTGCCCGGGTTTCGACGGTTCGACTGGTTCATCGCGTTCGGTGAAGGATGGGCGCTGTACGCCGAGAGTCTCGGCCACGAGCTCGGCGTGTATCAGGCGCGCCACGATCGGCTCGACGCGCTCATCGGCGAGCGGTTTCGGGCCGCCCGACTCGTGGTCGACGTCGGCCTGCACGAGAAGGGATGGACGCGGGAGCAGGCCATCGATTTCATCGGCGGACGGCGCGAGAACGCGGAGCGGGAAGTCGAGCGTTACATGGTGTGGCCCGCCCAGGCGCTCGGCTACCACATCGGCAATCTGAGGATCCGTGCCCTGCGCACGAAGGCCGAGGCGGCGCTGGGCGCCGCGTTCGACGTACGCGCCTTCCACGACGAGCTTCTGAAAGACGGAACGATGCCCCTGAGCATCCTCGAGGTGAAGATGGATCGATGGATCGAGGCACGGAGGCGCAAGCCCTCGTGACGGACACCGCGCGCGACGCCGCGGGCCCGTCGGCGGCCGAGGTCGATGCCGCCCTCCGGCGGCTGGGGCACGTCGCGTTCCGTCCCGGCCAGCGCGAGGCGATCGACACGCTGCTCGCTCACGGCCGGCTCCTGCTGGTCGCGCCGACCGGCGGCGGCAAGAGCCTGAGCTACCAGCTGCCCGCGACGATTCTGCCGGGCACGACCCTGGTGGTGTCGCCCCTGGTGGCGTTGATGGCCGATCAGGTCCAGGCGCTCGAAGCCCGCGGTGTCCGCGCGACGTACCTCGCCTCCACGCTCGACGGGGCCGAGATGCGTCGGCGCATGGCGCGGATCGCGCGGCGCGAGCCGGCGCTCGTGTACGTGGCGCCCGAGCGGCTCGCGTTCCCCGGCTTCCGCTCGCTGCTCGGCGCGCTCGCCTGCCCGCTGGTGGCCATCGACGAGGCCCACTGCATCAGCGAGTGGGGCCACGACTTCCGTCCCGAATACCTCGAGATCGGCGGATTGCTCGGTGAGCTGCCGGGCGCGCGCGTGCTCGCGTGTACGGCGACGGCGACGCCCATCGTGCGCGACGAGATCCTGGCGCGGCTCGGCCTGCCGTCCGATACGCCGCAGATCGTCAGTGGATTCGCGCGCCCCAACCTGGCGCTGCGTGCCGCGGAGATCGACGGTCGCCGCGAACGCGAGCGCCTGGTCGACGGCGCGCTCGCGGAGGCGCTCGAGGGCCCGGGCCGAAAGCGCGGCACGGCGATCGTGTACGCGCCGACGCGAAAGCGGGCGGACGAAGAGAGCGCGCGGTTGAGCGAGCGCGGCTGGCGCGCCCGCGCCTATCACGCCGGGCTCGACGGCAAGACCCGTGACGCCGTGCAGGGTGACTTCGCGGCCGGCGCGCTCGAGGTCGTCGTGGCCACCAACGCGTTCGGCATGGGGATCGACCGGGCGGACGTCCGCGCGGTCGTCCACCTCGGTCCCCCGGGATCGATCGAGGCGTACTACCAGGAGGTGGGCCGCGCCGGACGCGACGGAGCGCCCGCCCTCGGGCTGCTGCTCGTCAGCCCGAGCGACCTGCCGCTGCGCCGCGCCCTGCTCGAGCGTGGCACCGGAGACGCGACACCCGACCCGGCGGTGGTCGAGCACAAGTGGAGCATGTTCCTCGAGCTGATCCGCTGGGCCGAGGGCGGCAGCTGTCGCCACGACGCGATCCTGCGCTATTTCGGCGACGAGGCCGAGACGCTCGCGGGGTGTGGCCGCTGCGACGTGTGCCTGGCCCTGGAGGACGAGCCGGAGACCGGCGATCCGGAGCAGGTGACGTTGATCGTCCGCAAGGCGCTCTCCGGTGTCGCACGCGTCGATGGGCGGTTCGGGCTCCAGCTCGCCGTCAAGCTCGTGCGCGGCGATGCCGACGAGCGGCTCGAGCGGGCCGGGCTCACGCAGGTCCGGACCTTCGGCAACCTGAGCGAGCACGGGGCGCCGTGGCTGACGGCGCTGCTCCGCCGATGCGTGTCGGCCGGCTGGGTCAGCTTCGACGGCGGCGACCGTCCGGTCGTCACGCTGACCGACGACGGCCGCGCCGTGATGAAGGGCGAACGCCCGGCGCGCCTGCTCCTGCCGCCGATGGCCCGGCGCGCGAAGCTCGCCTCCGGCGCGCTTCGCGCCGGCACGGCGGAACACGCCACCGCGCCGGCCGTCGAGCCGGCGACCGATCGGGCGTCCGCGCGCGTCGCCCGGCGCGAGCCGGCCGAGCTCGACGCGGCGGGGCTGGCGCTCTTCGAGGCGCTCCGGCGTCACCGGCTCACGGTGGCGCGCGCCGAGCGCGTGGCGCCCTTCATCGTGGCGAGCGACCGCACGCTGCGCGACATCGCGATGCTGCGGCCGCGTGATCTCGTCGAGCTCGAGCGCGCGCACGGCGTCGGGCCGCACAAGGCGGCGAAATATGGCGCCGGGCTGGTCAAGGTAGTTGCCGAAAGTGTCGAACCGAGACGATAGGAGAGACGTGATGAGACCGCGACTTTGGCTGGCTGCACTCGTGATCGCGCTCGGTGGCTGCGCGTCGGCGTCGCTTCCCTACAAGCCCGAGTCGCCGCCGTCCGGCGCGGCGCTCTCGGCCGACTACACGCTGCTCGCCGACCGGCTCCGCGTAGAGGTCGACACGAGCGGCTATCGCCTCGAGGACGCCCAGATCATCACGACGGCGCAGAAGACGGTGCGGCCACAGACGATCGAGCAGCCTCCGCTGTACGGCGGCAGCGGCACCGGAATCGGGATCGGCGTCGGCGGTTCGAGCGGCGGCGGGGTCGGCGTGGGGACCGGAATCGGCGTCAGCATTCCCATGGGCTCGGGAACCCGCGTTCAGGGCACCACGGTCCTGTACTTCGCGCTGGATCAGATCGGCCCCGCGCCGTGGCGGCTGTCAGTCAAGGCGGCGCAGACGCCCCCCGCGGTCATCGTTCTCCCAGCGCGTTAGCCAGGCGCGGTGGCGCGTGGTTAGGCGCTGCGGAATCGGGTGAATCTCGCGAACAGGACGGAAAGCATCGGCAGGGCGAAGCCGATGATGGTCACCGTCAGGAGCAGGTTCCCGAGCTCGCGGTAGTCGGCGGGAGTCACGACGGCGCCGGTCGCGTCGCGGACCTCGCGCGTGACCGTGAAGATCTGGTTCAGGTACTTGGTCCCGAGCTGCGCGGCCACCAGCGACAGGTTCGCGAACGATCCCATGACCGCGAAGTACGTCGCCTTCAACCGGTCGGGGGCGGAGTTGGCGATCCACGCCAGCAGCGGCACCATCGAGATCTGGCCCAGCGGCGACTCGAGCGCGGTGTCGACGAGCGCGATCGCGCGTGCGTCGACGATGCCGTGCGTGTGCGCCGCGGTCCACTCGTGGAGCCCGTAGTACATGCCGAGGACCGGGAGGGAGAGCAGGGTCGTCGCCACCGTGAGCGCCCCCACGATGTAGGCGATCGACCGCTCGGCCATGAAGCGGCGGAAGATGAACAACCCGGCCAGCGTGAGGACGCTGCTGATCAACGAGAGCTCGGCCAGGAACTCCTGGTCGAAGCCGAGGTCGTCGATCTCCCACCAGGTGGCCCCGGCGCCCGGGCTGGGCACCGCGCGGAAGATGAACACCACGATCGCCGTTCCGACCAGCACGTGCCGCGCCTGCGGCTCGAGCTCCCCGGTGATCCGCCCGATCAGGAAGACGAGGACCGCCATCGAGAGGCCGAAGACGAGCTCCTGGCCAAAAGCCATGTCGCCGAGCCCGACGCCGACCGAGACGATCGCGAACGCGAGGCCACCGCCGAGAATCCACCAGTTGATCGGGACCCGCTCGCCGTGCGGGTTCAGCATCCGCCGCGCCTCGCTCGGTGCGAAGCCCTTCGCGACGAGCCGTCGCGCGTCGCGCCAGCGCAGGGCGAGCCCGAGGCCGACGCCCAGCACCGATACCACCGGGATGATCAGCGCCAGCTCGTAGACGCGGAGATAGGCGAGCGCCTTGTCGGCCTCCGGCAGCTCGCCCACACCCTGCAGCAGATATACGTTGGCGAGCGAGACGAGGACGGTGCCGCCGATGATCGCGACCCGGCCCAGCGTCTGCACGGTCGTGTTCATGGACTTGCGCGCCGCCATGTCGACCGGCCGCCCCTCCGCGTCGACGCGCGGCACCGCCTCGACGGTCATCGCGTCGGCGACGACGTCCTGCACGACGTAGCCGATCGGCGCGAGCAGCGTGGCGAGCACGTACCACGCCTCGACGCTCAGCACCTTCGGCATCGACTCCGGGCGACCGAGCAGGCCGATCATGACGGCGATGCTCGCGGTGATCACCCCGGCGCCGACGAACACCATCGTCGCCTTCCAGCGCCAGACGAGATCCACGAAGTGGCC
>Ga0066683_10001037_pt1 | contig 10472 bp, 14 predicted proteins | sample GraSoiAngelo_132_FD_62296 | JGI IMG/M metagenome (GOLD analysis project Ga0066683, IMG submission 62296) | Grasslands soil microbial communities from the Angelo Coastal Reserve, California, USA - 14_0929_02_40cm | ecosystem: Environmental > Terrestrial > Soil > Grasslands | place: USA... | reverse complement strand
GTCAAGGCTGTACACGTTCATTGACCAGAAGCTATTTCAGTCCTAAATGAGGCCTTTGTCGAAGATCTTTGCCATGGTGGAATTCGGCTTTTAGACATCGGGAGATCCAACAATGATCGATACATCGAATAAAGAAATCCGGAGTCACTACGACTTCATCGTGGTGGGAGCAGGCGCGGCCGGTTCGGTTCTTGCCGCGGAATTGTCCGCGTCCGGCGCGCAAGTCCTTGTCGTCGAGTCGGGAGGACCCGACGACGCACCAACGATCGCGAACCCAAGCATCTGGTTTTATAACGTCGGCGGGCCGCTCGACTACCACCTTCCCATCAAACCGTCGCCGCGATTGAACAATCGCACATTCAACATGGCCCTCGGTCATGTGCTTGGTGGCGGCACCAGCATCAATGCCATGGTGTGGATGCGGGGCATGCAACGGGACTACGACGGGTGGGCTAAGAACGGAGCGAAAGGCTGGACCTTCGCCGACGTGCTTCCGGTCTTCAAGAGTCAAGAGGATTGGGAGGGTGGCGCCAACACCTGGCGCGGCGTGGGCGGCCCCATCCGCATCCGCCGCCCAAAAGATCCTCATCCCACAGCGCCCGCCTTCATCGACGCTGCTCGAGAGATGGGTATGCCCATTCTGGATGACGTGAACGGACCGATGCTCCCTGGCGCCGGCTACATCAACATGAACATCGCCCCGGATGGGACTCGGGTTAGTGCCGTTAGCGCCTTCCTGCGGCCGGCGTTGTCGAGGCCGAACCTCACTCTGCTGCTCAACACCAAGGTCGTAAAACTGAACTTTAAAGGGACTCGTTGCGTGGCCGTCAAACTAATGAAAGACGACGCGGTAAAGGACATCACGGCAGACAAGGAAGTGATACTTGCGGCGGTACCATCAATAACCGCAAGCTTCTGATGCTCTCAGGCGTCGGGGAAGCGAAGGCGCTTCGCAGCTTTGGAATCGACGTCGTCGAGAACCTGCCTGGCGTTGGCGAGAATCTGCAGGACCATGTGCTCGTGTCCGGCGTCGTGTTCAAGTACAAAGGCAAGATGCCGGATCGGCCGGCCGACAGTAATGCCGTCGAGGCAGAGGCTTACTTGTCGAGCGGTCCCTCGGGTGACACAGACGTTAGTCTTGTGCTTCACCAACTACCAGTGGTTACGCCCGAGGTAGCCTCCCGCTTTGGAACTCCGCCACCGGACGCGTTCACAATCGCGCCAGCCCTTGTGCAGCCCACCAGCATTGGTTCCGTCCGCCTGGCGAGCGACAACTTCCAGGATGCCGCAGTCATCGATGGCAACTATCTCGGCACGGACCACGATTTTGCGGCCATCGTGCGCGCCATCGAAGCCGCGCGTGAACTCGGAAATCAGCATGCCTTCGACAGCTTGCGCGAGAGCGAACTCATTCCAGGGCCCAAGGCGAGCGCCGAGGAGATCCAAGAACTCGCCAGACTTGCCTCTGCGAGTTTTGGGCACGCAGTTGGTACCTGCAAGATGGGCGTGGACAAGCTCGCTGTTGTCGACCCAGAGCTTCGCGTGCACGGCATTTTGGGTTTACGCGTGGCGGACGCCTCCGTGATGCCACAGATCATTACGGGGCCGGGGACAAATGCGTCGACCCACATGATTGCGGGCCGCGCCGCCAAACTGATTCTTGGCTGACAACAGGGGACCGCATGACCGGCAATCCAGATACATCGCTGACCATCGACACCCATCATCACATACTGCCGGACTTCTTCTGGCGGGAGACAAATGATTCTCATGCTCCCATCGGAGGGCTGGCGCCGCTTCAGTGGTCCAAAGAGGCGATGATCTCTTTCATGGACGACGCCGGGATCGACGTGGCCGTGATGTCGGTGAGCACGCCTGGAGTGCACCTTGGCGTTAGCGAGAAGGCTCGGTCTTTGGCGCGGCGATGCAACGAATTCGCGGCCGAACTCATTCATACAAGACCGGACCGGTTTGCAAGTTTCGCTTGTATCCCGCTGCCGGATATTGATGCCTCCCTGGAGGAGCTATCGTACGCAGTGGACGTTCTTAGACTCGATGGTCTTGTTCTCTTCACGAACTCCAACGGCGTGTACTTAGGAGATGCTGCTCTGGAACCGGTCTTCCAGGAACTTGAACGCCGCGGGGCGGTCGTCTTTGTGCATCCCAACGCATCGCCAGATACGGCGGCGCATTCATTAGGGCTGCCCGACAATCTGATTGACTTTCCGACGGATACCAATCGCGCAGTCGCTCAGATGCATTACACGAACAGGTTTGCACGCACACCAAACGTGAAATACATCTTCTCTCATGCTGGAGGCTCGATCCCATATCTTGCCGCTCGTTTTGCGATCATCGATGAGATGGGGTTCATTGCAGGCGGCGAGGAATGAGGTACGGCTGCTGATATGTTCCGTCGGATCTATTGGGATACGGCGCTTGCTGCAAGCAATCCCGTGCTTCGCATGCTGCGCGACGTAGTGGGGATCGATCAAGTTCTGTTTGGTACAGATTTTCCGTACCTGCGCCGGGACCTGGCCGTAAACGCCAAACAACGGATCCTGGAAAGCTCCGAGTTGAATGATTTGGAAAGGCGCGCCATTCTCGGCACCAATGCGGCACGCCTTTTTCCGCGTCTGGATTCCGTCGTTCGCGAAATGTGATTTTGGAAGGAGAGCAAAAATGCAACCTAACAACCTCAAGGAGACCGAGGCGCTCGAGGTCTGCGAGGGCGTGACCTGAACCATCCGCCGGTCGTGAATCATCGAGCCAACCGAAGTTTAGACAGATCGAACAGAAAGGGCTTTCCCATGAACAACGAGCAGATCATTCGCAGAGCGTACGAACTGGCGGAAAAGGTGGACGTCAAAGGTTGGGTTGAGTGCTTCACGCCCGACGGGACGTTTACCGACATGTCGATCGGCGTCACGTACCGCGGGCCCGACGGCCCCACCGGCGTGGGCAAGACGGTCGACGTCTATGCGAAAGCGTTTCCGGACATGCATCGCGAGCTGTACCGGTTCTTCAGAGTCGGCGACGTCGTCGTCGTGGAACTCGCACTCCAGGGTACCCACAAGGGGCCTCTCCCGACGCCTATGGGGATCCTTCCGCCAACGGGCAAGCGGATGGACGCGCCGTGCTGTGACGTCTTCCGTCTAGTGAACGGGAAGATCCAGTCGTTCGACTGCTACCCCTCGGGAACGGTGATCTTCGCGCAGCTCGGGCTGCTCTCGAATATCGAAGCAGCAATCGCTCGCTCGTAGGTGGCGCTTCGGATACAGCGCCTTCGGGTGTGCCGTGTAGTGCGGGCCGGAGTGACGATGCGTGACCTCGACGACCTCGAATTCTTCGCTCCCGTCGCAGGTTCTCAGGCTCGCCGAGCGACGAAGGAGCAAGGGCACCACCGGCGGGCGGCCGCAAGAGCCGACCGACCGGACGGGCCGTGGCGGAGAGCTACGTGGTCCAATCGGAGCACCTACCGCAGGTTTGGTACGAGAAAGAAGAACGGGAATGTCGTGGGTGGTCGGAAGAGCAAGGAGGCCAGTTTATGAGCAAACACGTCACGATCTCTCCCAACGAAGCCGCGGATCGCCTCGCTATCCGCGAACTCGTCGAAGCCTACGCACACTGCGCCGATCGCCGCGATGCGAAGGGTCAGATGGCTCTCTTTACGGAAGACGCCGGCTTCGTGGTGTATATGAACGCCAAGGATCCGACGCCCTCCCAGGAGTTCCACTCGCGCGAGGCGCTCGCTCCAGTCTTCGCAGAGCTGAACAAGTATGACGCCACCACGCACTTCGTCGGACAGAGCACCATCTTTACGCTCGACGGGCGACGAGGCACCGGGGAAGCCTACTGCCTGGCGCATCACGTCACGGTCGAGGGGGGAAACCGACGCTTGATGGTCGCTTCGCTCCGCTACCTCGATACGTTTGTGAAGATGGACGGCGCGTGGCTGTTTTCGGAGCGCCGGCTTTACGTCGACTGGTTGGAGGAGCGCGCACTGTCATGACAGCGACTGACGACCTTGAAGCTGGGATACACGATGACCTGCAAAATTGAACGAGTTCTGACTCCGGATGGCTTTGTGGTTTTGCGCGTGAGTGGACGCATCGACGGTACATACGTCGCGACGCTGCGGGAATCGATGGGAAAAGAGGAGACCACGAAACTCACCCGCGCGGCTTGACCTTAAAGGCCAGCCATGGCGTAGTCGTGAACACGGCATCGCTGAACGGCTTGATGAGCTTCAAGATTCTGGGCTCACTGGCCCACACCACGGCCAAGGCAGGAATCATCGGCATGACACGACAGCTGGCAATGGAGGGGCGAGAGTATGGGATTCGCGCCAACTCGATTTCACCCGGCGTGATCGAAACCAACCAGACCACGAGAACAGCTGAAGGATCCGGAATGGGCGGGCTACATGCTTGGTAAGACGCTGTTGGGTCGTCTCGGCCGCCCGGAGGAAGTGGCGAACGGGGCTCTGTTCCTGGCCTCAGAGGAGAGTTCGTACGTGACAGGCGTCGATATCGTGGTCGACGGTGCATGAAGGTTTGGCGATCGCCGGCACTCGAGCGACAATTGGCGCCACCGAACGGCGGCCAGAATCACATCTACTTAACGAGAAATGGCGAAGGAAAATGAGTTCGAACGATCACGACAAGATTGCGCTAGCTCGAGAATATTTCATAAGAGCGGACCAAGGACGTCCAGACGTCCTTGATCTTTTCCATGAAGATGCTGAACTTTATTTCCCAAAATTCGGATTTGGGTCCGGACGGCAATCGCTGTTCGAAATGGTAAAAGGGTTCGAAGGATCCCTGGAATACATTCGGCATGATTATGACAATTTGACTTTCATTCCTTCGGGCGAGTATCTGGTCGTAGAACCTAAATCCGGCGTGAAATGCGTGGCATCGGTCTGTTTTAGCCCGTAAACACGCGTCGCTGTTCTGGCGCGGCTGCAGCACTCATCAAATGTGCCTGAATCCGAGCACGATTAGGTCGGCTTGCCTGCGCCACGAAGTGACGGTGGTTCGCTGGTTCCAAGGTATGCAACAAAAGGTCACGCCTGGAACGATGCACATTTTTGTAGCACTCGTTGAATTTTTGGAAAGGCAACCCGCGGGGTAAAATGCACGGAACCCGCATAATTACAGGTCAGCGTGAGATTTTCCGGAAATCTACGTGTTCCGAGCCTCGCTTCACCAAAAGTGATGTGAGGGTCGAAGCGTGAAAAAGAGATTTACGACCGCGATTACCAAGGCTTCCGAGCCGCTTTTCACCCCAAATTCACGCCGGATTTAGGTAGAAGGAACTTCACACGGCAAAATGTCCGGTCAATCTTGGGCAGGAGGCAAAACTCCTGGCGGACGTTTCTGCAACGTCTTCAAATTTCGAGACGGCCGAATATCCAGCTTGCACGTCTATCTCGATCCAGACTACACGGGAGATGATGAAGCGCGGTTTAGATGGAGTAAGAATCGTCAATGGTGACGTTCTTGGTGTTGGAACGGTAGAAGGCGAACCGCCCCGAGGCCCTGCTTCTCGATGAAACTCGTAGATTGCTCCCAGCAGATCGCGCAAGAATAAACCCGATGCCGCCCAGTTCCGACACCCTGCATCATCACACCCGGCGGATGCGCGGGCGCGATCCAAACCAGCTTCACCGCGTCGCGACTCCACTCGAACTTCTGTTCGACCTGACTTTCGTGATTGCGTTTGGACTTGCGGCCTCCCAGTTTGCTCATGCGCAGGCGGAAGGCCATTACGCAACCGCACTGATCGGCTTTGGCTTTGCTAGTTTCGCAATCTGTTGGGCCTGGATCAATTTCTCATGGTTCTCCTCGGCGTATGACACCGACGACTGGATTTTCCGCGTCGTCACCATGGTGCAGATGATTGGCGTACTGGTCTTGGCGATTGGGCTGCCGCGGATGTTTGCCTCCCTCGAGAGCGGCAAGCATCTCGACAATTCCGTCATGGTGCTCGGTTACGTGATCATGCGCATTGCCATGGTGTTCCAGTGGCTGCGCGCCGCCAGACAAGATCCCGCCAGGCGCCGCGCCTGCCTCACCTATGCCGCCGCCATCTCGATCGCCCAGTTGGGCTGGGTGGCGCAGATCATTTTTGACGTCTCGGTCAGCCTCTTCTTGATCCTCACCTGCATCCTCTTAGCCATCGAATTGGCAGGGCCCTTCATCGCCGAGCGCAAGGATGGGGGCACACCCTGGCACGCCCATCATATTGCGGAGCGCTACAGTCTATTCGCCATCATTGCGCTGGGCGAGGGAGTCGTCGGCTCTGTTGCGACGATCTCAGCGGTGGTTGAGGAACAGGGTTGGACCATGGATGCGGCGCTGGTCTGCATTGCCGGCACCGGGCTCACCTTCGGCATATGGTGGGTCTACTACCTCTTACCTTCTGCACCGATACTCCAAGCCCACCGAGATCGCGCCTTTGTTTGGGGTTACGGCCAGATGGCAATCGTGTCCTTCATCATTGCGACCGGTGCTGGGCTTCATGTCGCAGCGTATTTTATCGAGAACAATGCCCACATCAGCGCCTTCGCAACCGTGCTCAGCGTTGCGATCCCGGTCGGTGTTTTTCTTGGATTGATCTATGCTCTCTATTACTATCTTGCTCGACAGTTCGACTTCCTCCATGTGTGGTTGCTGATCGGGACGGTCGCGGTGGTCGCACTCGCCGTTATTGCGGCAATCGCTGGCGTCAATATGGCAGTTTGCCTCGTTATCCTCATGCTCGCGCCCGCCGTTACCGTCGTCGGCTATGAAATGGAGGGGTACCGCCATCAGGCAGATGCACTTGCGAAAGGGGGCCGCCGGACGGAGCACTAGCGGACTAATAGGCACATCCGTCGGAGCTCAGTTCACACAGACGGCCTCGAACCTCAGTCTCGACAACTTTCACATAATGGAGCACGCGCGCCATCGTATTTCGTTCTATCGACTCCGGGCATTTCTCGAGCGATGCCCGCGGATGACTTGCTCGACCAATTCCTCACCGAATCGCCTCGTCAAAGGGCCCGAGCGCAATAACAGGCGGTAATAAATCGCGCCAAAGATCGCGTCGTTCAGTAGTTCAGGTTCTGCCTCAGACCGCAACTCGCCTCCATTTTTGCCTCGCTGCAGATCGGCGATGGTAGCCGTCCGCCGGGGACTAACCCATCGGTCAAAGAACTGCTGAAGAACGCTTGGCTCGCTCTGGCTCTCGGCGATCAGTCCGGCCACGATCTTGCCGAAGGGCCCGTTGAAGGCGCCGATCAAGCTCCGAACTCGAAACCGCAGAGACTCTTCCGCGGTCCGGTCCGACGGCTTCTCCAGGTTAGGGGCCATCCGCTCGCAGAGCATGGCCAACACTAAGGTCGCCTTCGTGGGCCACCATTTATACAAGGTGGGTTTGCCGACCTTGGCCGTCTTGGCGACCTCTTCCATCGTCAAGTCGCGGACCGACTTTTCCTGGAGCAGAGCATATACGGTATCCATGATAGCGGTATGCGATGCCGCCATTTCGCTCGGCGGCCGGCCTTTGTGGCCGTGGTGAGATGAATTCTTCATAGAGTTAGTTTAACAGAACGTATCGTAAAGATATTGACCTTAGCGGGATTTGTCGCTTAATATAAAACGAAACGTAAAGTAAATATTAATGTCGGCCGGCTTCACCGGCTGAATCCCAAGTTCGCAAGCGCGTAAAGGAGAATGCAATGAACAATCAAATCCATACTTACGAGCCCCTCACTTCCGAAAATGCAGCGCTCGTCCTCGTCGATCATCAGGTCGGACTCATGACTGGCGTCCGTGATTACTCGACCGGAGAGTTGAAGCACAACGTAGTAGCCTTGGCAAAAGCGGCCAAGGCCCTAAAGCTGCCGATCGTCGTTACCACGACGGCGCGCGACAGTATGTGGGGGCCGACGTTCCCCGAACTCGTGGAGGCTCTGCCGGGAGTGGAGATCATCGATCGCTCGTCAGTCAACGCCTTCGATGATGAGCGGGTGGCCGGGGCCATCGCGGCAACTGGTCGCAAGAAGCTGATCTTCGCCGGCATCTCTCTGGAAGTCTGCGCGGCTTTTCCGGCCATCACTGCCATCGGCAAGGGCCTGGGCGCCTATGTGGCGGTCGATGCCTCGGGAACGTTCAGCGAGACCAAGCGCCTTGTCGGGCTCCTGCGCATGCTTCAGGCTGGCGTTATTGTCTCGGATTACGGGACCTTAATGGTGGAGATCCTCAGGGACAACGCGCGGCCAGAGGCTGGCGCGGTCTACGGAGCCATCGACATGCCGTGGGCCAAGCTCGTGGGGCAGATCGCCCAGGCTTACCGAAAGTAAGTGGACTGTTCTTTGGGCTATGTCTTCCCCCGGCATATCTTCTAGCCCTTTGTCCTGTCAGTCGCGCTGTTGGGAGGCCAGCATCGTATCGAACGCGAGACGCGCCATGGCCTCCCAACCCTCGAATCTAGTCAAGTCTATTGAACTGCTCCTGCTGCGCCCTGTGCTGCCTTCTCGATGAGAGAAGCGACAGCCTGTGGCTGCGACACATACACGGAGTGGCTGCCTTTGACCTCGACCACGGTTGACCCGGCACGTTTGGACATCGCACGTTGGGCGTCGGGGGGAATCATCTTGTCGTCCGTGGAGACCAGATACCAGCTGGGCTTTGTCTTCCACGCCGGCTGGCTAATCGCGCCGCTTAGAGCCTCGACGCCCCACGGCACCTGCGAGTCGGCCATGAACTCGGCAAGATCCGGACTTACATCCGCTGCGAATGACGACGCGAATTTTGCCTTATCGAGGAACAGATATCCATCCTGCGGCGGAAGTATTGGTGGGACCGGTGCGCCAGGTGGTGGATCCTTGATGAGGGCTGACACCGACTCTCCCTTATCCGGAGCAAACGCAGCGATGTAGACGAGGCCGGCTACTTTGGGGTCGTTGCCAGCCTCAGTGATGACGACGCCACCATAGGAGTGACCAACGAGAATGACAGGTCCATTCTGGGTTGCAAGCGCCCGCTTTGTTACGGCCACATCATCTGCCAGCGAGAAGGTGGGATTCTGGACGATCGTGACAGCATATCCACTTTTCTTTAAAGCCTTGTGGACGCCTTGCCAGCCGGAGCCGTCTACAAACCCACCGTGGACGAGAACAACATTTTTCACAACTGTCGATTGCATTGCGATCTCCTTTCGAAAGTTCGAGGATAAGTCGCGACGAGCCGCCACCCTAACTTACCGTAGAACTTCTTCGCGCGGTCAACATCCGCTATGGGGATCTCGACGGCCTCGAGTTTCATGTCGACTCTCGCGACGCTCTCGCTCTGGCGTCGTTACTACCGATTTCATATTTTAGGTTTGACATGTTTTCCCCTATGTTTCGATTTAGTGGTCGTCCGGTTTCTCCCGCATCCGTGCCTGGCCCGATTCACTTTTTCTTTGTCCGCGACGCATACTCCTCGAAGTGGTCAAGCGACGTCTGCGAATACTCACCCACTTCGATCAAGTAACCATCCGGATCCCGCATGTAACATCTCCATTCGTAGCCGTGATTGTCCAACGGCTCGGTCAGAAAATGCGCTCCTTTCGCACTCCATTTCTTGTAGCAATCCCGGATGTCCGCGACACGCAGATTTAAGAAACTGCTCACACGATTTAAATTCTGTGGTGTCTCGAGAATCACTTCTGGCTTGTCCGGCGTGGGCCCTCCGCCCGAGTTGAGAATAATCCAGGAGTTTTCCAGCTTGATGTAGCACGGATTTTCCGGCCTCACGACTTTCCCGCCGAGAATCCCCACGTAGAATTCCTTCGATTTTGCCTGGTCCTTTACTGTCAGAAAATGAGTGACGAAGAATCCTTTCTTTGCAATCGGTGCGTCTGCTGATTTCATTTCGCCTCCTCTCCTTAACCCTACCTCTGTACCCTACCGCTGTCCGTCTTCACGTATCAAATGGCCGTTGCATCCCTTCTCGGAGGCGATACAGGCGTCGAAGCCTTCAATCGGTGTCCACGGACTGCCATAGGCGTAGCTTGAACGGTTACACGTAGAATAAGATTATGGATAGCACGAACCTAGTGACCGACACGTCATCCGAACCGATCGCTTTTCCCCGTCTTACTGCGGAAGACCTCGCGTTGCTCAAACCGCTCGCGACTCCATGCACCTATGAGGACGGTCAAACAGTCTTCAACGCCGGGAGCGCCGATCTGGATCTATTTGTCGTCGAATCCGGTGCCATCGAGATCCTGAATCCCTCCAACGAGAATCGGCACGTCGTGACACACGGTCCGGGCCAGTTTGCGGGAGACATCGACCTGTTGACGCGCCGGCCTGTGATCGTAAGCGGCATCGCACGGGGGCACACACGGTTGTTGCGGGTTCCAGGCGGGCGGTTGCGCGAGGTGTTGAACAAACTGCCGCATCTCGGCGAGACGATGCTGATTGCGGCTCAAGAACG
>Ga0066683_10001029_pt1 | contig 10495 bp, 8 predicted proteins | sample GraSoiAngelo_132_FD_62296 | JGI IMG/M metagenome (GOLD analysis project Ga0066683, IMG submission 62296) | Grasslands soil microbial communities from the Angelo Coastal Reserve, California, USA - 14_0929_02_40cm | ecosystem: Environmental > Terrestrial > Soil > Grasslands | place: USA... | reverse complement strand
CGCCGAAGCTTGCGGAAGAAGAATACAAGAATATTCAGGCATTAAAGGGAATCCCGGCCGATCAGGTCATTCCGTCGATGCAGTTCATCGCCGCTTCGCTGGGCGTCGAATGCGAATACTGTCACCTCGCTCGCGCTTTTGAGAAAGACGACAAGAAGCCGAAACTCACGGCGCGCAAGATGATCGGCATGATGATGGCCATCAACAAGGAGAACTTCGAGGGCCATCGCGAAGTTACCTGCTACTCCTGCCATCGCGGCTCGCCGGACCCGGTGGCAACGCCGATGATCGCGGCCGAAGAGCCGAGGCGAGAAGCGGCAGAAGCCGCCAAGGCCGGTGAACCCAAACCGGTTTTTCCGCCAGCCGATCAGCTTCTCGACAAATACGTCGGCGCCATTGGCGGAGCCGAAGCTCTGCAAAAGGTCACCAGCCGAGTGGAAAAAGGGATCCTCACTGCGTTCGGCGGCCAGCATTTCCCGGTTGACGTTTATTCCAAGGCCCCCGACAAACGCCTCTCGGTCATGCATCTCCCCAATGGCGATAGCCTCACCGCTTTCGACGGCACGCAGGGCTGGCTAAGCGTTCCGGGACGCGTGCACAGGATGTCCACGGCAGAAAATGCCGCGGCGCGCATCGATGCCGACCTATATTTCCCGCTGCACGTGAAAACGCTTTACGAAAGATTTCGCGTGAACGCGGGCGAAAAGATCGACGGCCATGATACCTATCTTGTCGTGGGCCTCAAGGAAGGGCAACCTCCGCTCCTCCTCTACTTCGACAAGGAGTCCGGCCTATTGCTTCGCCTAGTCCGCTATGCCGAAACCCCACTCGGCCGCAATCCCACGCAGATCGATTATGCGGATTATCGCGAAGCGAATGGCTTGAAGGCTCCGTTTCGCTGGACTCTATCACGCCCAGGAAACCAGTTCACCATTCAGGTGGAACAGCTCCAGCAGAATGTCCCTGTGGACGATGCCAAGTTTGCGCCGCCTCCGGAACCGCCTCCGGCGGCGCAAAAGCGTGCCGCGCCTTAGCCCTTCTGTTGCTCGACTTTCTAGAAATGGAAGGCCAGCCCCGCCAGGAAATTCCCACGATGCTGGTATTGCGACACCTTGGCGGTGTAGCAACCGTAGTAGGGAGAGCAGTAAGTTGCCAGACCGGAATTCGCATAGGTCGGCATATAGCGTGCGTCTCCCCGAAAAGACAGATAGTGTGTCAGCGTATATTTCACGCCCCCGCCAATGCCGTAGGAAAAGTCCAGCCGCGTCGGGTTACCCCCGCTGTTGAATTCATGGGTAAAGCCCAGGCTCCCCGCAAAGTACGGCCGCCACTTGTGCTCATCTCCAAGAAACATATAAAGGGCGCCAAATTGATACTGGTCCACGGTCGAATCGTAGGCCTTCGTATACGGAGCGCCCGGAGTTGGCTGCAAGCTGTAGGAAGTCAGATTGCGATCCCAGAGGAACTCAAACTGAGAGTTGGAAGTGAGCGAATATCCGATGAACGTCCCAAAACTGGTCGCGCCGTTAATGCGCAGGTCGTTTACGAATACCGTGGTTGACGTGGGACTAAGTGGATAAGAACCGCTTGTCTCATAGCCAACGAATGGCGTGAATTCCCATTTTTCGAGTCTGCTGCCCCCGTACTGCGCCATAGCTGGCGCACTCATGACCAGGCAGATCACTCCTCCGAGCAGGCCTATCATCCCAGCTTGCATTTCTTCTCCCTCTTCTTCCGTCTGAACGAATGTTACGATCAAGCGTGCATGCCAACCTACTCAAGTTAGGATGCACTTGGCCTTTCTCGCGTTTCAGCCTCTCCCTCAGGGACGGAACTGCAACCACGCGATCGAGAGCCGGAAGGGGAAGCCGAAACCTGAAGGCTGAAAAACCTTTGCAACTGCGCCCCCAAAAAAAAACGCAATCTAAGCCCCGCAGGGCAAATTTCTTTGCTAACAACTCATGACTAATAACTGAGAACCGGTAATTGGTGGGCCTGGGTGGACTTGAACCACCGACCTCGCCCTTATCAGTATTGAGGTCACTGGTCCCTCGGCCAGGAATTAGATTTTCGTGCCATGGGTCGCACGGAATTGCTTGTCTAACGACTGCGTCGTGAAAACTCGAACACCGGACGTCGGGAAGCGTTTGCCTTCGCCTGCGGCTTGCAAGCGCAGAGCGATCACACGCATTTGTCTCGGATGAGAACGTTGGGCTACCGTGGCAAACCCCTGCCGTATGAGCCGGGCGGGAAAAGAAACCCGCTTTCGTCGGTAATCGGCAAACACGAAGCGACGCCGAGACCATAACCCTCAAGGAAGCTCAAAGCCGGGAAGCCGCAGCGCCTTCTGGTCGAATGTCAAAGTGAGGGAACAGCCCAATCGCGCACCTAGTGCCGCGATGAGAGCATCGGAGAACGAACCCTGCCCTGCCCTGAGAGCGATCAAAGCGGTGAAAACCTCCTGCTCGTTTTCAACAGCCAGCACCTCGGTTTGAAGAATGCGCTCAACAGCCGCAGCGATTTCACGGGCTCCCAGCCCGTAGGCACGATCAAGCACCCAGACAATCTCGGCCATCGCCACAATGCTGACGAAACCGGGGTTCGCCTCGGTGAGCCGCCGTTCAATGATCTCATTAGCCTTCGGCGACTGAATCGGGTCGTCTTGCGTCAGGTAACGGACAAGGATGTTGGTGTCAAGCCCAATCATCGGTTCGTAGCGCGCCTCGCGACACCGGCGGCGGCCTCAGCAGCAGCCTTGTTCATCTCTGCGATGCTCACCGCTCTCAGGCGGCGGGACTTGACAATGCCGCGTAAAGCGCCAGCAGGAAGCTTGGGCAGAAGAACCACACTGCCATCGGGATGAAGGAAAAACTTAACGCGATCACCAGGCTTCAACCCGAGATGCTCGCGTATCGCTTTCGGTATGGTCGCTTGACCCTTGACGGTGATTGCCGATTCCATGGTGCACCATTACAATTTCAGGAATGTAATACCATAACTCGCCTCCGACGTCAATGAGGATAGTCCTGGTCCTTCTGGTCCTGGACAGTCACTCCAGTCACTCCGCGCTGCTTTCCTAACCGTAGCGGCAGGAGTACTTTATGGTTCATGGAGGTAGGAAGGGTGGGGCGATGATAACTCGACAGTTCCTTGAAATCTTCCTGCAGGATCTTCGCTATGCCATCAGGATGCTGCTCCGCAGCCCAGGATTTACGGCCACAGCGATCGCGGCCCTGGCGCTCGGGATCGGGGCCAACACTGCCATCTTTAGCGTGGTCAATACGGTGCTGCTGCAGCCACTCGCATATCCGGAACCGGACCGCCTGGTGCAACTGGAGCTGAGCTCACCGCAAGGAAATGGAAACATTACGTCGATCCCGAAGTTCATGGTGTGGCAGGAGCAAAGGCAAGTGTTCCAGGACGTGGCCGCGTACGATCTCGGTGGTCCGGGCGTAAACCTGACCGGGGGAGACCGCCCGGAACAGCTCAAGGGCATCCGGCTATCGGGGGATTTTTTCCGATTATTCGGAGCACGCGTGATCGCAGGGCGGACGTTTTCCGCCGAAGAGGACCGCCCGGGAGGGCCGCCTTCGGTGGTGCTCTCAAGTGGGCTATGGCGACGGCGATTCGGCTCCGACCCCAACCTTGTGGGCAAAAGCATCGATCTTGGCGGCGAACCACATACCGTGGTCGGGATACTCGATCCCACTTTCACGTCCGATCCGCCTGCGGATATATATCTTCCACTCAAAGCAGATCCGAATAGCACTGACCAGGCGCACTACCTGCGCGCAGCAGCACGTCTGAAGCCCGGCGTTACGCTGCAACAAGCCAAGGCGGCGATGAACCTAGCCGCTGAGCAATTCAAACAAAAATTTCGCGATCAGCTGGGTCCACAAGAAGGCTTTACGGCGGAGCCGCCGAGGGACACGCTAGTGGGCGATGTGCGGAAAGCGCTGCTGGTCTTGCTTGGCGCCGTCAGCTTTGTGCTGCTGATCGCGTGCGCCAACGTCGCAAACCTCTTGCTGGCGCGAGCGACGATACGAAAGCGCGAGATCGCGATTCGGGCGGCAATCGGTGCCGGACGCGGACGAATCATTCGGCAACTGCTGACAGAAAGCGTTTTGTTGTCACTCGTGGCAGGTTTGCTTGGTTTGGGTCTTGGATATTTCGGAGTGCGCGGGCTGCTCTCGCTCAATCCCGGTGATGTGCCGCGAGTTGGAGAGCATGGATCAGCCGTGGCGCTGGATTGGCGGGTGCTGGCGTTCACCCTAGGCGTGTCCGTCATCACGGGAATTCTGTTCGGGCTGATCCCGGCGTTCAACTGTCGCGAACGGATCTGAACTTGACGCTGAAGGAGAGCGGTCTGCGCTCCGGCAGCGGTGTGCGACAAAACAAGGCGCGGGCGATCCTTGTGTTCACCGAGATGGTGCTGGCGCTCGTCCTGCTCGTAGGTGCGGCATTGCTGATTCGCACGTTCAGCGTGCTGCGAAACGTCGACCCGGGTTTCGATGCGCATAACGTGCTTACGATGGAGATGTCGCTCACAGGGACGCGGTTCAACAAAACGGCTGGAGTGAATCAGTTGGTGCGCGAGACGCAACGCCGGATGGAAAGTTTGCCGAGGGTGACTGCACTCGCGTCGACATGTTGCCTTCCTCTGCAAGGAGGATTTGGATTGCCGTTCGTGATCGAAGGGCGCCCGCTCACCGAGGGTCCGGCGCATGGCGGCGCAAGCTGGCGGACGGTTTCACCGCGGTACTTCGATGTGTTCAAAATCCCGCTGATCCGCGGGCGGATGTTCACGGATCGCGATGATGGGAGCGCACCGGGAGTAGTGCTGATCAACGAGGGGCTGGCAAAGCAGTTCTGGCCAAACAGCGATCCAGTCGGGCAGCGCATCACCATCGGCAAAGGTGTGGGGCCGGAGTTCGAGGAACCTCCGCGCGAAATTATCGGAATTGTAGGCGACGTACGGAATCAGGGACTCGACAACAAACCCGACCCGATCATGTACATTCCGGTGGCGCAGGTGAAACGATGGAGTGACGGCGCTGAACAACAGCATCATTCCCATCACCTGGGTGATCCGCACCAGGGTAGAGCCCTACTCGCTGAGCAAAGAAATTCAAGACGAGCTACGCATGGCGAGCGGCGGGTTGCCCGTTGCGCATATCCGATCGATGGAACAAGTGAGGGGAGAATCCACTGCGCGCACGGACTTCAATATGACGCTGTTGATGATTTTCGCGGGCGTCGCACTGCTGCTGGCCGCGATTGGTATCTATGGGCTGATGGCGTACTCCGTCCAGCAACGGACACAGGAAATTGGGATTCGCATCGCGCTGGGAGCGAGCGCGCATGACGTACGGAAGATGATCGTGAGGCAAGGTATGGCACTGGCCTTGGCTGGAGTTTTCATCGGCGTGGCGGCGGCGCTTGGGCTAACCCGTTTGATGGCAAGCCTGCTCTACGGCGTCACGGCGAGAGATCCGATAGCGATGACATCGGTGGCATTGCTGCTTATCGGAGTCGCTCTGGCCGCCACATACATTCCGGCGCGCCGAGCGTCGCGCGTCGATCCGGTTGTGTCGTTGCGGTACGAATAGTAAATGGGCATCCTGTTCGGAGGAGGAATCGGAGGGTGGCTGCCACCTCCTGATTTTAACGGTCTAACCGGAGAAGTTGCTTCCCGTACCCAGACGGATCTGAGCGCAGAACAATCCACTTGGACGAAAACGCGCAATCTGGAGAAGTGTCATTCCCGTGAGGGAGTCATTCCAACTTGAACAGAGTGTGGGTTTGCGACTCCGACCATGTCAGTGGATGGAGACGGAGTGGCAGCGATGCGCGGAACGCCACGATTGCGTCTGTATCAGTTCGCCCGGATTTTGGCAAATTTTGGCAAACCACTTTTTTTGAGGGTAATTGCGGCAGGCGTCACAATTTGAGAATGACCGCATAAACACTGGGGACTTATGGTGGGCCGTAGTTGACGACCTTAGAACTTTTGCACCATTGGCTCGAGCGACCGTTCCGGCCCCAAACTCTCTCTAACCAGGGCCGTGCCGAACTCAGCGATTGGCTGGCGGTGGAGACCTGGAAAAAGCGTCCTGGGGGAACCGGCTTGTACCTCGATCTGTTCAGAGGGCGTGTCGGAAGGCCCGAACTTGATTTAGGGCTTCGAACACGTAGGGACAAACTCGGCTATGGTGGATCGCTACATTACTCTTTACGGGCTTCACGCTCCTAGTGACGGGCGATGGGAAACGTGCGTTTGCCCCTGAAGGACCTCCCGGATCGCAGCAACAAGCTCAGCGCCCGCATCACTCTTTAACACATATCCGGATGCGCCAGCGTCAAGAGCCTCGCTAGCAAAGGCTGGGTCCGTGTACATCGTCACAAGAATGATCTTGGATCGTGTATTCATCTCCCGCAGCTTGCGAGTCGCTTCCATCCCATTGAGCACCGGCATCGATAAATCCATCACAATTACATCAGGTTGGAGTTGCCGCTCGGCCGCCAGCGCTTCTTCACCGTTTGTGGCCGTACCCACTACCTCAAAATGACGGCTCAGAATGGAGCACAGGCCCTCCAGGAACATCCTGTGGTCATCTACCAGCAGAACTCGCGGGAGACTCATCGCTATCCTTTTTCAGGGGGATCAGGGCTTCAACCACGCTCCCGTGAGCCGCTTTGGACTTGAAAACCAAACTGCCTCCGACCAGACGTACTCGCTCTTGCATGCTGATTAAGCCCAATCCTTCCCTTGGCTTTGCCGATTCGACGTCGAAGCCCTTTCCGAAATCCTCCACCTTTAGATCGATTGCCTGGTCCGAGGCTTTCACCGTCACATCAACTTTTTTCGATTCCGCGTGTTTCCAAATATTTTGCAAAGCCTCCTGCGTGACGCGATAAAGACAAAGCCCGATCTCTTCCGGCAGATCCTTGGGGATGTTTTCCGCCGAAAAATTGACCACCGTGCCGTTTTGACTAGCATACGACTTGCATTCAGCTCGCAGTGCTGCCGCCAATCCCATTTCCCGGAGAGTAGCGGGGTGAAGTACCCTCGCAAAGTCCTGGATTTCCCGCGCCACATTTCCGAATTCTTCTTGACAGTTACGCAACTTTTCGGCTGCCACATCAGGCTGAGCGGGAATGAGCAGGGCGATCTCGGCGAGGCGCAGATTGAGCAAAGCCAGCTTTTGTCCAAAAGCGTCGTGCAACTCGCGTGCCAAATTTTTCTTTTCATTCTCTGCAGAGACCAGCAAACGGGCTGAGAGCATCTGGAGTTCGCGCTTGCTGAGATACAATTCGGCCTCGGCCCGCTTCCGCGCGGTGATGTCCTCGATGGCCAAAAGAACCTTCTGTAACCCGAGTCCCTCCTGTTGGAGCTCACGAGCATTGAGCAGCATGGTCTTCCGTCCGATTTTTGGGAATTCCTGCTCCACCTCGAAATTTATAATTTCATTCTTCTCACGCACCACCCTCTCCAGCAATTCGCGCAGCCTGGGAATATTCCATTGGCCCTGGCCAAGTTCATAGAGAGATCGGTTTTCTGTTTCTTCATGCTTAACCTGAAATATCTGGTAAAAAGCCCGATTGGCGGAGACCACACGTAACTGCGAGTCTAAAACAAGAAGTGACTCGCCCATGGCCCCGACAATCGCGCTTGAAAGCTGCTTTGCGTCGTTAATATCGGAGATTGAGATCAAAAGCCCTTCTACCTCGTCGTTTCCTATCCGATAAGGCCGCATTCGCAAGAGATACCAATATCCGTTTTGATCTCGCACCTCTGCTTCCACGGGGCGCTCGGTTCGGATCACTCCGGAAGCCATCTGATCGAGGTCCGGTAAGTCCAGGTTCGACCGGATTTGACCGATGGGACGTCCCGCATCCGCTGCGATCAGATTCAGCAATTTCGCGGCCGACGGAGTAAACCGTCGAATGCGCCGATCCGCTCCCAGGATCACAATGGGAACCTCAACTGTGTTTAGCAAATTGTTCAACTCGCCAGCCGTCTGGGTCAGTTCGAGGTTCCGGCTCTGCAATTCGTCGTTCAGCGTCGTCAATTCTTCATTGGAGGATTGCAACTCTTCCTTAGCCGTCTCCAACTCCTCGTTCGTGCTCTGGAGCTCCTCGTTGCTGGAAAGAATCTCCTCGTTGGCTGCCCTCAGCTCTTCAGAAGCAGCTTCCTGGTCTTCAACGAGAGCACGCAGGTTCTCCTGTGTGGCGACCAGTTCTCGCTCCAGCTGTTGTATCTCTTTGGCTTGTTCTGAACTTCTTGATATACGTTCAACCTTGCTACGTTGTTTCTTGTCAGGCACCTGACGACGTAGATTCTGGAAGAGCACCACGAAGTCCGAGTCTTTCGTTAGCCGGCCCGCGATCGGTACCACTTCCACATCGACTAGGATTGATTCGCCGTCGCGCTTGAAGCGAACGTTCTCGCGGCGAGCCGCCCCGGACCTCTTCGCCTTTTGGACGGCCGCGCGGATCTGTAGCATCAAATCCGGCCTGGCCAGCTTCAGTAGACTGAAGCTGGCCTCTCCCAGCGCCGGCTTGAGAAAGGGGCTTGTGTCGCCTTGGAAGAAAAGTACCTGTAAACTCGGATCCACTACAAGGGCCGGCGGAGCATACCGTTCTAAGACGATCCGCTCCGCCTCTTTCCGCAGGTCAAACGCAGGTGGCTGCAACAACGCGGCGGCAGGGGCCATTGTCTTGAATTCCGGCTCAGCCGCCGCACGGAATTCAGTTACCACCTGCCCAGGCGACATCACCCGTGTATAAACGTTCGCTCTGCGGTCGCTCAGCGAGAACAGGGCGGGCGCAGCGCCGACGCTTTCTGACTTGCCCAGGAGCAGAAATCCCGTTGGCTTGAGAGCGTAGTGAAAATAGCCCAGAACCTTCCTTTGGAGAGGGGTGGTAAAATAAATCAGCAGGTTCCGGCAACTGATCAGATCCATACGCGAAAAGGGAGGGTCCCTGGTCACATCGTGCCGGGCGAACACACATAGTTCACGAAGCTCTTTGATGATTTGGTAGCCACCCTCGATCTTGGTGAAGAACCGGCGCAATTGCTCCCGTGAAAGGTCGGCCGTCAAGGATTCGGAATAAACCGCCGCCCTCGCCTTCTGAATGTCTTTGTCACTGATGTCGGTAGCGAAGATCTGAATTCTGGTCTGAGCGGCACTGTCGCCCAAGAACTCACTCAGCGCCATGGCGATGGAATGGACTTCCTCACCACGGGAGCATCCGGGCACCCAGATCCGGACGGGTTCCCCTGGCTCCAGGAGCGAGAATATTTGTGGAAAGACGGAGGTCTTCAGATACTCAAATGCTTCCGGATCTCGGAAGAAGCCGGTGACATGAATTAGCGCGTCTTCGAACAAAGCTTTCACTTCGTCCGGGTGCTCCCCAACGTACTTGGCGTAATCGGGTAATGTGTCGCATCGTCGAACCAGCATTCTTCGGGCAATCCGTCGCCGGACGGTCGTCTGCTTGTAATTCGCGAAATCCACTCCGGTTGCGGTCCGGAGAAGGCGAAAGATTTTGCGCAGACCGCCATTTTCTACGGGAGAAGTTTCCGGTGCAACCGCTTCCGCCGCGATTTCCAGATACGGGTGCCGGATCAACCGGGCCAATTCCCGCGCTAGCCTCTCTGGCGGAAGTACGAGATCCACACACCCTGCAGCCACTGCGGTTAGCGGCATTGCTGGATACTTTGCACTTGCTTCATCCTGCGCGAAGGTAATGCCTCCCTCGGCCTTGATGGCCAGCAATCCCTTGGTTCCATCCGACCCAATCCCAGACAGAATTATGCCGATCGCTTTGGTCTTCTGATCTTCTGCAAGAGAGCACAGGAAGGTGTCGATCGGGGTGTGCCGAATGGACCCGGTGGGTCGAATCATCAATTTCAAAAGCCCGCCTCGAATTGTCGCTTCGGTATTGGGAGCGATTACATAGACACGGTTCGGCTCTACATCCATGCCGTCCACTATCTGCGTAACGTCCATCGCAGTATCTTTCGCCAGCAGCCGGTTCAACATGCTTTCGTGCGTCGGGTCCATGTGCTGGATCAGCACAAAGGCCATGCCCGTGTCCGCAGGCAACGCTTTGAGAAAAGCTGTGAAAGCTTCCAGGCCACCCGCCGACGCGCCGATGCCAACGATAGGAAAAGGCTTCGACGCGGAGGGCTCAGCAGCTTGAGCGGTGAGCGCAGATTCGGCCGCCGACGCATCCGTCGAGCGAGTTTCCTTATTCTTTTCCGGCGAAGTGGTCAGAACTTCCTCGTCGGAAGGCCCTGTCCCTTTTTGCAGCAGTAGCTGACCGCCCCGCGGCCTTCCTGGGCCAGATTCTCTCTTGGCCATCGGACAATTCTCCCAAACGTCCACGCAGTTTAGCAGTTTAAAACTCAATTCTCAAAGGCGAAAGCTAGCAAAGGCGTATATAGTGGCTGCTTATTGAGAACGCAAACAGGGAGATACAGATAGTA
>Ga0066683_10001025_pt1 | contig 10501 bp, 10 predicted proteins | sample GraSoiAngelo_132_FD_62296 | JGI IMG/M metagenome (GOLD analysis project Ga0066683, IMG submission 62296) | Grasslands soil microbial communities from the Angelo Coastal Reserve, California, USA - 14_0929_02_40cm | ecosystem: Environmental > Terrestrial > Soil > Grasslands | place: USA... | reverse complement strand
TGCTTTCACCGGTGCTCCCACCTTTTGCAGGCTAGCCGGGATGGAGCCCTTCTGCATGTGGCAGTAGATCACTTTCTCATCTCCATAAACCACCGTGACGGAGTTCCCGCTGCCAGGTGAGGGTGTCGGATCGGGAAACTTTCCCAGCACGGTGTTTTCTTCCAATTTGTCGTACCAGGTCAGTACCGCGCCATCGGCCATCGCACGGATTGGCTTCCCATAGACGCGGTAATGAGGATTCTGCGAGCCGCTCTTACCCGGCAGAATCCGCGACCATGTATGCTTCACCGTGTCGTAACCTTCACAGCCGAGATCGTGCGCGAAGATTTGCCCGCCGCTGGCACCGCCATTTGCCCAGTGCACTGACGCCCCCACGTAGTACTCGGCTATCCGCAGATCACTGGCGCTATAGGGAAAAAAGTACGAACCCTGCGGAGTCGTGCTCCTGTGCGCAACCAGCGGGAGAGACACCGTGGCCGGCTGCGTAAACCCAGCACAGCTTACCTGCGCCTCAATGTTTGCCGGTATTGGCTCGGCCATGAAAACCGCGTTGTTCACCTGCGTGTTAGAGTCGTCTGGCACCAGGTTGATTAAGCCGTTAGTGTACGTTTTTGTCTGCCCGGGCGAAAGCACTGGCCCACCCGAGTCTTTGTAGTACCCCGAAAAAAACGGGTCGACTCCCTGCATCGTTATTGGCCCTGCCTGCGATCCAGGGAACGCGAACGTGATTCCCGTGATGGTTACAGCACTGGTGCCGTTGTTCTTGAGATCGAGCCGAAGGACGATCTTTCTTGTTGGCTTGTCGTTCGCGGTGGGCGCAGCCAGCGGAAGGTAGGTCGCTTTTCCGCTTTGCACTGGTTGCACACTAATACTCAGGTTGGGTGCGGACATGGTCTTCCTTCCGATAAATGTTTACCGTAATGGCTGGCACAACGTATGTCGCTCATGAGATTGGCGTCGTATCTAGGAGATGCGTGATCGAATTCGGGCTGATTGGAGGTGTTATGTCGAACAGGTCGTTGAGCGTGGGTGAGGTGGATGGTGGCCAGTCGCGCGTGTTGATGACACAAGCCCAATCGACACCATCGCCACGGGATACTGCCAGCGAGGAGGCGCCCGGTGTGCTGCCAGATCGGGCACCGCCTCGCGGACCATTGCCCCAGGCAGCGTGGAGACGAATGAACTGAGTCAGGGCGTGGGCGGACGCGCCGGTTCCGTCGTTGGGGTCACCCACTTCATTGATTTCCCCGTCTCCGCCATAAACTCCGGGCACCAAGAGCTGCGAGGCCAGGTCGAGGGCGCTCAGTCCGAGTCCCTCGTCCTCGGCGATCGCCATGCTACTGGTACGCTGAGACGCCAGCGTGGGAATGACTTCGACCTCGGTGATACCTGCCGGCTGAAGCAGCATCGCCTTCACATAGTCGAAATAGTTCTTGCCCGATACGTGCTCGACGACGGCCCCGGCGAGCAGATAGCCGAAGTTCGAGTAGTGGTAGACTGTTCCCGGGTCAAGATCCAGTTTTCGCCCGTACATATACCGGGCAACATCAAGCTTCGTCACAGGATGGCCGAGATTAAGGTCCAACGCGATCTGCCGCATCGAATATGTTGGATCGAAACCTGAGCCGCCTTTTGCCGGTGGGTCATCGTTATAACCTCCCATATGATCCAAAAGCTGCTGGATCGTGATCGTGTCGCTGCGCGGGTCGGCCGGATGCGAAAAGCCCAGAAGCGGATAAACCTTTGTATCTGGTGTCAGCCTCTTCGCATCATACAGCGCCTGAACCGCCGCTTCAAGGAACATCTTGCTACAGCTCGCGAGCAGAAAGCGATCGGATGGTTGTGTGGTGCGATAGCCAGTTTCCGCCCACGTGTACGCTCGGGAAAACTTGGTGACACCGTTTTTAGCGATCGCCAACTGTGCCGCACGGGCTCCATTGGCTTGCATGAACGTCTGCATCAAGTGGTCGAACCCGGCGAGGGCTGGAACCGCGGCGCCCGTGACCGTCCATTCTCGGCTCAACGGAATATCGTGTTTGGCGAAGATGGCCGCATAGCGGGGGTTGCCGCCAGCCCCGCCGCCTTGGACGCAGATCGGGCAGAGGCCAGCGGCTTTCTGCTTGTCGAATTCCGTCTGGTAGTCCGATGATGTCATTCCATGGCGCGACACCCACGCGCCGACAACGTCGTCTTTGAACACAGAACAGTAGATGTGGTCGCTTGAAAGCGCCACATATGCGGGGCGATAGCCCGCCAGTTGATAGCCGGGCAACTGAGTCTCTGCATTGAAGACCACTTGGTAACTTGCGCCCGTATCTGATGGATGGACGTGCCACTTCACAAACCTCGGATTCGCATGCCACACCGCTGCATACCGCCGGTCGATCGCCGTACCATAGATCGCAATCGAGCGTAGGATCATTTTTTGATCGCGTGCGGTCTTGTTCAGGTTCTGAAAAGTGCCTGCGTTTGCTTCAGGGCCTGATGTCATGCCATGGCGTGCACGCCAGGGCCCGGCGATGCCCTGTTCGAAAACCGCCGCGAATATCGCGTTGCTGCTCGTGCCGGTTGCCGAAACGAGGACCGGGACATAACCCTTAGCCGTCGAGTTGTTGAAGAACGATTGGTAGCCGGCGCTGTCCACTCCATGGACCGCGACCCAGGCCGGACCCGGGTGCTGTACCCACACAGCCGCGTAGCGCGCGTCACTGGGATCCCCGTAGACGCTGAGCGAAATCATTCTGTACCCTTGCGCGAATAAGTTATTAAAATTCGTCTGATGCTGGGCCCCTGTGACACCGTGGTATGCCTGGAACATTTTGGATTTCTCCTTTTGTGTTGTGCTTAACTTTAGTTACCGACAGTTGATTCTTCTCGTGAAGTCGCAGTTCGCTCCGACGACATTTCAATATCGACCGACTGGCGACAGCAGGCGATGGTAACTTAAGTTCCATTTTGTTCCGATTTTTTTGGCTTTCGGAAACGTTGCCACCCTCTCTATTACCGGACTTACAAGGGAAATCGCGTTAAAATGCGTTTTTTAGTCAGAACGAATCAGACCCGAAAAAGCGAAAAAAGGAGCGTCTTTTCCGTCGTAAAAACCTTTTTTCAGAGGGGGTGCGCCCGGCGCGGCTCGAACGCGCAACCTACGGCTCCGGAGGCCGTCGCTCTATCCAGTTGAACTACGGGCGCGGGAAAGAGGTCAGAAGTCTAACTGCAGATTACCCAGATTTCCATAGGCGACACAACGGAACACAGACTTGTCCGTGCGCGGACGGATTTGTCCTGCGGCAACGGGATACCTGTGCAGGGATTTTCAGTTTGCAATTTCACTTGGCCCGAATGAAAATGTTCGCCCGTCCGGCGGACGGGGAAGGGATTTTTCATGAATCAGATCATTGATGCTATCGAAAAAGAACAGCGAAGAATCGATGCACTACAGTTTTCGGTAGGTGACAGCGTCCGCGTTCATACCCGGGTTGTGGAGGGGGACAAGGAGAGAATCCAGATATTCGCTGGCGTAGTGATTGGCCGCAAAGGCCGCGGACTTAACGAAACATTCACCGTGCGCCGAATCTCCTACGGCGAGGGCGTGGAGCGTGTATTCCCACTCCATTCGCCGAGAATCGCAAAAGTCGAAGTGGAGCAACAAGGTCGCGTTCGCCGCGCCAGATTGAATTATCTTCGAACCCGCAAAGGCAAGGAAGCGACGGCGGTCAGAGAATAATTTGTAGCCGCGTACGACGTGGCGGAACCGGGCCACAGTCCGGCAGCTACATCTCTTTCAATTCATTTTCTTATCTGCGGAAATCTGTGTAATCTGCGGATCAATGTATCAGCGCTGCGGATTTCGTTACGAGAAAAAACTCCGCGCCATCGGCGCCGCTCGCATCGCCGGAATTGATGAGGCTGGCCGTGGTGCTCTGGCGGGTCCGGTTGTTGCCGCGGCGGTGATTCTTCCAAAAAAATTCCGTCACCGCCGCTTGAATGATTCCAAACAGCTTGCGCCGGAACTACGTGAAGAAATTTATCATGCTCTGATCTCGAATCCCGACCTGAGCTGGGCGGTCGGCATTGTCGATTCCATTGAAATCGACCGCATCAATATTCTGCGCGCCACGCACAAAGCGATGCGCGTCGCCGTCGCCGCGCTCTCCGGCATGCCCGATCACGTGTTGATTGATGGCCTGCCCGTTATTCCCTTTCCAGTCCCCCAGACCGCTATTATCGATGGGGACTGCCTGAGCCTTACCATCGCCGCCGCTAGTGTGATCGCAAAAGTCACGCGGGACAGAATGATGCGTGACTTTTGTGCCCATTTTCCGGAGTATTATTTCGGCCAGCATAAAGGTTATTGCACTGAGCTCCATCTCTTAAGACTCCATGAATTTGGGCCTTGTCCGATCCATCGCCGATCTTTCGAACCGGTGGCGCAGCCGCTTCTTGCCCTCGAGGGCCTCATTGCGGCCGCAACACCTCCGGCGCGGCGCGCATGGCGAGACACTAGCCTGTCGCTTCCTGCGGCGGAAGGGTTACAAAATCCTGTATCGCAACTTTAAGGGACACAGCGGCGGCGAGATCGACGTTGTCTGTCGTGACAAGGACACCCTGGTCTTCGTCGAAGTAAAAACGCGTACGCGGGAAGATTTTGGCCGGCCTCTTGCAGCGGTCGATCGGCAAAAGCAAAAACGCATTTCGCGGGGAGGACTCAACTGGCTGCGGATGCTGGATAATCCCGATATTCTCTTCCGCTTCGACGTTGTGGAGGTAATTATCGCGGAAGACGCCAGTCCACGGCTTGAATTAATCAAGAACGCGTTCCCGCTTTCCCGGCCTTATATTTATTGAGGTGACATTGACCGCGGATTACGCTGAATTTCGCGGAACATAGACTTCGAGGTGTGCGTCCCCGGATAATCGAGAAATTTTTATGAACAGCAGAATCAATCACCTCGCCGTCTGGATTCTGGTGGTGGTTTATTTCCTCATCGGCTGGGCCTGGTACGCGATTTTTGGCGAGAAATGGTTAAATCTTCACGCCAGAACGATGACCGACATCGAGCGGACGCATAACGTCGGCGCGTACGCGCTCGCAATTGTCACAGCCATTATCGTCAACTACGCACTCGCATGGCTAATCGGCCGGCTCAATGCCACAAACGCAGTCGCCGGATTAAAAATCGCGCTCCTGTGCTGGTTCGCGTTTCTCTTTGTCGAATACTCCACGATCGCGGTGTTTTCAGCTTTCGAAACAAATCCGTGGCCGCTGATTTTCATCGACATGGGCCGTCCACTCGTTGGTTTCGCGATTAGCGGACTCGTGCTGGGTGCCTGGCGCAAACGAACAGCTTAATCATCAATACTAATTCCACCTTATGACTAACGAACCCATTCTCATCGCACAGTCTAAGGAACCGGTCTATTTGCTGCCGAAAATGGCGAACCGCCACGGCTTGATTGCAGGCGCCACCGGAACCGGCAAGACAGTCACGTTGCAAACACTTGCGGAAAACTTGAGCGCGCGAGGCGTGCCCGTATTTATGGCCGATGTCAAAGGCGACTTGCGGGACTGAGCAAGTCCGGTGGTACCAACCCGAAAATCATGGAACGCGTGAGCGAGTTGAAGATTTCGGATTTCAAAGGCGAAGCCTCCCCGGTGGTATTCTGGGATGTTTTTGGAGAGAACGGGCATCCCGTGCGCGCGACCATTTCCGAAATGGAGCCATTGCTTCTCGGGCGTCTCCTCGAATTGAACGACACGCAGGAAGGCGTGCTCAACATGGTGTGCAAGATCGCCGATGAAAGCGGCTTGTTGCTTCTCGATCTCAAGGATCTTCGCTCGACGTTACAGTACGTTGCGGACAATGCCGACCAATTCAAAACGCAGTACGGAAACGTCTCGGCTGCCAGCGTCGGCGCAATTCAGCGTAATCTACTAACGCTCGAATCACAGGGGGCCGACAAGTTTTTCGGCGAGCCCGCGCTCAACCTCGATGACTTCATTCAAACACAAGACGGCAAAGGCGTGATCAACATTCTTGCTGCGGACAAGTTGATGCAGCAGGCGCCAAAAGTTTACGCGACATTTCTGCTTTGGATGCTCTCGGAATTGTTCGAAAATCTTCCCGAGATCGGCGATCCGGAAAAACCCAAGCTGGTCTTCTTTTTCGACGAAGCGCATTTGCTCTTCACCGACATCGCACCTGCGGTCAAGCAAAAGATTGAGCAGATGGTGCGATTAATTCGTTCCAAAGGAGTGGGCGTTTATTTCGTTAGCCAGAATCCGCTCGATATCCCGGATGTTGTGCTCGGCCAGCTCGGGAACCGTGTGCAACATGCCTTGCGCGCGTTCACGCCGCGCGATCAAAAGGCGGTGCAACCCGCCGCGCAAACTTTTCGGCAAAATCCGAAATTGAAAGTGGAAACTGTTTTGACTGAGCTGGCCGTGGGCGAGGCGCTCGTGTCGATGTTGGACGAAAACGGCAGCCCACAAATTGTGTAGCGCGCCAAAATTGTTCCGCCGCGCAGTCAGATCGGTGCCATAACGGCCGATCAACGCAAACAGATCATCGCCTCATCCATCATCGCCGGTCACTACGAAAAAACCGTCGATCGCGAGTCTGCCTTTGAGACGTTGCAGGCCCGGGCAGGGCAAAAGGTCGAAGCAGCAGGTGCGCCGGCCGCGGCGCCGGGTGCATCAGTTCCAGAAGAAGCGAAAACGTCTTTCTTTGACACCGTCGTCTCAGTTTTTCAACCAAAGATTGGACCACGTGGTGGCGTGCAGGATTCGGTGGCAACATCAATGGCTAAGAGCGCGATGCGTGCTGCGAGCAGTCAGATGGGACGACAAATCGTCCGCGGAATTTTGGGAGGAATTCTTGGCAGCGGCGGGCGGAGAAGGTAGCACAGGCTTCTAGCCTGTGGGGCAAGCGGGCGTCTCGCCTGCTGATTGTCCAAATTCGTCAGGCAAGATGCCTGACGGCCCCACAGCCAGGATCGCTGTGTTACAAAAAAAATCGCCGGATACGTTTTTGCGTACCCGGCGACTTGAATTGCGCCCTATTACTTCTTCGGCGAAGCCGCTGGGCTGGCTGCCCCTTTCTTCGCACCCTTGCCCGCCTTCACTTCCACATCTGAGGCCGACATTGTGTAAGTGACAGTCACTTTTTCGCCGACCTTGAGATCACCAGTGACTTTCGTATTGGCATCGCGATTGATTTCCCAACGGTCCTTGCCTTTTTGGACCGCAATCATCGCGTCCGTCACTTCTAAGACGGGACCAGTGACCTGATACGTCTTGGCCCCGGCCGCGAACACGGCTGTGCTAAGCGCGAGACTTCCTGCCGCCAGCAAACTGAATAGTGTTTTGGTTTTCATGTATCCGATTAGACCTGTTCCTGCCGGTTCTATTCAAGTCATTTACGGCGAATATTTGGGAGGGACGCGCTCCGTCGCGTGCCATTATTTGGGACGATACAGGCGTGGTCCCTCCACGTGGTTTATTCATCTACGGTGTAGGACTAACAGCGGGCACCTCTTTTTTCTGCGAACCGGGGGCTACGCTCGCAGTGATTGGAGCTGCTGCTTCTTCGGCAGCGGCTTTAAGTTTTGTTAGGGGGCCTGCGTCAATCTTCGTCGCGCTCATCCCGTAGGTGATGGTTACCTTTGCGCCGACCTTTAATTCGCCTCTGACTTTCGTTTGTGGGTCGAGATCAATTTCCCATCGCTCAAGGCCCTTCTGAATGACGATCTTCGTCGGGGTCGTCTCGAGCACAGTTCCGGTGACTTCATGCGTCCTTGCGCCAGCGGCGAAGGCGGCGCCGCTCAAGGCGAGACTCGCTACCGCAAACAAGGTAATTGCTGTTCCTTTCATAGTAAGAAAAAGTCGAACCTCCTACCCTTTGATCGGAGCAGCGCGCTCTGTTGCGTCCCTAAAAAACCGGAAACGACAGATCGCGATCTCTCTCCAATCGGTCGTCTTACTCTGGCGGCGGCTTCGGCAATACCTCAATCGAGACGGAATAAATGTTTCCAAGGCCATTCCAAAGCGAGCGCGATTTCGTTTCGAACTCCGCCATTGTCCACGGATTGCCGTGCTTTTCCGTTGCCATGCCGCGTTCGCTCGTGAAGATCAGCCGCTTTCCATCCGGAGTGAGTCGCGGACTATACTCGCGCGCCGGAGTATTTATCGCGCTCACCGGCATCGGCGCGCTCCATTTTCCATTTTGGTTGTAGCTGACGTAAATGTCAGAGCTGCCGACCGAATCCGGCCGGCCGAATGCGCCAATAAGAAGAAATTTTTCATCAGGCGAAACGAACGCTTCGATATTCACGATGCCCTTGCCATTGATCTGCGGCCCGAGATTCACGGGCGTCGTGTACTTTCCATCGACGAATTTGGAAGCGAAAACATCAATCTCGGAGTCGTCCTCCCCGACTGTTGCAGTGAAATAGAGATTTCCATTACTCGCCATCGAAGCGAAGTACTGGCTGTGCGTATTTATGACTGGACCAAGATTTTTTGGTTCCGACCATCTGTCGCCTTCACGTTCGCACATCCAGATTTCGTAATGATGTCGATCCTGCCCATCGACCGGCCGATCCGAAACGAAGAGCAATTTACTTCCATCCGGTGACAAAACTGGATCGGAATCGCGATACTGGCCGGAGAACGGCAACAATTCCGGTCGTTGCCATTTGTCGCCGATGAGATGCGATTCCCACATAGTGTAGAGATAATGCGGCGGCACCGAGCGATCGAAGTATATCGTCTTGCGGTCCGGCGAAAGCGAGCCGCCGAATTCATCCTGCGGCGTGGAAATGATTCCTTCGGCGACAATGCTCGGCTCGTTGGCAGTGTAGTTGCAGACAAGATAGCTCAGATAATGAAGGAGCTTCCATTCTCCTTTGTCGTTCCGATGCCAAATCTCGATGCCGCGCGATTGCCTGCGGCTCTCGCCCGCTGGCGTTCGGATCGTGCTTGTCCAATGATCGCGGACGAAAGCGAGATTGCCCGACGCGAGGATCTCTTCAGGCTTGAAATCAATACTTCGTTGGCGGTCGGTGGCGGCGAATGAACGAGTATAGGATTCACGCAGACTCGCGAATGTGTCTAACTGATTGCCTGCGTACATTCCATTGATTGAACTGTCGTAAGGGGCCAGCGTACCTGCGAGGTCGCGTCCGTTGTAGGAGTCTCTCCAGCGCATCAGCGTTTGCCAGACTTCGCGGGCGCCGTTTCTGAACGCGTCTGGCGAGACCTTTGGCAACGTCATATCGCACGACGATTTCACTTCGCGGCCGTCTTTCTGTATCGTGAACGAGCGAATGATCTTCCAGTTCGTCCCGTGTCGCTTCAGCACATCGATGCTGCGATTTGTCAGCCCAACGTTGGCCGCACCATCCGCAGCGACTTCGAACAGTTGCCAGTCAGCCAACGTGTAAGCGAGATCACCTGACGCACCGATTTCCAGATCGATCGGCTTCCATTTGCGGGATGGACCGATAGTCGCGAACGATTTCTCGTATGACTGTCGCATTGCGTTTACATCGCTGTCCGCTACGCCAGGGAATGTTGAGATGACATCCGGCGCAAAGATCTCCATCGTTCCGGCGAGGTCCTTTTGCTCGTAAGCGCGCAACCAATCTGTGTATTGCTGGCGAATAGTCGCGGCCGGGTCGTTCTGCGCCGCGCGTGCGAGTTTGCCCTCGCCGAGGAAAATTGCGATCGCGACGAAGATCGACAACCTCATCATCGAGTGAACTCCAACGCCCCGGCCGAAATCCGATAAATATTTCCGACGCCGTTCCCGATTCCACGTTGTCGATCTTGCCAAGCCGCTGTGGTCAATCGTTCTTTCATCGGAACTTCGAACTGGCTGCGCTCGCTCGTGAAATAAAACCACTTCCCATCCGGCGACATCGTCGGATTGCCTTCGCTCGCGCTCGTGTTGATGCCATGCTCGAGATGTCGCGCTGGCGTCCAATGGCCATCGCGATTGACGCTGACGTAAAGATCCGCCCGGTCGTAATGGTTTCCGCCGCCTGCCAGCGTGTCCTTTCGGTAGGAAGCGAAGATCAAAAACTTTTGATCGGGGCTGATATAAGGGTTGATGTCGGCATCGCCACTGTTGACCTCAGGCCCGAGTTTCTCCGGCTGCTCGTATTTCTCATTCGTCAGGCGAGCGCGGTAGATATGAAAGTAACCGGGTGCGCCGTCGCGGTCCGACGCGAAATACATTGTTCCATCGGCTGCGACCGCTGGATTGGTATCATTCTTTGCCGTGTTGATAGGACTTCCGATTTCCTTCGGCTTACTCCAGCCAGCATCCGTCTTCTCTACAAACCAGATATTCCAGTCTCGGCCGCCCGGATTCGACTGCGTCGGCCGTTTTGATCCAAAATACAATCGCTTGCCATCGGGTGAAAAATAAGGCGAACCATCGAGATACATCCCGGAGAAGATTGCGACCTCTGGATGACTCCACGTACCGTCGCGAAA
>Ga0066683_10001015_pt1 | contig 10525 bp, 10 predicted proteins | sample GraSoiAngelo_132_FD_62296 | JGI IMG/M metagenome (GOLD analysis project Ga0066683, IMG submission 62296) | Grasslands soil microbial communities from the Angelo Coastal Reserve, California, USA - 14_0929_02_40cm | ecosystem: Environmental > Terrestrial > Soil > Grasslands | place: USA... | reverse complement strand
TCACGATCCTCCGGATCCAAGAGCGCGGTGGCCTTGCGTCGGCCGCCGTAGGTGAAGATGCCCGTGCGTCCCTCGAGACGATCGCGCAGCCGCGATGGCAGTGCGTCGTGCGCCGCGTACATGCTGGCGAAGAGTGTGTCGCCGCCGCGGCTCGGGACGGCGAGCGCATAGAGCTGCGTGGCCTTGAACGGCTCGGCGTCGTAGGCGCCGTCGGTGTGCCAGCCTTCCGCGCCGCGTCGATAGATGGCCTGATCGAGCGTCCCATCGGAGCCGAACTTGTTCACGCCGAGCACCGTGATCTCAGGATGGTCGGGATGCCGCGTCGACTTCGACGGATGCGGATAGATGGCGCCGAAGCGGCGGCTGTAGCGCAGGAAGTCGTCGAGCTCCAGATGCTGATCGGGAACCACGACCACGTTGTAGTCGAGCCAGGCGCGGTAGATCGCGGCGAAGCCCGCGTCGTCCAGGGTTCGCACGTCCACGTTCAGGATTTCGGCGCCGATTTGCTTCCCGAGGCGTCGAACGTGGATCATTGGCCGGCCTCCGATCGCGCTGGATCGCAGCCCCGGCATCGTACCACCGCTGATATGAGCGAGCGGATGCTTCTATCGCCGACCGTCGAGCGCCGAAGCCCTGCGCAGGCGCTCCGACGGCAAATATTATGATCACTAGCGCGATGCCGCCTTCTCGCTGGATGCCGTGGGTCGTCGTGGGCGCGGTGTGGCTCACGCTGGCGATCGCCTCGGGACTCTACTTCTCGTTTCCGGTGTTCTTCGTCGCGCTGCTCGAGGAATTCGGCTGGTCGCGCGGCGCGACGGCGGCCGCCTTTTCGATTTCGTCGGTCATACAGGGCGTGCTGTCACCCGTGGTGGGGATGCTCGTCGATCGCCTCGGCCCGCGGCGGATCATGCTCGGCGGCGCAGTCGTACTCGGTGTCGCGTGTGTGCTGGCGAGCCGCATCGGAGCGTTGTGGTCGCTCTACGCGGTGATCGGCGTGTTGGCCGCGACCGGCCTGTGCGCGGTCAGCTGGGTGCCGAGCGGCACGCTCATCGCGCGGTGGTTCGCCGAGCGGCGCGGCAGCATGCTGGGACTGGCGTTTTCCGGGATGGGCGCCGGCGTGCTGGTGATGGGCCCGCTCTCGCAGTGGTTGATCACCGCCTATGGCTGGCGCGCGGCGTACGTCGTCCTGGGCGTCGGCACGCTGGCCGTGCTGCTGCCGCTCATCTGGTTCGGCGTGCGCGATGCGCCGGTGGCGGCCGCGCCGAAACGCGGCGAGGCCGAGCCGCGTCCGACACCCGCGCGACGCGACGTCGGCGACGCGCTGCGAACGACCGCGTTCTGGGCGCTGTTCTTCGCCTATCTCTGCACGCCGCTCGCCGTCTTCTCCGTGGTCACCCACTCGGTGGCCTTCGCGGTGGACCACGGCTTCGCGCGGCTGTTCGTCGCGGGCATTTTCGGCCTGACCGGGCTCCTCTCGGTGGCCGGCCGCATCCTGTTCGGCGTCGCCGCGGACCGGATCGGCCGCGCGCCGGCGGCGACGATCTCCTATGGCTGCACCGCGCTCGGAACGCTGTGTCTGCTCGGGCTCGAGCTGTGGCCGCACGCGGCGGCGCTGTACGCCTACGCGCTCTTCTTCGGCCTCGGCTTCGGCGCGCGCGGCCCGATCATCACCGCCATGGCCTCCCAGATCTTCCCGGGACGACGCTTCGGCGTCATCTACGGCATCCTCAGCGTGGGCAACGGCATCGGCGGCGGCGTGGCGCCGTGGTTCGGCGGCTTCGTGCACGACGTGACGGGCAGCTATCGCATCGCGTTCGTGATCGCGGTCGGCTTCTGTGCGATCGGCTCGGCGTGCTTCTGGCTCGCGCGGCCGCCGCGTCAGGACCGCTGAGCGGAGACGGCGCCGGTCATCGCGGGCGCCACCGCCTCGGCGAACAGCCGCATCGACCGAAGCGCGAGCGGCGTTTCGATGCCCGGCAGCGCCATGAGCAGCAGCACCCGCTGATAGCCGGTGGCGTCGAAATACTGCTGCAGGCCGTCGCGCACCTCGGCCGGCGCGCCGATGAGCGCCCAGCCGTCGGCGAGATATTCGGAAAACGTGCGCAGCCGCAGCAGCGAACGATCGAACGAGTTGGGCACGTTGCCGCCAGTGGTGTCGGAGCGCAGCGCCGACATCTTGCGCTGGTAGCTCATGAACGGGGGCTCGGTTGCGCGCAGCGCCTCCTCGGTCGTCGGCGCCACGTGCACGACGCGCATGCCGCCCGACCGGCGCTCGAGCTCGTCGATCTCATCGTCCGAGCGTCCGGCGGCGCGCGCAGTGTCGCGATACAGCCGCCGCCGGCGTTGCAGCTCCGGGACGGGCACGAAGAATGACGACAGCGTCGGCAGCCCCAGCCGCGCCGCCGAGAGCACGCTGTCCTCGCTGTTGGCCGCGATGAACAGGGGCGGATGCGGGCGCTGCACGGGCCGCGGTCGCACATGGAGCCGCTCGGCGGAGTGGAACTGTCCCGCGAAGTCGAACGGCGCGCCGGTCCAGCACTGCCGCATCAGCGCGATGCCCTCCTCGATGCGCAGGCGCGCGTCGGCCCGCTCGGAGCGGAACGTCTGGTAATCCTGCAGCGTGCCGCCGCGGCCGATACCGACGTCGAGCCGTCCGCCACTGACGACATCGAGCACCGCGAGCTGTTCGGCGAGATCGACCGGATGGTGCAGCGGCAGCAGGCTCACGCCCATGCCCAGGCGCAGCGTGCGCGTTCGCGCGGCCAGGAACGCGGCCAGCACCTGCGGCGCCGGGCAGAGGCCGTAGTCGTTGAAATGGTGCTCGGCGATCCACACCGACTGATAGCCGAGCGCCTCGGCCGCGAGCATCTGCTCGACGTCGGACTCGTATACGGCCCGCTCGCTCCACCGCTCGTCGCGCTGCATCAGGAAGAAGAGCCCGAAGTCCATTGGCCGAGACTGTACCATCTTGCGCGGGTGGCAACTTCGAACCTCAGGAGGCTGAGATGGCAAGACGATCCATGCTCGCGCTCGCGGTTGGCCTCGTGATTCTCGGCGTGCTCGGCGTGTCGCTCATGAGCGCCCAGCAGCCCGCCCCACCCGTCAATGACAAGCCACTCACCGAGCGGTGGGCGCCCACGGAATGGGGCGCGAATGACAAAGTGGGTTCGCCGAACCGCACGACGCCGGCGATGGTCATGAAAGCCATGCGGGTGGTGAAACAGGGGAAGGTCGCGACCCTCGGCAAGCTGTACCATTCGAGCATTCCGGCGTTCGGCGCGCGCAGCTGGACGATGGCGATTCCCGGCACGCCGACCGGCGGGCCGTTCGGGAAGAACGCGCTCGTCTATCACGACGAGCTGGTGACGACCGAGATCGGCCAGATCGGGACGCAGTTCGACGGTCCCGGCCACATCGGCGTGCGGACATCGAAGGGTGACTTCATGTACAACGGCCGCTGGCGCGAGGAAGCCTACGAGCGCGGCGGCGGCGGCCGCGTGGTCGGCATGGGCGATCTCGGCGTGGAGTTCGTCGCCGAGAAAGGCTTCGTGTGCCGCGGCGTGCTGCTGGACGCGCCCGCCTACCGCGGCGTGAAGCGTCTGCCGATCCCCAAGGACGCGAAGAGCCCGGGCATCATCACGGCGGCCGACGTGCGCGCGATGGTGCAGCGGCAAGGCGTGGCGGAGATCGGCGAGGGCGACTGCGTGTTCCTCTACACCGGCCACGGTGATCTCTGGCTCAATGCGGAGTGGAAGGGGCTGTCGCCGGCGGAGAAGGCGAAGCGACGCGACGAGTTCAACTCCGGCGAGCCGGGCTTCGGGCTCAGCGCGTGCGAGTACATGGCCGAGCGCAAGATCATCCTGACCGGCGGCGACACGTCGGCCAACGACGCGCAGCCCGCCGGCGAGCAGGGCGAGGAATTCGCGGTGCCGTGTCACACCGAGATGCAGACACGGCGCGGGATATGGAACATCGAGAATCTCGAGTTCACGCAGCTGCTCAAAGACAAGGTCTACGAGTTCGCGTTCGTGTGGGCGCCGCTCAAGATCGTCGGCGGCACCGGCTCCCCCGGCAACCCGATCGCGCTCTACTGATGAGCCACGCCGGCGCCGTGGCATTTGTCACGGCGCCGGCGCTCGGGCACCCTGAGCCATGTCCCTCATCGCGTGCGACACGTGCGGTCTCGTCCAGCGGCTGCCGGAGCTCCCGCCGGGCGCGGAGGCCGAGTGCGCCCGCTGCGGCGCGTCCCTCGTCGTGCAGGACGGCGGCAGCCTGGCGCGCACGGCGGCGTTCACGCTGGCCGCGCTGATGTTCTACGCGCCGGCCAACCTCTATCCCATCTTACGAATGGAGTGGTACGGCGCACACTCGGAGAGCACGGCGTGGGATGGTGCCGTCGCGCTGTTCCGCCAGGGCCAGCCCGTGATCGCGATCATCGTCTTCCTCGCCAGCATCGTCATCCCGTTCCTGAAGCTCGTGACGCTCTTCTATCTCGTCGCCACGGTGAAGCTCGGCTCGACGGCCTCGCGGCGCCAACGGCTGTGGATGTTCCGGATGCTCGAGCTCATCGGCCCGTGGGCGATGCTCGACGTGTTCGTGATGTCCGTGCTCGTGGCGCTCGTGAAGCTCGGCGAGCTCGCCACCGTGCTGCCGGGGCGCGGGCTGTTCTCGTTCACGGCGGTGGCGGTGCTCACGATCATGGCCTCGGCGAGCTTCGATCCGCGGATGATCTGGACGCCGCGGGACGCGCGACCATGAACGACATCCCCGACGACGCGCCGGCGCCCGAAGAGCCGCCGGTCGCGCGCATCCGACGACGACGGCGGTGGAGCGCGCTGCTCGTGTGGCTCGTGCCGCTGATCGCCGCGGTGTTCGCGGGCTATCTCCTCTACAACCGGCTGCACGAATACGGCCCGACGATCACGATCATGTTTCGCGACGCCACCGGGCTCAAGCCCGGTCAGAGCGAGATCCGCTATCGCGGCGTGGTCGTCGGTGAGCTGACGGCGCTGGAGCTGACGCCCGATCGCGCCTACGTGGTGCTGACGGCGCGGCTGCGGCGCGAGGCGGCCGACATCGCGCGGACGGGCTCGGTGTTCTGGGTCGTTCGCCCCGAAGTCGGCATCGAGACGGTCCGCGGCCTCACCACCGTCATCACCGGGCCGTACATCGAGGTCCTGCCCGGCTCGGGCGTGCCCAAGACCGAGTTCATCGGCGTGGAGCGGACGTCGCCCGCGCTCGGGCGCGCGGGCCTCCCCATCACGCTCGCCACCGCGCAGCTCGGCTCCGTGCGACCGCGCACCGCGGTGATCTACCGCGGCATCGAGGTCGGTACGGTCACCACGACGACGCTCAGCCGTGACGCCACGGCGGCCCACGTGCAGGTGCTCATCGACTCGCGCTACGCGCGGCTGGTGCGGATCGGTTCGCGATTCTGGAGCGCGAGCGGTGTGGACGTCAACGTCAGCCTCTTCAAGGGCGTCGAGATCAGCGTCGAGTCGCTGCGCTCGCTCGTCGCGGGCGGCGTCGCCTTCGCCACGCCGGACGCCGCGAGCCCGCCCGCCAGGGAGGGCACGCTGTTCGTGCTCCACGACAAGCCGCAGAAGGAGTGGCTGACGTGGGCGCCGAAGATCCCGCTTCCCGCCGGGAATTGAGCCGTGATATATGCTGCGTTCCGCCCGCTAAAGGAGGCGCTCATGAGGCTCAGGTCCCTGCCGCTGCTCGTCCTGGCACTGGTGCTCGCCGTCGCGTCCCTCACCGACGCGCAGCCCAAGGACACGCTCACGATCGCGCTGCCTTCGCACGCGCCGACGCTCGATCCCCACATGCACTTCGAGCGCGTCGGCGTGCTCGTCAACATCAACATGTTCGACTCGCTGCTCCATCGAAGCCCCAAGCTCGAGTACGAGCCCGGCTTGGCCACGTCGTGGAAGGCGCTCAACGACACCACGTGGGAGTTCAAGCTCCGCCGCGGGGTGAAGTTTCACAACGGCGAGCCGCTGACGGCCGAGGACGTGAAGTATTCGTTCGATCGCGTCACCGAGCCCGGCAAGGAGAAGAAGAAGTCGCCCCAGTACGGCAACATCCGCGCCATCAAGGAAGTGCGCATCGTGGATCCCGACACCATTCACATCGTGACCGACAAGCCGTTCCCGCTGCTGCTGGAACGACTCGTCTACTTCTGCATCGTGCCCAAGAAGCACATCGAGAAAGTCGGTGACGACGCCTTCGGCGCGAGCGCGCCCGTCGGAACGGGACCGTGGAAGTTCGTGGAGTGGAAGCGTGACCAGTACATTCGCCTCGAGGCCTTCGACGGCTACTGGCGCGGCAAGCCGCCGTTCAAGTACCTCGTCGTGCGCGCGATCCCCGAGGTGGCCACGCAGATCGCCGAGATCAAGACGGGCGGCGTGGACCTGATCCGCAGCGTGTCGGCCGACATCCTGCCCGAGCTGAAGGCGCACCCGCAGACCTACGTGTCGTCCGCGCCGATCTTGCGCGTGCACCAGGTCGAGTTCGACATGCGCGTGCCGCCGTTCGACAAGAAGCTCGTGCGCCAGGCCGCGAACTACGCGATCGACAAGCAGACGCTGATCCAGAAGATCATGGGCGGCCTCGGCACGCAGGTGGCGACGGTGGTGCAGCCGCCGGCGTTCGGCTTCGATCCGGAGGTCAAGCCGTATCCCTACGATCCCAAGAAGGCCAAGGAGCTGCTCGCCCAGGCCGGGTATCCGAACGGCGTGGACGTGACGCTGCACAGCGCGGAGATCGCCGTCCGGCCGCAGTTCGAGGCCATCGCCCAGATGCTCACCGAGGTCGGCATCCGCGTGAACGCGCGCGTGTGGGATCCGGGCCCGGCGTGGAACAAGTTCTTCCAGGCCGACGGCAAGGCGACCAACGGCGCATATTTCACGTGGGGCAACTACTCGGTGTTCGACGCCGACGCCGTGCTGCACCCGGTCTATCACAGCGAGGTCGGCGGCTGGATCGGCAAGCACTATACGCGCGTCGAAGGGCTCGACAAGCTCATCGACGAGGGCCGCTCGACGCTCAACCGCGACGCGCGCAAGCGGACGTACGCGCAGATCCAGCGGATGATCCGCGAGGAGGCGCCGTCGATCTTCCTGTTCACGCAATACGACACGCTGGCGATCTCCAAGCGCGTGGAGTACGCCGCGCGCGGCGACGAGTGGCTCTGGCTCTTCGACGCCAGGCCCAAGCGCTGACGCCTGACTCGTGACCGCGTTCGTCGTCCGCCGGCTGATCCGTCTGCTGGTGGTCGTGATCGGGGTCACGCTGGTGACGTTCGCCATCCTGCACGCCAGCGGCGACCCCGTCGCGCTGATCATGCCCGAGGCGCCCGAGGCAGACCGGGCGGCGCTCCGGCAGGCGCTCGGCCTGCACGATCCGCTGGCCGTGCAGTTCGCGCGTTTCGTCGGCCGCGCGCTCACCGGCGACTTCGGCGCCTCCTTCTTCCATCGCGTGCCGGCCTTCGGGTTGGTGATGGAGCGCATGCCGACCACGCTGCTGCTCACCGCGCTGTCGATGACGCTCGCACTCGCCATCGCGCTGCCCGTGGGCGTCTACAGCGCCGTCCGGCGCGGCCGCGCCGTCGATCAGCTCGCGACGGGGACGGTGTTCCTCGGCCAGTCGATGCCCGTGTTCTGGACGGGCATCATGCTCATCCTGCTCTTTTCGGTGCAGTGGCGGATGCTGCCCGTCTCGGGCTGGAGCTCGTGGGCCTCCGTCGTGCTGCCGACGGCGACGCTGAGCACGTTCACGGCGCCGCTGCTGCTGCGCATCGTGCGCTCGAGCATGCTCGACGTCATCGGCCTGGACTACGTGCGCACGGCGCGCGCCAAGGGCGTGTCGGAATGGGTCGTCATCGGCCGCCACGCACTGAAGAACGCCGCGCTGCCGCTGGTGACGGTGACCGGGCTGCAGTTCGGTCTGCTGCTCGGCGGGGCCGTCATCACCGAGACCGTGTTCGCCATCCCCGGCGTCGGCCGTCTGATCGTCGGCGCCATTCGTCAGCTCGATTTTCCCGTCGTGCAGGCCGGCGTGTTCCTGCTGGCCATGATCGTGGTGACCGTGAACTTCGCCATCGACCTGCTCTACGTCTATCTGAATCCGCAGATCCGGGTCCGCTGAGTGGCCGTCTCCCTGCCGTCCGCCGTGCTCCCCTACGCCGACGACGTCGCGCGCGCGCCGTCCGGCTCGCGCACGTGGCGCAAGTTCGCTCACAATCCCGCCGCGCTGCTCGGCATGCTGATCCTGCTCGTCGTCGTCGGCGCGGCGCTGGCCGCGCCGTGGATCACCCGGCACGATCCCGCCACGCAGAGCCTCATCCGCCGCTTCACGCCGCCCGTCTGGGCGCCCGGCGGCAACGCCGCATATCCGCTCGGCACCGACCAGGTGGGCCGCGACATCCTCAGCCGCATCATCCACGGCGCGCGCATCTCGCTGCTCGTCGGCGTGCTCGCGGTCGTGATCAGCGTGCTGGTCGGCGTGACGCTGGGCCTCGTCAGCGGCTTCGTCGGCGGACGCGCCGACACCGTCATCATGACCGTGGTGGACATCACGTGGTCGTTCCCGCAAATCCTGCTCGCGCTCGCCTTCGTCGCCGCGCTGGGCCCGAGCCTCGTCACGGTCATCCTCGTCCTCGGCTTCACGGGCTGGGAGCGCTACGCGCGTGTGGTCAGGGCCGAAGTGCTCGCGCTGCGCGAAAAGGACTTCATCGAGGCCGCGCGCGCGATGGGCATCGGCTCCGCGCGCATCCTGCTCCGCCACGTGCTGCCCAACACGTTCTCGTCGATCGTCGTACTGTCCACACTGCAGGTGGCGCAGGCGATCTTGCAGGAGGCCGCGCTGTCGTTCCTCGGCGTCGGCTCGGGACGGACGTACCCGACGTGGGGTCAGATGATCGCCCTCGGCCGCGACTTCGTGAGCGTGGCGTGGTGGCTCCCAACGTTTCCCGGCCTTGCTATCCTGGCCACCGTGCTCGCCATCAATCTGGTCGGTGACCGACTCCGCGACGCGCTGGACCCGCGCGTCTGAGGGCGCACAGGAGGCTCGCATGAGCGCACACGCGCTGTTTCTGGTACGAATGGACGTGGCGCACGACCACGACGCCGTCTTCAACCAGGTCTACGACAAGGAGCACGTTCCGAATCTCAAGGGCGTGGGCGGCGTGCGCCGCGCGAGCCGTTATCGTCAGTCGTCGGCGACCGAGCCACGCTATCTCGCCGCGTACGAGCTCGACGATGCCGGCGTGCTCCAGAGCCCTGCCTGGAAAGCCGCCGGCGAGGCCGGACGCTGGCCCGGCGAGATCCGCCCGCACACCATGAATCGTCATCTCGCCGTGTACGAATGGGTGGGCGGGCGCGCCGAGCTCACCGGCACGACCCCGTACGTCTTCTGGGTGATGATGGACGTCGAGCCGCACCGCGAAGCGCTGTTCAACGAGCTCTACGAGACCGAGCACCTGCCACTGCTGCTGAAGCTGCCCGGCTGCGTCAACGCCGTCCGCTACCGCACGTCGACCGCCGGCGAGCCCCGTTATCTCTGCGTCTACGAGGTAGACAGCGCCGAGCTGCCCATGTCGAAGCGGTGGAACGACGCTTCGGATATCGGCCGCTGGAAGCCCGAGGTCCGCGCGTACACCTACAACAAGAAGTGGATCGTCAGCGAGCGGCTGCTGTCCATGTGAGGCGACTCGCCGCGCGACTCTGCCCGAAGCCGCGGATCCTCTTCGTCGGCATCAACCCGAGCCTGACGTCCGCGCGCGTCGGTCATCACTTCGCCGGCCCCGGCAACCCGTTCTATCGCCTGCTGCACGCCGCCGGCTTCGTGCCCGAGCCGATCACGTTCATCGACGATGTCCGCCTGCCGGCGTTTCGCCTGGCGCTGACGAACATCGCCGAGCGCGCGACGCGTGAGGCCGCCGAGCTCACCGCGGACGACTACGCGCGCGGCCGCAAGCGTCTGGCTCGCACGATCGCGTTGATCCAGCCGACCGTCGTCGCCTTCGTCGGTGGCACGGCGTATCGCCAGTTCTTCGGGCCGAGCGCGAGCCCTGGCCCAGGGCCGAAGCCCGAGCGCATCGGCGATGCCGCGGTTTTCGTGGTGCCGAATCCGAGCGGGCGGAACGCGGCGTACCCGGGGTTCGGCGACAAGCTCGTGTGGTATCGACGGCTCAGGCGGTGGGCGGATCGGGTGTGCGGGGCGGCGGCTTCGCCGCCGGTGACCTCGCGAGAATCGGGACGAGTCCGATAGCGGCGACTGGCCGTCGCTCTACCCTCTTGTGCCCCATCGCGGGTCTCTTCTTCGCGTACATATGGGAGACGCGAGCGTCACCGCAGCATCGCCCGCTCGCCAGTCGCCGCCGGATGCAACACGTCGATGGCATAGCCCAGGTCCAGGTGCTCTCCGAGCCAGCCGGGCTTCGATGTTTGTGCGTCGATCTGAATCCCGTCGGCGGCGTTTCGTTCGCGAAGCACTGCCATGGGATCCGGCGCGATCGGAGGCA
>Ga0066683_10001014_pt1 | contig 10528 bp, 11 predicted proteins | sample GraSoiAngelo_132_FD_62296 | JGI IMG/M metagenome (GOLD analysis project Ga0066683, IMG submission 62296) | Grasslands soil microbial communities from the Angelo Coastal Reserve, California, USA - 14_0929_02_40cm | ecosystem: Environmental > Terrestrial > Soil > Grasslands | place: USA... | reverse complement strand
TTTTTCCCGTCAGGCCTCACAACCCACACAATCGGGACAGCATCTATAGATATTCGCCACAAGCGAATTCCCGGCACGCCTGAAATCTTCATAAAAACGAGTTAGGAGTTTTTGATGAGAAAAATCTTCACATTCCTCGCAGGGGTATTTGTGTGCGCGCTTGTCGCGACCAACGCGTTGGCTCAGTCTCAGGAAATCAATTCGGCTTCGCAGCCGGATCAACCTGCTACTGCCGCGGCTTCACCTTTCGTTGTGGCTTCATCAAATTTGCCGGCCCTCTCCAGTGCCCAAGTTGCTGAGAAAATTACTGACGCAAAGCAATTATTGAGATCCCGCGCGGCGTTGACCGGCACGTCGGTGACCTTGGCCGCGTTTGATCAGGAAACGTCGCAGATAAACATCTTCTCCGTACCCAAAGATTCGTTTCTGATTAAGGGCGCGAAGCTGGCGGCGACAACCCAGCTTAGCCGTTCGGTGCTCGTGCATGTGATTAGCCCAAACGGCGTTAACACGGCCGTGACCGTAACTGATGTGGCCACGGGCCGCCAGTTCCTCCCGCTGGTGGTGCAGTACCCGATTGTGAAAAGTGGCGCCGTGACAGAAACCGCCTATTACACCTCTGCGCATCCGGCACTGCTTTCGGCGGAAATTATCTCGGCCGGCAACTCATATGTGACGACGATGCTCGAGACCGCGGCCGAGCGCCTGGCTGATAAGGGGGTGAGTATTTCGCGCGATATCATCAACATCGCCGAGCACCTGGTCCTTGTCGAACATACGGACCATCGACGCTTTCTCAATGAAGATCGCAGCAAAATCTACCCCGATATTTTGTCGCTCTATGCGCTCAATCAGGGGGATACTTTCAGGTATTCCGTAAGTTCGGCGGGCGCGGGCGGCATGATTCAAATGATTCCGCGAACTTACGAAGGCATTCGGCAACAACATCCGGGCATAGACCTCGCAACTGATTTCGTGAGCGGCATGCGCAATCATGCGAACGCGCTCGAAGCGATGCTTTTGTACATCAACGATACGTGGAGCTATTTGCAAAAGCAGGACGAGGTGCAGAACGCGCTGCGCAACGGGATCGCCAGTAAGCCGGAACTGTTGGCCGCCGGATACAATTCGAATCCCATGCGTCTGCCGCTCTACCTCAAGGATGGAGGTGCGGGGTGGCGCACGCTGATTCCTGCTGAAACGCAAATGTACCTCGCGATTTACAGCTCAGTAGATTCTAACGTTCAATTCAAGTCTCAGGCAGTTCAAGCGGTGGCGGCTGAGGACTCTCTGACACGCACCAGCCCAACCGTGGCAGAGCAGAATCCCGTGACGGTATTGATGTCCTGGATTGGCGACGAGCTGGAGACGCGCGGTCGTGCGATACTCAGCAGCATCGCTCGATAGAGCCTCGCACATAATGGTATGCAAATCGGTGAATGTCCCCATTGATCGGGCATTTTTACGGGGACTATCACTCGTCTGTTTTTTCCGAGAGACGGTTCAGGCTCCGCTGGCTGGAAAAAAAGAACCGGGCTGTTGGAATTCGATTCGCAAAGGCGAGCAGACGGGAAACTGTCTCGTTCGCCTACTCTTCCCGCCTGCACCTAATGCACATCGAGAGATGGAGAAACAGATTACGAGAGTATGATTCAGAGATTCAGACGCTTCTCGGCTTCCTCCTCAAATTTTTCGTAGTCTACGTCCTCGATGAATATCTTCTTGCGAGGAATGGTCGATGAAGTTGTGGCTTTACCGCGGGTGACTCTCCGAACTCCCGTCAGATAATTAGTGCTTTCTGAGACGTCTTTTCCGGTCAAACGATCAGCGTCGGAAAAATCAAAACCGATTAGCATAAGCCTCTGCGTTTCGTGATCATATCTGAAGCGATAGGTGGTATTGGTCAGCTCGCGCGAACCGTGGTCCTGTTCCACAATGAGGACGCCTTTCTCGATCTTCACGTTCGCCGGGGCCTCTACCACTCCATAGAAAGCTCCGCCGCAGCGAGTGCATTGCAGCAACTTATCAGCGACGCCCGCGCGCGCGAGTTTGCCATCCTGGTTTTGAAGCACAATGACGAGCGCCCTGGCTCTCTCCGTCGGATCTCCGCTCTGGTCTTTTTCCGGTTTGTTCTCAATCAGTTCTAACGCGAAGTCGGGCAAAGAGTCGGCGTTAAGATCGGCTGTCAGTTTCTTTTCGATCTCCCATCCGGGAGGCACGAACTTGCTTAGCGCATTAGCTTGGAGGGGTATCAGGGACTTATTTATGGTGGTCTCGGTTTCCTGAGCAGCACCGAGCGCGGCGAAAGCCATGGAAGAGAGAACCATAACTCCAATGCGAAAAATCACTGATTCCTCCTTGAAACTTCGTCGAATGGATTTTGGGAAACGGCGAGAGAAAAATATGCTGGCGGCTAAGGAAAAGTCAACACCCTTTTGCAGACTGGAAAGTTTAGAGACCGAGAGCGAAAAGCGACGGGAAGATAGCTCCCGTAGCGTTTACAATCCGGTCGCTACCGCTCCCGGTTCTGTAACGAACGGTTGCTTTCGCTGGGCGCGATTTCGATTAGCCGATGAACGGGATCGAATCGAAGGCGAAACGGCCGCAGGGCGCTCAAGCCAAGCAGCACCGGCGCATCGGCCTCGGCGCCGGAAACGACATCGGTGGGAATTCTCCGTAATGTGAGCGAGCCAATCGAGATCGTTCTGGCAGCGACACGGCGCGCTGAAATGCTGCCGCCACCTATATCGCGGACGCTTGCTGCAGTCTCCCGATCACTCTGACCGGATTCTCTGATCGCCAGGCCCAGACCGGATCCAGTGTCAAGCAATGCGCGATCACCATTATCAAGTTGCACATACGGCCTACGGCCATGTCTTTCTCGAAGCCACGGTACCACTGTTCCTTCATCCGGCTGGCTGTTCATTCGTACCGGCGTCGCCTGCGGATCGAAAGCGGAAAGCTCGTGTCGGGGAATGTCGATAGCGTATCCAAGCGGGAAAAAAGCTTCCGTGGGATCTAAGACTCCGTCGAGGTCGCGCGGCAGTCCGCTGGTTACCATCACCTCGCCTTTGGCCGGTAGATAATTCTCGCGATCGCCGATGGCGAGACTTTGAATTGAGACTTGGCGGGCCGTCGAGAGGGCGCCGCTGAGTCCCGCCACTGAAATCGTACGGCCACCACTGACGTTAGCTCCGGCTTCCTCTGCAACTCTCTGGGACAAGAGCGTCGCGCCGGCCCCGGTATCAATCGCGAACGTGAAAGGCCCCTGAGAATTGATCCATGTTCTTATTAACAAGCCGCGGCCAGAAACCTCTCGAAATGAAACCGGACGTGGTACCGACGCACTCGCTAGAGTCACGCGCCCCTTCACTCTTTCGTGAGCACCAAAAAGGGCAGCTCCAAATAGAACTGCCCTTCCGCTGGTTGCCAGAGTAAGGAATACCGCAAACAGAAATCTAAGCTTAGCTGTCATCGCTCTTTGCTTAGCAGAGATACCAGCGATTAATAGCGACGACTCCGGTGACGTAGCTTATAGGTATAAAGCGCCGAGCCGCCGCCGCCCGCGAGCATGCCGATACCAGCCCCGCGTTTTCCGCCAATCAGGCCACCGATTAGCGCGCCTGCGCCAGTGCCCATCGCCACCGTCAACTTATCGCGGTGCTTTTGCCAGAATGAGCGGCCATGCGAGTTGCCGTAGTCGTAGTAGACTCGTCGCCCGTGGTAGTAACGCCGCACCGGCGCGCGATATGTGCTATAGGCTGACGAGGCACTGTAGTTCTGAGAGGCCGTACCTGTCTGCGCATTGTTGCATGAGGTATAGCCATCGCTAAAGCCCTCGCGAAAGGCGGTCTGTTCTTCCGGTGTCTTAAATTTTGCCGCGTTGTCAGCCGCTAATTGTTCCGGCGTTTTGTAATTTGAATCTGTTTGATTGGCTGAGTACTTACTCGCGTCGTTTGTCGTACTTGCCGTCGTGCTTGCGGACGTCGAGCCCGAACCTGTGTGCGTAATGAGCGCGCCGATCCCCGCGCCGAGCAGGGCACCCACTATGGTCAAGGCAAGCAGCATTTTTTTCGTGATAAGCATTTTCAAATTCTCCTTTTCGCTTTTTAATTCCAACGGTGGAAAACTTCGACACGCTATGCGGCAACATGCGTGCCTCAAGAGAGAGACTCTGGCCCCACGGTTCGCTAATAGAAGTCTTGATCGCGACTTTCCGCGAAGCATTCTACCGATTGCAAGCAAATTATAAGAACACAGTGCGGTAAGATTAGGCTCATGTGCTTGCTAATAAGGAGAGTGCTGTTCCATATGGGATCATCGAGCATTCCAAATGATCACATAGCTGGTCATTGATGAGAGAGACGTCGCAAATTTGGCCTTCACGACTCTTCTTTTCGAAACTTGAAAGCTGGTGCTTGCAGTCTAGACTCCCTTATCACTCAACGCCGATGCTCTCTGGGCGTGCGCTTTCGCCGACGCGCCGCGTTGCATGCACTTGCGAAAAGGCTGTTCAGCGGTCTGCGGTGTGACTTCCCAGGCACTGGTTTGCCAGTTATCGGTGGAGCGCGGTTTTGGCAACCACCCCGGCAGCGGCATCATGAGATAGCGCGAGAGCACTTCGGTGTAAGGTTCATACATCGCGCGTAGTTCTTTCAGCGTTTCCTCGTCCCCAGACTCGTTTCGCACGGAGACGCCCGATGCAGATAGTGCCGTTCGAAGCTGTATGAAATTTTCACTGGTTAATCGCCCGCCATCATGCTTGAGTGGCGAAGTATTGAAGATTTGGGCGATGTCGACAATCGCGTGGCGCGCCATTTTGAACGTGAGTTGCGCCTGCCACTTCGGAATCCCATCTATCCCGACCATCACCAGGGTGCAGGCATCAAGCACTGTGTTGAGCGCCGCCAGCCATGATTGATTGTCGTGTTGCGAGCGAAAGAAGCATAACACTGGGTAGGAGAGATGGCTTTCCATTAAGTCAGCCGCCCATCTCTCCCAATCGCGCAGCAGCTCATCGAGGGCTGGCAGACTATCAGCCTCTTGATGACGCCGCAATAGTTCGACTGCGGTTGGCGGCGTACCCGCGCGCGCGTCCAGCAGCGAGATGTTTGCTTCGCGCCGCGAGAAAGCTTGATAGAGAACCGGAAAGTAACCAATGACCAGAGCCAGCAAGCCGAGGCCCATGCTTGCTTCCAAGACGGTAATCACTCGTGCGGCTGAAGTGATGGGCGTGAGGTCGCCAAGGCCGAGTGTGGAAAAGGTGGTGCCGCTGTAGTAAAGATCGGTAAGAAAGCCCGCCGTGGCGGTACCGGAGTTAATCTGCGAACCAATCGCCCAATGGATCAACGTAAAAGCGAAAACCAAAGTTGCCGCCCAAATTATTAACAGCATCAGCAACGATAGCGGACCGAAGATGCTGAGCAGCATTTCGCGCCGCTTGCTCTTGCGAACCATCCGCGCCAGCACCGACCATGGTTGCCAAATCGAACGATAGAAGTACCGCGTCAAGCGAAAGCGCCTGGTCACGCGCCGCGGCAACACGATCGTCTCAAAGACATCCCAAAGAACGACTACGATCAGGAACAAACCTATTAATCCCATCAAGATGCGCATTGTGTAAGTAATTCAGTAAAAGGAAAAGACCGGCGCGAACGAATTCACGTCGCTCCGGCCTCTTCTATTGATTATCGCTCAGTTAAGCGCCGCGCGGTGCCGAAGCCGCCGGTTTTTCGCGCAAAATCTCGATCGCTTTCTTTAGTTGTAAATCCTCAGGCTGTATTTTGGGCGCCGTAGTTTCGGGTTGAGCTCCCGGCTTGGAGGGTGTCTGGTTTGGTTTTGTCGGCTCTTCTTCGTTACCGGCCAGGTCATCCACCTCAAGCCCCTGATTTTCCGCGCGCTTGACTTCAACTGAAGGTGCGATACCGGAATGCGTACGATCTTCACCGAGAAAAGGTTTGCCGCCGCTTGACGCCCACTTGACTGTGGTCAGCAATAATCCATCGCCATCGCGCAACGTGAACAATTCCTGCTCGGCGCCGGCGCCGAAGCTTTTCTCGCCCACGACCTCGCCGCGCTTTCGTTCGAGGAACGCCGACGCTACGATTTCCGCCGCACCTGCCGTTCCGCCATCAATCAACGCCACGACCGGACCAGCAAAAAGTTCGGCTTTGGGATCCGCTTCGAACGTCTGCAGGACTTTCTGTTCGCGTCCAATCTTTTCCGCAATGACGCCGTCACGAATAAAGAGATTGGCAACCGAGATTCCTTCCTGAATTTCGCCGCCCGCAACGCTACGGAGGTCGAGCACAACTTTCTGCGCACCCTGTTTGATCAACTCCTGCAAACGCGTGCGAACGTCTGCAGCTTCTCCATTATCGAAGCTATTGATCTTGAGAACGCCAATGCGGCCGGCTTCCATTCGCGCTTCAGCCGCGGGTGCACGGAACGAACCTCGCTTCACTGTCAGAGTTAATGGCCGCGAGTTTGTGCGCAAAATGCGCAGCTTTACTTCCGTTCCCGGCGCGCCGTTCAGTAACTGCCGCGCGTCATAGAGAGAGATGTCACGCGTGGCTTTGCCGTCTATGTATTCAATAATGTCACCCGCGCGCACACCAGACTGATCCGCCGGTGAACCCTTAACTGGGGCCACGACATACAGGAACGACGAATATTGGGAAAGCTCAGCGCCAATCCCGACACGATTACTTTTGTCGTTGCCGCGGTAATCCTTGACCTGATCCGCAGTCAAGTAAGTGGAATAAGGATCTAACCCGTAGGCCAGACCGCGCAGGGCGCCACCGCGAACCTTTTCCATGTTTGGCTCGTCAACATAATCGTCCTGAATGTGCTTTAGCACACTCTCGAAGATTTTCTGTTGCGCGCCCGGATCGTTGGCCGGTTGTTGAGCGCGAGTGCCCAGCCAGGCGCCCGCAATTGTGTAAACCGCAAGCGCGGCGGAAAGCACTACCAGTGTGAATTTGCTTTTGAATGACATTAGTTAGACCTCGAAAACTAAACCAACTCGCGACCGACGGTCACTTAAACGATCAGCCAAACGCCTGTATCATACCGTCCGAGTAAAACCCGCGCAAGCGACGCCTTAGCGAAAATGCGTTAAGAGTATCGACTCTAGTTGGATAGTTTCCTGAAGCCGACTAAAGTCGGTACTCTAAACGCCGGTATTCGATGTGAGTTCTCATTACTGAGTTGGCAGAAAATGAACAAGTAAAAGCTTTATTGGCAGGCTCAACCGAGCCGCCGGGTCGATTGTTGGCAATTGACTTGGGTGTTAAGAGAATCGGGGTCGCTGTTTGTGACGAATTACGAATCTCGGTAACGCCGTTAGACATGATCGAACGGCGAAGTTGGAAGGATTTGTTGCGCCGCGTCTCGGCTCTAGTCGAGACTTACGATGCGAAAGGACTGGTGATCGGACTGCCCTTGAGTCTCGACGGCGAAGAAGGCCAAGCCTCAAGAGACGCTCGGACAATAGCCGACAAGTTTCGTCTGTCAATAAGAATTCCCGTTCATTTACAGGACGAACGTTTGACTACATTTGCCGCCAAGTCAGCTTTGAAGAGCCAAGGCCGGAGCGAAAATGAGATTCAACGTGCGGTCGACAGTGAAGCTGCGGCGATCATTTTGCGTGACTTCATTACAAGCAACGCCGACCACAGCAAAGTGAATCACAGGTGACAGGATTCCTATCGGGTGCTCATCAAAAGCAGGAAAGCACGAAAGCGTCTTTGGCTCGGCATTTGTTTGTTCTTACTGGCCGTGCCGGCAGTCTTTTCACTTTCGCTGTACCGCGAATTGCATACGCCCGTCGCGCATGGAAAAGCAGACGATTACATCGAGATTCCGCGTAGATCCACGCCTGAAGCAATAGCCAACAAACTTTTGAGCGCAGGCGTCGTTCGGCGCACCTGGCCTTTGCTCTTCTATATCAAGATCAGCGGCAGCGCGAAGCTCATCAAAGCCGGCGAGTACCGGTTCTCTTCTCCGATTACGCCTCTCGGTGTCTTGAAGAAATTGGAAGAAGGCGAACAGCGGCTCAGTCGGTTTACGGTGATCGAAGGATGGACCCGTTGGGACATTGCCGATTCGCTTTCTCATGTAGATGAATTGCACCTGCGCGACAGCAACGAAGCGCTGCGCTTGATGGACGAGACCAGCGCAATTCGCGATCTCGATCCGGTGGCGACGAACCTCGAAGGGTATCTTTTCCCGGCAACGTACAGCTATCCGGTGGACACGAAACCGGCGGCGGTGATCGCGGGAATGGTGAAACGCTTTCGCCAGGAGTGGACGCCGGAGCGCGCCGAACGCGCCCGCGCGTTGCATATGAGTCCGCGGCAAATTGTGATCGTCGCGTCGTTGATCGAAACGGAAGCTAAACTTAAGGATGAGCGCCCGCTGATTGCTTCAGTCATTTACAATCGATTGAACCGAGGAATAGCGCTGGGGATGGATTCGACGATCGTGTACGCGTCGAAGCTTGCCGGAAAATGGCGAAACGACGGGAGAGTTTACTTGAGCGACGTTAACCGGCGGTCGCCTTACAACACCCGAATTTTTGTTGGGCTACCACCGGGGCCGGTTGGTGCGCCCGGGGAAAGCTCGATCGATGCGGCTTTAAATCCCGCCCAGACTGATTACCTGTACTACGTGCGCGAGCCGTCAAGGGACGATGGCGCGCACAATTTTTACAGCAAGGAAGCGGATTTCGAGAAAGGTGTTCGGGCGTTGCGTGAGTGGGAACGGACGCGCGAAAGTGGACGATGAGCGAGGAGGGCAGGAAAACGATTTTCCATTTGTCATTTGACATTTTTCATTTGCCATTTAGATGTTGGGAGGACTGGCGTCGCGGGCACAAGCGCTTAAATGGCAAATGAAAAATGTCAAATGACAAATGATAAATGATCCGTCTGCTTGTATTTGCAGATCATGTGCTTTATTCTCGATGGTGTTCCCCTCCGGCTGAGACTCTTTAGCTAAGGAGGTTAGTCTATGAAATATCCGGCATATTCTCTGGCGTTGATCGTTTTGATTGGGGCGACATCCGCCGCATTTGGACAGGGCAAAGGTGTCGACGCGCAAAATCAACGCATCACCGACACAGGCAACAGCCGCGCGGCAGGAAATAACGGTACCAAACAGGACACGGGCACCACTGGTTCCGGAATCACTTGGGGAAAAGACAAGACGCGCACGACGAATCTGCTGCCGAATCCTTATCGCGTGAGTGGACGACGCGACGTGCTTTTGAAAGCCGTTGCGGACGTGATGCGCGAGCGGAAATTGATCGTTGACGACGCGGCATCGAAGCCGAGCGAAGGGATCGTCATCAGTCAGCCCTACACCTTTATTAAGGGTGCAGTTGTCACACAATCCGAGTTGAGTCGGTTTGCTCGTGTCGAGACGGCAGATGCTCGCGGTTGGACCCGCGCCCGATACACCATCACGGTCGAGGTACAGGCGATTGACGGCGGCAGCTCGAACATTTCGGTGAACGCAAAAGTTGAAGGCCGCACTGACGGTCCCACCGGCGCTGAGTGGATCACGCTGCAAAGTACCGGAGTCGCTGAGCAGGATTTTCTGAGCGCGTTGATCGAAAACGTCACCGGTTCGACGCCGGGCAAACCATAACGGTAGATAACTTCATCTGAGACAATCTGAGTTTAGAGCTTTACTTTCATGCAAATCTTAAATCAATTAGAGACTGAGCCGATCCCAATCGACGAAGAAGAAAGACGCCACACGCAGCGTCTGCTGGTCGGGATGCTTTGCGCGCTCCTTTTGACAGGCTCCATTTTCGGCGGATACATGTATCTGCGGAAGCGGCACGAACGGCAGATAGCTGCGGCCGTAGCGCTCGAGACGACAAAAAAGGCCACGCCTAAAGTCGAAGTCTTCGTCGATGAAGCTACGATTAACGGAAAGAAGACGCTGTTAAGCGGGACGATCCACAATATCTCTAACGAGTCGCTGCGCAATTTGGCAGTAGAGCTGCAGCTCAGGCGCCGTACAGGGGGTGGAGTCGAGACGCGAACAGTAACGCCGGAGGCAACCGACTTGGCGCCTGACGGAAACACTCGGTACAGTCTCGAATTGCTGGCTGCTGATTACTTGAGCGCTACTTTTTCTCATGTCCTGGCTGGCGACAATGGCGCCCAGGTGGCTTTTAAGGCTTTCCCCGGCGCGGCCCGTCCGCCGATGGAACCGCCTGCTCCCAAGACAGTCACGGTTAGCCGTCCCGCGCCCAAAGGCGAAGAGTTCATCAATGGTCCTGACAATCCAGGGAAGGTTCCTTAGGCCGTTTCAGAACTGTCAGCGGTAGCGACCGGATCATTTTCCATTTTTCATTTGACATTTTTCATTTTCCATTCGAAGAGCTCACATCTGATTGCGGCCATCTCCGCTAAGCGATCTTAAGTGGGACGTGTCCCCTGTGTAAGCGAGAGTTCTATGACAATGGCAAATGAAAAATGGAAAATGATCTTTCTCCCGGCCAACGATCATTCTC
>Ga0066683_10001012_pt1 | contig 10532 bp, 8 predicted proteins | sample GraSoiAngelo_132_FD_62296 | JGI IMG/M metagenome (GOLD analysis project Ga0066683, IMG submission 62296) | Grasslands soil microbial communities from the Angelo Coastal Reserve, California, USA - 14_0929_02_40cm | ecosystem: Environmental > Terrestrial > Soil > Grasslands | place: USA... | reverse complement strand
GGATTCGTCGGCGTGTACGTCGGCTACATCTTCCAGGAGGTGAAGCGGCGCCCCGTCTATCTCGTCCGTTCCGTCCATCGCGCGACGCCGGAGGCCGCGGCGGAGCCGGAGGAAGGACGCGAGCGGTGACGCGCGCGACGCGCGAATCGTTCTACGAGAGCATCGCCGATCGCTTCGAGGGCCTCGACCATCCCGCCGACGTGCGCCGACGTCTGAGCGTCGTGTTCGACGAGTGCCTGCGGGGAATCAGTCTCAGGGCGCGGCGAACGCTCGACGCCGGCTGCGGCTATGGCGCGTTCTCCGCGGCGGCGACGGCGCGCGGCGCCGCCCTGGTCAGCGTCGACATCGGGCCGCGGCTGGTCGCCCGCGCGATGGCCCGCGCCGGCAGCCGGGGAGTCGTCGGGGACGCGTGCCGCCTGCCCATCCGTGACGACAGCTTCGACGTCGTGATCTCGAGCGAGATGCTCGAGCACGCGTCAGAGCCGGTGCGCGCCATCGCCGAGCTCGCGCGTGTCTTGCGGAGCGCGGGGCTGCTCGTGCTGACCACGCCGAACCGCGTGTGGCAGGCGCCCGTGCGCCTCGCGAGCCGACTCGGGCTCCGGCCGTTTCGGGGACTGGAAAATTTCCTCGGCTGGAGCACGCTCGAGCGCGCGTGCTGGGCGGCCGGGCTCGAGGTCCTCGCCCACGTCGGATTTCATCCGTGGCCCTTCCAGCTGGGCTTCGAGGCGGCGGCGCGGAGGACGGAGAAGCGCTTCGCCGCGGGACGCGCCGGGCGATTGATGGTCAACCAGGCGCTCGTCGCGCGAAAGGCGGGACCTCGCTTGACAACCCCACGGCGCCCGACCTAGTCTCGCGCTGCTTTCGGCCCGTACCGACTGGCCTCGCAGCGCCCCGAACAGCGAGGAAATAGAGATGAAGAGACACGCTCTGTCGGCGGTGATCGCCTTCGCGGTGGTGTTGATCTTCACCCTCGCCGCGCAGGCCCAGCAGGGCTGGCCCGTGTACGGCGGCGACCCGGGCAACACGCGCTACAGCACGCTCACCCAGATCACGCCCGCCAACGTGAAGACCCTCAAGGTCGCCTGGGTGCTCCAGCTCGGCTCGCTGCGCTCGCAGGAATCCACGCCGCTGGTGATCGGGGACACGATGTACGTGACCTCGTCGCACGGTCCGAAGAACGTCTTCGCCGTGGAAGCCAAGACCGGCGTGGTGAAGTGGCGGTACTCACCCGACGTGCCGTCCGGCATCGACCAGTACGCCTGCTGCGACGTCAACAATCGCGGCGTCGCGTTCGCCAACGGTCGCGTGTTCGTGGGGCGCCTCGACGGCGCGCTGGTCGCGCTCGACGCGGCGACGGGCAAGGAAGTGTGGAAGACGCAGGTCATCGACTACACGCAGGGCTCGGTGATCACGTCGCCGCCGACGATCGCCAAGAACCTCGTGGTCACCGGCTTCGGCGGCGGCGAGTACGGCGCGCGCGGCTTCATCGTCGCCTACGACCAGGCGGACGGCAAAGAGAAGTGGCGCTTCTACACGGTGCCGGGCCCGGGTGAGCCGGGCAACGACACGTGGAAGGGCGACTCGTGGAAGTACGGCGGCGCCACGGCGTGGGCGATCGGGTCCTACGATCCCACGCTCAACCTCATCTACTACGGCACCAGCAATCCGGGCCCATGGAATGCCTCCGTGCGGGGCACGGACAGCTCCAACTACGGCAACTTCACGAACCTCTTCTCGTCCAGCACCGTGGCCATCGACGCGGACACCGGCAAGCTCGCGTGGTACTACCAGTCGACGCCGCACGACGCCTGGGACTACGACGGCGTCAACGAAAACGTGCTGGCCGACGTCGAGATCAACGGTCAGAAGGTCCCGGCGCTGTTCAAGGCCGACCGCAACGGATTCTTCTACGTCCTGAACCGCAAGACCGGCCAGCTGATCTCGGCCAAGCTCTTCGCGACGGCGAACTGGACGAGTGGGATGGACATGGCGACCGGCCGGCCCATCGAAGTGCCGGAGAAGCGCCCGCGCGTGAATTTCCGCGCGCAGGACGTCTGCCCGTCGGCCATCGGCAACAAGAACTGGATGCCGATGAGCTATAGCCCGCAGACGGGTCTCGTGTACATGCCGACGCTGAACATCTGCATGGACATGAACCTCGCCCAGGTCGACTACAAGCGCGGCGCGTTCTACCTCGGCGCGGACTTCGAGCTCGGCAAGTGGGGCCCCGGCGGGCACCTCGGCGAAGTCATCGCCTGGGATCCGGTCAAGCAGCAGAAGGTCTGGGGCAACACCGATCCGCTGCCGTACCTCGGCGGCATCACGACGACGGCGAGCGGGCTCGTGTTCCATGGCGACATCCACGGCTGGTTCAAGGCGCTCGATGCCAAGAACGGAAACACGCTGTGGAAGTTCATGACGGGCTCGGGCATCAGCGCGGCGCCGGCCACGTACTCCATCGACGGCAAGCAATACGTCGCCGTCGTCTCGGGACGCACCTTCGCCATTCCGCCGTTCTTCGGAAAGATGGGCGAGCAGATGGTGGCGGCCAGCCCCGAAGGCGGCGCGCTGTTCGTCTTCGAGCTGCCGTAACGGCAAGGTGGTGAGGCGGGAGCCGCACGGCGGCTCCCGCCGCGTTTCACGCGTGATGATCCGACGCATTTTCCGCGTGCTCCTCGTCGTGGCCGCGCTCGCCACCGCCGAATCCGTCGCGGGCGCGCCCGCCGCCACGCTTCTCAGGCTGTGCGCAGATCCCGACAACCTGCCGTTCAGCAGCGCGACCGGTCCCGAGCGCGGCGTCTATCTCGAGGTCGGCGCGCTCGTCGCCGCGCGCCTGGGGATGACGACCGACGTGGTGTGGTGGCACACGGCGTACGGCCGCCGCGCCGTGCGCAACACGCTGCTGGCCGAGACGTGCGACGCCTACGTCGGACTTCCCGTCGACGCCGGCTACATGGATCGGCAGGTGAGCGTCACGCGCCCGTTTCTCGGCGTCGGCTACGCGATCATGACGCCGCCGTCGGTGTCCTTCGCGCGGCTCGACGATCTCAAGCCCCATCGCGTGGCCGTGGAGTTCCGCACGCCTCCCCAGTCGCTGCTCGCGACGCGAGAGGGGTTCAGCGTCTCCACGTATCGCTCTGCGGAGGACGCCGTCGACGCGGTGGCACGAAAGGAGGTCGACGCCGCGTTCGTGTGGGGGCCGATCGCCGGCCATCTCAATCTCAAAAAATTCGCGAGTGCCTATCGCGTCGTGCCCGTCGCGGGCGAGGGGATGCAGTTTCGCGTGGGCATCGGCGTCCGGAAGAGCGAGGAGGCGCTGCGACGGCGGATCGACGAAGCGCTGAGCCAGCTTCAGCCCGAGATCCGGCGTATTGCCGAGCACTACGGCTTTCCGGTCGCCGCGCCCGTCGATCTGACGGCGGCGGCGCCGCCGGCCGCATCGCCGGCGCCCGCGACGTCGGCTTCGCCGGCCGCGTCCGCGCCGGCGGCGGTCGCGACGTCAACGACGCCGGCGCCGGACACCGTCGGCGCCGGCCGGGCCGTCTTCAATCAACACTGCTCGCACTGTCACTCACCGAACGCGCACAGTCCCGAGCCGGCGCGCGACCTGCGACGTCTGCGCATCCGCTACGGCGACCGAATGAGCGCGGTGTTCTACGAGACGATCACCGAGGGTCGGAGCGCCAAGGGGATGCCGCCGTGGAAAGAGATCCTCAAGGCGGACGACATCGCGCGGATCTTGAGCTTCCTCGAATCGGTGCAGTCGACGCCCTGACGCGTCGTCAGGGGACGTCGACGATCACGATGCCCCACGGCAGCTTGCCGGCGGGGATCCGACTGGTCACACGCGCGGCGGCCGTATCGATCACCGCGACGTCGCCGGCGCGTCCGACCGTCACGTAGAGACGGCTGCCGTCGGGCGTGAGCGCGGTCCACCAGGCGCGCGGCCCGACGGGGATCGTCGCGAGCACGTCGAGCGTCGTGCTGTCGAGGACGCGAACGTCGCCGGACTCGCCGTGCGAGACCCAGGCCCGCTTTCCGTCGCGGCTCAGCGCGATGTCGACCGGCCGGCTGCCGCCCGTCGCCGCCGACTTCTCCACGCTGAGCGTGTCCAGGCTGACGACGGAGACCACGTGCGCCTGCTCGCTGGCGACGAAGAGGCGGCGCGAGTCGGCGCTGAAGCGCATGCCGCGCGGGTTCTTCGGCACGGGGACTTTCTTCACCACCGCCTGCGTCGCGGTGTCGATCAGGTGGACGTCGTTCGACGTCTCGTTGCTGACGGCGATCCAACGGCCGTCCGGCGAGGCCACGGCCGTCTCCGGCTCGGTGCCGACCTCGACCTTCTTCACGACGCGCCCGGACGCCACGTCGATGATGGTCACCGCCGAGTCGTTCTCGTTGACCACGAACAGCAGCGTGCCGTCGCGATTGAAGGTGAGGCCCTCGGGGTCGCGCCCCGCCGGCATCGTGGCGGTCACCGTCAGCCCTGCGGCATCGATGACGCTGAGCGCGTCGCTGTTGGAATTCGCGACGTACACGCGCTTGCCGTCCGCGCTCGCCACGACGCCGCGCGGCCGCTTGCCGACGGCGATCGTCTTGAGCACGGTGCCGCTGTCCGCCGCGATCACCGTGACGTCGTCCGAGCGCTCGTTCGTCACAAAGATGCGCAGCTCGGCGTGCGCCTCGGACGCGGTGACGACGACGAGGACGAGCGACGCGAGCCAGCGCAGGACCGACACGCGTGAGAGCCAGCGGTCGACGCCCCAGACGCGCCCGGCGCCGGTGACGAGAAAGATGACCATCGACGTCACCAACATCAGGTGGAACCCCTGCTGAGCGAATACGCCCATCCACACCGTCGCGAGACTGAAATTGACCGTGAGGAAGAGACCGACGAGCGCGGCCAGACGCGTCATGATCCCGAACAGCAGTCCGAGGCCCACGGCGACCTCGCCGATCGTCTGCAGGGTCGCGAACAACGCGGCATGCGGCAGCACCGTCGTCTCGAGAAAGTCCTTGTACCATCCGATCGGGTTGCCGGCGGCGAACTCGGCGACTCGCTTGGGCTGGAAGGCGATGAAGCGCGGCGAGACGGTGGGATACGGTATGACGCCCGTCGCGATGGTGAGCTTCGTCCACACCGCTTTGACAAACCACGCGCCGACGACGACGCGCAGCAGCGCGACCGCGCGGTCCGGATGCGTCATGGGCGTGGCGATGCTACGGGGGTCCCCCGGCGATGGTCAAGGAGATTCGCCCTGGATGAAAACTTGAGTCCGTGCCTCGGATTTTGTTCCTATGGGGTCATATGCCGTCAAAGACGAACGCCCGAAGCCGAGCATCCAAGCGGGCCGCCAAGCGGAAGGCCGCCGCGGCGCCGAAGGGAGGCGCGCCGCTGAAGCGCGCTGCACCGTCGAAGCGCGCTGCACCGTCGAAGGCCGCCGCGCCGCCGAACGGCGCCGCGGCGCCCAAGCCGCCGGTCACCAAGCCCGTGCCGACCGTCTCCGCGGTCGAGATGGGCGCGCGCCAGCGCGAGATCTCCGTCTCCGAGTTCTTCACCAAGAACCGGCATCTGCTCGGGTTCGACAATCCGCGCAAGGCGCTGCTCACGTGCGTGAAGGAAGCCGTCGACAACGCGCTCGACGCGTGCGAAGAAGCCGGGATTCTGCCCGACGTGGTCATCAAGGTCGAGGTCGCCGCCAACGGCGAGGCCGCGCCGCCCGCGAGCCAGGCGACGCGCTTCCGTATCACGGTGACCGACAACGGCCCCGGCATCGTGCGCCAGCAGATTCCGCCGATCTTCGCGAAGCTGCTGTACGGCTCGAAGTTCCATCGGCTGCGCCAGAGCCGCGGCCAGCAGGGCATTGGCATCTCGGCCGCGGGCATGTACGGGCAGCTCACCACCGGCAAGCCGGTGGTCATCGTCTCGCGCACGAGCCCCCGCGCGCCCGCCCATTACTTCGAGGTGCAGATCGACACCAAGAAGAACGAGCCGCGTATTCTCGAAAAGAAGCAGATCGCGTGGGAGGCGCCGCGCGGCACGCAGGTGACGCTGGAGGTCGAGGGCCGCTACCAGAAGGGTCGCGCGTCCGTCGACGAGTACGTCGAGCAGACGATCATCGCGAACCCGCACGTCAAGCTGACGTACCTCACGCCCGAGGGCGAGAGCAAGGCGTATCGGCGCACCTTCGAGCAGCTGCCCGCGTCGCCGCGCGAGATCAAGCCGCATCCGTACGGCATCGAGCTGGGGATGCTGCTGAGGATGCTGCAGGACACGACGCATCACACGCTCTCGGGTTTCTTGTCCGCTGACTTCAGTCGTGTGTCCCCCAACGTCGCCGACGGGATCTGCAAGAGCGCCGGTCTCTCGCCGCGGGCGCGTCCGCGCGACGTCCATGGCCAGGCTGCGGAGAGCCTCTACAAGGCGATCCAGGCCACGAAGATCATGGCGCCGCCGACGAATTGCCTGTCGCCGATCGGGGAGCCGGCGATCCTGTCGGGCCTCTACCAGCAGATCAAGGGGGAGTTCTATACCGCGGTGAGCCGCCCGCCCGCCGTCTATCGCGGCAATCCGTTCATCATCGAGGCAGGCCTGGCGTACGGGCGCGGACCCGAGCAGGCACCGCCAGCGCAGGCAAAGAAGGCCGTGCCGCTCGCCGAGGGCGAGTCGCACGACGGCGACGACGAGCTCGCACGCGTGATCCGCTACGCCAACCGCGTGCCGCTCCTCTATCAGCCGTCGGGGTGCGCGATCACCAAGGCCGCGCTCGACACGACGTGGCGTCACTACGGCATCGCCCAGTCGCGCGGCGCGCTGCCGGCCGGACCCATGGTGGTCTTCGTCCACATGGCGTCGGTCTGGGTGCCCTTCACGAGCGAGTCGAAGGAAGCGATCGCGGACTACGACGAGATCCACAAGGAGATCAACCTGGCGCTGCGCGAGTGCGGCCGTCGCCTCGGCGCGTTCCTCCGGCGGCGCGAGCGGGCGCACAGCGAGTTTCGACGCCGCAACATCTTCGCGCTGTACATCGAGGAGGTCGTCGAGTCGTGCAACCGCCTCAAGGGCGGCCGCTTGCCGACAACGAAGCTCAAGGAGCAGCTGCAGAGGATGGCGCTCAAGCTGACGGGCGGCGACAAGACCGATCAGCTCGTCGGCAAGAACGGCAGCGGTCCGGAAGGGCTGCCGAATTCGATCATCGTCACGCCCGAGGGCGTCGAGGGCGCGCTGCCCGCCGGCGTACCGGAGAAAGCATAGGACGCCCCCATGGCCACCAAGACGCGCAAGCCCACCGCGGTCGAGAAGAAGCTGATCGGGATCGCCGACGTCGTCGTCGACGCCGCCCAGCGCCGTCGCGATCCGACCTTCGCCATTCCCGTGCGCGCGCTGTCAAACGTCACGTTCAACGCGCGCAAGGGCTTGATCGAGATGGGCAAGCGCAAGCAGGTGCGCTCGTTCTTCAACGTGGCGATGGCCAAGCGGTTCATGCAGACGGTGCTGGTGGCGGACGCGCTCTGTGAGCTGCAGCGGGCCGACCTCACGACGTCGCTGCGGGAGATCTATTACCGCACGAAGCACACGATCAAGAGCTCACACGAGAACACGTTCGACGCCCAGGACGAGTCGGATCCCCTCATCGAGGACCTGGAGGTGACGCTCGAGGCGCTGCGCGAGGAGCTGCACGTGCGTGCCGAGAACCGGGGCTCGGTGGTCGGCCCTCTGCTGCTGGCGGATGACGGCGACCAGGTGAACTGCGCCAGGCTGGGCAAGGGCGGGTATTCCGTGCCGTCGATCGTCGAGCCGGAGTATGTGCAGATCCGGCGGTGCACCGCCGACTTCGTTCTGCTCGTCGAGAAGGGCACGCAGTGGAATCGGCTCTCGGAGGACAAGTTCTGGCGACGCTACAACTGCGTGCTGCTGACGGGCAACGGCCAGCCGCCGCGAGGGGTGCGGCGGCTCGCACGCCGTCTGCACGAAGAGTACGGGCTGCCCGTCTACGTCCTCGTGGACAACGATCCATGGGGCTACTACACCTACTCGGTCATCAAGCAGGGCTCGATCAACCTGGCCTTCGAGAGTCAGCGCATGGCCATTCCGAAGGCGAAATTCATCGGGCTCTCGAGCGCGGATCCCGAGGCGTACGGCCTGCCGCGCAACGTCGGCATCAAGCTCAACGACAAGGACATCGCGCGCGCGCGCGAGCTGCTGAGCTACACGTGGTTCGCGAAGAAGCCCTGGCAGGAAGAGATCAAGCGGATGCTCGCGAGCGGGCTGAAGTACGAGCTGGACGCGCTCGCGAACAAGGACTTCCAGTACCTGACCAAGCGCTATCTGCCGCGCAAGCTCAAGGAGAAAGACTGGCTGGACTAGGCGTGGCGCGACGCCCGACCATGCCGATCGCCGCGCGCGTGAGCTCGGCCACGGTGCGCGCGGCGGGCTCGTCGATCCGCACGGCCAGCACGGCCGCGGCGCCTCGGCCGATCGCCGAGAGCAGGAACAGCACGTGCATCTCGCTCCACGACGAGCCGGCCGCGTGCAGCGGGCTCGCCAGCATCGACGCGAGCACGCCGGCCACGATCGACGACGCGGCGAAGCCGAGACCGCCCGCGGTGGCGAACGCGGCCAGATAATAAGGACGCCCGCGCCGCGGCGACACGCCGATCGAGAGATCGAACGCCGCGATGCCGTGACCTCCCCACAGCGCGCCGGAGACGACCGCTTCGATGGCGATCGGCCACAGCCGATCGGCCGTCGGAAACAGCCAGATGAGCGGGACGACCGCGATGCCGAGCGAGCACACGACCAGCACCGGACGCGCCCCGCAACCGTCCACGAGCCGCCCCCACGCGCCGGCCGACGCGACGCGCACGGCCGCGACGATGATCGCGTGCGCGGCGACCAGCATGAACGCCATCCGCAGATTGGCGAGCATGTGGAACGAGAAGAACCCCGCGGAGATTCCGACGGCGGCATTCCACGCGAGCAGATAGCCGGCGAGCGGCCGCGTGCGCGCATCGCGCACGGCGTGGAGCGCGTCGCGCCAGGCGCCCGCGCCGTCCTTCTCGCCGTGCCGCGGCCGCTGCTGGAGCAGGAGCAGGCGGACGCTGACCAGCCCCGCGCCGCACGCGACGGCCGCGAGCGCGGCGAGCGTCTCGCCGCGGAAGCCGCGCGGCCCCAGCGTGTCGAGCGCGAGCCCGGCGGCGAGCCCCGCCAGCGTGCCCGCGACGTTGAGATACATCATCCGGCGGGCGAAGAAGCGTCCGCGGACGGCGCCCGGCACCAGGTCGCCCATCCACGCCGTCCACGCGTTGTTGCCGACGACGCCGAGCAGACCCGCGAGCGCGACGACCGCGACGAAGATCATCAGCGCGATCGGTGCGCTGAGGTGCAGGAATGGGACGGCGATCAGGGGCAGCCACGCCAGACGCGAGGCGCCGATGGCCGCGACGGCCAGCCGCTTGGCGCCGACGTGCTGGGTGAGCCAGGCCGCGGGCAGCTGGACGATCTGGGCGGCGAGCGGGAGCGCGCCGAGCAGGCCGATGACGACGGGGGTGGCGCCGAGGAACAGCGCCCAGCCGGTGAGCACGGCGCCGCCGGCGCACGCGCCGAATACCTCGGCGGCGGCGCCCTCGGCGATGGACGCATCGAGCGAAGCGCGCAGTGTACGCGAGCGAGCAGACACGGAAGGGTCTCCGGGCACGGCCAAGCGTGCCGCCTCCCGGACATCCGGCCCCGAGGCGGATCGGGGTCCTTCGAGCTTAGCGCGCCTCGGCCGCTCGATTCACCTGGATTCGGCGAGCCTCAGGGCGCGTCCTCGCTCGAGCGCGTCAGCTCGACGTCGACGGTGCGCTTCACGATCGAGAGCCTGACGGCCATCAGCGCCACCGAGGCGTCGACGCCCAGAGGCTCGATGAGTCGCAGCGTATCCGAGCCTGGAAACTGTTCCTTCACCTGTTCGAGCAGCGTATTGAAATCGGAGACGAGCGCCGCCGTGTCGACGATCACCGTGCGCGGCTCGCGCACCAGCGCGTCGAGCATCCGATGGATCGCGCGGACGGTCTCCTCTTTCGTCGGTACCGACGCGTGTAACGGACGGAGTCTTACCGGGAAACAATCGAGGGCGGTGCTGACGTCCCAGACGGTCCGCATACCAGTCCCTCCTCCTAAAAGAGTCGTGACTCTCTCCGGGAGGGGGACTGAAGCCCCGCCTCTCCTTCTTCGGCAACCCGGCTACCTGGAAACCAATTCCAGGCCCGTGGCTTTGCGTCCCAGCCTCACGACTGGTTTGCCTTTATCGGAAAGAGCGCTGCCCCCTGATATCGCAATGCGGATGCCAGGCCCGAGCAGATGCAACCCCTCGGAAATGCGCCTGCGTAAGTCCGGGGCGGTGGTCGGCGTGACACGCATGGCCATAAACTGACCGGCCGCCCGGTCAAGGCGCGAGCGCGCGGATCGCCTTCATCGCCATGAGCTTGGCGTCCGGGCCGACCACGCGTGGGCTGACGATCGGCAACGCCAGGCCCGCACCGCGGTA
>Ga0066683_10001011_pt1 | contig 10540 bp, 9 predicted proteins | sample GraSoiAngelo_132_FD_62296 | JGI IMG/M metagenome (GOLD analysis project Ga0066683, IMG submission 62296) | Grasslands soil microbial communities from the Angelo Coastal Reserve, California, USA - 14_0929_02_40cm | ecosystem: Environmental > Terrestrial > Soil > Grasslands | place: USA... | reverse complement strand
GAGGCGCACATCGCGGACCTGATGCGGCCAGGTTTTATGCAGACTATGTGATTGAGGCAGCGCGAAAGATCGCTGATGCTGATCAGCGTCTCGCTGCGTTCTTCTGCGAATCGGCACTGAGTTGTGGCGGCCAGATCATTCTTCCGCCGGGTTATTTGAATGCTGCTTACACCGCAGTCAGAAACGCTGGCGGAGTTTGCGTTGCCGATGAGGTGCAAACTGGCTTTGGCCGTGCGGGCACGCACTTTTGGATGTTCGAGACGCAGGACGTCGTGCCGGACATTGTGACACTCGGCAAACCAATCGGAAACGGTCATCCGTTGGGAGCCGTCATCACGACACCCGCAATCGCAGCGTCGTTTGCGAACGGGATGGAGTACTTCAATACCTTCGGCGGCAATCCAGTTTCGTGCGCTGTCGGTCTGGCAGTCCTCGATGTGATACGCCACGAGGAGCTACAACAAAACGCGCTCGAAGTTGGCGATTATCTGAAACAAGGGTTGTTTGAATTGCAGAATCGGCACTCGTTGATCGGCGACGTGCGCGGGCTAGGCCTCTTCATCGGCATCGAATTCGTTCGCAATCGAGAAACACTTGAGCCGGCCGATAGTGAAGCGACCCAAATCGTCGAGCGCATGAAGGAGCGCTGCATTTTGCTCAGCACGGATGGCCCTTACCACAACATAATTAAGATTAAGCCGCCCATGATCTTCTCGAAAGCAAACGCGGACCTTCTAATTTCCGGTTTGGATTGTGTCCTCAAAAGATAATTCCTCCAACCTGTAAGAAAAACTGGCCTCTCGGCAGTCTTCATAGCTTCGCTGGACATTTCATGGCTCGTTCGACCATGGTTAACGAGATCTCACCTTGACTGTCGGGTACAAGCAAGCTTTACTTCAGACCCACCATTGACTCCACACATAGATGTACGGGAGGGGGGCCGCGACAATATACGACACATTTCTGAGAAAATCGGCAGTGCCAAAAGACCATGAAGATTGAACTTTTCGAAATGGAGCGGATGCAATCGACCTGGGAGAATGTGGTTGATATTGATCTCAGCGAGAGTGGCGTGCGCGCAGTCACCTTACGCGAACTAGCGGCCTTGGGTTTTGATCTCGACGGTGCATTAGATACGCCGTTGAGTTATAGCCAGGGGAACGGGACCATCGAACTGCGGCAGCTTCTTGGCCGTCACTATCCCGGTGCGACACTCGATCACGTCGAAGTCACGAACGGAACTTCTGAAGCCAACTTCATTATTGCTCTTACATTGATACGTGAAGGTGATGAAGTGGCGATGCAGCTTCCCAACTACATGCAGATGTGGGGATTGCCACGCAGCCTCGGAGCGAAGATGAATTTGTTTCGCTTGCGGCCGGACAAAGGTTGGGAACCTGATTGGGACGAATTCGAACATGCAGTGAATGAGAGGACCCGGCTGCTTTACCTGAGCAATCCGAACAACCCCACCGGAAGAATCCTGTCCAGTGACGATATGGAACGCATCGTTCGTCGCTGTGAGGAGACTGAAACATGGCTCGTCGCTGATGAGGTATATCAGGGCGCGGAATTGAACGGCAGACAGACGCCGAGCTTTTGGGGTATGAGTGATCGGGTGGTCGTCACTAACGGCTTGTCAAAGGCCTACGGCATTCCTGGAATACGCATTGGATGGATTGTGGGTCCTCCGGCACTGGTCCAGGAATGTTGGACCCAGCATGACTACACCACGATCTGCCCCAATAAACTTTCGGACGCTCTCGCACGGGTCGCCGTTGGTAACCGGGAAAAACTGTTTGCCCGCACCCGTGCCATTCTCAGGGAACAACTGCCACTCGTTCGTGATTGGATCACGACCTTCGACGGCCTGCTTGAGCTGCGGGAGCCGGATGCTGGGGCCTTCTGTCTAATCAATTACAAATCCGACCTTCCAAGCCATGAACTTGCCGAGCGTATCCGAATCAACCAAAGCACATTGATTGTACCGGGCAGCCAGTTGCGGCTGGAGAACTGCTTCCGGCTATGGTTCGGCGCTCCACCAGAAAAACTGCGTGAAGGGCTCAGGCGGATTGGAACGGAACTCAGAAACGTTCTGTGACCTAACAGGAAACCGCCTTCGTGCATATCTACAACCTTGACGACATAAAAAAGACGATTGAGCCTCGGGCACTAATCAAGAGCCAGGAAGAAGGTTTCGTAGCCTACTCAGAAGGCAGGGTCGTAGTGCCTCCGGTCGGTTATCTACATTTTGAAGAAGCTTCTGGCGATTGCCACATCAAATACGGATATATCAAAGCCGATGACTATTTCGTGGTGAAGATAGCCACCGGCTTCTACAAGAATCCTGAAATCGGACTACCTGTCGGCAGTGGCATGATGGCGCTCTTCAGTCAGAAGACCGGTGATGTTGAAGCGCTCCTGTTGGACGAAGGTTACTTAACAGACATGCGCACGGCGGCGGCTGGTGCTGTCGCAGCAAAGTATCTCGCGCCGAAGCACATCGATCGAATCGGCATCGTCGGGACCGGTGCGCAAGCGCGGTTTCAACTTGAGATGCTGAAGAGCGTAACTGACTGTCGAGACGCGTGCGTGTGGGGAAGAGACGAAAGGAAAGGAGAACAATACAAATCTGACATGGTTGGATCGGCTTTTTCGGTTCAGGCAGTTTCCCGAATCGAAGAGTTGATGGACAGCTGCAATCTGATTGTGACGACAACAGCCGCAAGAGAGCCATTGCTCTATGCCTCACAACTCCTGGCGGGGACTCACGTCACGGCTGTCGGGGCGGATGCGCAAGGTAAACAGGAATTGGATCCGCAGATCTTTAAGGTGGCAGACGTGCGAGTGGTCGATAGCATCCCTCAGTGTGTTGACCACGGGGATACATCCCACGCCGTTAAAGAAGGCTTGATAGAGAAGGGGCAACTCGTCGAACTTGGAGCGGTGATTAAGAACCCCGAACTAGGCAGAACAAAGGAGGACCAAATTACTGTCGCCGATCTAACAGGCGTTGCAGTCCAAGATATACAAATTGCGAAATTGACGTATGAATATTTGACTCACTACAAAAGTCCTATTTATCGTGACCGGAATCGGGCTTAAACTTGATCTCGCATGGAGCAATTGTTTGACAACTGGACCTGGCAGCCACCAGAGCATTGGGCCAAGATTACAACGATCGACATGCACGCTGGCGGTGAGCCGTTACGAGTTTATATCTCGGGTCTACCGCCCATTGAGGGCCGGACTGTTCTTGAGAAGCGTCGTTATTTTCGCGAGCACTACGACCATATCCGCAAGGGCACGATGTGGGAACCGCGTGGCCATGCCGATATGTATGGCGCAGTGATAATGCCATCCGAAGACGTTGATTTCGACGTATTCTTTCTCCACAACGAAGGCTACAGCACGATGTGTGGACATGCTATTATCGCGTTAACGAAACTCGTCCTCGAGACGGGCCTCATCCGTAGGGAAGGCAACAATCCACAAATCACGATCAACGTACCCGCTGGCACAGTTCACGCCCAAGCCGTGATGGAACGCGGAAACGTGCGAGAGGTGTCTTTCCGTAATGTCCCTTCGTTTCTCTACCTTCGCGATGAGCGGGTCGAAGTTCCGGGTCTCGGTCAGATGTGCTTCGATGTTGCTTTTGGCGGCGCGTTCTACGTCTTCGTCGAGGCGCAGCCACTTGGCCTAGGTCTTACGTCAGAGCATTACCATGAGCTTATCGATTATGGTCGGCGCATCAAGCTTGCCGTGATGGACAATTTCCTCATCAAGCATCCTTTTGAAGATGAACTGAGCTTTCTCTACGGCACTATATTCACCGGCCCGGCCCTTGAGTCCGGACACCACAGTCGCAACGTGTGCATCTTCGCGGAGGGCGAGGTTGATCGTTCAGCCACGGGCTCTGGCGTAAGCGCTCGCGCCGCACTGCACCATGCCAAGGGTGAGCTGCATCTCAACGAGAAGATCACTATCGAAAGTATTCTTGGCAGCACGATGACGGTGCAAGCTGTGGAAGTTAAGAAGTTCGGTCCGTACGATGCCGTCATTCCCGAGGTCACTGGGACGGCCTCGTTCACCGGGCGAAATACATTCTACTTTGATCCAGAAGATCCCTTCACCGAGGGCTTCATCTTCCGATAACGGACCGCTGGTCGTGCGCACAGTGCGCGTTCCGCAAAATCATCCTCCTTCCCTGCGAGTAGAATATTCGCGACTTCTCGAAGCCGGAAAGACAGAGGGCAGTAAGCAGCAGGCAATAGGCAGGCAGCAGAACACCTTACTCCTCTTCCTTACAGCTAGCGCTTCGGTCTGGGGAGCGCCGATGCTCAGGCTGTCCCAAGTTTCGTCGGTTGTCTTTTACTGGGTTGGCAATTCGCACCCCCTCTTCCATCGTCAGGTTGTAGAGTTTCCGCAGATTCTTTCCCGAAGTTCGTTGGAGGAAATGTGGCGCCCGGTCGTGGCTATGAATGCCGAACCGGGCTACTTGCAATACATGGGACTGTCGTTCTTTCTTGACCAACGCACTGGCCGATCGGGAACCACAACTTTCATTGGTCATACAGGCAGTCAGGCAGGCTTTCGGGCCTTCGTGGAATTCAATCCCACAAACCGCAAGGCGGTGATTGCGGCCTTAAATACTTCGCATGCCTCTGGTCATTCTGAGAGCGAAACTGACCGCGCCCATCGATCACGTGACGGCTTCAATGCTCTGCGGGAACAGGCGTTTAGGATACTTCGGTAAGGGAAGACAAAGTAGAAGGCACAAAGCAGAAGGCAGCAAGAAGGGATTTCGGATTGCGATTTACGGTGGTTGGAATTAGAAGTTCTGACCTTAACTCTCAATCCCTCTGTAACGGCCAACGCTCGCCGATAAATTCGAGGCCCAGCCGAGCAATACCATCCGGAGCAACCTTGCGAGAGCGAATCGCGGCGAAAGTCGAGACGTGGTCGCTCTGGCTGCTGATCCGGAGAATGCGCCCTACGCCGATATTAAGGTTGGTGCGGATACAAGTTCCCAGGCTGCTTATTGTTTCAGTAACCGTATGCTCCTGCAGGGAAGGATTACCATTTTCATCGAATGTTTCCACCAGAACTTCGAGTGGAATAATCAGGCGCGTTTCCCTTCGTTGATTGGGCAAAGGGCGCTTGCCCAACTTCCACATTGAATTGTATCCGATCCTGATTGGTACCGGTTCATATCTCAGCGTCGGATCTGCTTCATAACTATGCGGCGGACGTTTACCCACGAACCCGACACCTACGCGAAACAGGGCCGCTTCCTGGCGTCGCGCCCTGGGAATGGCAGAAGCGTGGCGCACCAGACTCCAAACCGAGTACATTGGCTCGAGGTGATCGAAGCAACGTAACTGGCGTGGCAAGGGAATTGTCAGTTGTATCAGACGTCCAACCTCAATCGGCCGCGTCAGAGTAAAGCCTGCTCCGAGGTGACTTACATCAACCAGCCGCGACTGTTCGGTCCACTGGTATTCAACGCTCTCCCTACAAAGAACCCGAATTGGCAGCGTTAAAGGTATCCGCGCACGTCGTCGTATTGACTCTTTTGTCTGTTCCAATGAAAGCCCTCCTTTTGTGTTTGAGAGGGTTGGGGCCGGTGAGCGGGGTTTTCCAGTATAAGACAAAACGTCGAAGTGTGGTCAAGTCAATTTGAGCGAATCATCCTCGCGTTCAGAGAGAAGTCTGTTCCGAAACAACCGTCTTTGCCCGCAGGGCGAAGACACGTGCCAGGCGATTTAATCAGAGAGCGAATTGTGGCGTCAGGCCGAGTTGGCCTCATCACTTCTCGCCCGCAACCAACAAAATCTCCTCGCTAGTCGCGGCGTGATGATTAGTCGCGGCCTGTTCACTAATTTGTCGCGGCCGGTTTGCTGAATGGAATCTTACTCTTGCGCATTGCCGCGTGATAAAGAAATGACGCGAGCACTAACGCATTTTGTTGTAGGTCAGCTTCGCGGACCCGCTCGAAAGTGTCTACGTTGGTGTGATGCGTGCGCACATCATAATCGGCGTACTCCTGGATCACGTTAAAGCCCGGCACGCCGACACGAATGAAACTTAAATGGTCGGTGTTGCCAATGCCCGGCAGCACGTTGCGCCGCGCGCCTAAATCGCGGAACGGCTCAAGCCACGCGTCGAAGATTGGTTTCGCTGCCTCGTTGTTTTCCATATAGAAGCCGTAAATCGGGCCAGTGCCGGGATCGATATTGAAGTAGACGGACATTTTCTCGCGCTCGGCTTTTTTTTCTTCGCCCGTCAAGTATTTCTCAACGTACCTGCGTGAGCCGAGCAAACCCTCCTCTTCACCGCTCCAGAGAGCGACGCGGATAGTGCGCTTTGGCCGCGCGCGGATTGCAGCCAGAATGCGCAAAGCTTCCATTGCTACGGCGGCGCCGTCGGCATTATCAGTTGCGCCGGTTGCGGAATGCCACGAATCCAAATGCGCGCCAAGCATCACAGTTTCATCTTTTAGCGCCGGATCAGTGCCCGGCAATTCGGCAATCACGTTGTAGCTGTTCTTGTCTTCTTCATGAAATTTGGTCTGAAGATTCACGCGCAATTTCACGGGCACATGAAGCTCCATCATCCGGGCAATCAGATTGTAGTGCTCTGCCGCAAGCACAATGCTCGGCAGCGCATTTTGGCCGGCGTCGCGACCCAGGACAAACATAGTGCCGTGCATGCCCATACTGGTTCTGAGCACGGCGGCCGGACCCGCCTCGCGCAAGATTTGTGTTAATGCCTGCGCGTTGGCGCGCGCGGTTTGATCGACCGGATGACGCGGCTGGCCGATTGGCACGTTGCCCTGCTCCGTAGTTGGTTGCGGCCGGTCTTTATCTTCGAAAACGGTTTGAATCGGCTGGCTCAATACGATCGCGCCTTTGATCTTGCTGCGCAGCGGTTCGAGTTCGGCGGCCGATTTTCCGCCCAGCATCAACGGTGCGCCGATGATTTCACCAGCAGTCGATGATGACCACGCTTCGGCATAACCCATTAGCGGCAGATAGCGCGGCTCGATCATTTCAATCGTAAGTTTTTCGAGCGTCCAGCCGCGACCGAATTCCCAACTGTCCAGACGCGGATTCGGCAAGCCCCATTCTCTCAGTCTATCTCGCGCATACTCGGCTGCTGTTTTGTGCGCCGGGGTCCCGGTCAGGCGCGGGCCAATGACTTCGGTGAAATGAGTAAAGGTCTCATAAACTTTTGAGCGTTTGAGCCCTTCCTCACGAATCTTGGCGATCATTTCACGATCGACCGGCTCTTGCGCACAAACAGTTGGGATAATGGCGAACAGACCCAACCAAACTGCGAGTCCCGGCGACAAAAGCTTACGCATGATGATTACCTCCACAATCAGAAATGAATCTTGACTCATTGAACGCGAGCCAAGAGTAACCATGGTCGCGTCTGTTGACCGTTGAGAGTCCGGAGTGTAATCAGAGTCTCTGATTGAAACAAGGGTGATTTAACAGGACAGGGATCTCAAGCGGGTAAGAAGTCAATTACCAGTCTGACCAGTAACGGGTTCATGTTGGTAGTTCGCGCACTTCGCCGGTGCTTGCGAGGCGCCGCATTCGTGACAGAACTTCGCGCCCGATGCCGATCGACGTAACACAACCCACGGCGCTGATATCCAGGCGGCGCGGATGTTTGAATTCATTTTTCATAACCCTCACAGGCCAGTCACGGTATAGCCGACCGTCGGGTTTGATTTCCTGGACCATCGTCGTAAACTCTCCGCGTCCACTGCACTCGACCAATAATGAAAGGCAATAACAGAAAGTTGGTGAGGCTGGGAATTATCCTTGGGGCTTGGACTCTGTTCGGGTTGTTCTTCGCCAGCCAATATTATCTGGGACGCGCCTATTCCGGTAGAGGGTTTTTCTGGATTGAGGCGCTAAAGATTTGGATGCCCTGCGCTTATTCGTGGGCCGTGTTAACGCCTGCGATTCTATGGTTGATTGAGCGTGTTCCGATTTCCAGAAAGAGTTGGAAGCAAGCTTTCTTTGTACACCTCGCCGCCGCAGTGTTTTTCTCGCTCGTTAGCCTGATCGTCTACTTTTTGGTTCGTCAACTTCTCTTTTGGAATTACTCCTTTCTTACGTTTAAGGCTTATAAGGATTTGGTTATTGGCGAGTTTCATCAAGGGCTCTTGATTTATGGAACGCTTTTCGGCATCAGTTACGCGCTTGATTACTATCGTAAGTATCGCGAACGCGAGCTCATCGCCGCCCAACTGCAAACTCAGCTTGCGCAAGCTCAACTAGCCGCGCTAAAGGCCCAGCTTCATCCGCACTTTCTCTTCAATACGCTCAACACGATTGCCGTGCTGATGGACGAAGATACGCGCCTCGCGCGCGATATGCTCGTCCGTTTGGGCGACTTATTGAGAATCGTTTTGCAGAAAGAACCAGTGGAAGAAGCTTCATTGCGGCAAGAGGTCGAATTTCTGGAAAGTTATCTGGAAATCGAACGGGTGCGTTTTCACGACCGTTTGAAAGTGGTGATGAAGATTGACCCGAACGCTTTGAGTGCTCGGGTGCCTGACCTGATTTTGCAGCCGCTGGTTGAGAATGCACTCAAGCACGGTATCTCGCCGCGGGCCGCTGGCGGAGAGGTCGTTATACGCGCCACCAGACAGAATGGAAACCTGCTTCTGGAAGTATACGATGACGGCGCCGGTATGAAAGAAGGAAGGCCAAACAAGGGAAACGGAGTCGGGCTGGCCAACACCAAAGCCCGGCTCGATCGTCTCTATGGCTCGGCGCATAGTTTCGAGATTCGTAACCGGGAAAACGGGGGACTGGTGGTTAGTCTTTCACTTCCATTCATAGAACATGAGCAAAGAGATTCGGGCAATAATCGTTGACGACGAGCCATTCGCGCGCCAAGGTATAAGACGCGAATTGGAACGGAGCGGCTCGATGAAAATCATCGCTGAATGCGCGAATGGGCGCGCGGCCGTCAAAGCGATTCAAGAGCAGCGCCCCGATCTGGTTCTGCTTGACCTGCAAATGCCCGAACTCGATGGCTTCGGAGTGGTCGAGGCTGTCGGAGTTGAACAAATGCCGGTGGTAATTTTCATAACCGCTTATGATCAGTTCGCCTTGAAAGCTTTCGAGAGCCAGGCGCTTGACTACATTTTGAAGCCTTTCGACAGCGAGCGTTTTCAAAAAGCCCTGCGGCGTGCTGAGAAGCGAATAGAACAAGGCAGTCTCGAGGGTTTCAATTCGCGCCTCATTGGTTTATTAGAAGCTGCTGCCAACCATAGCGACTCATCAATATTTTTGGAGCGCGTCGTGGTCAGGAAATCGGGCAAGATTTTCTTCTTGTCGGTTAACGACATTGATTGGATCGAAGCTGAAGACAACTATGTACGGCTTCATGTCGGGACCGAATCTCACCTGGTTCACGGAACTTTGAGCGGGCTGGAAGCGACACTTGACCCGGGAAGATTTCTTCGCGTGCATCGCTCGACCATCATGAATTTGTCGCGGGTCAAAGAACTTCAGCCAATGTTTCATGGCGAATACGCTATTCTTTTGCAGGACGGCACCCGCCTGACGTCGAGCCGTAGTTACAAAGACAAACTGCGAAACTTTTTAGAAAACGCATTTTGATTCCGTGACGGTTCGCCTGCTCCCTGCTCCAACTCGCCGCCTCGAAAGCCTATCTCGCCAAAAATTGATTTCCCGGCCCGACCACAGAGTTTAAGATTTGTGCGAGGGTTCATCTTGGATAGACAAGGACGAAAGGTGCTCAGAGAGAGATTCCAGGCCGGGCCGATAGTCTTCGTGCTTCTATTCACGCTGACCGTATCGGCGCAGGAAAGCAAAATAGAGCAGGTCGAAAACTCTCTGCTCTATCCCGTCACGGTCAAAGGGCAGGATGTCCTGCTGAGCTTGCCCGACAGGATGAAGTCTTACAACGTCCCTGGGGTGAGCGTTGCAGTAGTCAACAAAGGAAAGGTCGAGTGGGCCAAAGGATATGGCGTTCTGGAAACTGGCAGCAAGGACCAGGTCAATGCGGAAACTCTCTTTCAAGCCGCTTCCATTTCAAAAACGGTTTCAGCTTTCGGCGCCCTCGTTCTGGTCGGGAAAGACCTGTTGAATTTAGACAAAGACATAAACACGTATTTGAAGTCCTGGAAGTTACCTGAAAATGAGTTTACGCAGAAGGAGAAGGTGACGCTGCGACATCTGTTGAGTCACACCGGAGGACTCTCCCGTTCTTTCGTCGGAAGCTACGGTCGAGAGCAGAAGCCCTTTGGCTTACTTGACGCACTTGAAGGCAAGGATGATTCCCAGAACCCGCGTCCCGTAAGGGTGCGAGCTGTTCCGGGCACTGAGTACAACTATTCCGGTGGCGGCTTCAGCGTCATTCAACAAATGATCGCTGATGTTACGGGAAAACATTTTGAAGACGTGATAAGAGAACTAGTGTTGAATCCGCTGGGAATGAAACACAGCGGTTACCTCATGCCGCTGACGAAAAATCTTTGGAAAATCGC
>Ga0066683_10001007_pt1 | contig 10558 bp, 8 predicted proteins | sample GraSoiAngelo_132_FD_62296 | JGI IMG/M metagenome (GOLD analysis project Ga0066683, IMG submission 62296) | Grasslands soil microbial communities from the Angelo Coastal Reserve, California, USA - 14_0929_02_40cm | ecosystem: Environmental > Terrestrial > Soil > Grasslands | place: USA... | reverse complement strand
CTGATGGTGAAAGCGTACGCGGCGACGCTGGAACGTCCGCTCGACACGATTGGACGGTGGGTGGAAAAAACGCCGGCCAATCGCAATCACATTCCAGCGATTCTCGCTCGCTTCCCGTACGCAAAAATTCTCGTTACAATCCGTGACCCGCGTGCCATTCTCGCGGCCCAAATCGCGCTCGAAAAAACAAGACGGACCGGAAGGTTCTCAACTTATTACGTGATTGCCCACTGGCGTGTAGCAGCCAGGCTCGCTCAGCGTGTGCGCAAGCGTGAGATTCCTGGTCTTGTCGTGCCATATGAGCAGCTGGTCTGCGAACCTGCCAAAATGATGGAAAAAGTTTGCACTTACCTGGAGATCAACTTTGATTTGGAAACGGTCCTGACGCCGACAAAGGTGGGCCAGTTCTGGAGCGGCAACTCGGCGGCGCGGATCAACTTTTCGCAGATTAGTCCAGAACCGGCAACGCGCTGGCAACGCGAGCTGTCAGAGGACGAAATCGGCTGGGTGGAATGGCATTGCCGCGATCTCATGCCGGAATTTGGCTATGAGCCCAAACTCAACCGGCGCGAGCTGCGATATTTCATGCGGCCAATTCAGGGTGAGTGTCCGCGAGAGTATTTGAAGTCGCGCATCTATTCTTTTCGCGACGATTGGATTCGACGCTAAACAGAACAATCTGAATGAACTATCTTCATACCACTTGCAATCGTCCCCGCAGCGAGCCATAATTACGGCGAGATGTCGGGAATCTTCTTCGATCTTCCGAGCCCCCGTTTTCTACGACGATTCAGACTTTTTGAGACCATGATGCGGACTTTTGCATCTTCGCTGCTTCGTTGGTTGATCACGCCGGCTTACGGTTCGAGACAAGTGCATTTCCGACTCAAGGAGGCGGAGTTTCCAGCGGCGTCGCAGAGTGTTAGTAACCTGTTTGCGTGGACTGTGAGTGATTCGCGCGCCGCGGACGGTGCATCGATCGATGCGCTCTGCCCATTTAACAATTGGTTAAAACTTAAGGATCAACATGAACTCTTATTCATCCGGGAGACGCTCGCGTCATCCGCGCGGGGGGGCCCGACGCAGGGGCAACTCCGAACGCTTTCGGGGTCAGCACGGAGAAGCGAAAACGCAAAAAAAGACATTCTGGCAGCGAGTTGCGGCATTTTTTGGAAACGGCAAGGGCACAAAGCAAACAGCAACGGACGCGCGCAACGGTGCGCAGCCTTCACGACCGGCACGAAAGCCTGAACGAGTCGAAGTCACTTCGCCGCGTCTTTACGTCGGCAACCTGTCTTTCGACGCCACCGAGAGCGATCTCTTCGAATTATTCAACGGCGTGGGGCACGTGCAAAATGCGGAGGTTGTAAGTTATCGGCACAATCAACGCTCGAAGGGTTTTGCGTTTGTGCAGATGCAAACCATCGAGGAAGCGAAACGCGCTGTGCAGGAATTGCACGACAAGGAATTCCTCGGCCGCAGACTGGTAGTGAGCGGCGCAAAATCCAGCGAGCATCAAGTTCGAAGTTAGCCGAGATCGGTGATTTCAATCGGGAGACGTGGCGCGACTGAGCGCGCGTCTTCCGATTTTGTCTTCTATAGCGACCTGGGAGCATTCGGGGTCGCATTCCTTGATTGATGACACGCACCTTCTTCATCCTCGGCCCCACAGCGACCGGCAAATCCGAGTTCGCCGCCGATGTCGCGCATGAAATTGGTTCCGAAATTATCAGCGCGGATGCATTTCAGATATATCGCGGGCTCGATCTCCTGACGGCAAAACCGGATCGGGCAACGCTCGCGAAGGCCCCGCATCATTTGATTGGCACAACGCCGCTTCACGAAGAGATGAATGCCGAAAAATATCGCCGTGCCGCGTCGCGCGCCATCGATGAAATCCATTCACGTGGAAAAGCGGTGATCGTTGTTGGTGGAAGCGGGCTTTACATCAAGGCACTCACGCATGGATTGGCAGTTCTGCCACAAGTCGATCCGAAGCTGCGCGCGAAATTGAATGCCTTGAGCATAGATGAGTTGCGCCGGCAACTTGCCGATCTCGACCCGGAAACCGCGTGCAAGATCGACATCAATAACCGGCGGCGGTTGCTCCGCGCAGTTGAGATTTGCTTAACTACTGGAAAACCGGTTTCGGCCGAACGAGCGCAATGGGCTGTAGCCGCCTCGCCCTGCGAGGCACCGCGCACAGGTGTTATGGCAGGTCCGCCTGACGCTTCGCAGAGCGAAGCAGCTACAACCAGACACGGCGTGTTCGTGTTTCGCGACCGGTAAGAGCTTTACACCCGAATTAATGATCGAGTGGAAGCAATGTTCGAAAATGGCGTAATCGAAGAAGTGCGCTCGGCTGGGTCGATGAGTTTAACCGCATCGCAGATGATCGGTTTGCGCGAGATTCAACAGTTGCTCGAAGGCAAAATGTCGATCCTGCAATGCGTGGCTGCGATTCAACAAGCGACTCGCCGTTATGCCAAAAGACAGTTGACCTGGTTTCGGCGACAAACTAATTTTGAATCGCTGAACTTGTCGCTTCTCAGTCACAACGAAGCTGTGAAATGGATTCTGCTGCGAGCGCAGCCCCGAAAGCTTTCGGGGCACCAGAATGATTGAAACGCGTCCGCGAAAAACACAGGAGCGCGCGCTCCTGATCGGCCTCGAAAAGGAAGGCGTCTCGAAATGGGATTTGCAGGATTCCCTTGACGAACTGCGAGAGCTGGCGACTTCCGCCGGCGCGGAAGTTGTTGATACCGTCACGCAAAAATTGCAGAAACCGACCGCTCCGTACTATATCGGCCGCGGCAAGGCTGAGTCGATCAAAGACTCGTGCCAGAATCGACATGTAACCTCGGTTATTTTCGACGATGAACTTTCACCCGCACAGGGCCGGAACCTGGAGAATTTGTTCGCGCGCAAGGTTCTCGATCGTACGCAGTTGATCCTCGATATTTTCGCGCAGCGCGCCCGCAGCCGTGAGGGCCGGTTGCAGATCGAGCTGGCCCAATTGCAATATCTTCTGCCGCGCCTTACGCGGATGTGGCATCACTTGTCACGCCAGACCGGCGGTATCGGCACGCGTGGCCCGGGTGAAACGCAATTGGAAGTCGATCGCCGCCGCGTCCAGGAGCGGATCGCGCGGCTCGAGCGGGAGCTGGAAGCGGTGCGAAAAACTCGCGCGGTCCAGCGACAGGGCCGCAAACGGCATCAATGGCCGGTCGCCGCGGTGGTCGGCTACACGAATGCAGGCAAATCGACGCTTCTGAATCTGCTCACCGGCGCCGATCTCGTAGCCGAGGATAAGCTTTTTGCGACTCTCGATCCCACCACGCGCAGTTTCGTTTTGCCTAATAAACAGCGGGTGCTGCTTACCGATACAGTTGGATTTTTGCGAAAACTTCCCCACACATTGATCGAATCGTTCAAGGCGACGCTCGAGGAAGTGAGCGAAGCCGATCTGCTGATTCACATTGTCGATCTTGGCCATCCACGTGTGGATGAGCAGATGGAAGCCGTCGATGCTGTCCTCAAAGAACTCGACGCTTTCGGCAAACAAACACTGATTGTTTTCAACAAGATCGACAATCTCCCGAATCGTGAACTGGCCGACTCTTACTTGAAGCGTTTTTCCGGGAGCGTCGCGATTTCGGCGCGAACCGGAGAAGGCGTTAGCGAGCTCGTGCAGGGTCTCGAAGAGGCTCTCAGTTCGTGGCGGTTGCGCTCGCGTTTTCGTATTCCGACGAATGAAACCGCGTTGATCGCGGAGATTCATCGCGTCGGTCACGTGCTTGAATTGAGATACGAAGGCAATGGCGCCTTGATCGTTGCGCACGTTCCACCGCATCTGGGACAGGAACTGGCCGATTACGTAGCGCGGGATTGAGCAACTAAAGCGCGGACAGAGGATTCAACGCTTGCCGCGATTTGCGACCAGCCGGCGCGATCGTTGGCCGTCGATGAAAACTCGATCGGATCTCCGATTACCAGTTTGATTGCCACAGGTCGCGGCAGCTTTCGATTTGGCGGTAGAGCCTCAAAAGCTCCAACAAGACCGCAGGGCACGACCGGCACATTTGTTTCCGCGACGAGCATCCCAAGTCCGTGTTTGAATGGCATCATTGAGCCGTCGCGGCTGCTCCTTCAGGGAAGATAATGAAGAGGGATTTTTCTTCCTGTAATTTCCGGCGCAGATCGGCAAGCGCCTGCGGGCGACAATTTTTCCGCCACATCGGCAAAGCATTGAGCATAATTGCCGAGAACGTGCTGGTCACATTGGTTTGAAAAAAGACATCGCCCGCAGCGATGGGAAAGGCGCGTTCGCTCTGGTGAGGAGTAAGTGTTGCTCCGAGAGCCAGCGCGTCGAGATGGCTGCCATGATTCGCTGCTAGGACAAACGGTCCGTGGGCCGGCAGATTCTCGCGGCCGGTGATCGTGAGTCGATGTGCGATCGCGAAATAAATTCGCAGTAGCGCGCTGCGATCAGCCATTCGATTCGGTGATAGGCGATCGACGTCGCCGCAAGCGCAATTCCCGCCGCGATACAGGCGAACATACCAGCAAGGGAAATCGCATTCGGTGAGACCCTCTGCGAAGCGAGCCAGCTTGCGGTCGCCCGGGCCCACTTGCAGTCGCGCGTCGCGATCGGCCGGCAATCTAAGACCTGCGCGGATTGAGACATAATTCCCTGCATTGAATCCGTAGCAGGTCTGCGAATAATACCGAGATGAAAACACGCGAGCGGGTGGTGCAATTGATCGATGCCTTCCCGCAAGTTTATCCGGGTGCGCGTTGCGAGCTGGATTTTCGAAATCCACTCGAGCTGCTCGTGGCGACGATCCTCTCGGCGCAATGCACGGACAAGCGCGTCAACATGGTTACGCCCGCGTTGTTTAAGAAATACCCAACGGCAAAAGATTATGCAAGTGCGCCACAAGCCAGCCTTGAGAAGGCGATTAAATCGACAGGTTTTTTCCGAAACAAAGCCAAAAGCATTCGCGCGGCAATGCGCACAATCGCTGACAAGCACAGCGGCAAAGTTCCTGACACTATGGAGGAATTACGCGCGCTGCCCGGCGTAGGCCGGAAAACCGCGAATGTTGTTCTGGGTAACGCGTTTGGAAAGAACGAAGGGATCGTTGTAGACACGCATGTCGCCCGCTTGTCGCAACGGCTTGGCCTAACGAAACAAAAAGACGCGGACAAAATCGAGCGCGATTTGATGAAGCTGGTGCCGCGCGAGCATTGGACCGACTGGAGTCACTGGCTCATCTGGCACGGACGTCGACGTTGTTTTGCGCGCAAACCAGATTGCAATCAGTGCGAAGTTTTCCGGTTATGCCCGAGCGGCAAAATTTTTCTGCGAACCGGCGAAGCGCGAAAGCCCACCGCAACAACTGAGTAACCTTGGCGGTCAGTGCTGTTGGGTCGGTTCGACCTTCGCGGCGAGACCAACAAGCTACCAGCAGGAAAATACTTGAAGCGCGCCGCGGCTCTGCCCAAGATCGCGCACTAAATTGAGAGCGCTGATAATCGCTGTTCTTGCACTGTATTGGAGCGCCGGTTTCGTGCAGGCAGAAGCTCCGGAACTTCGGCAGTTGCGCGTCCAACTGAAAGCGGCCGAAGACGCTGCCGACAAGCCGGCAATTATCGAACTGAGCCGCCGCATCGTCGCCATCGCGCCAAATGATTCCAACGCCTGGGAGAAACTTGCGCAGGCGCAACTTGACGCCGAAGACTTGGATCGGCTGGAGGAAACGCTCGATGCGTGGCAAAAAACCGTGCGACACCCACCGACCGCCATTGAAGATTTCCGCGGGGACTTGTCCCTCAAACGGAAGGATTACGAAAACGCGGAGCGGCATTGGCTCGCCTTTCTTGCCACGAAGCCGTCGGCTGCGGACGCTGCGACCGAATACGACGAACTCGGGGATTTATGCGTGGAACAGGCACGCTGGGCGGACAACGCAGCCTATCGGACCAAAGCTATCGCCGCGAAGGATTCGGCTGCGCGTCGTGTTTTCCGCGCATGCGCTTTCCTGCGCCTGCACAAATGGGATGCGGCTTATGCCGACATGGCGAAGGCGAACAAGATGGACGCCTCCGATTCACAAGTGAAGGAATGGCTGCCGCAGTTCGAGCGGTTGCAAAAATTCCTGCCGCAAATCAAAGCGCTCGACGCGCAGATCGCAAAATCGCCAAATGATCCGGCGGCTGCCGGATTGTTACTCGAGCGGGCGCGGATTTTCGCTCTGGCCGGCCGGCCATTGCTGGCGCTTGATGACGCCGAGCGCGCTCTGAAACTTCAGCCCGCATCGATGCGAGCGCGCACTCAAACCGCTGAAGCATTGCTCGACGACAATCGCGCTGAGGACGCAGCAAAATTGCAGGTCGGCAGCGATCTTCTTCGTGGAGATGACAAACACGTCAGCGACCAGGCGCTACGAGAACTCGGTACACTGGACTCGCGTCTCCTGGCGAATCCCAGGGATGTCCATGCGCTTGCCGCGCGCGCAAAAGTTTTAAGAGAGCTGCGTCAATTCACGCTGGCTCTTGCTGACGCGCGCGCTGCGCTCGCGATCGATGATAAATCTGCAGCCGCACATTTCGAGGCTGCACACGATCTCGATGGACTGAGCCAAAACAAGGAAGCCCTCGCGCATGCGTGCACGGCCACGGAGTTGGATCCCAATGATTCAGCAAAGTGGTTCTTCCGCGGTATCCTCGAAAGACAGCGCGCAGATTTCACCGCCGCTATTGAGTCGCAAACTCGCTCCCTTAAAATCGACGAGTCGCTTGTCGCGTTAAACGAACGCGAGCAATGCGAACGCCGCATCGGGAAGATAAATGAGGCCGAAGCCGATCTTCGCCGGATTCGCGAACTGGCGCCAGAACACGAATGAATCGGCTATCTTGCGCAGCGATCTCGCTTCTTTTAGCGAGCAGTCTCGCTTTTGGCCTGCCCGCTGTAGCCTTGGCGAAGGCGGGCGCTGACGAAGAGCAGGAAGAGGAAACATCGAATGCCAAACCGGATGCCGGCGGCGTCGTGATTGATCCGTCCAGCGGAAAAATCGCCGAGGGGGACCAGATCACGATCGCGTTTCCGCTGGCGATGGTCGCGCCCGATCTCATCGATGTCGGGAATCAGCCTTGTCCGTTTGTCAGCGAACCAAAACTCGACGGCACGTTTCTTTGGAAAAGCCAGACGGAAGGCGTGTTCACGGTCAGCGGTGTCGTCGCTGGTGCGCGTCCTCGGTTGACACTTGCTCCGGGACTGAAAGACGCGGCCGGGAAACCTTTTGTCGTGAAGGATTGGAGCGCGGAATTTACAACGCCAAAGTTTGCGATCACGACCGACTTCACGGAGCACGAACAGTTGCCTGCGCGTCCGCAAGTCTATCTCGATTCAACTTATCCGGTTCGACTCGTCGAAGCGGCCGAGCACATTTACTTTCAAGACCGCGATTCGCACGACCGTTGTCCTGTCGAGATAATTCAAACCGTCGAGGAGAAAAGCGCGAGCCCATTGGAAGCAACAGCGTTTAGAGTTGGGCCGCGAGAGCCACTTCCCGTCGGACGCACGTTTGATCTGATCGTGAATGGGTTGCTCGACGCGAAAAGCCGGCGTCCGCTTCCCTATCTGCAGGTGATCCCGGCGGGAAAAACCGAACCGCTCAAAGTGGAATGGGTCGGCGCGTTCAATCATGCTCTCGAGGAGCCGTCGATTCGCATCAAGTTTAACGACGACATCGACCCGGTGGAAGCAACGACGGAGCGAATCCGCGTCGAGCCTGCAGTGGAGAAAATGAAACTTCTCGCCAGCGGCAGCGCGATCGAAATCACCGGCAACTTCAATCTCGCGCAGCGCTATAAGGTTACCATTTCGCCGGAACTCAAAGGCGATCGCGGCTACGGACTGGCCGCTGAATCGCGCTGGGGCGCAACGTTCCGCCCAAAAGAGTCGTGCCTTATCTTTCCATCTTCGCAGGTGTTTGCGCGTGCGCGCCAGGAGTTGCGCTTTGCATTTTTCCAAGTCAACACGCCGCAGGTGACATGGAAACTGGCACGCATTCCCTCGGAGAAACTGTCGGCGGTCACGGCACGGGTCAGAGAATTCGAGAAGGATGCTACCGATCCTGTCACGGGCAAAGTTGTAATCGATCCGCGCGCAGGGTTGGCGAAACAGTTTCAAACCGAATTGCTCGTTGACGGTTTTCAGTTGCCGGTAATGGCCGGCGGCACGTTCGACGCAACGAGCGGCGACATCGAAACGCGACGCGACGTTCAATGCACTTCGCCGGCAAAAGAAGGATTCGCCGGCGCGTACCTTTTCGAGGCGAGTGCGACACTTCCCGATGGGCGGATCGTTGGGAATCGCTCGATCATTTGCGTCAATGACTATCTGCTCACGCAAAAACGAACGCCGACGACCGTCATCATGCGTCTGGCGAAAATGTCCGACGCGAGCTCCGTGGCCGGAGTGACGGTTCACGCCGTGACCGAGGAGAACATCGAACTCGCCCGGGCCGTGACTGACGAGAACGGCATCGCGCGGTTCGTAAAGGATACAATTTTCACGAAGGCTCGTGACCCTAAGACTCACGACACACATCTTTTTATCGCGGATACAACGACCGGTCCGGCGCTGCAATTTGCCGAAGGCACATCCTATCCATCCGGCAGCGATTACGCTCCTCCCGTTAAAAAGCGGCAGGCGCAGATCATTACTGATCGCAATCTTTATCGTCCAGGTCAGACCGTGAAGATGAAGGGATTAGTGCGCGAGATGACCAGCAGCGGCCTGGCGATCCCGACTGAAGCCGAATCGCTCTGGCGCGGCGTGGTTGATGTGCATTGGCGGGTAACGACCGGCGACGGCGACCGAACGGTGGGCGAGGGCACCGTGCCGCTTTCGTCTTATGGAGGATGGGAAGCGGAATGGATCGTGCCAGGAAAGGCGAAGCTCGGCGATTATGTCATCGCTTGCCGGGTGAACGGCAACGATTACCAGGGCTCAAGCAGAATCAGCGTTCAGGAATATCGTGTACCGCTATTTTCGGTCATTCTTGACGCGACTACTCCGGAGACTGGTACGACCGCGCATGCTCGCATCTCCTCCGCGTATTTTCATGGCGCGCCGAATGTGGGCGCGCGTGTGCACTGGAAAGCGACCTGGACGACATCGGCTGAGTATGGCGGCGACACCGAGGGCCCTTATCGAAAACGTTTCAACGCTTACGCCGAGGTCGGCCCGCACCTTGATGCTTATAGCGAGGAGATAAAAACAGGTGAAGGCGACACGCAACTCGATGCGCACGGCTTTGCGGAGCTCGCGTGTGAATCGCCATTCAAAGACAATCCCGCAGTCGGTCGTGTGAGCGTTGTCTGGCGCGCGGACGTAACCTCAATCGACGGGCAGACCCTTGCCGGCGGAGATATGGCGACGCTCTTCCCGGAAGAAACGCGGCTCGGCGTTCGCGCCAACGAACAGGTTGCGGAACCCGCCGGGGTGAAGGTCGAGATCGACGCCCTCGATCCGAACGATCAAAAGGTGAACGACGTTTCTGTTCGGGCCGACCTGTTTCATGTCACCACAAAGACGGTCAAGGAGCAGATCGCGCCCTTCGTCTATCGCTATCGAAACAACGACCAGTTTACGAAAGTCGCGTCACAGGAATCGAAAACGCCAGCTGAACTTATTTTCCCAACGACCGAGACAGGCCGGTACGTCGTTGCAGTCAGCGCGCCGAAAATCAAAACGCCGGTCGTGAGCGATGAAACGACCGTCACAGGTGAAAAGCCCGCTGAGCTGCCGGTAATAAACAAGACCACGTTTAAGATCGAGCATCGCGCCGAGCCATTCCTGCCGGGCGATAAAGCCGCGCTCACGATACAAGCGCCATTCGGCGGGGTGGCGTGGGTCTCCGTCGAGACGGATGAGGTGCTCGACACACTTCTTGTTCCAGTGAAGGGCAACGCGGGCCGGATCGAATTGCCAATCAAAAAGGAATACGCTCCGAACGCAGCTGTCGCCATCTATCTGGTTAAGCCGGGTGGTAAGAGCGAACTCCCGCTGGAACGCTTCGCTTACACAAACATCGAAGTGCTCCGGCCAGATCGCGAATTAAAAATTGAGCCGCAACTCGCGAGCGCCACAGCAAAGCCAGGTGACATGGTGCGCGGTGAAGTGCGCGTCACTTCCGAGAACAAGCCGGTTTCCGACGTCGATCTTCTGGTGTTCGCCGTTGATGACGCCGTTCTCACACTGGGCGACTGGAAGCTGCCGACGATAAGCGAGAAATTTTACCCGAAGAATCCGTTTTCCGTACGCACTTATGAGGCCCTTCACGGTTACATCGACAATCTCGCCAAACTTACCTTGACGCAAAAAGGATTCACTATTGGTGACGGCGGAGAGGAAGCCATTTCGAATGTTCAAAATGTCCGCAAAGAATTTCGCACTCTGGCGTTTTGGCAGGGGAGCTTGAAAACCGGCGCCGACGGGAAGGCCAGGTTTGAATTCACCGCGCCGGATAACCTGACGACATATCGC
>Ga0066683_10001002_pt1 | contig 10564 bp, 5 predicted proteins | sample GraSoiAngelo_132_FD_62296 | JGI IMG/M metagenome (GOLD analysis project Ga0066683, IMG submission 62296) | Grasslands soil microbial communities from the Angelo Coastal Reserve, California, USA - 14_0929_02_40cm | ecosystem: Environmental > Terrestrial > Soil > Grasslands | place: USA... | reverse complement strand
GGCGAAGGCTTCCGGACGGACACCTCGCAGACCATGGAGCAGCACATTCGTGCGCTGTGGCCCGTGCTGACGCGCCCGCCCGACACCGTTGACGCCTACTCGTCGCTCATCCCGCTCCCGAACCCCTACGTCGTCCCGGGCGGCCGCTTCCGCGAGGTCTACTACTGGGACTCGTACTTCACGATGCTCGGGCTCGTCGCGAGCGGTCGGACCGATCTCGTGAAAAGCATGCTCGACAACTTCGCCCACCTGATCGGGACGCTCGGGCACATCCCGAACGGCAACCGGACGTACTACCTCAGCCGCAGTCAGCCACCGTTCTTCGCCGCCATGGTCGGGCTGTACGCGCGGGCAACGGATACCACGCAGGTCCTGCCATACCTCGACGCGCTGGAAGCGGAGCACGCCTTCTGGATGAATGGAGCGGAGCGTCTCGCACCGGGGGCGGGTCAGGCGTACCGCCGCGTCGTCCGGCTCTCGGACGGCGGGCCGCTGCTCAACCGGTACTGGGACGACCGAGCCGACCCCAGGCCGGAGTCCTACCGCCCGGATTACGAGGTGGGTCAGACGCTCGCAGACGCGCGCCGCGAAGGGTTCTATCGGAACGTTCGGGCCACGGCCGAGAGCGGCTTGGACTTCTCGAGCCGCTGGATGCGCGACCCGAAAGACTTGCGCACGCTGGAGACGACGGACCTGATCCCGGTGGATCTCAACAGTCTCCTCTATCATGCCGAGCGGATGATCGCCGTGCTCCGGGCGTTCCGCGGGCGGGCAGGAGACGCGGGCGTCGCGAGACAGTTCGCCGAGGCGGCCGCGGACCGTCGTCGCGCCCTGCTGGCCGCCGCGTATGATCCTGCAACGGGGTTCTTCTACGACGTTCGGTGGCGCAGCGGAGCGCGTGTGACGGATCGGCCCACCCTGGCGGCTGCGTCCCCGTTGTATTTCGGGCTCGCGACTCCCGAGCAAGGTCGCGCCGTCGCCGCCCGGCTCGAGCGGGAGTTCTTGAAGCCCGGCGGATTCGTCACGACGTTGATCGCCTCAGGCCAACAGTGGGACGCCCCCAACGGATGGCCGCCCTTGGAGTGGTTGACGATCGAGGGCGTTCGCCGCTACGGGCGCGCGGATCTGGCGGATGCCGCCCGCGACCGATGGCTCGCGCTGAACCGCCGCACTTATCGGTCGACCGGCAAAATGATGGAAAAGTACGACGTGGTCGATGTGCGACGGTCGGCCGGCGGCGGCGAGTACGCGACGCAGGATGGGTTCGGGTGGTCCAACGGGGTGGCGCTGGCGCTCGCCGGGCAGCACCGGTGAAGAAGCACGCCAGTGCGTCCCGCAGGATCGTTTCGAGGTGTTCGCGCGTGACCTCCCAATTCCTGATGCGGACCACGCGATAGCCGGCAGCTTCGAGCAACTCCGCTCGAGCTGCATCGTAGGCTTCTTGAGCGATGCTGTCGTGCGCGTCGCCTTCGAGCTCCAGGACGAGCCGCACCGCGACGCAGTAGAAGTCCACGATGAAGCCATGCAGGACGTGCTGCCGGCGAAACTTTAGTCCGAGGACGCCGCGATTCCGCAGCAGCGACCACGCGTGGCGCTCAGCCGGCGGCGCCGCTCGGCGCAGTTGGCGCGCGAGCGCGAACTTCTGGGCGCCGGTGAGGCGTCGTAGCGGATCCATGGCGTGAAACTCGCACGTCCGGCCGCCTCGGATGGAATCCGAACAGCCCGTCACTGAGCAGAACGTTGCGTGGTCCGACGTCGGACCTTCGTCCCCCCTCTCCCGAAGGGAGAGGGGGACAGGGGGTGAGGACCGAACGGCGAGGGACTGGGGGTGAGGACCGAACGGAAAGGAGAGAGGGGGTGAGGACCAAACCGAGAGGGTGTCAGGATCGACGCGGAGCGCCAGCGGCGAGTCTCGCGCTGGCGCTGATCAAAACGCTTGATCCCACCGTACGGACAACCGGATCGCCGACCCGATGAGCCCGACCATGCTGTACGTCTGCACGAAGTTGCCCCACTGCTCGCGCGTCCGGGGATCGATGTGCTCGGCCAGGAGGCCGTGCCGGTTGCGGGCGCCGAGCAAGGTCTCGAACAGGGCGCGGGCCTCGTCGCGCTGGCCGAGCGCGGCGAGCGCGTTGATGTACCAGCAGGTGCACACCAGAAACGCGTTGTCGGGCTTCCCGAAGTCGTCCGGCTCCACATAGCGGAAGACGAAGTCGCCGCGCTTGAGCTCGCGCCCGATGGCCCGCACCGTGCCGACGAACCGCGGATCGTCGTCGGAGAGGAAGCCGAGCTCGTTCAGGCGCAGGAGGCTCGCGTCCAGCGTGTCGCCGTTCGCCGCGGCCACGAAGCTGTCCTTCGCCGGATTCCAACATCGCTCGCTGACGAACTGGTGGATGCGCGCCGCCTGGGCGCGCCAGTGCGCGGCGCGCTCGGCGAGCCCCAGGTGCGCCGCGATCTTGGCCAGCCGGTCGCACCCGGCCCAGCACATCACGCTGGAAAAGGTGTGCACGCGCGGCGTGCCGCGCAGCTCCCAGATGCCGGCGTCCGGCTGGTCGAACAGCGTGGCGGCGTGATCCCCGAGGGTTTCCAGACGGTGGAACAGCACCGCGTCGCCGCGACGCACCAGCCGGCGGTCGAAAAACACGTGGGTCGCCGTCAAAATCGCCGCGCCGTAGACGTCGTGCTGCACCTGACGGTGCGCCTGATTGCCGATCCGGACCGGCCCCATGCCGCGATACCCGGCGAGGGAGGCGATCTCCCGCTCTTCACCTACGGAGCGCCCGCTGAGGCCGTACACGGGCTGAAGACGCCCGTTGTCCGTGCCGGCGACGACATTGACGATGTAGCCGAGGTAGCGCTCCATGGTGCGCGTGGCGCCGAGGCGGTTGAGCGCGTTGACCACGAAGTAGGCGTCTCGCAGCCAGCAGTAGCGGTAGTCCCAGTTGCGGCGGCTGCCCGGCGCCTCGGGAATCGACGTCGTCATCGCCGCGACGATCGCCCCGGTGTCTTCGCAGACGTTGAGCTCCAGGGTGATGGCGGCGCGGATCACCGCGTCTTGCCATTCGAACGGGATGCCGAGCGAGCCGACCCATTCCCGCCAATACGTGGCGGTCTCCTCGAGGAAGCGGCGCCCCACCTCCGCGACGGCCCCCTGCACGGTCTCGTCCGGTCCCAGCAGCAGCGTGACGGCGTCCTCGAGAAAGAAGAAATTCTCCTCCACCAGCGCGGTCACGGACGCGTCCGTCGTCAGCCGCAGCACCAGATCGGTCCCCACGTACCGGATGTGGTTCGAGCCGCAGGTGATCTCCGCGCGAGAGCGGCCATAGTGACTCGCGGGCCGGAGACGCACGCGGATGCGGGGGTTGCCGGCCGTCCGCTTGACCTGCCGGACCAGCATCATCGGGGAGAACATGCGGCCGTGCTGACGGAAGCGAGGCGCGGAATCGGTGATCTCGACGCACCCGCCGGTGCGGTCGTACAGGCGGGTCACGAGGATCGGTGTATTGACGAGATATTCCTGCTCGGCCCGGACGAAGTCGCCCAGCTCGACCGCGAAGCATCCGAAGTCGGCGTCCCGAGTCGGCCCGCGCAACAGCGAGCAAAACACCGGATCGCCGTCGAACCGTGGGAAGCACGCCCACACGATGTCGCCCGTCGGATTCAGGAGGGCGCCGATCGTGCCGTTGCCGATCAATCCAAGATCGAGGGATGTCACAGGCCCCGCTCCAGCCACGCCCGCACTGCCTGCACGTCGCGCAGGTGCCAGCGGGCCGCGGTCCGTCCCGGCCCGACCTTGATGGAATACCCGTGCAGGCGATTGACCGTCGCGAAGCCGTACTCGTCGGTGATGTCGTCGCCGACGAACACGGGGGTCCGTCCGCGGAACGGCTCTTCCTGCATGAATTCCTCCACCGCCACCCCTTTGTCCTTGCCGGCGGGCTTCATTTCCACCACGCGCTTGCCGGCTTGGATGCAGTATTCCGATCCCGCTTGTGTGACTAAGGCGCGGGCCAGCCGGTGGACGAAGCCGCCCAAGCGTGGCGCCCGGCGGTAATGCAGGGCCAGGGACAGGCCCTTGTCCTCGAGCACGAGCCCGTGATGCGGAGCCGCCGCCGCGGCCACCGCATGGCGCAGCCAATCGAGATCCCTCGCCGGGAACGCATGGCGGGAGATCCGTCCGGCGGCGTCCCGCCGCTCGACGCCGTGCTGTCCGGCCGCCGGAACCTGTGTGTCGGGCACCAGCCGGTCGATGTCCGCGATCGAGCGGCCGCTGATCAACGCCACGGCGCCGCCCACGGCTCGCGAGAGGTCCGCGATCAGCTTCCGGAGGCCCGCATCGCCGCTCGCGCCGGCCGGCGAGTCCGTCAGCTCGACCAGCGTCCCGTCGATGTCGAAGAAGTAGGCCCAGTCCGGCCGGGGCACCGGCAAGGCGGCCCCGCGTCGGCCACGCGTCGTGCCGTGGCCGTCGCCCGAGGGTGTCACCGGCCGCGCCCCGCTCGGTACGCGGCCGCGGGACGCCGCGACCGATCGGGCGCAGCGGCCCGCTCGAGCAGGCGGCCGCGCCGTCGCATGCTGCCGGCGTCGATCAACATGCGCCCCGCCCAACGGAACACGTTGAAGTCCTGAATCAGCCCGCGCATCAGGCGGATACGGGCGCGCTGCTCTCCGGCAGGCATGGAGAGGGCCATATGCAACGCCGTGGCGCACTGGTCCGTGTCGTACGGATTGACGATGAGCGCTTCCGGCAGCTCGCGCGCCGCGCCGGTGAACTGACTCAGAATCAGGACGCCGCGCTCGTCGTCCCGAGCCGAGACGAACTCCTTCGCCACCAGGTTCATGCCGTCGTGCAAGCTGGTGACCACGCACAATTCCGCCGCGCGGTAGTACTCGTAAATCTCGTCGGGCTGATGATGCTCCACCTGGAGCACGACGGCCGGGTGACGGGCCGAGGCAAAGCGGTCGTTGATACGAGCGGCCATCGCTCGCACGCGCACTTCGTATTCCTGGTACTGCGCGATGCGGGAACGCGTCGGAGCGGCGATCTGAATGAACGTGAACCGGTCGACCCATTCGGGATGCATCTCCAGCAGGCGCTCCACGGCGCGCAGCCGCTCCTCGATGCCCTTGGTGTAGTCGAGACGGTCGACGCCGACGCCGATCGCGTGCCGTGGCGGCAGGTCATGGCGCTGCCGCACGTCCGCACGGCATTGCGCGACCGGCTTGCCCACCAGATCCGGAGATGGCGGCCACTCGACCGAAATGGGATAGCGTTTCACCGCGGTCAGCTTGCTGCGGTACGACACCGTGAACATCTCGCGGTCCACCCTCGCCTCCAGCTGGCGGTCGACCGTGTCGACGAAGTTGTTGCAATGAAACTGGGTGTGGAACCCGAGAATGGTGCTCCCGAGCAGCCCGTCGAGCAGCTCGTCCCGCCAGGGGCAGATGCCGAACGCTTCCGGGTTGGGCCAGGGAATGTGCCAGAAGGCGACGATCGTCGCGTCCGGCAAGGCCTCCTGGATCATCCTCGGCAGCAGCGCGAAGTGGTAGTCGTGGACCAGCACGATGGGGTCGGGCGACTTCGACTCCTCGACCACGGCGCGGCTGAACGTCCGGTTGACCTTGACGTATTGCTCCCAGTCCCGCGTGCGGAAGATGGGGCGCACATGGGCGATGTGGCACAACGGCCACAACCCCTCGTTGGCGAAGCCGTAGTAGTACCCCGCTTCCTCCTCGGGCGTGAGCCAGACGCGGCGGAGCTGATAGGCCGCACGCTGCGGAGGCACGCCGACGTGGTCGTGTCGATCCACCACCTCGCGATCGGCGGAGCCGCCGCCATGGGCGATCCACGTACCGGAACATGCGCGCATGACCGGCTCCAGGGCGGTGACGAGCCCGCTCGCCGGCCGCCACACGGCGATGTCCTGCCCCTCGCGAACGTGGATGTACGGCTCCCGGTTGGATACGACCATGACCTCTTGGCCGCGCAGGTCACCGTGCAGGATCGCCCGCAGGGTGTCCGGTGTCCACGCGAGCTGTTCGTCGTCGCGCGAGCGGTGCTCCGCCTCCAGGTCGCTGATCAGGGCGCGCAGATCGCGGGCAATGGGTCGCAGCTCCGGCACGTCGGGCTCGTCGGTCGGGCGCAACAGGCCTTCGCCGCGCAACAGCGCGTGCAGGCCGTGGACCCAGCCCCGCCAGCTCAATTGGGCGATGACGACGGTGATGAGCGAGACGACCGCGCCGAGACCGACGAAGAAATAGAACAGGTACTTTCTCGTCTCCGCGCTGCGACGTGCGACGAAGCTCATGTCATGGACGAGCACCAGCGTGCCCGCCGACGGTCCCTGGGCGTCCAGCAGTCTGACGGACACGAGCAGCGGACCGTCACGACTCTTCAACAGATGGTCCGCAGGACCGGAGAATTTTTCGAGCTCGGCGCAACGAATCTCGGCCGGCAGCGTCGGGGTCGCGATCGGCGGGCCCAGGCCCGGCGGGCAGAAGCCCATGGCGAACAGACGCTCATCCTGTGTGATGCGGGTGAAGACCTGCACCATCCTGGTGCGGTTGCCGGCGCGGACCAGGTCCTGCACGGGCTCCTGGATCGTGTTGGCGATCAGCGTGGCGCGGATGTCGAGGTCGCGGACGAACCACTGCAGCGTGAGCCGATCGACCAGCGGCACCACCGCGTACGCGAAGGCCCCGAGGGCAAGGAATAGCGGAATGATGAAGCGGAGCGAAAGCCGCATTGGGGTTTCCTCATGGGGATCAGTCGCTCGAGCCTACAGGATCCGGGGGCGCCGGATAAATGGGGAGCTGCGCGCTTGCGAATCCTAACCGGTCGGCCCCCCTCAGGCTACCCGGGCGTCCACGCCAGGCGGAGCGACGGCGGTCCGGTGCCGGCGGCCACGCGGTGTTGCAGTGTCCCTATCGCCTTGCGCCAACAGGGACCGTCCGCAACACCCGGCGCGTGCGCCGTGGCGTCGCTGCGACCCGCGACTTTCGTGACTAGGTGAGCCTTCCGTTTCCCGCGGCACCGCCGCGATGGCCCGTGGTCGTGTGACCGCGCGCACCGGTCTCAAGTGGCACGGCACTTGCCGCCGTCCCCTCGCTATGACGAGTTGCGGGAGGGTCGTCACCAAGGAGGGGGCCGCGTCACCGTCAGAGATACCCCGGTCGCCCCGGATGGCCGCCGGCTCGCCGCTGTTCTTCGCTGCGCTGCTGCTCGCGTCGGAGCTACGCGCTCAGACGCCGGGCGCGAGCCTCATCGCGCAGCGGGTGGATCAGCCCCCCAAGCTCGAGGACTTCCTAGCGCCGGAGCCGCCGGCCGGCGCCGTGCGCGTGTCGGATTTCCGGCAACGCGAGCCGGGCGACGGCGTCCCGGTCAGCGTCCCGACGACGGCCTATGTGAGCTACGACGACGCCAACCTGTACGTCGTCTTCGTCTGCCGGGACGATCCGGCGAAGATTCGTGCCGGGCTGACGAAGCGGGAAGAGATCGCGGTAGACGACGGGGTCGCGGTGTACCTGGACACCTTCCGCGACCGCAAGCGCGCCTACCTGTTCCAGGCGAACCCGCAGGGCGTGCAGCTCGACGGCATCCTCACCGAGGGACAGGACGACGACTACAGCTTCGATGCCGTGTGGCAATCGGACGGCCGGCTGACCGCGGACGGCTACGTGGTGCGGATCGCGATCCCGTTCCGCAGCCTCCGGTTTCCACGGACGCCGGTTCAGTCCTGGGGCATCGCGCTCGCGCGCTTCGTCCGCCGCTCCAACGAGGAGGCCTACTGGCCGCTGGTGACGAAGCGGGTCGCGGGGTTCGTCCCCCAGTTCGGGACCCTCGACGAGCTCCGCGACATCTCGCCAGGCCGGAACGTCCAGGCGATTCCGTACGGCGCGTTCACCGGTGCGCGCTTCCTCGACACCGAGGTGCCGGCCTTCCGGAAGGCCACGGACCGGCGGCTGGGCCTCGACCTGAAGACCGTGATCCGGGATGCCGTCACGCTGGACGGTACCGTCAACCCCGACTTCAGCCAGGTGGAGTCGGACGAGCCGCAGGTGACGATCAACGAGCGGTTCGAGGTGTTCTTCCCGGAGAAGCGGCCCTTCTTCATCGAGAACGCGGGCTACTTCCAGACGCCGGTGAACCTGTTCTTCTCCCGCCGCATCACGGATCCGGGCGCCGGGGCGCGCCTCACGACCAAAGCAGGTCGGTGGGCGCTGGGTGCGATCGGGATGAACGACCGGGCGCCCGAGGAGTTCGTGGGGTCGGGCCTGCCGGCCGAGCCGCGCGCCGGGATCGGCGTGATTCGCGCGCAGCGGGAGATCGGGCGCGAGTCGGCGGTCGGGCTGCTGGTGAGCAACCGCCAGCTTGCAGGCGGCGCGAATCGCGTCGCCTCCGCCGACGCGCGCCTCGCCCTCAGCAAGACGTGGATTTTCACCAGCCAGGTGATCGCGACGTACGCACGGGACTCGGGCGCCGCCGGTGCGTCGGGGACGGGTCTCTACGCCCAGGTGATGCGCGACGGTCGCAACCTGGATTACTCGGCGCAATACCTCGACTTGAGCCCCTCGTTCGATGCGCAGCTGGGCTTCGTGCCCCGTGTCGGGGTCCGGGAAATGGTACACGAGCTCCAGCTCGTGCGGCGGCCGGATGGTCCAATCGTGAAGATCGGTCCCACGTTCACGACCGCGTTCACGTGGGATCGGAACGGCGGGCTCCTCGATCGGTCGCTCAAGGGCTCCTGGGAGGTGAAGCTCGTCGGCGAAACCAAGCTGCAGGTCTCGCACGAGCGCGCGTTCGAGCTGTTCAAGGATCTCCCCTTCGACCTCCACGAGACGAAGCTGTCGCTCGAGAGCGAGTGGCTGAAGTGGCTCGCCTGGGGAGTGTCCTACAAACAGGGGACGGACGTGAACCACAAACCGCCGTCGGGCGTGGCGCCGTTCGTGGCGGGGGCGCGCAAGGGAGAGTTCACGGTCACGTTCCGTCCGACGCCACGGCTGCGTCTCGACCACACGTATCTGTACAGCCGGCTCACGACCTTGCCCGGGGCGGCCCCGGCGGGAGGACCGCCAGTCCGGGTGTTCACGGACCGCGTCCTGCGGGAGAAGCTCAACTACCAGTTCAACCGCGCGCTCTCCCTGCGCACCATCGTGGATTACACGGCGGTGGACCGGGACTCGACGCTGTCGCGCGTCGCGCCGGAGCGCCGCTGGACGGTGGACGTGCTCCTCACCTACCTCGTCAATCCGGGCACGGCCATGTACGTGGGCTATCGCGATGGGTACGAGAATCTCGCCCTGCAGCCGGGCAGCCCGCCCACAGTGTATCGCACGGACGAGCCCACAATTTCCGTCGGGCGCCAGGTGTTCGTGAAGATGAGCTACTTGCTGCGGTTCTGAAGCGCGCGGGGTTGTGGGAACGAAACGGCGGACATCGGAGGGGTGTCGTGCTGCGAATCGCGATTCTGATGGGACGCTCGTTCACGGACGAGCGGGGCATGCCGGAAGTGGTCCGCCTGCTGGGCGAGTTGGGCGCGACGGCGAGACTCCTGCATTTCGGCGACGACCTGATCGACGTCGCGCGGGTGCGCCTCGACTACGACCTCTACGTGCTCAAGAACCGGAAGGACCTCGGCATGAGCGTGGCGGCGGATCTCCACCGCGCCGGCGCCGCGCTGCTCAATCCCTACCCCGTCTCGGCCCTGCTGCGAGACCGGATCGTGACATTCCGAGTGCTCCGGGCGGCCGGGGTCCCCGTACCCGAGACCTTTGTCGCGTCCCACGCGAGCCAGCTCTTGCCCGCGCTCGATCGGGGACCGCTCATCATCAGGCCGCACCGGCGCGCCCGGCTGCGGGGCAGCGAGGTGGTCTCGAACGCGGCTGAGCTTGCGGCGCTGGGGCCCATGGAGGAGCCGGTGTTCGCCCAGCGATACCACGCGCCGGACGGGCCCATGCACCGCAAGATCTACTCGATCGGGAGCGAGCGCTTCGGCGTGCTCCGGGTTCGGCCCGCACGCACTCCTGAGGAGACGCGGGGCGACCCGTTCACCCTCACGCCCGAGCTCGAGGACATCGCGCGACGCTGCGGATCGGCGTTCGGAATCGACCTCTTCGGGCTCGATGTCGTGGAGAGCGAAGGCCGCCCGTATGTCATCGAAATCTCGAGCTTTCCGGGCTTCCAGGGCGTGCCGCACGGTCCCCGGCGCCTCGCGCGCTACATCTACGCGGCCGCCGAGCGCGCGGTGCGCGGCGAGTCGATCGTTCCCGGCGACTCGCTCTCCACCCAGCCAGCGGCCGGATACCGCGCGTTCCGGGGTTCGACCTTGGATCTGGTCCTCCAGGCGCTCACCACGACGCCCGCGACGGCCGAGGAGCTGGACGAGATCCAGAAGCTGGTGGACGAGATCAGGCTGCGCGTGGAGGCGCCGAAGCCGGCGCCACAGGCGCGGCCGGTGCATCCGCCGCTCGCTGCCCTTGCCACCCGCGAGGCAGCGTCTCCCCGCGTCGCCATGTACTCGCAGGGGATGGTCGGGTTCGGTCACATTCGCCGCAACGCCTCGATCGC
>Ga0066683_10001001_pt1 | contig 10565 bp, 5 predicted proteins | sample GraSoiAngelo_132_FD_62296 | JGI IMG/M metagenome (GOLD analysis project Ga0066683, IMG submission 62296) | Grasslands soil microbial communities from the Angelo Coastal Reserve, California, USA - 14_0929_02_40cm | ecosystem: Environmental > Terrestrial > Soil > Grasslands | place: USA... | reverse complement strand
CCGGCGGCAAACCTGATCGGCGAGGTCGGGAACGGATACAAGGTCGCCATCGAGACACTCAACACGGGGCGTATCGGCATCGGCGCGCAGATGATCGGTGTGGCGCGCGGCGCGCTCGACGCGTCGCTCAAGTACGTGAAAGAGCGAGAGCAGTTCGGCAAACCGGTCGCCGATTTTCAGGGCGTGCAATTCCAGCTGGCGCAGGCCGCGACGGAGCTCGAGGCCGCGCGGCTGATGGTCTACAACGCCGCCCGGCTCGAGGACGCGGGTGAGTCGTATACCAAAGAAGCGGCGATGGCGAAGCTGCTCTCCTCGCAGGTCGCCGAGCGCGTGACGTCCCTCGCGGTCGAGCTGTTCGGGGGCTACGGCTACACCAAGGAGTATCCTGTCGAGAAGTTCTATCGGGACGCGAAGATCGGCACCATCTACGAAGGCACGAGCAACATGCAGCTGAATACGATTGCCAAATTGCTGCTGAAGTGACCTGGATCACGCAACTCTGCTCTTCTATGGGGTAGGATGCCGTCCCTCCATAGGAGGCTCGTCATGAAGCGCTCGCTGTTGTTTCTCGCCGGTCTTCTCGTCCTGGGCGCCGCGCCGGTCGCTGCGCAGAGGCACGGTCACAAGAAAGAGTTTGAAGTCGCGCCAAGCCGCGCGGTGTCGGTGACGCGTGAGGTGTTGGTGCGGCACGGGTACGAGGTCGTCAGTATCGAGACGCATGGCGATGACCAGATCGTCTACTACCGCCGTGGCAACATGGGGCGTGGGAAGGGGAAGGGACCGAAGATGAAAATGATCATCCGGCGCGTCGAGAATCGTGTGGTGTTCGTGGACACGCCCGATAACCTTCTCGTGGACATCAACGTGCGACTGAAGTTGTAGGCTGATCGTAACACAATGACGAAACCGGCCGCCGGAGTAGCTGCCCGGCGGCCGGTCTTTGTTTCTACGGCTGCACCATGCGCACTTGATTGTCCGTGAACGTCGGCACGTAGACCTGCCCCGTAAGCGGATTCACCGCAGCCGCTTTCGGCGCCGGCCCCACTACCAGTGTCGCGGCTACTGCCAACTTGCCAACGTCAATGAAGGACACCGTTGCTTCACCGCTGTTGCCGACATAGACCATGCCGCGATCGGAATCGACGCCCAGACCCTCGGGCGCCAAGCCGACCGGCAGGCGCTGCAACTCCTTCGCCGTGGACATCTCGATAACGGACACCGTATTCTCCGCGCGGTTCGTCGCATAGAGCAGGTTGGTCCGCACGTCCACTGCAACTCCGTACGTTCCCGCCGCACCCTTTTCGCCGACGATTGAGATCGATCCGAGGAATCTGGAGTTCGCTGGATCTACCACCGCAATGCCCACGGTCGGGATCGCGACATAGACGAGCCTGTCGTTCGGGTTGAACGCGACCCCCATCCCCGCGGGCATGCCCTCCGGGAACGGAATGGTGGCGATGATTCCATTGTCCTTGCCATCAATCACGGCCAATGTGGGCGGCGTGAGCCTCTGAGCGTCTCCCCCGACCGCAACGAAGATTCGATTCGTCGCTTCGTCCACGGCGATCCCCTTCGCCTCGCCCGCCAGAGGAACCAGGGCCATGATCGCGGAGGGATCGCGATCATCTAGCACGACGACAGCTCCGACCAGCGTCGCGAACGTCGTGACGTATACGCGATTGGCGGGACCATTGACCGCCACGCCAAACGGCTGGTTCTGAAGGATCGAGAACGGCGTGATCAGTCCCTTACTCGGATCGAACACACTGATCGTGTTGTTGACGCCAGGGATGTACACGAGGCCAGTCGCGGTGCTGAACGCCGCGGCGACAGGATCGAGGCGGTCGTCCTTCACGGCCGCGATCACCCCGCCCACGTCGAACGGCTTGCTCTCTGCGCTCGCAAGGTTGCCGGACGTCGCGACCAGCGTATAGCCAACGCCCGCTGAGTCGATCGCCAAATCAGGGAACGTGGCCACGCCGTTGACTGCGCTCACGTTCAGCGTGCCGGACAGGTTGGCGAACGGGGGTCTCGCGCCGAGCCCCAGAGTCACGGCGTCCCGCGCCGAGGGGACGCGGTTCCCGAATTGGTCCTCGATCGCCAGTTTCACGGGCGCCATCGTGTCGCCGGCCAGCCCACGGGTAGGCTCCAATGCGAACGCGAGGCGTGCCGGCGCACCCGCGACCCCGGTGGCGCTGAAGGTCTGGGCCGGCAACGCGCCCGCAGTCGCCGTGACGCTGTTGGTCCCTACGATGGAACCGAGCGTCCAACTGCCCGTCGTCGCGAGCCCAAGGGCGTCGGTCGTGTCCTTCACGGCACCGAGGACCCCGCCGCCCGTCACGACGAAGTCAACGATCACACCGGCAACACCGTTGCCGAACTGATCGGCGACTTTGACGACCGGCGCCGCAACGCCGGTCGCCACCGTGCCGGTCTGGGGGTCGACGGATTGCTTGAGGATCTGCGCCGGGAGGTCCACCAACCCCGTCGCGCTGAACGTGACCGGTGAACCCGAAAGGCCGCTCACCGACGCGGTGGCGGTCTGCGTACCCGGAGACTGGCCCAGGGTCCGTGTAGCGCTGGCGATCCCGTTCGCGTCCGTTGCCGACGTGGCCGGCGTGATGAAGCCGCCGCCTGTTCCCACCGCCCAACGCACCGGCACGCCGGACACGGGCAGCCCGATCGCGTTCTTCACCGCGACCGAGTACGTCGCGAGCGTGCTTCCGACGATTGCCGATTGGAGGTCTCCGGCATCAAGCGCGATCGTGCTGGCCGTCGTCGTGATCCCGTTGGCGCTGAACGTCACTGAGCTGCCCGTGAGTCCTGGCACAGCAGCGTCGAGCGTGTTCAGCCCGGGCAGCGCCGCGAGCGTCCAGGTCCCGGCTCTCGCGATTCCGCTCGAATCGGTCACCGCGGTGCTGGGCAGCAGGCTGCCGATCAACGTGCCGGTGAGCGTGAACGTCACCGAGACGCCCGGCACCGGGTTGAAGTACTGGTCGACGACCTCAACCTCGGGCGGAACGCCGACAGGGCTGCCAACGAGCGCCGTCTGTGTATCGCTGGTCACGCGCAGCAGCTGAGCCGCCACGTCATGGGTTCCCAACGCAGTGAATTGAACGGGCACGACGGCGGGGACGCTCTGCACCTCCGCCCGCAGGACGTTCTGCGCCAGGAAGTTTGCCAGAGTCCACGCGCCGGCGCTCGCAACTCCACTCGCGTTCGTGACCGAGATCGGCGTGGCAACGAAACCACCGTCGGTGAGAATAAAGAAGTTGATCGTGTCCCCGGCGATCGGATTCTTATAGCGATCGGTGAGGCGGACGGTGGGCGCGGTGGGAAGCGGTGCGTTGACCACGCCGATCTGGCTGTCGCCTAGCGTCTTGACGAGGAGACTCGGCACGTCCGGAAGCCCGGTTGCGTTGAACGTCGTCGACAGCGCGCCGGTTGTCGCATGCAGAACATTTGTACCGGCGAGCGTATCCAGCGTCCAGCTGCCGACCGCGGCAACGCCCCCCGCATTCGTCAACTGCGTCGGGCCGGTGATGCTACCGGCTCCAGCGTTCACCGTGAACGTCACCGCGGCGCCGCCGATCGGGTTCCCGTACTGATCGTGGAGACGCACGGCCGGCTTGATCGGGACGAGGCCACCCACCACGCCCGACTGCAAATCCCCCGCGGTGGCGACCAGTTGGGCCGCCGCGCCGGCGATACCTGTCGCGGTAAATGTGCGCGAGAGTCCCGCCGCGCTTGCGAGCAGCGTGTTCATTCCCGCCAGTGTGCCGAGCGTCCATGAGGTGACCGTCGCAGTACCGCTCGCGTCGGTTGTCTGGTTGCCGCCGCTTAGGCTGCCCCCGCCACCCGTGACCGTGAACGTGACCCGCACACCGGCCACCGGATTACCGGCGGCGTCCTTGAGAAGCACTCTCGGCGCCACGGCGACGACGGTGTTCACGAGCGCGAGCTGGGCGTCACCAAGCGCCGCGAGCAGTTGCGTCGGGGGACTCGCGAGCGCCGTCATGTCAAATGTTACGGGACTCCCGCTGAGCCCCGCCGCCGTTGCTTGGAATGATTGCGCGCCGAGGAGCGAACCGAGGGTCGCGACCGTGCGTGCCCGCCCCAGGCTGTCGGTGAGAACGAGCGTATCCGCTACCGCGCCGCCGCCGAGCAGTGCGCGGAAGCGCACCGCAACACCGCGCACGCCCAAGCCGTCCGCCGCGCGGGCCTCGACCTCGAGGGGCAGCGCCAGCAGGCGCCCCACGGTGTCGGACTGGCCGTTGCCGGCGATCCGAACGAGCTGAGTCGCGACGGGCTGAAACGATGCGAGCACGGAGTCACGCACGCCCGCAGGTGTACGTGCCACGACGCGCACACTGGAGCGGTTGAGCGGCGCGCGCAGGAGGCCGGCGCCATTGATGTGCGCGAGCGCGGTGTCACTGGTGGTCCAGGAAACGTAAAAATCGGGCACGGGCGTCCCGCCCTGGAACGCCTGCACCTGAAACCGCAGTGAGTCGCCGAAATAGAGGAATGGGGTCCGCGGTGAGATCGCGATGCTGTCCACGCCGGCACCGGGGCCGACGTACGTCGCAATCGGAATCTCGGTCGGCTCCGAAACCACTCCTGCCGAAACCTCGACCGGAGCCGTGCCCTGGAACAGCGGCACCGCGCCCGCCAGCGCCACGATCGAGACCAGCACGGTTTCGGGTGATGTGACAATGGGAACGCGAAGATTGAGATCGAGCGCCTCCGCGTCGGGCGGCAAGTTGACCGTCGTGTCTGCCAGTGTGTCCGGCGGCGTGACGGGACGCACGACGACGATGCGAACGCGGTCGATCGATAAACCGAAAGCGGCGACGGCGGCTTCGGACGGGAAGATCGGGGCGACGGCGACGCGGGCGTAGTGGAGCTGCGGGCCGCTCCCGTCCCGGCAGGTGACGAGCGTTAAGAGAACGCCTAGTGCGATGTAGGGACGGCGGGACATAAGAGCCAGCGAATTAGCCTCCGTCCGAACTGCCGGTCAAGACGGTATCTTTGGCGCTTATGCGCACAGCACGCCGCACACACGGGTTTACGGAATCGGTGATTCGTGGGATGACCCGGCTCGCAAATGAGCACGGGGCCATAAACCTGGCCCAAGGCTTCCCGAACTTCCCCTGCCCCGACGTCCTAAAAGACGCCGCGGCCCGCGCGATCCGCGATGACGTCAACCAGTACGCCATCACCTGGGGTGCTGCCCGCCTCCGGAACGCGTTGGCCGCGAAGTACCAAGATTGGTATCACCTGGCCGTAGATCCAATGACGCAGGTCACAGTGACCTGCGGAGCGACTGAAGCAATGGCGGCATCGCTACTTGGGATCGTGAACCCAGGCGACGAAGTCGTCGTGTTCGAGCCCTTCTACGAGAACTACGGGCCGGACGCGATCCTGTGCGACGCGAAGCCGGTCTTCGTCCCGATGCCGGCCGAGGGGCCAATCGATCTGGACCGCCTCGCCAAAGCCTTCAGCGCAAAGACGCGGGCCATCATCGTCTGCACGCCCAACAATCCGACCGGCCGCGTCCTGTCCCGCACCGAGTTATCGGCCATCGCCGAGCTGTGCCAGCGCCACGACGCCTTTGCGGTCACCGACGAGATCTACGAGCACATCTATTACGAGGGCGAGCACATCCCGATCGCGACGCTCCCGGGTATGGCCGATCGCACGATCACGATCAGTGGTGCGTCCAAGACGTTCAGCATCACCGGCTGGCGCATCGGCACGATCGTGGCACCGCCCGACGTGACCGACGCGATCCGCAAGGTCCACGACTTTCTCACGGTGGGCGCACCCGCCCCGCTCCAGGAGGCCGTCGCGGTCGCGCTCGAAACGCTGGGCGACGATTACTACCAGGGACTGGCCCGCGATTACGGCCGGCGTCGCGACATCCTGTGCGCCGGGCTCCTAAAGGCAGGTTTCAGGTGTCGGGTGCCAGAAGGTGCCTATTACGTGATGGCGGATTTCTCAGACATCTCTGAACTGCCGGACGACGAGTTCGCCAAGTGGCTGACCGCCGAGCACGGCATCGCGCCGGTGCCCGGCTCGAGCTTCTACTCGCGCCCGGAGCTGGGTCGAAAGTACGTGCGGTTTGCGTTTTGTAAGACGGAGGAGATGCTGCAGCAGGCGGTCGAGCGGTTGCAGCGCGTTCGCGACTAGAGCGCATCTTCCACCTCGCGCAGCCCGTCCACGTGCGCGTCGATGTCACGCGCCAGTTCGCGCGCCAGACCCAGGTCGGTCGTCAGACTCCGCACGCTCCCCGTGCCCGCATGTAGCCGCAGCAGATTCAGCCGGATCGTCTCGAGCGCCGCGACGGCGTCCTTGAGCCGCTGCTGCACCAGGTCGCGCTCGGCGCTGAGATCGGCAACGATGCGGTCGTGCCGCGCCGCAATCGCTGGATCCGGATTGCCGTGGTGACCGACATCAGACAACGCTTCCTGCAGCTCCTCGAGCCGGGCGCGCATGCGTTGCGCGTCCTGCTCCAGGCGATGGACAACATCCGGTAGATCGCGCAGCTGCCGGCGCGTCTCTTTCGGCAGCGTTTCGTAGAGCTGCTCGGCCGCCATGCCCAGCGCGAGCTCCGTGGGACGATGGGTGAGCGAGGCGGGCAGCGCCTTCGTTCCGGTGAACATGCGTGCGACGCCAAACAGCCAACGACCGACGCGGCCGGTCCACAAACGCCCCCAGAATTCAGCGTCGACGTCGCGCCGGCGCTGCAACATCACCAGGGCGCCGATCCCGGATGCCACTCCCGCCGTCATGGACCACATCAATGTGATCGCCAGCGGAATATTCGGCGGGTCCGAGGCGGCGTAACCAGCCAGCGCAAACACGCCGATGCCGAGACCGACACCACTGATCCAACGCAGGAACCGCTCGAATGCCGACGGGCCGCCGCCGTGACCCAGTCCGAACGATCGCTCCTCGCGGCTCCGGTCGATCTCCGCCTTGAACGCCACGCCGATATCACCATGTCCGAATCCCGCGTTGAGCAGCCGGCGCGCCCGGTTGATGAGCACGCCGAGCGGGACGACCGTGTACCCCGCAACGAGCGTGAGGAATCCGGATGACGCAGATCCCATGACTACGGCGGAGAGCGGCGCAACGAACAACATGGCGAACGCATATAGCAAGACGCCGCTGCCGTCGAGCCTCGCGTCATGTTTGACGAATGCGCGCAGCGCAACAGGGAGCTCGCGCCGCTGCTCCAAGGCGTGGCTGAGCTGCTCCGCCAGCGCGGCCGGTCCGTCCGGTCGATCGGCCGGATCCTTCGCGAGACAGCGGTCGATCGCCTGAGCGAGACGTCGCGGGACCAGCGGTGCAACACTGGTGAGTGGTGCCGCGGGCTCCGTGACCTGTTTTGCGAGTACATCGGTCGCCTTGTCCGCTTCGAAGGGCAGCGCGCCCGAGCACGTGAAGTAGCCGACGATGCCCAGCGAGTAGAGGTCGCTGCGTGCATCCACCGCTTCGCCGAGCGCCTGCTCCGGACTCATGAACTCGGGAGTACCGACCACTTCTCCCGTGGCCAGCGCCCCGGCGCCGGCGACGACGCTTGCGATTCCGAAATCGGCCACGAGCACGCGGCCGTTGTTCTCGATCAGGATGTTGTCCGGCTTCACGTCGCGATGAATGACGCCCTGCCCATGCGCGTAGGCGAGGGCCCACGCGACGTCGCGGAGAACACGCGACCCCTCGGAGGGCGCTAACGGGCCGCGGCGCCGGACCCGCTCTGTGAGCGTCTCGCCTTCGATGTACGCCATCGCGAAGAACACGAATCCGCCGATCTCTTCGACGGCGTGAATCGGAATGATGTTGGGATGAGAAAGCTTGGCGGCGGTACGGGCCTCCCGCAGAAACCGCTCCCGGAGCCCTGGATCGGACGCCTTCGATGGCGGCAACAGCTTGATCGCCACAGGACGGTCGAGCCGCACTTCGCGCGCGAGATAGACGACGCCCATCCCACCGCGTCCCAGCTCGCGCTCCAGCGAGTAGCGGCCGGCGATAGCCGCCTGGAAGTCGAGAAATAGCCGATCGGGAGCTTGGTGCGTCATCGCACCCCTAAACTAACGCCTGATCACGCCGGCGTTTCGGAGCTATGTAGGATGTTGACGATCGGTGGCGTGCGTTCGACGCCGACACCGGCGAATCGGAACAGCCAGCGCCCCATGGCTCCGCGCCAGAACCGCAAGCGCCGCTCGCCGCGCGGGTCGGTGCGCTGCTCCGTACGGGCGCGTGCCACGATACTCGCGAGCAACGACGTCGCGGCGCACGCCACGGACACCCCGGGCAGTAGCGGCACGGCATCCGGTGGTACGGCGATCACGCCGGCGATCGCCGCCACGGCGGCCGCGGTGCCCAGAAGCGCGACGCGGGCGAGCCACGCGATCGCGCGCTCGATGCCCACGGGGCGCGGACCATAGACGAAGGTCAGCTCCTCGCGCCGCCGCGCCTGCCGCGCTACGAGGGCCGCGACGAGATCGCCCCGATCGTGCCCGGCCGCGCGCAGCCGGCGGACCCGGGCGACCGCGACCGCGCCCGGCACGATGAGACCGGCGCCAAGCGCCGCAGTGGCGAGGCCGCGCACCGCCGGCGGGGTCGCGGAAAGCCAGGCAGCGACGGCTATGGGGAGGAGTATCGCACCCGTCATGAACGTGTAGATCAACGCGGGCCCCTCGAGGTGCGTGCTGCGCACGAGGAACGCACGCACGGCGAGCGGGACCGGCATCGGCTCCACCGCATCCACGACGGCTTTGACGAGCGCCGCTGCGTCGGGGAAGCGCTCCCACGGTTCCTTCGCCAGGCAGCGATCGACGATCTGGGCAAGGCGGGGCGGCACTAACGGGGCAACTCTCGCGAGCGGCGGCGCCGGCTCGGCGATGTGGAGCGCCAGAAAGGCGGTTTCCGTGGTCGCGCGAAACGGGAGCCGGCCTGACAAGGCGTAAAACGCGACGACTCCCAGCGAGTACAGGTCGCTGCGCGCATCGACGGCATCCCCGCGCGCCTGCTCTGGGCTCATGAACGCCGCCGTGCCGACCACGTGCCCGCGCGGGGCCGCGGGGCGTCCCAAGCGTGCGGCCGAGACGGGCGCCGGGCTCGTATGGGCGATGCCGAAGTCGGTCAGCAGGGCCCGCCCGGTATCGCCGTCGATCAGAATGTTGTCGGGTTTGACGTCGCGGTGCACGACGCCGCGGGCGTGCGCGTACCCAAGCGCTTCGCCGATGTCGCACAGGAGCCGGGCCGCCCCATGGGCATCCAGGGGACCGCGAGTCGCGACGCGCTGTGCGAGCGTTTCGCCCGACACGTACGCCATCGCGAAGAACACGAAATTGCTGATCTCGTCGACGGTGTAGATCGGGACGATGTTCGGATGGGTCAGCGCGGCCACCGTGCGCGCCTCACGCAGGAACCGCTGGCGGCTGCCGTCGTCGACCGCGAGCTCGGGCGGGAGCACCTTAATCGCCACGCGCCGGTCCAGCCGGCGCTCGCGTGCGAGATACACAAGGCCCATGCCGCCTCGCCCGATCGGCGCCTCGACGTCGTACGCATGAGCGAGCGCCGCGCGCAGCTCGGGCAGAGTTAGTTCGGTCGGCTCGGGCATCCGGCTCCACCATACCCGCGGACCTGACACAGGTTCGAGGCTCAGTTCGTGGATCGCCGCTGGACACCGGCGCAGTTTAGGACGCAGATTCTGCGGCGTATATGACCGCCCCCTCCGCCACGCACCAACCCTACATTCCGCCGACGCAGTCGCCCGCGGAGCTCACGCCGCGCGCGATAGCCCTGGGGGTTTTGCTAGGTCTGATTTTCGGCGCCTCCAACGTCTACCTCGCGCTGAAGATCGGTCTCACAGTCAGCGCATCGATCCCGATTGCCGTACTGTCGATCACGATCTTCCGCTGGCTCGGCCGCTCCACGATCCTCGAAAACAACATCGTCCAGACGACCGGCTCGGCGGCGGACTCGGTCTCGGCTGGGGTGGTGTTCACGATCCCCGCGATTCTGTTGATGGGGTACGACCTCGACATCGGCCGCGTCACCGTCCTGGCGATCGCCGGCGGGCTGATGGGCGTGCTGATGATGATTCCGCTCCGCCGCGCCCTGATCGTCAAAGAGCACGGCAACCTGCCCTATCCCGAGGGGACGGCGTGCGCCGAGGTGCTGATCGCCGGCGAGCGCGGCGGCATCCACGCGAAGACGGTCTTCCAGGCGTTCGGGATCGCGTTCCTGTACAAGTTTCTGATGACGGCGCTCAAGTTGTGGCGCGAGTACCCGAGCACTGTCATCCGCTCCTATCAAAGCGCAGAGGTGAAGGTCGAGGCCAGTCCCGAGCTGATCGGGGTCGGTTACATCATCGGGCCGCGGATCGCCGGCTATCTGTTCGCGGGCGGGTGTCTCGCCTACGTCGTGCTGATGCCGGCGATCAAGCTGTTCGGCAGCGCGATGACCGAGCCGATGTTCGGCACGACCAAGCTGATCCGCGACATGGACGCGGGTGAGATTCGGGCCGCCTTCGTGTTCTACATCGGAGCGGGCGC
>Ga0066683_10000999_pt1 | contig 10570 bp, 10 predicted proteins | sample GraSoiAngelo_132_FD_62296 | JGI IMG/M metagenome (GOLD analysis project Ga0066683, IMG submission 62296) | Grasslands soil microbial communities from the Angelo Coastal Reserve, California, USA - 14_0929_02_40cm | ecosystem: Environmental > Terrestrial > Soil > Grasslands | place: USA... | reverse complement strand
TCTTGTTGAGCCACTTCACCTGTCCGGTGGCGAAGTGGTAGTCCGGCACGGGGTGGTCGTCGGACGTGATCTCGCTCGAGGCTCCGTACACCCGGGTCGAGCCCGAATCGACCGCCAGGTCGCCGCGCACATACCAGGTCGCCGCCCCCTGCCGGAAATCCGTGAAAGCCTGCCGCACCGTGCCGCGCCGGACGCACGTGTCGTAGCGCATGCCCTCGCCCACCATCACGGTGCCCTGGTCAAAGAGCCGCGGGTCCCCGGTGGCGTCCAGCCGGCAGCTCGCCTCGCGGTAGCGCACCGAGTCGGCCTCGAGCTTGGTGCCCTGGCGGTCGACGAACGCCTCCCCACGGAGGAAGATGGTCTGGCTGTCGCCGGCGACGATCAGCGTGTCGGCCAGGTACTGGGTGACACGGTATCCCTTGAGCCGGAGCAGCGAGTCCATCACCTGGTCGCTCGCGGGAAAGCTGCGGGTCGGCCCCGTGGGAAGGCCGAGCTTGCGCGCGGCCGCGGTGTCGATGGTCTGGCCGCGCACGGGCGTCCCCGGCCGCCCGGCGCTCGTATCGGCGCGTGGTGGGACGCCCTGAGCCCCGACGCGGCCCGCCGCCACGCCGCTCAACAGGAGCAGCACCAGCGCGGCGCGGTGGGCCGCCTGCTCGCGGCGGGCGCGGCGCTTGGTCACGATCCAGGCGCAGAAGATGCTCACCTCGTACAGCAGCCACAGCGGGACCATCATGAGCACCATCGAGACCGCGTCAGGCGGGGAGAGGAGCGCCGCGGCGAGGGCCGACAGCACGATGGCATAGCGGCGGTGGCGCACCAGGAACTGCGGCGTCACCAGGCCGAGCGCCGCGAGGATCACGATGACGAGCGGCAGCTCGGTCACGAGACCGAAGGCGATGATGATCTGAGCCGCGAAACCGAAGTACTTGTCCGCCGTGATGATCGGCTCGAGAATTTCGCGCTGGAAACTGAGCAGCACGATCAGGGCCCGGGGCAGCACCCAGAGGTACGCCGCTGCTGCCCCGGCGAGAAACAACAGCACCCCGATCGAGAGGGCTGGAACGATCACGCGCTTCTCCCGCTCGTACAGCGCTGGGGCGAGGAACGCCCAGATCTGGTAGATGACGACGGGCGAAGCGAGCAGCACCCCCACAGCGAAGGCGAACTTCAGCGTGATGAAGAACGGCTCGGTGGGGCTCGTGAACTTGAGACGGCCGCCGGGAATGAGCGGCGCGATCGGGCGGATCAGCAGCCCGATGACGTCGATCCGCTCGACGATGACCCACCCGACAAGCGTTCCGACGAGCACGGCGAGCAGACTGTACAGGATGCGCCAGCGCAGTTCCTCGAGGTGATCGAGGAAGGGCATCTCGCCCCGCGTGGGTTCGTCAGGCACGTGCGCCGCCGGGGGCGGGGAGGACTAACGCCCCAGTCGCTGAAGCTTGTCGCGGGCGAGGTTGGCTTCGTCCGAGCGGGGATATCCCGCCACGACCCGTTGGTAGTAGGTCCGAGCGGTCGCCTTGTCGCCCCGGGTCTCGGCGAGGAGGCCCAGCTTGTACAGGGCCGAGGGAGCCCGTGTGGAGTTGGGATAGGTCTTCACGACCTGTTGATACACGGCGGCGGCCGAATCGGCGTTCTCGCCGCCGAACGTCTCGCCGATGTAGAACAGCGCGTCGGGCGCCCGGTCATGAGTGGGGTAGAGCCGCAGGAACTCGCGGAAGGCGACGCGCGCGGTGGCGAGGCTGCCACGCCGGTACTGCTGGAGCGAGAGTTCGTACATCCGGTCGGGGCCCGGACCTGCCACGGTGCCCGACGGCCCGACCGGTGCCCCGGTGGGATTGGGGTTGTCGACCGGGGGCACCGGCTGTCGCGCCTGCTCCTCGAGACGGCCGCGCAGCTCGGTCAGACGTTGCTGGCTCTGCCCGGTGAGCTCCTGGACCGCGACCAGCTGCTGCTGTACGGACAGGAGATCGGTCCGGACGTCACCGCGCATTCGAACGAGATACTGCTGCTGCGCGCCGAGCGCCTGCTGCACGGCGGCGACGAGGGCCAGCAGCGAATCGATCTGCGCCTTGCGCGCCGCGTCCGCATCGCTCAAGTCCGCCTTCAACGCCGCGACCTGCAACTCAACTCGGCGGACGTCCCCCTTGAGGGCGCATCCGCCGAGCAGTGCGACACCGAGCATCAACGACAGTTTTCGCAGCAACCGAAGGGTCCTTACGGCTGTCTCAGCGCGTCGCCGCCGCTGGTGATGTCGAACTCGTCGCGGCGGTTCTTCGACCACGCTTCTTCGTTGTGCCCCGGGTCGAGCGGCCGCTCCTTGCCGAACGACTGTGTCTCGATGCGGCCCCCGTCGATGCCGTGACTCACCAGGTATTGCTTGGCCGCGGTCGCGCGGCGGTTGCCCAGGGCCAGGTTGTACTCGTCGGAGCCGCGCTCGTCACAATGCCCCGCGATGCGGATGTGCGCATTGGAATTCGCCTGAAGGATCCCGACCTTCTGGTCGAGCGTCCCGGCGTCGTCCGAGCGGATGTTCGACTTGTCGAAGTCGAAGTGAATCATCGTGGCGAGCATCGTGCGGACCGCTTCGGTGCCGCGGCCGAGCGCCGCCAGCGAATCGGCGGTGCGCTGCCGGGCGACCCGCTCGGCCTCTTCACGGGCCCGCGCCGCGGCCTCCGCCGCCGCGATGGAGTCCTGCCGTGCCTTCTCTGCGGCCGCGATCGAATCCGCATTGGCCTGCGGCGCGGGCGTCGCAGGCTGCGGATTGCCCCCGCAGGCAACCACGCCCGCGGTGACGAGGCCGGCCAGCACAAGCAGCAGTGGGCGTGTCATGTGAGGCGCTCTCCAGGTCAAGGGGTGGACTGTTCGGTCTCCGGAAGCCGCGGAGACCATGCCGGCAAACGGACGCCGCTCTGCTGCAGCAGCGGCCGGATGCGACCCGTTTCCATGTCGATCACCCAGAGCTGCCGATACCCCGAGCGATCGGAGACAAACGCCACGTGCCGGCTGTCGGGCGCCCAAGTGGGGTCTTCATTCCGCCCCAAGGAGGTGAGCTGACGGACCGTGCGCGTCCGCACATCCAGCACGAACACCTGCAGCGTCCCGGCCACGTCGCGATGAAATGCTACCGACTGCCCATCGGGCGACCAGTCGGGCGCGTTGGATGAGCCGGTCACCCCGTAGTCAAACGGCGCAAACAACTGCTCGTCGGTCCCGTCCGCCGCCATCACGTAGATCTGCGGCAAGCCCGGCCGGGTCGACACGAACGCGATGCGCTGCCCGTCTGGACTGTAGGCCGGAGACAAGTTGTCAGAAAACCTCCCGACGGTCAAGCGCTGTAAACAGCAGTTGTCCCGGAGGTTGAACGTGTACACGTCGGTGCCTTCTTCGATGGCGCGGCTGAACGTCAGGCCCTTGCCGTCGGGCGAGAAGACCGGCGTGAAGTCCAGCGTAGCGCCGTCGGTAACGGCGCGGCGACGGCCGGTAGCGGCATCCTGGACGAAGAGCTGACCGTGTCCGGACCAGAACTCCATGTACGCAATGCGCCGCCCGTCGCGGTCCCAGACGGGGGACAGGATCGCGCGGCCTTTCGTCGAGAGAATCTCCTTGAAGCCCGCGCCATCCGAGTCGATCTGGTACAGCTTGCCGTCCATCACGAAGAGGACGCGGGTGGCCGCGGTCCCCGCGGTGCCGAGCGTCGCTTCGACAATCTTGTCGGCGAGCCGGTGCACTGCCATTCGGAACTGGGACGACGTCGCCGTGGGGAGACGGGCCTTCAGGAGTCGCCGCACCGCGCCGGCCGTCACATCGTGGATCGTCACCTGGGTGGTATCGCGCACGGCGGCGAGCGCGATAGCGAAATCGGCGCCGAGCGCCTGGTACAACGGGTAATTGAGCCCCGCCGCCTCACCGCCCGTGTGGGCCCGCGCACCCGCCGTCGTGCGCGCGCCCGGCGCGCGGGCGGCGGCTGGCGCGCTCACGCGGATCGAGTCGCCACCAGGCAGCGTGATGAGCTCGAAGCGGTCGCTGTAGTCGAGGTCACGCGCCAGGATGGCGCGCACCGAATCGAGCGCCGTGGATCGATCGGGAAGCAGGACGACGCCGGGTCTGACACCGGGCCGATAGACGATCCCGATGCGGACGCCGCGGTCGATGGCGGAGGTATCCTGGGCGGAAAGACGGAACGACGGAAGGACGGAAAGAGTGAGCAAGCAGCCGACCGCCGCCCAGCACAACTTCCGTCCTTCCGTCCTTCCGTCTTTCCGTCGCATTTATTGCCTTCGTCCGCTGAAGTAGAACCGCACGTACAGCACGTCCGGCTGCCACCCCGCTGGCAGGGTGCCGAACGCCTTGAACCGGCCCGCTTCTTCGACGGCGCCCTCGGCTTCGAGATCGAAGGCGAAGTTGCCGGAGCGCTTGACGAACTGCAGGTCGGTGATCGCGCCGTCGCGGTGAATGAAGAAGGAGACTTCCGATTCCAGAGGTGTGCTCTGGAACGGCCGTTGCCAGCGCCGCAGGATCTGCGTCACGATGTTCTGCAGATACTCGGGGTAGGGGAACTCCACGCCCTCCGTGCTCACCGTGGCGACGTCGCTCCCCGTCGAAGGTTTCTCGCCGGGGAGCGGAGCCACCTTCGGAGTGGTCCGCGGCGCCGCTTCGCGGCGCGTCGCATCGGGGGCCGGGGGCGGCGCGGCCTTGGACACCGTGCTCTTGGGCTGCGGCGTGCGCTTGAGCGCCGGCGCCGGCTGCTCCGCGGCCGGCCGCTCCACCGCCTCCGGCGCTTTCCGCGTCTCCGCGCCCGGCTCCGGGGCTGCGATCAGTTGGACCTTATACACCGGTGGCGGCGGCCGGTGACGCGCGGTGCTACCGAACAGGATGATGCCGGCGAGCCCATGCACCACCGCGGTCCCCGCCAGTCCCAGGCCCGTGTTCCCCGGCAGCGGGCGGCGCCCTCTCACCGCTCGATCGTCTCCGGTTCGGCCACGAGGCCCACGTCCGCGACGCCCGCCGTGCGAATCACGGCCAGCACCTGAACGACATCGACATACGGAACGCGACCATCGGCCCGGAGGTACACCCCGGTCGGGTGTTTGGTTCGCACAAACGCGGGAAATGTGGCCCGGAAGTCCTCGTAGGAGAGCGGCGATTGGTCGAGGTAGATCTTGCCGTCCCGGTCGAGCGTGATGACGAGGCCCTGCTTCGGCTCGAGCGGGCGGGCCTCGGCGCGCGGGAGGCGCACGTCCACGCCTCCCTGCATGATGGGCGCCGTGATCATGAAGATGATGAGGAGGACGAACGCGACGTCCACGAGCGACGTGACGTTGATATCGGCGTTGAGGGGCAGCTCGCCGTGCCCACGCAGTCCCCCTCCACCACCGAGCAGCCCGGCCACTCAGAGCCACCCTTCGCGCGCCATGGTGCCGATGATCTCCTGCGCGAACCCCTCCAGCTCTCCGGCGAACAGTCCCAACCGGCTCACGAACAGGTTATACGCCATCACCGACGGGACGGCGACCGCGAGACCCATGACCGTCGTCACGAGCGCCTCCGCGACCCCGGGCGCGACAGCCGCGATGTTCCCCGAACCCCCGACGGCGATCCCGATGAATGCGTCCATCACGCCCAGCACCGTTCCCAGCAGGCCGAGCAGCGGGCTGACCGACCCGAACGTCGCGAGCCACGGGATGAACCGCGCCGCGGCGTCGCGCTCGGCCGCCACATCCTTGGCGAGGACCATCCGCAACGCCTCGAGCTGGGTCGCGGTGAGCGTGCCCTGCGCCACGCCCACGGGCCCGTCACTCTTCAGGCCGCCCGGTTTGAGCTCGGAGAAGAAGTGAATCCCTTCGCGCAGCAACCGGTTGTAGGGGGACGCAGGGAGCCGCATGGCGGCATGGTAGGCGTCGTCAAGCCGGGCCGCCTTCTCGATCTCCGTCAAGAAGCGATCAGCCTGACGTCGCAGGCGGCGGAATTGCCACCACTTGAGAAAGATCAGGTACCACGAAACGAGCGAGAACGCGACCAGGATCGCGAGCACGAACTTGGTCTCGCGGCTCGAGGTCAGCACCAGGTCCCATGGGGTGGTCGGAACCGCACGGCCTACCTGGAGGAACACTCAATCCTCTGCAAGAAAGCGCAGCGTGGCGCGCAAGCCATCGGCGAGCGCGGTACGAGGCCGCCAGCCGAGCTCGCGCGCCGCCTTGTCCACGGTGAGCACGCTGCGTGGGAGCTCGCCGGCGCGCGCGGCTGCGTGCGCCACCTGCGGCGCTCGTCCCGCCGCCGCGCCCATCAGCTCCGCCAAGCGGTTCACCGAGGTCTCCACGGCGGTGCCGACGTTGAAGGCGTGCGCGTCGATGCCGTCGAGCGGCGCGAGCGGTCTCCGGCTCGCGGCGACGTTCGCCTCCGCCACGTCTGTCACGTACACGAGGTCGCGCGTCTGCTCGCCGTCACCGAAAATGGTCAGGGCCTCCCCCTTGAGGAGGCGTCGCCCGAAGATCGCCACGACGCCCGCCTCCCCGTCGCCCCGCTGGCGGGGCCCATACACGTTGCTGTAGCGCAGGGCGACAGTCTCCAGTCCGAACAGATGGGCGTAGGTCGCGAGGTAGTACTCCGAAGCGAGCTTGGCGGCACCGTAGGGAGAGACGGGGAGCTTGGCGGCCGTCTCGAGCAGCGGAAACGGGCCGCGCTCGCCGTACACGACGCCGCCCGACGAGGCAAACACGACGCGCCGCAGGCCGCCGGCGCGGGCGCCCTCGAGCAAATTCAGGAGGCCAACGAGGTTGACGCCCGCGTCGAACAGCGGGTCCGCCACGGAGCGCCGCACGTCCATCTGGGCGGCGTGATGGTTCAAGAGCACGAACCCACCCCGGGCGACGAGCTCCCGCGCCTCCGGGGAGCGAACGTCGGCGTGCACAAAGCGGACGCCGGCGGGAATGTTCTCCCGCCGGCCGGTTGAAAGGTCGTCGAGCACCGTCACGTCATCGCCGGCGGCGAGGTGGGCGTCGACGACGTGCGAGCCCACGAAGCCCGCGCCGCCGGTAATGAGAACCTTACGGCCCATCGCCGCGTTCCAGGCCGAACAGCTCCTTCAACGCTTCGAGGAGCGCGTAGCCGCGCCCGCGATCCGCCGCCGCCTTCAGGGCCACCGTAGGCTCATGGAGGAATTTGTTGAGGAGCGCCTTGCTGAACTGGTCCAGCTGCTCGCGGTCCTCCGGGGGCAGGTGCTTGAACCGCCGCAGCGCGCGGTCCACCTCGACCGCTCGCACCGCGTCGAGGCGCTCGCGGAACTCCTTGAGCGCGGGCACGACCGCCAGCCCGCCGTACCAGGCCCAGAAGCGCTCGACCTCCTCGTTCACGATGTGCTCGGCGGCGGGAATCTCGCCGCGGCGCTGGGCAGCGGCCTGGCCCGCGACGGCTTGGAGGTCGTCCACGTCGTACAGGAACACGTTCTCCAGCTGCCCGACGGCGGGCTCGACGTCGCGCGGCACGGCGAGATCGAGGATGCACAGCGGCCGTCCGCCGCGCCCGGCAATCGCCGGCGCGACCCGCTCCCACGTGACCACGGCGTGTGGAGCGGCGGTGGAGCAGAGGGCGATGTCGGTGTCGGCGAAGTGCGACCACGCCTCATCGAGGGTGAGGGCGCGCGCCCCGAGCTGCTCGGCGATCGCGCGGGCGCGCTCGTAGGTGCGATTCGCCACCAGCGTCACCCGGGCACCCTCCGCCACGAGACAGCTCGCGGCGAGCTCGGCCATGTCGCCCGCGCCGAGGATCAGCGCCGAGCGTCCCGCGAGCTCACCGAAGATCTTGCTCGCGACTGCAACCGCGGCCGAGGGCACCGAGGCCGTTCCGGTCCCGAGCTTGGTCTCGGTCCGCACCCGCGCTCCCACGAGCAGCGCCGACTGGAACAGCCGGTGCAGCACGGGACCCGCCTGTGGCCGCGACGTCTCCCACGCCTCGCGCACCTGACCCTGGATCTGCGACTCGCCCAGCACCATGGAATCGAGGCCCGCCGACACGCGGTACAGGTGCCGCACCGCGTCGCGGTCGCGCTCGGCGTAGCCGTAGGGCTGGGCGCTGCGCTCGCCCCTATCCCCCCTCCCGCTCAGGCGTTCGCCCAGCAGGGTCCACACGGCCTCCGGCACCGCCTCCTGGGGCTCGGCGAGGTAGAACTCGGTGCGGTTGCAGGTGGAGAGCAGCACGCCGCCCGCGGCACCGGCCTCGAGCACGCGCGCGAGCGCCCCCGGCACCTCGTGGAGGGCGTGGGCGAAACGCTCGCGTACCTCGAGCGGCGCCGTGCGGTGGTTCACTCCCAGGACAGCGATGCTCATGCTCGGATCATCAGAGAAAGCGCTCCGTGCCCGGTTGGGCGAGCTTCAGTGCGACGTAGACGAGCACCACGGCCGCGAAGCCGACGATGCTGGCGAACGCCGCCCGCCGGCCCGCCCAGTGCCGCGCCACGCGGACCCACACCGTCCACCCCAGCACTCCCCACGTGAACGAACCCCACACGAGCTGTGCCGGATCCACGTGCATCCCCCCGGCGTAGCGCACCGCGTAACCGACGGCGAGCAGCACGCCGACGGTGAGCGCCGGAAACCCCGCGACCAACGCCACGTGATTCAGCCGGTCGAGCCGCTCGAGCGGGGGAAACAGCTGAAATACCTGGCCGAACCGTTTTGCTTTGAGCTCGCGGAACTGCAGCAGGTAGAGCGCCGCGGAGATGAACGCGAGCGCCAGCAAGGCGAGCCCCAGCACGCTCAAGGTCACGTGCAAGATAAACCACATGTTTCGCCCGGCGGAGGGCTGCGCCCCGGGGGCGAGCCCGAGCAGCAGCGCCAGGCCTACCAAACCCCCGGCGAGCGGGGCCGTGAACAGCGCCACGGCGGCCGCCCGCAGCAGCAGCTCGCTCCCGATCTGCAGCAGGACGAGACACCAGGCCAGCACCGACAGCGCCGGTCCGGTGCCCACAAGCGACAGCTGGGCCACGCCGACCGTGTGGATCCCCGCCCCGACACCGGCGACCCACAGCGTCCAGCGACGCGACGCGACGGGGAATCCGGCGAATGGCGCCAGGGCGAGCGCCGCGGAGAGCCCGTACAGGCCCAGCGCGGCGAGATGGAGGTAAACGAGCATGCGCGGACGGCGTGCCGGACCCGAGGTCGGGCCGGCGCCCGACTACGAGGGCATCTTCCGGATGAGTCGCGCCGGGAGCTGGGGCACGATCTTCGGGTTGCCGAGGGTGAGCACGAGGCCCGAACACGAGTGTTCACGCGTGTGTACGACCTCGACCACGGCGCGCAGCTCCTGCGACGGCGTGCCCGCCTGCCCGGTGTACACTTGGAACACATCCCCCGGGACAACGCCGTCGGCGCGGCCCCGGTTAAGGAAAACCACCTGCTGCGAAATCGTGATCGTGTGCAGGTCGCGCTGGTTGATCACCTGCGCGCCCAACCCTTGCTCGATCGGCGTGGGCCGCATCTCCCCCGGGTCCTTGAAGGGCTCGAGCGGCAGGACCAGGTGGCCGTCGTGAATCCGCCCAAACTGGAGCACCACCTCAGCCAGCAGCTGCTTGCGCGCCACTTCCGTGACGCGGGCGATGCCCACCGGAACGACAACGTCTCCCCAATCCCCCTCGTCGCGGTCGATGCGCGCGATCAATACCGAATCGTTTACGTGGTAGGACACCCGCGACGGCGGATCGATCACGATTTGCTCGAACTGGTAGGCCGTGGAGCGCTCCGTCAGGCGGGGGATCGCCGGCTTGGCGATCGTCCCGAGCACGCGGCCCCAGGGAAGGTTCTCCCGCTCCGTGAGGAAGCCGGCGGCGTAGAACTCACCGCGGCGCACCGGGTGATACGGCTGGTTCGCGTAGGCCCGGAGGATGTCCTGCACCTCCGTCGTGCGCGAACGGGGCCGATCGAAAATCGTGCGGTAGGACTCCTCCGCGGCCGGGGGCGGCTCCATGAAGAGCGCCTGGGTCGTGTCTCGCAGCGCCGTGTCGACCGGCGCGACCGCCAGCGTGTCTACGGGGACTGCCCGCACGGTGTCGCCGCCGGGCGTCACCTGGACCGCGGTCGTCTCGGGGGCCTGCGCCACGCCGACCGGCCCGGAAACGTTGAGGACCTCACCGGGATAGATCCAGTGAGGATCCTCGATGAGCGACGTGTTCAGGCGGTAGATCTCGGGCCAGAGGAGGGGATCGCTGAAATAGAGCTGGGCGATCGACCACAGGGTCTCGCCGCGCGCGACCGTGTGAGTGGCGGGGAGTGGACCTCCCCCGAGCGGCGCCGCCTGTGTCGTCTCCGGCGCCGCCCTGGTCGTGTCCTGTGCGCGCAAGCTCCAGCACGCGAGCGGCACTACCACAAGGGCGAGCAGTGCCGCTCGGTTAAAACGGCAGATCGTCGTCCTCCTCATCTAGGGCCTCCGGGACCGCATCAAGCGACTCCGCCTTGCCTTCCGGGGTCACCTTGGCCGTCGCCTTGGCGCGCGAGTAATCGGCGCCGCCTTCGCCACCGCCCCCACCCCGGGACGACAGCAAGATCACTTCCCGGGCGATGACCTCGGTGACGTAGCG
>Ga0066683_10000997_pt1 | contig 10574 bp, 10 predicted proteins | sample GraSoiAngelo_132_FD_62296 | JGI IMG/M metagenome (GOLD analysis project Ga0066683, IMG submission 62296) | Grasslands soil microbial communities from the Angelo Coastal Reserve, California, USA - 14_0929_02_40cm | ecosystem: Environmental > Terrestrial > Soil > Grasslands | place: USA... | reverse complement strand
GCATTCAGGAAACACAGGCGAATGTTTTGAGTCGGTGAGGTGCAGTTCTGGACTCGTCAATCTGTCTTTGGAAAACGATCTTCGCATTACCTCCGGATTTTTTTATCGGAGACTCGGGCAACAGCGCTTGTATGCCTTGAGTCGTGCCGCGAATCAGCACGACCTGTACGTCCAGTCCTTCGCGCTCAAAATATCCGCGACGCATGCCGCCCATAGATGTCCGAACCAGAGGACCGTGGACGAAACCCGACGGGAAATTTGATTCTCTCCTGCGTGAGCCCGGATGCAGGAAGCGCAATTACCAGGAGCAGCACCGCTATAATTCGCTTAATGATTTTGCGCCCTCTTCGCGGTGAAGCCCGCCAAAAACCCGGCTACGCGGTCGGCTTGTAGATATAGCCGTAGGTAAGGTTGGTCCGGCCCTCACCGACGCGCTCGTAGATCTCCTTGTGGTAGGCTATTTTATCGTGCTCGATCTCGGCCCGCTGCTGTGGCTTGAAATTGTACAGCCGCGCGTTGTTGCCGCCGAAGATTGCGTTTTTCACCGGCCCGTCGGCCGGCCCGAGCGGCTTGTAGCCGTATTTCTTCTGCAGTTCTTCGGGGATTTCCAGCCGCCGCAGCGCCTCGATCTGCCATTGCGGCGCGCCGGTCCAGATCGCATCGGTTCCCCAGCAGACGTGGTCGGCGCCCATGCCCTTGATTAGTATGCCCAGCATAACTGCGGACAGGCGCGGCTCGGCGACGGTGGTCTGCGCGAACAGTTGCCCGACGTCCGCATAGACGTTCCTGACGCCGAACTTCGCCGGGATCTCGGCGAGGTCGGAGACCCATTCGATGCGCCCGGTCTGTTCGAACTGGGCCCAGGCATCCTCGGCCTTGCCGCCGCCGGCAAAGCGGTATCCGCCGTGATAGATAATAAAATTGATCTGCGGCCAGTCCTTCGCCGCCTTCCCCACGTCGCGCACGTCGGAGTACTCGAGGAGGTGGGGGAAATCCTTCTCCACTGACGGCGGGAACAGCCCCTTGTGGATACAGACGTTCATCAGCCCCGCCTTGAGGAATTTTTCATAGGCGGGATAGACGAGCTTCTCATCGTCGAGCCGCCAGGGATGCTTGCTCAGACTCTTGTTGGTGTTGTCGCCGATGGTGTAGCCCTTCATCGAATCGGGCTTGAGGTCGGCCAGGGCGTGGTCGATCGCTTCCATCCATCCGGGATAACCGGGGGTGAAGATCGCGTGGGCGAAGCACCGCTTCGTGCCGGCGATGGCGTTGATGGTCGCGCGCGCCTGCGCCTTCATCTCGTTGGTCAGGAACCAGTCCTGCGGCACCTCCGAGGGCGAGCCGCTGATGCAGGCGACCTTGGTGTCGCTGTCGAAGTAGATCTCCTTCAAGTAGTTGGCGAACTTCAGATCGTCGAGCGTCTGCTCCTTCTGCGCGAGCGCCGGATTCCACCCCGCCTGGCCGACCGCCTTGCGCTGATTGAGGAAGTTCTGGATGCGGGTGTCGTCGCGCAAGAAGTGGGTGTGCATGTCCATGATGAACTGCTTGGACAAATTCTTCGCGCGCTGACTGGCCTTCTCCGGGATCGCCGCCTCGGCGCGCGATACGCCGAAAATCGGTCCATAGGTGTCGTTCATCGCTACGAATGCTGCCGCCATGCCTGCGGCGGTCTTAAAAAAGGCGCGGCGGCTCATGCCTTGATGGTGCGCCAGCTCGCTCCCGTAGCTTTTGATCCGTGCTTCGAACTCGCGCTGCTTTGTGGTCTGCGGTGCCGGCATGAATTCGTCGCTCGACACCGACTGCGTCGGAATCGGCGATGGAAAAGCGAACGCCTCTGCGGGCAACAACTGCTTCAGTTCCTCAGAGCTGAGTAATCCCATAACCGCCTCCTTACCTGGAAAGAATAGGAAATTGTTTTGATCCATAGACAAAAAGGGCTTGGATGAGTGTCTTAGATAGACGCAAATCGCACGTCCGACTGGGGAAATCCACTCCAGGCTATCATGCAGAAATCAAAGATGTGACTAGATCGAGGAGCCCAACCGTCGCGCCAATTAGCCGCTTATTTAACTCGCGGGAATCCGGGCGTCAAATGGAAAAAAACATGAGACGAAAGGCGTGAGCGTAAGCCAGAAGAAAGTTGGAACTTCCACGTTTCGAGAATTCTCGAAACGTCGAAATGATGTGCCACCCGTCCGGCATAGGACGACCAGAGGCGGATGCCTGTTATTGTTTAACTCTGATTTAAAGTAGAAGTCTCCCAAGTTTGTCTACGATTTCTATAATAGTTTTTCCTGCGTATCTTGCGGATGAGTTCGCCCTCCGAACCCACGAACCAACACTCTTGACCTGGTCGGCGAGACGACACTGCCAAGCTTTGATCCTCATGCCGCTAGAAGCCGCGTCAAGGTTGTAATGACACCAACTTTTCGGCTAGTCTGCGTTTCAAATCACGGTTGGGGCACTCAACAAACCTGAAGGAGGAAACGTTATGCTCAGAAGCCAAGGAAAAAGCAAAAAGACAAAAGTAAAAAGAAGCTGCAGAGAGCGTCTCGGAAGTCTGTTCCTCGCTGCCGCGACGATCTTGGCATCGTGGTGTGCGGGTCGGGTCGGAAATGCGGCCGAACCCTTCATGTTGACGTCCTCGGCCTTCAAGGATGGGACGCCGCTTGCGAAGAAAAATGCCGGCGACAACAAGTCCAATCCGAACTGCGTCGGTGAGAACGTTTCGCCGCCGTTGTCCTGGTCCAATCCGCCGGCCGGAACAAAAAGCTTCGCGCTGACCATGGTCGATCCGGAAGGCAGAGGCGGAACGGGTGTGATTCACTGGGTTGCCTATGGCATTCCTGCCTCAGTGACTGGTTTTGCAGAGGGTGAGACCAGCAAGCCGTCCGAAAAATACGTTGGCGGCAAGGGTACGGCCGGAGCCTCGACTTATATGGGACCCTGCACGCCCGCGGGAGCGCCGCACCATTATACGTTCACACTCATCGCCACCGATCTGGATCCGAAGGAACTGCCGCCGGGCCTCACTCGGGACGAGCTCTTTGCTAAATTGACCGGCCACACCAAGGGCGCGACGGGTCTTGTCGGCCTGTTCGGAAGTCCGTGACGCGAAATCGCGAAGCCTGTTCGTGAATCGTCTTCGTGAAACGGAATAGGTAAAAGGAGCAAAGCGGTTCTCAACTAAAATGACATCAAGGAGGATCGGACGGTGAACGGGAAAAAACTTTTTCGAGCCGTTGCGGTGCTGAACCTTGGACTCCTGGTGTCCTTGCCCATTCTCGATAACCCGCTGACCCGGAAGAGAACAAAACTCTTATCGCCGGACGCGAGCGCAGCGGAAGGCCGAGGCTTTCGGCTTGACGAGGCAACCATCGCCGATGTTCACCGAGCGATCAGGACGAAGCAAATCACGGCCACGCAACTAGTAAATCTCTACCTCAAGCGCATTAAGGCGTATAGCGGCACCTGTGTGCAGGGCGCTGTTGATCCCGCTACCGGATTGCAGCTTGGCGACATCGCGCCGATTCCAAGAGCAGGGCAGATTAACGCGTTTATTACGTTGAATCTAAAAGAAGACAAACGGATTGCGCTGGGTTTCCCGGACAGGATGAAACGCACCCACACCGGCTCGGATGATCCAAAGGTTCCGGATGCCCTCGACCGCGCTCGAGAGCTCGACGCCGAGTTTGCCCGGACCGGCAAGCTGGTCGGGCCGCTTCACGGCATTCCTTTCGCCATAAAGGACCTTTTTGATACCTTCGATATGCGCACGACGGCCGGCGCCGCCGCGGCATACGCGAATGACAAACCGCCGCGTGATGCAACTGTAATTGCGAAGCTCAGGGCGGCGGGAGCGATTATCCTTGGGAAGACGAATTTGGACGAATACGCGCCTGCGGGCATAGGCCGGAGCACATTCGGAGGCCAGACCTGTAACCCCTATGATACGACGCGCCTTCCTGGAGGCTCGAGCGGAGGTTCCGCAGCAGCCGTGGCCGCGAACCTGGCGATGTGCGCATTGGGAACGGACACGTCCGGGTCGGTTCGAAATCCGGCTTCCTACAACAATATCGTAGGGATCGTTGCGACGCAGGGTTTGGTCAGTCGCGACGGGATTTTTCCTCTGACTTTCACGAGAGACCGAGCCGGCCCTCTTTGTCGCACCGTACAGGACGCCGCGGTGGTGTTGGAAACGCTCGCGGGGTATGACCCGAAGGATGCGGTGACGGCAGCCGCTGCCGGGCCCAAGGTATCCTACCGTCGCTTCGCAAACGAGAAGAGCCTTGCCGGCAAAAGGCTGGGCGTGCTGCGAGATCTAATGATCGAAGTCACTCTCGCTGATCGAGATTCCATTCGCGTTGCCAACGAAGCGATTGCCGACATGAAGAAGGCGGGCGCGACGATTATCGACCCACTAAATATTCAAGACACCATCGCAGAGCTGGTGCCCTATCTCGAGCCGAGCCTTCTGGCGAAGAACTTTCCGTCGGTTTTCCCGAAGGCTCCTCCCGAGCCCATCGATCACATCGTCACGATGTTCTTTGATCACGCCCTATTTCCATCCGGGCTCCGCGGCGCTAATCTCCGGATGCTTGCGGCGCAGCGCCGCGGCGAAGAGGGCAGATATACAATGAATCGATATTTGCGCGCGCGGGGTGATCCAAAGTTCAAGAGCACAGCCGACATGTTCGCTACCCCGACCTTTGCCGGCCACATGGACGTCTTGAAGGCGACCTTCGGCCTGACCGCCAAGAGTTTGGATACTGCCACACAGTCCGATCACCTTTTAAGAATACAAACTCTGCGACAGATTCTGCTCAAGGTGATGGCAGACAACAACCTCGATGCCTTGGTTTTCGTGAACACGACGATACCTCCCCCTGTCATCTTACCGAGCAGGCTGCCGGCGGCGTATGACACACGGACGGAGCCAAGAATGCTAAAGGCTGGAACCGCTCTGTCAGACCCGACACTCCTCCCAGATGAACCGGTTCTGAAAACCGATTTGGATGTATTCAGGGGCGCGGGTGGGAGTTGGGGCGTCAACCTGAGCCCGGAAAGCGGCTTCCCTTCTATTGTCGTCCCTGCCGGGTTTACCAGAGTGGTTTATGATCGGGCGCCGGATCCGACGGACCCTAACGGAAGCAGGCTCGTCGGTCCTACGCCGGTCCAGCTGCCGGTCGGTATGGAATTCGTCGGCCGACCATTCGCGGAAGCCAAGCTCTTGGAAATCGCCTCCGCGTACGAAAAATTCACGCATCACCGCGGCCCACCGGCAAGCTTTGGACCTTTGCCGGGAGAACGGTAAGATGTGGGACCCTGACTGATCACTCCTGAAAGTTAATGCTGACGGACCCTCCGCAAGCGTCGCTACGAAGGCGAAAAGAGAAGGTAAAAAAGATTGAGCCGTGTCCTAATCGGTGCCGGATTTAGGTGCCGAGGGTTTAAATGATTTTGATCCAGCTTATGGAGTTGCATTTTGCGGGAAAGCGTCCGCAGACCGATTCTACAGCTCTTTGCGGTCAGCCCGACTTTTCCTCGTTAATGGCCCAAACCAGAAAATCCAATCAACAGATAGGCTCGGTCGGTGGTTCGTTTTGCACGTAAAACAGCATGATGAATAAATTACTGAATTCTAAATTATAAAATTTCTCCGCTTAACGGTGGACGTTTGTGCTCCCATATGTGCGGCTCCTGCCAAGCACTGGTCTACTAAGACCAAAGATGCGGTATTTAAATCATACTTGACACATAGTGTCACTTTGTGGCAAAGATACAATCCTGTTTTATTTGGTAGAGCCACGCACTCGACCGCGCGAGATTCCTGAAGGGTAGAAAGTCATGCATTCTGTTGACCCGGCCAAACACGTTCAACATCAACACTAAAAGCGACGATTGTATCTGCACAACCGAGCACCCCATTCAAAAGGGGAGATTCGTCTCATATGTATAATGAACATTTCGGGTTTGTAGAGTCACCCTTCACCGCCACTGCAAATTCCCGCTTCTTCTATAGCAACGATCTATATCAGGAAGCACTTGCCAATCTGCGCTACGGTATTGAGTGGAAGAAGGGCTTGATCGTCATGACCGGCGAGGTTGGAACGGGAAAGACAACCCTGCTGTGTAAAATGATGCGCAGTTTAAAACCTACAACTCATCCTGTATTTGTGTCGTCTGACCAACTCACGTACACCGAACTGCTCCGATTCATTTCGAAGGAACTGGGCTTGGCAACCGATGGAAAGGACAGGCTCGCGACTGTGGAGCAGCTCCGCGACTATTTGATTACGCTGCATAATAAAGGCCACGTCGCGGCTCTGCTGATCGATGAAGCTCAAAACTTAAGCGATGAGATGTTTGAAAGCATCAGGTGCCTTTCGAATTTGGAAACCGAGAAGGAAAAACTGCTGCAAATTGTCTTAACCGGCCAACCCGAGCTTGCGACAAGACTCGGTCAACTGAGCCTCCGCCATCTGAAACAGCGAATGGTCCTTCACTGCCGTCTGGCCCCGCTTGATGAAGACGAGGTAGGTCGCTACATCGACTTTAGACTTCAGGAAGCGGGTTATGAAGGCAAGGATCTGTTCAGTACCGAGGTAGTGAGCCAGATTGCCTATTATTCGGGAGGGATTCCCCGACTCATCAACATTATTTGCGATAACGCACTGCTTCTCGCCTTTGCCGGATCCCAAAGAAAGGTCACCGCAGAAATGATTCAGGAGGTGGCCCGCGATCTTGGCCTAAAAAACGCTTTTCAACTCGCAAGGGAGTCTTCGGCAACCGCTATTGAAAGCGCGGCCGATGAACTGTGCAACAGCTCTTTAGAGGACGTCGAGCGGCAAAAAGAACCTGTTCGGCGACAGAAAACCGGCTTAGCTTTGACACCGATCGCCGTGGTGCTGGTCATGCTTGGAAGCGCTGGCGGGGCGCTCTATTCGGAACAAATCAAATACTATCTCGCAGGCCTGGGTACTAACAGCATAGGTTCGACTGAAGTCGCACTGACTGAAGGTAACAGAGAACCCGCACTACCGGTGCAGAGTATTGTTGTGAGGCAGGCGGGGCCGGATTCCCCCAAGTCGAAACCTTCGGAGCCGCAACCGACGCCGTCAAACACAGAACCAACAGAAGTTCAACGGCGACAGATTGAAACCAAACCAAGAGAATCACTTTTAGGACGCTTTGAGGTTGTCGGACCCTTCTCGTTCGTGCGACGCAGGCCCCGTTCAGACGCAGAGATTATAGCCACCTTGCAACCGCGAACTCAGATTAAGGTCTTGAGTACGAGAGGGGATTATTTCCGGATACAGGCCTTCGTGGACGGCAAAACCATCCGTGGCTATGTTCATCGTGAGGATGCCTTTTTCGAGCGGGCTAAAGCCAACGGGCAGCGGAAAACCCCGGTTCAATCGAATAACCAAGCCTCAATCAGGGTGCCATCTACCGTAAAATGATCATTGCTCATGTGCCAGGCTTCGCAGCGGAGTTAGCTTTGCCAGGACCAGGAATGATTTAGCAAAATTAGGCCTGCCCACCCAAGCAGGGCCACTCCCAACGGAGCGCTCAATTTCTGTCCCCACGGCATGTTCTTCTCCACGGCCATTACTGCACCCAGCGCTAACATCCACCCGACATTCCCGACACCCACAGCGAACATCAAGAGCATCAAGGCCCAGCAGCAGCCCACACAAAAAATGCCGTGATTGATTCCAAGTAAGAGTGCATTTCGGCGATCATGGCGACCGCGCCAGTACTCCATGACAAAGCTCAAGGGCGCGCGGCATTTATCCAGGCAACGATATTTCAAACGGGTAAACTGAAAAATCCCAGCCAACAACAAAGTGCCCGCTCCAATGACCCACGCATTCGCCTCAAGCCATGTACTGCGCTCCACGATCTCATGCAAGGCCCAATCAGCTAAATGGGCCGCAACACCGAAGCCCGCCCATACGCTCAGGTAGCCAGTAATTACCACAGCCGTGAGCTGCGAATGCTCCGGCCGCCGCGCGGTTAAGCGGTGAAAGATCTCAAGTAATGGGAGCGTGGTTGGCAACATCATGGCTATCGTCATTAGAGTCCAACCGACGAGGTAGAGGGATACGGGCAGGAAAACCGAAACCGTGCCGCCATCACGGCCGATCTCGCCCAGCTGTGCGTGGCCAAGGTAACGGCCATAGGGGGATCGATTCCATATCCACAACACCAGCCATGCCAGACCGACCAGTGAGCTAATGGTCCAGAGGAAAACTTTACGCTCGGCCATACCGTTCCTTAAAACAGCCACGGCTCGCAGCAGCTGTTGTCTATCCGCTCCCTATGCCAGCTGAGGAATTAGCTCTGGAAGATAAATTTTCCCTGAATCGCGTTATGGTCTCGAAGATCAATATTTTGCCCCAAGGCCGGATTCTTCATTTTGAATTTCGTCGCCTTGGCAACATATGCAGGTGAGCCGGGAATAGTCGAAAATATGGAATCGCGGAGCGTTGTCACCTCACCGTTCGGACCGCGAAAAGGCTCCATCTCACAGTCGGCGACGCTCCCGATCCGCAGGGTCCCCTTACCTTCTTCAACCTCGAAGGTAATGGGCGAGCGCTCCACGGCAACCACTTCGCCAATCAACTGTACGAGGTCCGCGATCGGGCCGCCTTGTTTGCCGGTATAAACGCTTAGCAGGGCTTGTTCCTGCTCCTTGGTAGCCTGTTGATCTATGTGGACGACCGCGCGCCAGTTACCCTTCAGTATGTTTCCGGGAATGTGAACAATGAAGCCCAAAGTGAGCCCGGCGACATCCACGCCATCGATTTCCCCTTTCTCGAAATGATGCGCCAGTGCCGAATCACAAGTCCCGTTATCCGGGTCAACACCGACCCAGCATGGACAGAGCACCTCACAATTGCAGACTTCGAGAAGACTTCCTTCGAGTTTGTAGGCCATATCGATTTCCCCCTTTCAAAAATACATTGGAAAATGATCCAAACCGAACAATCCTAAGGATCTTTTCCCCTTACAAAAAACTTTAGCGGCCTTATTCACATCGCGCGGCTTTTACCAGCACGATCGCCCCATATCACCCGATGACCTGATTTGCTGTTATGTTGATCAATAGCTAACCGAATCGATAAAAGTCGCACAGCACCTTCGCTCAAAGATAGTCGGCTGAATCTCGCCACGCACCGGCTATCGACAGTGGATCTGCTGGTAGTTCCCTTCAGAGTCAAAGAAGTAAACAGCACGACCGCTGGGCCGGACCACCGGGCCTTCGTGGTAATGACCTTCTCTCTTCAGAAACTCGAGCGCCTCGTCAAAAGCTTCCGGGGCTACTTCAAAAGCCTGGTGGGCAATGCCGTCCTCCTTAAGAGTGTTGCGATGGAGCGGGCGAGGACGCTGAAAAAGCACGACATCCGCATCGCCGCACGTGAGCCGTGTTAGCCGCGCACCTGACTCACCGATTCGCGCCGCCACCTTCATGCCCAGAACCTTGGTGTAGAAACCCTCCGCTCGATCAAGGTCGTCAACCGGGATACCGATGTGATATATACCGATGGTCTGAATCATAGCTCCATCTCCTTCTTAGTCAAAAGATCTACAATTCGAGGAAAACCAAAAAGCCGGCGCACCTGCGATAAAACGCCCAGCGGTTGGCTTTAAACTGTTCTGATGACATCCCCGCTACCGAGCCTCACATCATTCGGAAATCTTGGCAAAGTTGTAGGAGGCATTTAGTGATTGGCGTTACGGACGGACCACTATCACATAGGAACGGGTTGTCAAGCAGGATCCGTTTACGCCGAGATTGAATTGAACAACGCTCAACCTGCATCTATCGCCCCGCCATCGTTTCGATGATATTCCATTGCTCCTCACTCACCTTCATGATCGATAGCCGTGAAAGGCGCACGAGATCGAAATTGGCCAGTTTGCTATTGGTTTTCACTTCTGCGAGCGTAACCGGTCGCGGCAACGGCTTCACCGCCTCGATATCGACCACAAGCATCCTTGGATTCTTCTGGCTCGGGTCAGGATAAGCGCCGCTCAATGCGCGCGCTACTCCGACCGCGGCTTTCTCGTCACCCGTGTGATAGATCAGAATTTGATCGCCTTTCTCGATATCGTTGAGATTTTTCAGGGCGAGATTATTTTTCACTCCGTCCCAGGTGGTCTTCTTATCTTTCTCCAGTTGTTGATACGAATAAACAGACGGTTCCGTCTTGAACAACCAACGATTGGCCATTGCATTCCTCCTTCTCTGTTCGCCTTATAAAACAGCAACCAGTCGCAATACAATCCCTTGACGCGAAGGCACCAATCCGTCCGGTGGTCGGCCAAAATTTGCACCGCCCTCATTAAGATGATAATTCACCTGCATGTCTGCATTCACCGAATTTTGCGCTGATTATTTCGAGAAATATTTTGATCTGCATCCTACCGACGCCATTTACTATGGAATCGAAGGCTACGATCATCTGTTGAATGATTACTCAGACGAGACGTATCGAACCGAAAAGGCGTTCGTCGAAGAATCGCTGAACAGCCTACGGGAGATATCAACCGAACATCTCCACCCC
>Ga0066683_10000994_pt1 | contig 10582 bp, 8 predicted proteins | sample GraSoiAngelo_132_FD_62296 | JGI IMG/M metagenome (GOLD analysis project Ga0066683, IMG submission 62296) | Grasslands soil microbial communities from the Angelo Coastal Reserve, California, USA - 14_0929_02_40cm | ecosystem: Environmental > Terrestrial > Soil > Grasslands | place: USA... | reverse complement strand
CGCAGCGCCAGCATGTTCTGGACCGTCTCCTTGCCGAGGTAGTGGTCGATGCGGAAGACCTCTTCCTCGGTGAAGTGCTCGCTGAGCAGCGCAGTCAGCTCGCGCGCGGATGCGAGGTCGCGGCCGAAGGGTTTCTCGACGATCAGGCGCACCCAGCCTTCGGACTTGCGACGCTCGCCCACCTCCCTCACGATCGTCGGCATCGCCTGGGGCGGTACGGCGAGGTAGTAGACGCGGTTTCCCCGCGTGCCTCGTTCCTCGTCGATCTCGTTCAGGAGGCCGGCCAGGTCGTTCTCTTTCGTTTCGTCGGCGAAGTCGAGGGATATGTACCGCGTCGCCTGCGCCAGCCAGTCCCAGACGTCCTGCTTGAAGTCGTCGCGGCCGAACTCGCGCACCGCGTGCTCCATTTGGTCGCGGAACTCGTCGTCCGTCCACTCCGAGCGGGCGGCGCCGACGATCGCGAACTTCTCGGGCAGGAGCTTGCGAAGGGCGAGGGCGTAGAGCGCCGGGATGATCTTGCGGTGCGTCAGGTCGCCCGATGCGCCGAAGACGACGAGCACGCACGGCTCCGGCGTACGGCGCTGCCCGAGCCCCTCGAGCAGCGGATTCTCAACGGCCGGAGCCTCGGTCACGTCACGGCTCCGACTTGACGGCGTGGCCGCCGAATTGCTGGCGCAGCGCGGCGTTGATCTTCGCCGCGAACGACTCGTCCTGGCGCGAGGCGAAGCGTGCGTAGAGCGCGGCGGAGATGACCGGAGCGGGCACGTCCTCGTTGATCGCCTCGAAGATCGTCCAACGGCCCTCGCCCGAGTCGTCCACGTAGCCGGCGATGTCCTCGAGGCCGTCGCCGTGCTGGGCGAGCGCGTCATGCAGGAGCTCGAGGAGCCAGGAGCGCACGACCGAGCCGTAGCGCCAGATCCCCGAGATCTGCTCGAGGTCGAGCTCGAGCTCCGATGCGTTCAGCACCTCGAACCCCTCGGCGTACGCCTGCATGAGGCCGTACTCGATGCCGTTGTGCACCATCTTCACGAAGTGCCCGGCCCCGGACGGCCCGACGTGCGCCCAGCCGTCGGGCGGCGCGAGCGTCTCGAGCGCGGGCTGGACGCGGCCGACGGCCTCGTCGGGCCCACCGGCCATCAGGCAGAACCCCTCCTGCAAGCCCCAGATCCCTCCGGAGACGCCGACGTCGAGGAAGTGGATCCCCTGCTCGGCCGCCTCCGCGTTTCGCCGCTGCGTGTCGTGGAAGTTCGAGTTCCCTCCGTCGACCAGCACGTCGTCCTCGTCGAGGATCCCCATCAGCTCGCGCGTCGTGTTCTCCGTGATCTCTCCGGCCGGGATCATCATCCAGACGACCCGCGGCGCCTCCAGCTGCTGCGCGAGCTCCTCGAGCGACGAGGCGGTCGACTCCACCTGCGGGTCGTACGTCATCACGTCGTGCCCGTCGCCGCGCAGGCGCTCCGTCATCCCGGAGCCCATCCGTCCGAGGCCGACCATCCCGAGCTTCATAGGTCCTCCAGTCTCACACGACAGACCTTCCGTCCGCGTTCCTTCAACGACTCCAGGTCGCCCGTCGCCTGGGCTGCGATCAGCTCGCGGAAGCCGAAGTCCTTGCCCGGGATCGCGAGCTCCTCGCCGAAGTCGTCGACGACCTGGATCGCGAGCACGCTGTTCGGCCCGCCCTTGTGGAGCTGTCCGGTCGAGTGCAGGTACCGCGGCCCGAGACCCTTGGTCACGACGCAGCCTGTCTCGCGCGCGCGGGTCACGAGCGGGTCGAGCTCGCCCTCGCGGTCGGGGTCGATGAAGGCCTGGATCGCGATGTACTGCGGCGGCTCCGCCTCCGCGAGCAACTCGTCCAGCGACCCTTCCGGACCTGTCTCGGGACCAGGTCCCGGGACATGGCTCGAGGAGAGGAGGTCAGCAGTCTTGTCCTTCGCCGCCTGCACGTCCGGTTGGCCGAACGGGTTGATGCCGAGGATCGAGCCGGCGACGGCAGTCGCGAACTCCCAGCGGAAGAACTCGGCGCCAAGGTCGTACGGATCGTCGAGCCGAACGCGCCCGTGCTGCCGGTCCGGGCCACCAGTCGGGTCCTCGCCCGGTGCGGGAACGAGCCCCTTGCCGCTCTTTCCCGTCGACTCCGCGATCAGCTGCTCCGCCCAGAGCCCAAAGCCGCCGGGAACTTCGTCGATGCACACCTTGTCGCGACCCTCGCTCCAGTTGCCGCCCAGTTCCGCGCCGAATTGGAAGCCCGGGTTCTCCTCGCCGAGGCGGCACCAGCCCGCCATTGCAACGGCCCGCTCCAGCAGTTCCTGGACGTCGATCCCCATCAGCGTCGCCGGAGCCATCCCGAACGGGGACAGCGCGGAGTAGCGACCGCCGATCGTCGGCTCGCCGGGCACGGTCCAGGCGAAGTCATGGTCGCGAGCGAATCGTTCGAGCTCCGTCCCGGGATCGGTGATCGCCCCGAAATTCGAGCCCCCGCGTCCAATGAAGTAGTCGAGCTGGCAGCGCGTCTCGAGCGTCGTTCCGGACTTCGACGCTGCGACGAACAGCGCGCTTTCGACGTCGATCGCCTCTTCGAGCCGCCGGATCGCGCTCGGATGCGTCGTGTCGAGAACATGGAAGTCCTCGACCGCGAACGTGCGCTTCAGTACCTCGGGGGCGAGGCTCGACCCGCCCATGCCGAGGAGAACGACGTCCTCATTCGCACCGCGGTCGACTCCCAAGGGCAGGCGCTCGAGCATCCTCTCCGGTTCGTCGAGCCAACCGAGCCAGTGCCCCTCGTCGCTCCCGGTCCAGACGGCCGAGTCGCGGGCCCAGATGCGGTCGACGAGCTCGATCGCCTCGAGCGAGCTCACGACAGGAAGTCCAGCACGAGCCGGTCGAACTCCTCGGGGCGCTCCATGTTCGGAACATGCGCGGTGCCCGCGATCGTCTCTCGGCGAGCATCCGGTATCTCCGCCTCGAGCCGCTCGGCGATCTCCCGCATCTCGGGCCGGTCGAGCTCGCCGACGAGGATCAGCGTCGGGACCGAGATCTCACCCAGGCGCTCGCCCCAGTCCTCGACGAGCGGCTGATGGTTCCCGTCCTGCTCGCCGGACTCGCGCCAGAGGTCGATCGCACGGCGCTGCATCTCACCGACCTTCCGGCGCAGGACCGGATCGACCTGGTCGGGCGACCGCGAGGGGCCGTCCACCCACATGCGCATGTTGATCTCGACCGCCTCGTCGTCATCCCCGCGCTCGAGCGCCGCCTCCTCCTCTTCCCACCCGGCTTTCGTCTCGTCGTTCATCTCGAACCCCCGCAGACCGGGGCCGACGACAACGAGGCGCGAGACGAGCTCGGGACGGGCGATCGTGGTCTCCATGGCGACCGACCCTCCCAGCGACATGCCGATGAGCGTGACAGGGCCGACATCGAGGCCCTCGATGAGCTCGACCAGATCGCCCGACAAGGAGAACATCCCGAGCACGGGCGGCGACTGCCCGAAGCCGCGCATGTCGAAGCGAACGACGAGGAAGCGCTCTGCATAGGAGTCCCACTGCGGATCCCACATTCGGCTGTCCCCGATCCCCTCGTGGAGGAGCACGACCGGCGACCCCTCACCGGCCCGCTCCACGTAGAGATCGCTCACGCGCGTACGAGCTGGCCGCGCTTCGAACCGATGCCTTCGAGAAGCTCGGTGAAGGAGTCGATGAACTTCTGGACGCCTTCGCGCTCGAGCGTCTCGGTGACGTCGTCGTAATCGACGCCGGCCGCCGCCACGTGCTCGAACACCTGCTTCGCCTCGCCGATCCCATCCTCGAGCGTGAACGCAACCTCGCCGTGATCCTGGAACGCCTCGATCGTCTCGCGCGGCATCGTGTTCACCGTGCCCGGGCCGATCAGCTCCTCGACGTAGAGCACGTCGCGATACTCGGGGTTCTTCGTCGAGGTCGAGGCCCACAGACACCACTGCGGCGTCGCGCCCTTCGCGACGAGGACGTCCCAGCGCGGGCCGGAGAAGATCTCCTCGTAGTTCTGGTAGGCGAGCTTCGCGTTCGCTACGGCGAGCTTCCCTTTCAGCTCCGGGTGGCCGGCCTCGTCGAGCCGCCGGTCCGCCTCGGTGTCGACGCGCGACACGAAGTAGCTCGCAACGGAACCGACCGTCGACAGGTCGCCGCCAGCCTCTGCGAGCCGCTCGAGGCCGCGGATGTACGCCTCGGCGACCTCGCGATGTCGCTCGAGCGAGAAGATCAGCGTCACGTTGATGTTGCGGCCGCGCGCGATCATCTCCTCGATCGCGGGCAAACCGGGCGCGGTCGCGGGAATCTTCACGTACAGGTTCGGCCGCTCGACCCAGTCGTGGAACCGCGCCGCTTCCTCGATGGTCGCCGAGGTGTCGTAGGCGAGGTTCGGATCGACCTCCATCGAGATGTAGCCGTCCTTCCCGGCGCCCTCGTCCCACACCGAGCGGAACAGGTCGCAGGCCTCCTCGATGTCCGTGATCGCGAGCTGGAGGAAGATCTCCTTCAGATCGTCCTCCTCCTTGAGCACCTCGCGGAGCTGGTCGTCGTACCACTCGCCCTCGGACATCGCCTTCTGGAAGATCGTCGGGTTCGACGTGACCCCGGTGAGGGCGTCCTCGTCCATCCAGCGCGCCAGGTCGCCGCTCTTGAGCCAGCCGCGCGACAGCGAGTCGATCCAGACCGATTGCCCGAGCTCCGCGAGCCCGTGCAGCTTTGACTTAGCCATGCGTCTTCTCCATCTCCTCGATCTTCTCCAGCCTACGCACGTAGCGTTCCCCACCGCCCAGCACGGGGGAACCCAGGGTCCCCCCGTGAGCCCCCTCCTTCGCACCTTCCGACGTCGAGGGCCTCGTGGGCTGCGCTCGGGCAAAGCCCGGCTCCGCCCGCGGCACGCCACTTGTCAGCCTGCACTCGGCTTGGTTACTTGTTTCGACTGCCAAGGCGCTCAAATTCCTCGATCTTCTCCAGCCTACGCACGTAGCGTTCCCCACCGTCGAATTTCGCACCAAGGAAGGTGCGGATGAGCTCGCCGGCCAGCTCGGCTCCGATCACCTCGGAGCCGACGCAGAGCACGTTCATGTCGTCGTGCTCGACGCCCTGGTGAGCCGAGTAGGTGTCGTGGCAGATCGCGGCCCGGATACCCGCGAGCTTGCTGGCCGCGACCGACGCACCGACCCCCGACCCGCACACCAGGATCCCCCGCTCGGCCACGCCGTCTCGGATCGCCTCACCGACCTCGCGGGCCTTGTCCGGATAGTCGATCCGGGGCTCGGCCGCGTCGGTTCCGAGATCGACGGGCTCGTGACCGGCGCGCACGATCTCCTCGAGCACGCGCTCACGCAGCTTCACGCCGCGATGGTCGAAGGCGACCGCGACCCGCATCGAGCGGTTACGTTACCTGGATGGAAGGCCCCGAACTCTGGCGTGAGCTCGGCCAGCAGTTACGCGTCGACTCCGTCCGCGCAGCAGCGGTCACGAAGTCAGGGCATCCGACGTCCTCCATGTCCGGGGCCGACCTCATGGCCGTCCTGCTCGCGAAGTACCTCCGCTACGACTTCGACAAGCCGGACGATCCGCGAAATGACCACCTCGTCTTCTCCAAAGGGCACGCGTCGCCGCTCCTGTACTCGATGTACAAGGCCGCGGGCGCGATCACGGACGAGGAGTTGCTCACGTTCCGCAGTCTCGGGAGCCGGCTGGAAGGGCACCCCACTCCGGTGCTTCCGTGGGTCGACGTGGCGACGGGCTCGTTGGGCCAGGGCCTCCCGTACGGCGTCGGGATCGCGCTTGCGGGCAAGCGGCTCGACCGGCTGCCGTACCGAACGTGGGTGCTCTGCGGCGACAGCGAGATGGCCGAGGGCTCGATGTGGGAGGCGTTCGAGCACGCCTGGCACGAGAAGCTCGACAACCTGATCGCGGTCATCGACGTCAACCGGCTCGGGCAGCGCGGCGAGACGATGCACGGTTGGGATCTCGACTCGTACGCACAGCGGGCCGAGGCCTTCGGCTGGCATGCGATCGAGATCGACGGTCACGACGTGGAGGCGATCGACGCCGCCTACGCCGAGGCGGTGGAGACGACCGGCGTTCCGACGGTGGTCGTGGCCAAGACGATCAAGGGCAAGGGCGTGAAGGAGGTCGAGGACAAGGGAGGCTTCCACGGCAAGGCGCTCGACGATCCGGAGCAGGCGATCGAGGAGCTCGGCGGGATCCGGAACATCACCGTCGACGTCTCGAAGCCGGAGATCGAGGGCGAGCCGCACCGCTTCGAGGTCGGCACTCTCCAGCTCCCGTCGTACGAGCTCGGCGAGGAGGTCGCGACGCGCAAGGCGTACGGCGACGCGCTCAAGGCGTTGGGGGACGGCCGCGGGGACGTGGTCGCTCTCGACGGCGAGGTCTCGAACTCGACCTACGCCGAGATCTTCCGCGATGCGCATCCGGACCGGTACTTCGAGATGTACATCGCCGAGCAGCAGATGGTCGCGGCGGCGGTCGGGATGCAGGTACGCGGGTGGAAGCCGTTCGCGTCGACGTTCGCGGCGTTCCTGACGCGGGCGTACGACTTCGTGCGGATGGCGGCCATCAGCCGGGCGAACATCAAGCTGTGCGGGTCGCATGCGGGCGTCTCGATCGGGGAGGACGGGCCGTCCCAGATGGCGCTGGAGGATCTCGCCGCGTTCCGGGCGGTGCATGGCTCGACCGTGCTGTACCCGAGCGACGCGAACCAGACGGCGAAGCTCGTCGAGACCATGGCCGACCTGGACGGGATCGTCTTCCTGCGCACGACCCGGGCGAACGCGCCGGTGATCTACGGCCCGGACGACGAGTTTCCGGTCGGCGGCAGCACGGTCGTGCGGTCGTCGGACAGCGACGAGGTGACGCTGATCGGCGCCGGAATCACGCTCCACGAGGCGCTGAAGGCCGCAGACGCGCTCGCGGCGGACGGCGTCGGCGCACGGGTGATCGACCTCTATTCGGTCAAGCCGGTGGACGCGGAGACGCTGCACGCGGCGGCGGAGGCGACCGGCGGCCGGTTCGTGGTCGTGGAGGACCACTGGCCCGAGGGCGGGCTGGCCGATGCGGTGCTGGCTGCCTTCGCGGATTCGGACGATCGCCCACGGGTTGTCCACCTGGCAGTTCGCGACATGCCCGGGTCGGGCACTCCGGCCGAGCTGCTCGCGGCAGCCGGAATCGACGCCGACCACATCGCCGCCGCCTCGCGCGAGCTCGTGGCGAGCACCGTCGGCGCAACGCGCTAAACCAGGCGCTGCCACCCCACCACATCCCCACCCGGGTGGGGAGCAAGGTCCGCCCGCCACCCGCGGTGAGCGTATCCGCGCCGGCCGCACGCGTCTGAGCCGAATCCGCGCCGAATTCGAGCCGGCGGCGACCACTACGCTGTGCACATGGCCGTCGTCACAGCAACCAGTCTGCGCAAGGAGCTCTCCGGGGAGCCGCTCTTCGACGGCGTCTCGTTCAAGGTCGAGCGCCGCGACCGCGTCTCGCTCTCCGGCCCGAACGGCGCCGGCAAGACGACGCTGCTCCGCCTCCTGAACGGCGAAACCGAGCTCCACGGCGGCACGATCTCGATGCCCAAGGGCACCCGCATCGCCCTCCACGACCAGCGCCCGCCCGCCGAGAGCGCCGCGAGCCTGCGCGACTACGTCCTCTCGGGCGCCGCCGACCTGACCGCAGCCGAGGAGGAGCTCCGCCGCCTCGAGGAGGCCATGGCCGCGGGCGACCACGAACCGGCCACGCTCCGCCGCTACGCCGAGACGCAAGCCCGCCTCGAGCACGCGGGCGGCTACGCCTGGCGCGAGCGCCTCGACTCGGTCACACGCAATCTCGGCTTCGCGACCAAAGACCTCGACCGCCCCCTCTACAGCTTCTCCGGCGGCGAGTTGACCCGCGCCTCCCTCGCCAGAGCTCTCGGCGGCGATCCGGATCTCCTGCTCCTCGACGAGCCGACGAACCACCTCGACGTGGCGAGCCTGGAATGGCTCGAGCGCGAGCTCCTGTCGACCGACGCCGCCGTCCTCCTCGTCGCGCACGACCGCTGGTTCCTCGAGGCGGTCACGAACGCCGTCCTCGAGCTCGAGGCCGGCCGCTCGACGTACTTCGCGGGCCCGTGGCACAACTGGCGCCGGGAGAAGGCAGCGCGACTCGCCGCAGCCACGACCGCGGCCCAGCGGATCGACGTCGACATCGTGCGCCTGGAACGCTTCGTCGAGCGCTTCCGCTACAAGAAGAGCCTCGCGAAGCGGGCGCAGGCCAAGCTGACCCACATCGGCCGGCTCCAGAAAGAGCGCAGCGAGCTGCGCGGCGAGATCGACCTCCTCACCCGCCGTGCCAAGAGCCTCGGCTTCGAGTTCCTGCAGCCGGCACGCAGCGGCCGGACTGTCGTCGAAGCCGAAGGCGTCGACCTGGCGGCAGGCGACAAAGAGCTGCTCTCACACGTCACGTTCGCAGTCGAACGCGGCGAGCACGTCGCACTCGTCGGGCCGAACGGAGCCGGCAAGACGACGCTCCTCGAGACGCTCCTCGGCCGGCGCGAGCCGAAGAGGGGCAAGCTCCGCCTCGGCCACGGCGTCGAGCCCGCGTACTTCTCCCAGCACGAGGTCGAGCTCGACGAGAGCCGCACCGTGCTCTCACTGACGCAGAACGAGACCGGCCTCCATCGACCGCAGGCGCAGAACCTCCTGGGACGGTTCCTCTTCACCGGCTGGGAGATGCACGAGCGGCCGGTGTCCGCGCTCTCGGGCGGCGAGCGGCGCAGGCTCGCGCTCGCGCTCGTCGTCGCCTCGGGCGCCAACCTGCTCCTTCTCGACGAGCCGACGAACCACCTCGACCTCGAGAGCCGGGAGGCGCTCGAGGCGGCGCTCGACGCGTTCCCCGGAACCGTGCTCCTCGTCTCCCACGACCGAGCGCTCCTGGACGCGATCGCCGACCGGACGCTCGCGCTCGAGGACGGGACGATCCGCTCCTACGACGGCGGCTGGGCCGAGTACGTGGCGGCGAGAGACGAGCGTGCCAGGCCCTCCGAGCCAACACCGGACAAGCCGAAGCAGGCGAAGCCCCGGCCCGCGAAGGCGAAGAAAGCCCGGCCGAGCGAGCTCGAGCGCCTGGAGTCCGACATCGCCGACCGCGAAGCCCAGATCGCCGACCTCGAGCGTCTGCTCGCCGACGACTGGTCGAACGTCGACGTCGTCACGGCGCATCGCCGCGCACGCGACGACCTCCAGGCGCTGCTCACACGCTGGGAGCGGCTCTTCGAGCGCTCAGGTACCTAGCGACTGGCGAGCCTCGCGACGGGTCCTGAGCAAGCCGATGATCAGCAGGGCCAGCGGCGCGAGGATGATCAGCGACAGGATCCCGACCGGGAGCAAGAGCCAGATGCGACTGGCCCGAGGCTGATTGAGCGCAGCCGGCGGCGGCGCGGCGGTCTTGTGCGTGGACGGCGACTTCTTCTTGAACGCGCGCGCGGTCTTCGTGGCCGCCTTCAGCTGCTTCGCCGAAAGCGCGGGCGGCCCGTGGAAGCGCTCGGGCATCCAGTAGTTGACGAGCCAGCGACCGTCGCGGTCCTTGATGACCTCCGCGGCCGCGGTCATCGCGGAGTAGCCGGAGCCCGGTTTCGGGAAGACGAAGACCTCGAGCCCGACCGTGTTCGCATACGAGTACTTGACGTAGCTCCAGCTTCCGAGCCCTCTGTGCGCTGCGGGGTAGTTCACGACGGGCATCTGCCCCTTGTCCCATTCCTTGCGCGTGAGGCCCTGCTTCAGGTCGGGCCCGGAGAGATCCCACGCCTTCGCCGGATCCTCACGCGCGACCGCGTCCTTGATGAACTGCGCCAGCACCGGATGCACCGCGCGCTGCTCGTCAGCTGTGAAGGGCGAGCGCTTCGGCTGCACGTAGTTCGGGACTTCCGGCCCGCTCGCGTTCTCAGGGTTCCCGGACGTCGACAGGCGCACGCCGATGTAGACCAGCGGGATGAACGCCAGGACGACGGCGATCTTGATCAGCCGGCGACGCCGGCGGGGTGACTTCAGAATGCGCACCCCCGTCCAGTTTGCCCAAAGAGTCAAGTGTTCAAGACCGTGAACTGAACGTCGCGAGCACCGCCTCGGCGACGACCCGGAGTGGCCGGCCCGACACCTGGCTCGCCTTCCGCAACCTGGCGAACGCCTCGTCCTCGGACAGGTTCTCCTTGGACATGAGAAGCCCCTTCGCGCGCTCGATCACCTTGCGCGCCGCGAGTGCCTCCGAGAGCGACTCCGCCTCCTCGCGAAGCGCCGCGAGCTCCTCGTGCCGAGCACGTGCGGCGTGAATCGCCGGAAGGAGATCTTGCTCTCTGAACGGCTTGACGAGGTAGCCGAACACGCCGGCCTCGACCGCCCGCGAGACGAGCTCGTCCTGGCCGTAGGCGGTCAGCATCACGATCGGGATCGGGCGCTCGTCGAGGATTCGCCGTGCCGCCTCGATGCCGTCCAGGCGCGGCATCTTGACGTCGAGCACCGCGACCTCCGGCTCGGTTTGCCGCGCGAGCTCGACCGCCTCTTCCCCGTCGCGCGCCTCGGCGC
>Ga0066683_10000990_pt1 | contig 10594 bp, 10 predicted proteins | sample GraSoiAngelo_132_FD_62296 | JGI IMG/M metagenome (GOLD analysis project Ga0066683, IMG submission 62296) | Grasslands soil microbial communities from the Angelo Coastal Reserve, California, USA - 14_0929_02_40cm | ecosystem: Environmental > Terrestrial > Soil > Grasslands | place: USA... | reverse complement strand
AGTGCGCCAGCGCCGCGTGCGACACGGCGACGCCCTTCGGGACGCCGGTCGAGCCCGAGGTGAAGAGGATGTACGCCGCGGCTTCCGGATCGGGCGGCGGCGGGTCGACCCCACCGATCGTCTCGGGCAAGCGCTCGAGACCGGCGCCGAGCGGGTCGAGCCGGATCGTGGCGATGCCCCGAGCCGCGAGCTCGCGCGCGAGCGGCGGCGGAGGGTCCTCCGCCAGCACCGCATCTTCGGCGCCGACGGCAGCGAGCATGCGCGCGACCCGCCCCGGCGGCAACGACGAGTCGACCGGAACGTACGGCCGGCCGAGCCGGAGCGCGGCGAGAAAGCCCAGCAGGACGGCCGGCTGCTTCTGCCCGTAGACGAGGACCGGTGAGCGCCGGGCGGCGAGCCGCGACGCGAGCCGCCGGGCGCGCTCCAGGACCTCGGCATGGGTGAGCGCGCCGTCGGGCCCGAGCACCGCCGGTCTGCCGGGCACCGCCGCCGCCGCGATGCGGGAGAAGAGCGGCCCCGACGCTCGATGCCGTGCCGTGCCGGTCATCGGACTCAGAACCCCTGGTAGATGAACGGCGTCGCGCGGTAGTCGGGGACCAGATGGACGAGGAGGAGCCCGGCGATGATCGCGAGGTAGTAGAGGGTGAGCCTGAGCACGCGCCGGCCGTCGCTCATCGGAGTCCCTACGCCGATACCGCGCGTCCGAGCCGGCGTTCGATGTCCGCGATCAGGGAGCGCGGCGTCGACCACCTCGCCCGGTCGAGCTCGGCCGGCGAGATGACCAGGCCGAAGGCCTCCTCGAAGGCCACCATGAGCCGCACGACGCCGAGCGAGTCGAGAAGTCCCGACGCGAACAGCGGGACGTCGAGGTCGCGCCCCACCTCGTCGTCGCCCGCCACCTCGTACAGGATCGCGAGCGTCCGCTCGGCGACGGCTCCGTCTTGCTCCATTTGCTGCATTCCTCCTCAGTCCGAAACGCCCACCGGCTGCGCCCCCGCAGCGTCGGCCAGCTCCCGCGGGGGCCCCGGCGCCGGCACGTCCCGGGCCAGCGTCGCGAGCGCGGCGCGGATGTCGTCGATCGACCCCGCGTGCCAGAAGACGTCGAGCGCGCGGTCGGCGAACGCCCAGCCGCGGGCGCTCAGGTGCGAGCCCGGATCGGTCACGAAGTAGCGGTCCTCGTCGTGCGCGCGGAAGTCGAGCCAGGGGACGCCGGCGCGCTCGCCCGTGCGCTCGTAGCGCTCGTAGTACGCCCGCCGCACCGGCGCCGAGACCGCCGTGTAGTCGTAGAAGGCTCCAGGCAGCGGCAGCGTCCACACGAGCGGCCGCGCGCGGACGGCGCGGAGGACACCGAGCGCAAGACGCAGGTCGGCCCACTCGGTGGAGCGGGAGACGGCGCGCTCCCAGGCGCGCGGCCTCGGGAGGACGCCGCCGTCCCGATTCGTGCGACCGGAATCGTACAGCGCGAGCGCGTCCCGGACCTTCGGCCGCCGGCGGAGCTCGCGGTACGTTGCTTCGCTGAAGCCGAACGGGTTCGTCGTGCTCGCCGCCTCGGCGACGCGCGTCCCGCGCGCCGCCATCTCGACCCAGTCGAGCGGCGCCGGCCGCGGCGGCATAGCGGGACGCCGCTTCGCGTTCCAGAGGAAGGCCGCCGTTCGCGCCGCGTCGCGCACCTCCAGCGCCCAGGCCGCGACGCGACCGAGCGGAGCGAGTGCGGCATAGCCGGCGAGATTGATCCGCGTGGGATGAGCGAGATCCTCGACCGCGCGCCGCAAGAGCGGGTCGTCGCGCAGCGTCTCCGGGTAGGCGAGCATCCGGCGGGCGCCGATCTCGCGCACCGGAAGCGATATGAGGGCGTTGAAGACGAACGCATAGGCGACCTCGGGCAAGACGTTGCTCCCCTCCTGCGCCGGCGGCGGGCCGTTCCGGTTCCAGAACCAGGAGGGCGAATCCGAGACGACCACGCGCTTGTCCCGGAGGTCGTGTCCCAGCGCGGCGAACGTCTGCGCGAAGAACAGGTCGCCCGTGCCGGCGCGCCCCAGGGCGAGCACGTCGAACCCGGTCGGGCGCGACGCGAACACCTGGGTGGGGCGGAAGGGTCGGCCGCAGCAGAAGAGCTCCGAGCTGCCGTAGATCGGGAGCACGTGCCCGCTCGCGAGCGCCGCCCGCTGGAGGGTGAGCGTCTGGTACTTGAACGGCATGTCGCCCGTGGTGACGAGGGCGAGATGGCGGTCCGCCAGGTGCCGCACGTATGCTCGCATGCTCCGGCCCGCCGTCCCGGCGATGACACAGGCGAGCACGGCGGCGACGATGCCGTCCGGAACTCTGCCCGGGGCCCTGGACCGCTGAATCGTCGGCATCTCGCGGGCGGATTGCCACGAAGCAACGGCTGTGCCACCCGCGCGGGGTGATTTTCATCCGCGGGACGCGCTGCACGTGACGTCGGGCCCGCGGGGGGCGAGACATTTCGACTCGCCCGCGCGGCAGTTTGCCGCGCTCCCCTTCGCCCGCGGCTGCCCACGAGGCGGCGGCTCCGGGAAGCGGCCGGCGACGGACGAGGTTGGGAAGGTCGAGACCAGGGACAGAACGCCTGCCCGAAGGCGAGGTACGTGATTTGCTGCGGAAGGCGTTCGATGACGCCGTGTTGGGTTGCTGTCGGCTGGTTGACGTCCATGGTCAGGGCCACACGAAGGATCGGCCTCGTCAGGGCGCCGAGGGTGGTCAACCGAAACAGCGGTTCGTGCGTTCAACATGGTGAGGACTCGTGCACGTCAGCAGCGCGCCCGCGTTCGGGCACCGCATGCGCGATCTCAAGGCTGCGATCACGGCGCGTTGCTGGGCGGGGGCCGCATGCTGTGAAGGAATGAACCGATGCTTCGACGGCTCATGCGTTCGGGCAAGATCGCTACGGCGAGCCGCGACACGAGTGCAGCCCGGCCAGCGATAGGAGAACGTAATGGAACGGATGCTCGACTTGAATCACGGCCCGTCAGCTCAAGCACTCGGTCCTGAACGCGCTCGGGCGCACGGGCGATGACCATGCGACGGGCCGAACGGCACTCGTCGATGAGCTCGTCGAGTTGGCCCAGGAAGGTCCGGGTGGCTGGCAGAAGCTGGTCGTTTGCAAGGTGGGTGATGTGGGCCCGACGGCTGGCGCCTCACGCCCGTGTGGGCAGCCCTTGAAGTCGCGTCGCGGAGGCATCCCTGTCACGAGCCCGCTCCGGGGCCACGCCGACTGGGTGGACCAGCGCACCAACGCCACGCGGGTGGAGCTCCGGCTGCGCCAAGTGGTGGCGGAGACGCTGGGCATCAGCGCGGATGAGCTCACCGGCCCCGTTTCGCTGGTCGACGACCTGGCAGTCGACTCGCTCGATCTTCTCGAGCTCGCAATCGGGATCGAAGAGGCGCTCAACGTGAGCCTGCCGCAACGCCTGATCGCGGCGGTGCGGACATACGGCGATCTCGCCGCGCTCGTCGTCGACCGCGTGCCCTATGCGGCGATGAGGGCCGAGGAGCCGGTACTGGTCCGCGCGCGAATCACACCGCCCGGCTCTCTGCTAGGGCGCGCGATCGTGCGGGTGCTGGCGCTCACACCCTACGCGATCGAGATGATCACCGAGGATGCCCGTCGCGCGGGCCCGGGTACACGTGTCGAGATCCGCGTCCCTGGTGGCAGCCGGGAGCCTGTCGTCACAAGCCTGCGCGCGACCTTCGGAGACCTCGCGGCATGCGGCATCGCCGTCGATGTCAATCAGGACGAGCGGTGGCAGGCGTGAGCGACCGTCCTGCCCAAGGCCGGTCAACCGCACGTCCGTCCAAAGGGGAGGCACGAGTCGCATCGCTGCGGCGGCGAAACTCCTCTGCGCGCGGATCCACCAGGTGTGCTGCGGGCTCGATGACTTGGCGTTCAGGGCTGCGGCGTGGGGTAGCAGCGGCAGCGGGAATACCGCCACGGAATCCGGTAGCGACGTCTGGGAGCGACGAGTTCCGTCAACCGGGCATCCGGAGCCGGAATGGCGTGGAGGGGTCGACCGTGACGGTGATGGTGTGAGGGGCGCGCGAGCCGACATACGCCTGGTCGCTTGCGGCCAGCACCAGGCGGAGCCGGTGCCCGGCCGGGTAGCGGTGCACCACCCCAGGCAGGTTGAGGTGGACGGGCTGGCTGAGGTCGGCGATCCGGATGGGGGAGACCAGGCGGTGGACCAGCAGCACCGAATCGTCCGGGGCGACGTCGTAGATCTTGCCGAAGAGGACCACCTCGGTGGCGGGCAGCTGGCTGTCCGCTCCTGTGGCGCTCAGGCTGAAATCAAGGGTCGGGATACCGACCGAATCGAGGTCTGCCGCCAGCGGCGCCGAGGTGAAAGCCGCGAACGTCCCGGGAGGATCGGTCGGCGGGATCGAGCTGAAGGGCTCCGTCGACTGCACCGCGGATGTTTCCGAGTAGCTCGACGGTTCTCCGTCCGCCGGGTTGACGAACGTCTGCACGCCGGCCGCGATCTGGCGCCGTGAGGAAACCAGGCTGCCGTCGCCGGAGAGGTACCAACTCTGGGTCGTGCCCACGGGCCACCCGGAGGCGGAACCGTAGGCCGGCTGGGCCGAGCCGCTGGGGTCATACGGGATCCAGTCGCGGAAGTACTCCACTCGAGGCCCGGTCGGCACACCGGACTGCTTGAGGTAGTGCGAATACCAGTTGAGCCAGAGCTGGTCGAGGTAGCCGCGCGACGGATCGGCGTCATTGACCTCTCCCGGCGCCGAGGGACCGCTGTGCCCGCCGAACGCGAGCACCAGCTTCACCGGTGCGCCGTGGCTCACGAAGCCTTGGTAGTTGGCCACCGCCTCGGCGATGGTGAAGAGGGTGTCCGTTTCACCCTGCACCAGCATGGTCGGGGGAAAGCGTTTCACGTTCGGGTTGGAGAAGAACTCGTACTGGGCCGATGCGTGGCGGAGGAAGGCGATCGTATCCGGTGTCAGATAGCCGGCAGCGAGGGACTCGGTGTTGATCACGCAGACTTCGGGGTCGAAGCCAGGACAGGCAGGGTCGGGCGGCTGGCCGCTGGTCCAGCCACTCGTCCCCGGGTGGAGCACGGGCTGGGCGTTGCCGTCGGCGAAGAACAGCTCGCTCCACTCGAACTTGCTGGCCCCGGGCGGGGACTTTGCATACGTGAAGTTGCGGGCGTCATTGTTGGGGGCGAGGGAGTAGCTCAAGTCGTTCCAGGTGATCAGGGGGATCATGGCGTCGATTCTGGAGTCGACCGAAGCCAGGGCAAACTGGAAGCCACCGCCGTAGGACCCGCCCCAGGTCCCCACCCGTGGATCATTGGGGCCGTCCTTGATCACGTCGGTGCGAGCCGCGATGAGGTCGACCATGTGGGAGGCAGCCCTGCCGTCCCACTCGGGCGAGTCGATCTCGATCGCGCAGCTGCTGCCGCCGAAGCCGAGTCCCGAGTAGGAAAGCACCAGGTAGCCGTTGCGAGCGAAGAGGTCAGCCTCGGAAGCCTGGTCATCCTTGCTGCCGCCGAAGCCGTTGGTGGTCAGGATTGCCGGGACGGGCGATGAGGGGCTGGCGGCGCTGGGAACGTACAGGTCGTAGACGACGTCGCAGTACTGGTCTCCGTTGGGGCCGAGACCGGTGGCGCGGGTGGTCTGATCGGAAATCTTGGTATAGGGCGGTGAGCTGTCGGCAGCGGCACCCGGAGCGGCGGCGGCCAAGAGACCAGCAACCAGGCCACACCGCAGGATTACAGTAACCCGTCGTCTCGTCATCGACTGCTCCTCCCCAACTGGTTCGCGCAGTCACCCTTTGGCATCCGAGGATCCTTACTGGGCTAACTCCAAAAAGACCTAGCAGGATGCCTCGCGCACACAAATCGGCGAGGGGGGTATTTTCCTTTGGCAATCATGCGACTGGGCATCCCCATCTTGGGGTATTTCCTCGCCACAGAGGGGGCGAGCGGTTCCTCGTCGCCATGACGACCTGGCACACTACAGGAGGTCCTGAACCGCATCGCCGTGAAGTTCGTTCCGGGGAAGGAGCAGCTTCGCGACCAGGTCGAGCGGACGGCCGAGATTGCGCCGATCAGATCCACGTCCCCGGGGCGCGCAGGTGCTCCCACAGATCACGATGCGCGTTCCGGATGTCTTCACGGACCGCGACGCGGGCTGCCGAATAGTCGAAGTCCATCGTCCCGTCGGCCGTCTCACGATAGGCCACGGGCCCATCCCGATGAAGGCCGTTGACACGCTTCTCGCCCCCGGAGGACAAGCTCGCGCATCTCGCGCGACGGGCTCATGGATGCGCATCAGGCTCCACGATCGGTGCTTGCCAGCCGGCTCCGAGCAGAGCCATGGATACATCGAAGGCGGTCCGTCGCGCGATGACCTCGCGCACCGCGCCCGGCCACATCCCGAGCTCGGCCGCCATCGGGTTCGCCGGGCTCGGTCGGATGCACTCCATCGACCAGAGGACAAAAGATCATGAAGACGATGGCGATCACGAAGATGGCAGCCGTTCTGCTGCTCCTCCGGCGTCAAGAAGACCGAAATCAGGTCCGCCGGCTCCTGCGCCTCCTCTCCGTCGCGAACCGCTCGACACTGCGTGTCATAGCTCGCGACGGGCAGTCGTTGGAGTTCCCGGTCGGGTGCGACCAGGCGGAGCCACGCTGTGTGGGCCATGGGGGAGAGACGCAGCACTACGAGCAGTGCCCGGGTGAGCTGGTTCTCATGATTCGGCTCCAGTCGGCGGAAGGGCAAGAAAAAGTTGAGCGCATCACGCACGATCCGGACGCCTTAGCACGAGTGACAGGTTCGATCCATGAGGAACAGTGGAGACCCGTGCCACCAATGCCTCCGAGATATTGTCCAGAGTTGTGGATCGCAGCCTTACGCAGCGCGCCTGGCACTGACCTCCAGTGAAGGCTCATCCTTGGCCCGGCGGGAGCTTGCGCGCGACGCCCGGTGCCTCGCCGCGTTATCGCTGCTTGGTCCGGGGATCATCGGCGGGATCGACGTAGATGACTTGCCACGGGCCGATGCTGCTGAGCTGTAGGACGGTCTCACCCGCCGTCGATGCGAAGTGCGTCATCTTTGGGGGCATGGAGCTATAGGTGCCAGCGGGGAGGGGTTTCGTTGCCGTCGCATCGAATCGATCCCCCGTCCCGAGGTTCAGTGTGCCCGAAATGATTGTCAGCCGCTCTACCTTCGGGTGCCAGTGCGGAGCGACCCGGTAGCCGTCTGGCAGCAGAAGGCGCATCGTAAAGAAGCCCTCCTTGGATGGGTCCCCGTCCAAGATTGCCATCTTCGCGCCGGGCGCTAGCGAGCTTGGGCCGGGCTTCCAGGGAATCTGGCTGGGCACGTACAACGCCCAGGTGCCGGCAGGCTTCGCCTGCTCCGCAGCGCGACTCGCCCCCATGACGGACAGACTCGCAACGCCGAACACCACCAGAACAACCACCGCTACTCTCCTCATGACACTCCTCCCTACAATGACGATGCGACTCGCAGTGTGATGGAAATGGGGAGCTTGTAGCAGCAATCGTTCAGCGGTCCGAGCGCCCCGCGGTCTGCGTGATCACGCCGCTCGCTCTCTCGCCCGGCTGCCCGTGGCCGCTCGCTGCACGCCGTCCACGAAGGGGATACCTGCGCGGACGAGCGGGAGGAGGTGCGCCCCGTCGAGGCGTCGCCAGCGCGCCTGAGCCATGTCGAGGAGCTTGTAGGCCATCAGGAGACCCTTCGTGCGCGAGCCAGCCCCCTTCGTTACGCGCTGGCGCAGTCGGACGGTCGCGAACGGGGACTCGATGACGTTGCTGGTCCGCAGGTGCTTCCAGTGCTCGGCGGGGAAGTTGAAGAACGTCAGCAGCGCGGCGGTGTCCTTCTCCAGGGTCGTGACGGCCTTCGGGTACTTGGCCCCGTACTCGATGGCGAACCGCTGCGTCGCCTCGCGTGCCTGCTCGCGCGTCTCGGCGTACATGACCTCGTGGAGCGCGGCCTTCACGCGTGGCTGGAGCCGTTTCGGGAGCTTGTCGAGGATGTTGCCGAGCTTGTGGAACCAGTCCCACTGCTCACGTTTCCTTGGCCACACGTCTCGCACCGCCGCCAGAAACCGAGGGCACCGTCACCGACGGCGACGACGGGCGGGCGCATACCTCGGCGCTTCAAGTCGCGGAGCACGGTCTTCCAGCTCTCGGCGCTCTCCCGGTAGCCGTCCTCGACCGTGATCAGCTCCTTCGTCCCGTCGGGCCGCACGCCGATCATCACGAGCGTGCAGAGGCGGTCGTCCTCCAAGCGGACGTTGAAGTGAACGCCATCAACCCAGACGTAGACGTAATCGCGATCGACGAGGCTGCGCTTCTGAAAGGCGCGGTATTCGGCTTCCCACTCGTTGGTCAGTCGCGCGACGTTCGTGGCAGACAATCCGGCGGCATCGTCCCCGAGCAACGCCGCCAGCGCCTCGCGGAAATCGCCGGTGGAGAGGCCGCGCAGGTAGAGCACGGGCAACACCTCGGCAACCTTCGGGGAGCGCCGCATGTACGGCGGCAGGATGCGGCTCGTGAAGCGTCGCCGCCCGCCATCGTGATCGGTCCGACGGTCGTTCACGCGGGGTGCGCTCACCGGGATGGTCCCGGCTCCGAGCGTGATCTTCCGGGTGCGCCCCTTGCCGTTCCGGACGACCAGAGCGTGGCCCTTCTCGTCGCGCTCGTCACCGTGCGCCTCCAGGTAGGCGGCGACTTCGGTTTCCAGCGCCGTCACGAGCATCCGGCGAGCCCCCTCGCGGGCAATCTCGTCGAGCAGCGATCGCCCGTCCATCTCCTCCTGCGTCGACTCGCTCCCCGCGACCTTCAGCATGGATGGCGCCTCCTTCCCGCCACGTCCGAGAGAGCGGCGGTTCGTCAGGCGGGAGGATACGCCGCCGGGGTCACGGGCTCCACGATCCACAACTTCCGGTCATATCTCCTCTTGCTGGTCGGCTACGTGCTGAAGGCGTTGGACGAGGAGCGCTTTCTTGGGCGTGCATCTCACGATCACCGGGTGGCGCGCCTGGTAGATGACCCGGACGAGAAAATCCGAATCTGGAACGCGAGGCTGTTCGACTGCGACCTCGGGGGAGTTTTGGCCCGAGGGGCCGGCGTCGAAGGACTTCGGTTTGCTGCTGATCACCCCACACCGAGTTGAACTCGGCACCCAGCCCGAGATGTCGCACGGTCGAACTCCGCGAACGAGGCGGCCCTCTCGCGGCCTACCGCCGTTCGACCGCGTGTGGTTCCGCGTCAGGGACGGCAGGCTGGGCATTGTGTAAATCGCAGGTTGGGCAGGGGCGCCCTCAGGAGTGGGTCGGGGACTGCCAAATCGTTGACTCGGAACCGGGGGTACGACTGCATAGACCAATCATTGTACCCCATGGGCGCCTCGCACTTTCGTCGGGAGCGCCAATGAGACCGGATGATCGCCTATGCGCAGGATGGGCATGTGGCAGAGGGGGAGTGCGGTCAATCCCGTGGCGTCGGCGCTGAGCGTACTCAAGCCAAGGCTTCAAGCCGTCGATACGTCGTTGGCGGACGCAACTCAGGATGAGTATCTCGAACGGCACAGGCACCGCGAAGAGGGTACTTCTGGGAGCCGCAGGGGTCGCATCCGTCGCGCTGGTACTCTTGGCTTCCCCAGCACCTTCCAAGGGGCCGAAGCTATGTCCCCCTGGGCGGTACTTCGTCCTAAACGAACCCCTAATTCTTAGCGACACGGCATCACCCAACGAAGCGGTCGTAGTCGCTGGGACGGAGATTTCTATAGGCACCGCCTGCAAGGTCGTTCCTGTCAAGCTCAGGGTGTCGAACTCGGGGACGAAGGTTCGAGCCACGTGGAGAGCCTGTACAAGCCTTCGGGGCAAAGTGCGACTAAGGGCAACGATTCAGCGCACGTGCTCGATCATGACGGGCACTCTGATTGCCCGCAGGTCAAAGTTTAAGAAGCCGTTCGCCGCCCGTCTCTCCACGTGCGGCGACGGCATATTCGACATCGCAAGCGGCGAGCAGTGTGACGCCGGCATCGGCTGCGATCCCGGTGCGGTCTGCACCGATGCCTGCGTGTGTGTGGCAGACGCGAGCACCACAACAACCACTAGCTTCCCGCCGTTGGGCACGACCTCATCGACCTTACCCTCGACCAGCTCGACGACCTCCTCCACGAACACGTCTTCGACAACCACGACCTCCACTACTCGGCCACCCACGACGAGCACATCCTCGACTAGTTCGACCACCCTCTCCACAACCACATCCTCAACAACCACGACCTCCACTACTCAGCCGCCCACCACAACGACAACCACGCCTACATCCACGACAACCACGACGACCTCCGCGAGCACGACGAGTACGACTGCGACAACCGTGACCTCCACTTCGCTCCCGAACACTACAACGACCACGATACCAACGAGCTCGGGCTGCGGCACCTTCCTCACCACGTGGGGCAGCGCGGGCAGCGGCAACGGGCAGTTCAGCGGCCCACAAGGCGTGGCGACCGACGGGAGCGGGAACGTCTACGTCGTCGATACGTTCAACAACCGCATCCAGAAGTTCAGCAGCACGGGCACCTTCCTCAC
>Ga0066683_10000989_pt1 | contig 10594 bp, 9 predicted proteins | sample GraSoiAngelo_132_FD_62296 | JGI IMG/M metagenome (GOLD analysis project Ga0066683, IMG submission 62296) | Grasslands soil microbial communities from the Angelo Coastal Reserve, California, USA - 14_0929_02_40cm | ecosystem: Environmental > Terrestrial > Soil > Grasslands | place: USA... | reverse complement strand
CCGTCCGCGTACAGGATGTCGAACCAGAACAACGCGAGCGGCAGCTCGGCGCGCAGCCGGTCCACGTCGAGCTTGCGCCCGAAGCGGCGCATCGTCACCTGAAACGGCCGCGGCCTCCCGTCCGGACGCAGCGCGATCGCCTCGCCGTCGAGAATCGTGTCGCGGACCAGGAGTCCGCGTGTCGCCTCCACCACCTCCGGGACGGCCACGGTCACGTCGTTCAGCTGGCGCGAGAACACCCGCACCTCGTCGCCCGCCTTGTGCACCTGGATGCGCGCGCCGTCGAGCTTGAACTCGAACGCCGCCTCGCCAAGCTGGGTCAGGGCGTCGGCGACATCGTCCGCCGCCTGAGCGAGCATCGGCTGCACGGGGCGAAATAGCTCGACCTGAAACTGACCGAGCCCCGCGGCGCTGAGCGCCGCGCGCGCCACCGCGCCCAGGTCTCCCGCGAGCATCGTCGCCCGGCGCACGAGGCCGGGATCGAGCCCGGCCGCCCGCGCGACAGCTTCGGTCACGAGTCCCTCCAGCGCCCCCTGTCGCAGCTCGCCGATGAGCAGCCGGAACAGGAACTCCTGCTCTTCGGACGTGGCGCGTGCGAACAGGTCCCCGAGCAGCCGGGCTTTCGCGGCGCTCGAGCCCTTGCCCGCCGTGTGCGCCAGGTGGTCGAGCAGCGCGTCGACGTCGCCCAGCTCCAGGGAACCCCGGGGCGGCGCCCCGGGGTTGCGGGCCGCCGCGAGCGCCGCGTAGCCCACACCGATCCGCCCTTGCCGCGGGGACCCCGAGAGAAAAGCGATCGCGGTCGCAACCTCCTCCGGGGCGGCGCGCTGTAGCAGTGCGGCGAGCAGCTCGATCTTCGCGAGCCGGCCGCCCGTTTGGGCGACGCGACGCGAGGTCTGGACCAGATCGTCGAGGCGCACGGGCGGAAGCTACATTAGTCTCGTGCCGTCCCCACTGCTGCTGCTCGGCGGCGCGTTTCTCGTCGCCGCCTTCGTCTTCCTCCGGACGGCTGGCGCCGTGCGCCGGCGCGGCCACTGGGGCTCGAGCGTCGTCTCGTATGCGATCGGGCTACTGTGCCTGGCCGCCGCGGCGCTCGCCGGGCTGGCCGCTGTCGGCATGCAGGGGTACCGGGCGTTGACGTACGAAGAGGTCGCGGCCACGGTCTCCACCGAGCCGATCGGGTCGCAGCGGTTTCGCGCGACGATCCGGCTGCGCGATGGACGCCTGGCCATGTACGATTTCGCGGGCGACGCATTCTACGTGGACGCGCACATCCTGAAGTGGCACTCCCTGGTCAACCTCGTGGGGCTGCACACCGCCTACGAGCTCGACCGGGTCGCGGGCCGCTACAACACCGTGGCCGAGGAGCGGAGCCGGCCGCGAACCGTGTACTCGGTCGCCCGGCCGAAGCCGGTCAACGTGTTCGACACGGTGCGGCGGTTCAAGCTGCTGGCGCCGCTCGTGGACGCAGAATACGGCTCGGCGACGTTCGTCGCGGCGACGAAGCCGGCGGAGTTCGAGGTGCGCGTGTCCGCGAGCGGGCTCTTGATTCGCCCGATCGCACGGGTGGCTCCTCGATGATGCCGCGCACGCCTCCGCCTGTCCCCGGCGTCGCCGTGAACGTGCTGTTTCGCAGCGCCACAGTCACGATTCAAGACTGGTGCTGTCGCGGCGCGGACCGCAACGCCGAAGAAGCGGCGCAGGGTCATGTCGTCGCGGTCACCCGCCGGGGAGCCTACCTGCGGCAGATCGGACGAGACCGCGTGTTCGCCGATTCGGGAACCGCCGTGTTTTGCGAGCCCGGGCAGCCCTACCGGGTCAGCCACCCGGTGCAGGGCGGCGATCTCTGCACCCTGTTCGTGCTGCCTCCCGAGGGCGTGCGGCAGCTGGTCGGGCGTCACGTTCCGGCTGATGCGGCTCAGGCAACCCCGACCTTCCTGGCGTCGCACGCTGCCATCGATTGCCGCACCTTCCTGCTCCATCGCGTGGCGCGCGACGCCGCCATCGTGGGAGAGGACCCGTTGGTGGTCGAGGAAACGGCGCTCGGGTTCGTCGAGCGGGCGCTCCAGGCGGCAGACCCCACTGAAGGCGCGGCAGCGGCGCGCGTGGTGCCGCTCCGCACCGCTCGGGACTATGCCGAGCGCGTCCGGGCGATCGTGGCGCCGCGCTTCCGCGAGCGACTCTCGCTGGTCGAGATCGCGCACGAGGACACGCCGTAGCCGCCGTACAGCGACAAAGAGGTGTGACTCGCGTAGCGGAAGAACATGAAGCTCGGGCCCGAGCCTGGGGCAACGGGCTGGGCGGCGGCCGCGCGACCCCGTTGCAGGGAGAGGGCGAGCAGCAGGGCGGCAGAAAACGTGGCTCGGGTCATGCCCGAGGATACACGAACGACGGAGCGCGGGCTTCCTGATTCTTGCTGGGCGGCTGCCGCTCAGCTCTTGTGCATCAGCCACCACGCCAGGAGTACGGCCCCGGCGACCCACATCCCGATCCGCCAGAGAGTACCGCTCGCGCGGTCCTCGCTGATAGGCGTGGGCTGAATCACGCGCCCAGGCGAGCCCAAGTCCGGCGCACCGGCCGGCGCGCCCCCACCCCCGCCCTTCCCGGCGAGCGCGCGCTCGTAGGCGGAGCGGACGCCAGGCGGCAGCTCGGCGACGCTGCTGTACTCCTTCCCGTTCACGACGATCCGCGTCCGGACGTTGGTTTTCACGTTGACGATTCTCCGACCCATTCCACCCTGAACCTGCGTCTCGAGCTCGCTGCGATCGCTGTCCGAGAGCAGGCGCATGACGTCCTCGTACTGCTTCCGGACGTCGGCGGGCATGGCGTCGACGCCGTCGTACTCCTGGCCGTTGAAGACGATCTTGTCGGTCATGCCTCCAAGTTGTGACATGACCTGGCAGCCGTCCACCCCGCGGGCCATCTTCTCCTCACTCGACGCCGGGGTCTTCATGCGTCCGTGCCGCATCCTCCTCCTCCTGTCCCTGCCCTGGGCCGGCGCCCAGGGACAGGGGCGCGACGACGGCCAGTGGACGATGCCGGGGAAGAACTACGCCAGCACCCGTTACAGCACCCTCACCGCAATCACCGCGGCGAACGTGGCGCGGCTGCGCCCGGTGTGGAGCTTCTCGACCGGTGTGCTGGGCGGGCACGAGGGGCAGCCGCTCGTCGTGGACGGCACGATGTACGTCGTCACCCCGTTCCCGAACGTGCTCTACGCGTTCGATCTCGCCCAGGAAGGCTATCCGCTCAAGTGGAAGTACCGTCCGGACGTCAGCGCGACCTCGGTCGGGATCGCCTGCTGCGATGCGATCAACCGGGGCGCGTTCTATACGGGCGGGAAGATCGTGTACAACCTGCTCGACGGACACACGGTCGCGGTCGACGCCGTGACGGGCAAGGAGCTGTGGAAGACGCAGATCGCCGACATGTCCCGCGGCGAGACGACCCCGATGGCGCCGTTTGTGGTGAAGGACCGGGTCATCGTCGGTCCGTCGGGGGGCGAGTTTGGGATCCACGGATGGGCCAAGGCGCTCGATCTCGCCACCGGCCGCCTGATCTGGACGGCGTACAACGCAGGGCCGGACAGCGCAGTGCTGGCGGGGGCCGCCTTCAAGCCGTTCTACGACAAGGGGCCGGAGCTCGCGCTCAAGACCTGGGAGGGAGACGCGTGGCAGACGGGCGGCGTGCCGGTGTGGGGGTGGCTCTCGTACGACCCCGAGCTCGACCTGCTTTACTTCGGCACCGGCAACGCGGCACCCTACAACGCCGAGCAGCGGCCCGGGGACAACAAGTGGGCGTCGAGCGTGCTCGCCCGGCGACCGGAAGACGGCGCGCTCGTGTGGGCGTATCAGTTCACGCCGCACGAGAATTGGGATTACGACGCGAACGCGGAGATGATCCTCGTCGACCTCACGATCCAGGGCCGGCTCCGCAAGACGCTCGTTCACTTCGACAAGAACGGCTTCGCCTACACGCTCGACCGGGTGACGGGCGAGGTGCTCGTCGCCGAGCCGTTCACAACAGTCACGTGGGCGAAACGGGTGGACCGCGCGAGCGGCCGGCCGGTGGTCGACACCACGCGGCTCACCGGCGCGTCGCGCGGCAACGTGCGCGACATCTGCCCGAGCCTCGAGGGCGGGAAGACTCCCGTGGCGCCGGCGGCGTACTCGCCTCGCACGGGGCTGTTCTACGTGGCGACGAACAACCTGTGCATGGACTTCGAGGCGAGTGCGGCGGCGCATATCGCCGGCACGCCCTACATCGGTGCCAGCACGCCGTACCACGCGGGGCCCGGCGGACACATGGGCGCGTTCATCGCCTGGGACGCTCGCGTGGGCCGCAAGGTGTGGGAGATCCGCGAGCCGTACCCCGTGTGGAGCGGCAGCGTGGCGACGGCGGGAGACGTGGTGTTCTACGGCACGCTCGATGGCTGGTTCAAGGCGGCGGACGCGAGGAGCGGCAAGGTGCTGTGGAAGTTCAAGGTCGGATCGGGCGTCGTGGGATGTCCGATCACGTATCGCGGGCCTGACGGGAAGCAGTACGTCGCGATATATGCGGGAATCGGGGGCGACTGGTTCCTGCTCTCCGGGGACGTGCGCTCGGACGATCCCGCGGATGTGCGGCCCCCCGCCGATTTCGCGCCCAACCTGGCGCGGCACACGAGCCAGGGGGGGATCGTGTGGATCTTCGGGCTGTAGCCGTTGTCATCCTTGCCGCCTGCGGCCGCTCAGACCGCGCGGTCATGCCGCCCGCGGTGCGCTCAGACGCGCACGTGTTCGCGGGCGGCGTCGCCCCGCCCGCGGGCACGCTCAGCAATCCCTTCGCGGGCGACCGTCAGGCGGCCGGGGACGGCGAGCGGATCTTCCGGGCGATGAACTGCGACGGGTGTCACGGTGGCGGCGCGTTGGGGTGGGAGGGGCCGAGTCTCGTGGATGGGCGGTGGCGCTACGGCGGAGGTGATGGGGAGGTGTTTCACTCGATCTACTACGGCCGGCCGCGGGGGATGCCGGCCTATGGCGGGATCCTGGAAACGGACGGGATCTGGAAGATCGTCACGTATCTCCGAGCCCAGCCGGTGCCGCAGGATGTGCCGACGGAGCAGTGGACGCCTTGAGCGAGAGGCGGGATGCGAGATGGGGGATGAGGCCGTATACCCCGCATCTCGCCTCTCGCATCTCGCTAGCCTTTGCGCGTGAAGCGGAACAACGCGGGGTGCGCCATACCACCCTCCTGCCACGTCCACTCCTCGGTGAAGTGATCCTTGTCGACCAGCGTCACCGTCAGGTGGTGCATGTGACCGTCGGCCGGGCTCCCGAGGTTCGTCGCGCGCACGAAGTCAAACGAAAACTGCTTCGCGTCGCCCGTGATCGCCGCGGTTTGCATCTGCGGCTGGTTCCCCGAGCTGCAGAAATGCGTCACCGCGACGCGGTCGCCGTCGGGGTGGTACACGGTCACCATCTCCGGGTCGGCGCCCATGCGGAGCTCTTCGAGCAGCGCCGCGCCACCCGAGACGATGCGATACGACGCGCGGACCGCCTTGCCGTCGGGACTCTGGCCTTCCCACTCGCCCACGAGCGGCGTGAGCTGGCTGAATCCCTTGGAGGCCTTCATCGCGTGATGCTCCGGCGCCGGCTGCTGCGCCGCCGCGGGAGCGGCGAGCCACGCGGCGGCGAGCGCCAGGGTGGCGAGACCGAGTTTCCTGTTCATCGCTCCTCCTGTTCCGTTTCGAACCATTGATACTTAACCGTATGGTTTAGTATCACTCGGTGCCGGAGGTTGTCAAGGGGCCGCCCGCGGGGCAGTTTGTCTCCCGTGCGAAGTCTCGCCCTGACAGCCATGCTGCTGGGCTGCGCTCACGCCCGGCTCGCGACGCAGCAGCGGGCCATCAGCGACACTGACCTCTTCGCCTTCCGCTGGGTGGCGGGTCCGCAGATCTCGCCCGACGGGAAGCAGGTGGCGTACGTCCTCGTCACCGTGAACGCGAAGCACGACGGCTACGAGACGAGCATATGGTCCGTCGCCACGGACGGCGCCTCGCCGCCGCGGCGCCTCACGGCGGGGCCGCATGACGGCGCGCCGCGCTGGTCTCCGGATTCGCGGACGCTCGCCCTGCTCCGCCCCGTCGGGGACGACGGTGCGCAGCTGTTTCTGCTTCCGATGGCGGGGGGCGAGGCGGTGCAGCTCAGCGACATCGCCAAGGGCGCCTCCCCAGCCGTGTGGTCCCCGGATGGGAAGACGATCGCCTTCGTCAACTCCGCTACGCCCGAGGAGATCGCGCAGAAGGAAAAGGGCGGCGCGGCGCCGAAGCCCCAGGACGTGCGGATCGTGACGCGGGCCGTGTTCCGTGGCGACGACGAGGGCTATTACGACCCCGCCGAGCACGCGCACATCCGGACGGTGCCCGCCGGGGTGGGCGACAAGCCACAGGCAGCGCATCAGGTGACGTCGGGCGCGTTCGACGAGGAGACGCCAGTGTGGAGCTCCGACGGCGCCCGCATCTACTTCACCTCCAACCGCGTGGCCGAGCCGTATTACTACGCACCGGACGCGAATGTCTACGCAGTGCCCGCGGCCGGTGGATCGTTGGACACCATCGTGGACATCGACGGACCCGTATTCGGGGCCAGCCACGGCCCTGCTGGCGCCGTGGCGTTCCGGGGTTGGGTCAACCCGCCGGCCGCGCGGTCCTACAACCAGCAGGACCTGTTCGTGTGGCGGGGCAGGCAGGCGAAGAATCTCAGCGCGGACTACGACTTCGACGTCGGCGGCGCGGTGCTGGGCGACCAGGCGCCGCCCCGCGGTGGCGAGGGCTCGAGCCCGATCGTCTGGGCCCCGGACGGCAAGTCCGTGATCGTCGCGACCACCGAGCACGGGCGCTCGAACCTGGTGCGATTCGACGTCGCCAGCGGCGCGCGCCAGCCCCTCACCACGGGCGACCACGCAGTCCTCGCGTACAGCGCGACACCGGACGCGCGCACGCTCGCACTCACCATCGGCGACCCGACGCACCTGCCCGACGTGTATGCGCTCGACGCGCAGACGCGGCGCCTGACCCAGCTCACGCACGTCAACGATTCGCTCTTTTCCAAGCTCCAGCTCGTGACGCCGGAGGATTTCTGGTACACGAGCTTCGACGGCACCAAGGTCGAGACCTGGATCCTGAAGCCGCCCGGCTTCACCGCGGGGAAGAAGTATCCACTCATCCTCAACATTCACGGCGGACCGCATACCGCGTACGGATACATCTTCTTCCACGAAATGCAGTGGATGGCCGCCAAGGGCTACGTGGTGGTCTATCCCAACCCCCGGGGGAGCACGACATACGGGCAGGCGTTCGGCAACGTCATCCAGTACAAGTATCCCGGCGACGACTATAAGGACCTGATGGTCGCCGTCGATTCCGTGCTCGCCCGCGGTTACGTCGATCGCGCGCGGCTCGGCGTGACGGGCGGGAGCGGGGGCGGGCTGCTCACGGACTGGGCGGTGAGCCGCACCCATCGCTTCGCGGCGGCGGTGTCACAGCGCGATGTCGCCGACTGGCTCGGCTTCTGGTACACGGCCGACTTTGCCCTTTTCCGGCCGACGTGGTTTCGGTCCACGCCGTTCCACGACCCGCAGGAATTTCTCGACCGCTCGCCGGTGCGCTACGTGGACAGCGTCACCACGCCGATGATGTTCATCCTGGGAGAGGAAGACTATCGCGCCCCGCCGTCGCAGGGCGGCGAGGCGATGTTCCGCGCGCTCAAGTACCTGCACAAGACGGCGGTGATGGTGCGCTTCGCGGGGGAGTCGCACGAGCTGTCGCGCTCGGGGAAGCCGGTGCACCGCGTGGAGCGGTTGCGGCACATCCTGAACTGGTTCGACAAATACCTGCAGGGGAAGCCGATTACGCTGTATGAAGCGCCCTGAGCGGGCGACTGGCGGCTGCCTCGAGAACGATGTCGGCGGCGTACGCCGCCACTATCGCGTTCCGCATCAGGGTGAGGCTCTCGACAGCGGCTTCGGTCACCATGGCCGGCGACTCGCCTCGCGCGACGCACTGTTTGACGATCTCGAGGGCCTGGACGGGGTGCTCGTCGTCATACTTGGCATGCTCCTCGAGCCACCAGCGTCCCTTGGGTCCGAGCTTCGCGTTCTTGCTGAGCCCGCGCAGCGCCTTGTCGGAAATCTTCTGCGCCACGCCCTCGACGGCATAATTCGTCGCCGACACCGCCGCACCGAACGGCGCGGCGCGACACATGTCGGTCAAGTAACTGTGGAACGCGCTCACCTGCGGGACCATCGGCTCGGGGCCGTGAAACCGCTCTTCCGGCACGTCGAACCCGGCGCCCATTGCGCGCCACATGGCTTCGTGGCGTCGCTCGACGCGGATGTTGTCCTGAAAGAAGGCACGGCCGTAGTCGGGTGAACGGTCGAGCAGGACTTGCAGCCAGTGCGGGAAGTCACGGATGATCGGATAGAAGGCCACGAGGAAATTCTGAATCTTGGCGTCGACCAGGCGGTTCTCGGCGGCGTCCTCGATGACCGGCGTATCGAGGATCGCCTGCTGGATCGGGCCCAGCCTTGCGTTCAGCTCGGCGACCCAAGCCATATCGCCTCCGCGTCAGCGTGTACGCGATCGTCTCGTGACTTCTATATATCGTCGTTGACCGCGTCGAGGCAGTGTCGCACGAACGCAACAGGGCGGTAGAGACATTCTCTACCGCCCTGTCGCTCAGGGAACTCCCGGTCTACTGGTGGATCACGATGCTTCCGCCTCCCAGGACCGTGCTCGCGGGGGTGCCGTTACCGTTGCCCATGTTGTTGTCATAGATCACGGTTCCCGTGGCCTTGTCCCAGATCTTGATGCGGAACGTGTCGGGGTCTCCGCCCTTCACGTCGCCGTCCACGGCCGTGAGCATGAAGCCGTAGTCCCCGGCGCCGTTGAGCGTCCCCGACCCCTTGAACTGCACCTTCGAGCCCGCGACCACGAGCCAGTCGTAGCTCGTGCTGTGAAAATTCAGCGCCGCGACCTGGAAGTGAAACTCGGTGTTGCCGTCCGGCTCCGTCGCGCCCTTGGGATACTTGGACACGAAGCCGAACGTCGCCTTGCCCGTCAGACTCGGGTCGGCGGCGTAGGCGCCGGGCGGCGACATGATCCAACCGCCCCCGGTGACGAAGCCTGCCAGCGGGTCGAACACCACGACGAACTCGAAGCTCGAGTGCGCCGCGGCGCCATCCTTGTCGGTGACCGTCAAGGTCACCAGGTAGACACCGGGCGTGGCGTACGCGTGACTGCCGCTCAGCGTGCCGGAGCCATTGAACTCGATCACTACGGCCAGAGATGGCGCGCCGTCGCCCCAATCGATCATCCCCGTGTGGGTGTCGCGCGTGCCCGGGTCGGTGAAGCTGGCACCCGCCGTCAACAGTGTCTCGACTTCCACGGGATCGAACGTCAGCCCGGTGATCGCACCCAGGCTCGGCGCGACGTTGGCGATCGTCGCGGTCGCCGTGGCCGTACTCGTCAAGCTGCCGTTCGAGACGGTGAGTGTGACCGTGTAGCTGCCGTTGTCCGCGTAGGTGTGGCTGGGCCGCGCGCCGTCGACCGGGAGCGTGCCGTCGCCGAAGTTCCACTGGTACGTCAGTGGCGCACCATTCGGGTCCGACGACGCGGTGCCGTCGAATTCGACCGCGTTCCCCTCGAAGCCGCTATAGGGGCCACCCGCTTTGGCGACGGGCGGGACCGGGGCGGGCGCGATCGTCGCCGTCGTTGTAGCGGTACCGGTCCGCGTGCCATTGGAGACGGTCAGCGAGACCGTGAAGGTGCCGTCGTGGGCGTAGGTATGGTCGGGCGTCGCCCCGCCAGCGACCGGGGTGCCGTCACCGAAGGTCCACTCGTACGTCAGCGTGCCACCGCCCGGATCGGACGAGCCGCTGCCGTCGAAGTGGACCGGGCTGCCTGCGACGCCGGTATACGGACCGCCCGGATTGGCAACCGGCGGTGGCGGCGGGGCAGCCGCGGTGCCGAAGGAGACGTTGTCCACTCCCTCGAACTGGTACTGGGGTGAAAAGACCTGAATGCGCGAGATGAGCTCGCTCGAGCTGAGGCCCCAGAAGGTGCCGACTGTGGTGCACGGCGCCCTGGTAGAACCGAGGAGCACAGCGTTCTGACCGAAGATGGTGATCTGGCAGATATCGTTCGAATACGAGACCAGGTCCATACCGACCGCGGTCACGCTTGTCGTGAAGTCGATGACGAAAGCGTCAGAGTCGAACGTGGCAACGAGTTGTTTCGTTGTCGGCCCGCCAAAGCCGGTCCCCAGTAGCGCCAACTCCTGCCCGCCTTCGTTTTGACCATGATGGTGGTCAGAGTTGAACCGGATTCCGGGCTTGATGTCGCCGCGCGAGAAGCACAGGTTGTCGCTCGTCGCGTCGAGCGGTCCCGGGCAGCCGACGACGTTGGCGTCGGGCACCCTACCGGCTTCGAAGTCTTCCAGCGGCAGGCCGGGGAACTGCGTGAGGAAGTCCGACCGGCTGGTGAAGTAGGTCAGCGTCGGGCCGTTGGTATCGGCTGTCAGGTGCGCCAGCGGCTCGGTCGGCTGCTCGCAACTGACGA
>Ga0066683_10000988_pt1 | contig 10600 bp, 10 predicted proteins | sample GraSoiAngelo_132_FD_62296 | JGI IMG/M metagenome (GOLD analysis project Ga0066683, IMG submission 62296) | Grasslands soil microbial communities from the Angelo Coastal Reserve, California, USA - 14_0929_02_40cm | ecosystem: Environmental > Terrestrial > Soil > Grasslands | place: USA... | reverse complement strand
AGCGCGCCCCAGAAGAACGAGCCGAGGCCCATCGCGATCCAGTTGAGCAGCGCGACCGTCGAGATCGCGCCGCGGCTCCAGCCCATCGCGCGCTCGATCGGGACGAGGAATACGCCCAGCGCGAACAGGCAGCCCATGCCGATGCAGACGATGGCGGCGGAGGCAGCGACGACGATCCAGCCGTAGAACACGCGACGCATGGAACGAACGCTACGATAGCACGCACGTCCTGCGGCTCCCGCGCCTCGCGGACGCTAGAAGCGGGACTTCTCGCGCACGAGTGCCAGCAGTGCTAAGCCTGCGAGCATCACGAGAGCCAGGCCGATCCACGGTCCGCGATAGCCTCCCGCGGCGGTCACGCACCAGCCGAAGACCGGCGGGCCGAGCGTCACGCCGAGCGAGGACACGGCCAGGCCGAGGCCGACGGCGGTGCCCGCCGCACGCGGGCCGGCGAGCTCGGCCATCAGCGTGTGCTGCACGCCGTTCCAGCCGATGCCGAAGAAGCCGAACACGAGCGCCAGCGGCGTGAGGAGCCACGGCCCCGCGCCCGCGCCGGTGAAGGCGATGACGAGCGAGCAGAGCGCCGAGCCGCAGCCGGCGATGACGAGCGGCGTGCGCCGACGCCCGCCGAACGTGCGATCGGACAGCACGCCGAACGCGACGCGGCCGAGCACGCCGCCGGCCTGGGCGAGCGCCAGATAGCGGCTCGCCGCGAGCAGGGCGAGCCCGACCATTTCTTGCAGGTAGAGTGCGAGGAACGCCATCCACACCGTCTGCATCGCGGCGAACACCAGCGTGGCGCTGGCGACCAGCCAGAGATCACGCGAGCGGAGCACCTCGGTCACCGCACCCCGCTCGCCGGCCGCGCGGCGCAGCGGCGCCTCGCCGGGCGGATCGCGATAGACGACCGCGGACAGCACCGCGCATGCTCCGAGCAGCAGCGCGGCCACGACGATCGCCCACCGCCACCCGAGCCGCAGCGCGAGCGCGGGCATCAGCGCCGCGCCCAGCATGCCGCCGAACGGCAGGCCGACCTGCTTGAGGCCGACGACGGTCGCGCGCTGCCGCGGCGGAAACCACGACATCGCCGCCGTGGTGGAGGCCGGGTTCAGCGTGCCGTAGCCGACGCCCGCGATGCCGAGCAGCGCCAGCAGGCTGCCGTAGCTGGGCGCGCTGCTCGCCGCCAGGAGTCCGCCGGCGATCAGCGCCTGGCCGAGCACGAGCGTCTTCGCCGTTCCCCAGCGATCGGCGAGCATGCCGGCGAAGAACGACATCGTCACAGGGCCGAGGTAGTACACGGAGAGGAAGGAGCCCGCCTGCGTCAGCGTGAGGCCGAGGTCGGCGCGGATCAGCGAGGCGATGGCCGGGATGCCGAGCGGGCCGACGTTGGCCATCGTCTGCGCCAGCACGATGACCGCGAGGATGACCCATCGCTGGCGGCCGGGTGCCGTCACCGCCGCCGCGCCGCGAGCAGTGGCTCGACGACGCGCAGATCCTCCTCGGTGTCGACGCCGACCGTCGGCTCGGTGGTCTCGACCACGGTGATCGGAATGCCGTTTTCGAGAAACCGCAGCTGCTCGAGCCGCTCGGTCTGCTCGAGCTCCGACGGCGGCAGGCGGTGGAAGGCCTCCAGCGCTGCGCGGCGATACGCATACAGGCCGATGTGCTTGTAAACGGGCGTGCCGATGCCGTCGCGGTCGAACGGGATCGGGAACTTCGAGAAGTAGAGCGCGTGGCCATCGGCGTCGACGACCACCTTGTTGACGCTCGGCAGCGGCTTCTCGGCCTCGGTCGCGCGGATCTTGAGTGTGCTGACCTGCGTGTCCGGATGCGTGAGGAACGGCGCGACCAGGCGTGCGACGTGGTCCGGCGTGACCAGCGGCTCGTCGCCCTGCACGTTGACGTAGACGTCGGCGGCGCGGCCCTGTGCCACTTCCCACACGCGATCGGTGCCCGACGGATGCGTGGGCGACGTGAGGATGGCCGGGATGCCATACCGCGCGCACACGTCCACGATCTCCTGCGCGTCGGTGGCGACCAGGACGTCGCGCAACTGGGGTGCGCGCTTCGCCGCCTCCCACGTCCAGCAGATGAGCGGCCGGCCCGCGATCTCGCGGAGGAGCTTTCGCGGCAGGCGCGTGGATGCCAGGCGGGCCGGGATGACGCCGAGCACCCGCAGCGTCATGCGCCGAACGCGCGCAGCGTGCGCAGCAGCGCCGGCCGCGGATCGCCCCCGGCGGCAGGATTGAACGGCAGCACCACCGGCATCGTGAGCCCGGCGCGCGCGAAGGCGTCGAGGCGTGCCCGGCAGACGGCGGCGTCGCCGACGACGCCGAGGCCGTCGAGCACGCGCGGCGAGATCTCTCCGACGGCGCCGGCGCGATCGCCGGCCTGCCAGCGCCGATTGACGGCGTCGACCTCGGCGCCGAACCCCGCGGTGCGGAAGAACGAGGCGTACACGTCGACGATCGCGTAGGCGGTGATGTCGCGCGCGAGCGCCGCGCGTGCCGACTCGACGTCGTCGGTGACGCACGTGCGAATGAAGCAGGCGATCTCGAAGCCCTCGAGCGGGCGGCCGGCCCGCCGCGCGCCCGCCTCGAGATGCGCGATGGAGGCCGGCACCGCCTCGGGCGGGATCCAGTTGAGCACGACGCCGTCGGCGATCTCGCCGGCCAGCTCGAGCATCTCCGGGCCCAGCGCCGCCAGCACGACGCGCACCGGCGCCGCCGGCGCACTGAGCCGAAAGTTCTTCACGCGATAGAACTCGCCCTCGAAGTTCACGCGCTCGCCGGCCGTCACCAGCCGGATGATCTGGACCGCCTCGCGGATCTGCGCCAGCGCGGCGGAATATTTCAGGCCGTGCCACTGCTCGACGATGATCCGGCTCGACAGCCCGATGCCGAGCGCCACGCGGCCCGGCGCCAGATGGCCGAGCGTCGCGGCGCTCATGCCGAGCAGCGTCGGCGTGCGCGTCTGCACCGGCACGACCGCGGAGCCGACGTTCAGCCGCGTGCTCCGGGCGAGAATCGTCGCCATGACGGCGATGGCGTCGTAGCCGCCGGTCTCGCCCGTCCACGCCGTGTGATAGCCGCGGGCCTCGGTCTCGCGCACGATGTCGGCGAACTCGGCGGCGGGCAGGGCGGCCGCACCGGCGAGCACGAAGCCCAGCCGCATCAGCGCGCGACGACGCGAACGAGCGCGGAGATGCGCATCACGGGTCGGCAGTATACTCGACGGCCGCCGATGAGACTCGTGCCCGAGCTCGCGCTGACGCCCGAGGGCTGGCGGCGCGACGTCGCCCTCGCCGTCACCGACGGCCGCATCGCGCACGTCGGCGTGGCGCAGCCGCGGCAGCCCGGCGACGTCATGCTGCCGGGGCGCGCGCTGCTGCCGGGCACCGTCAACGCGCACTGCCACACGTTCCAGTCGCTGCTGCGCGGCCTCGGCGACGATCTCGACTTCGCCGGCTGGCGCGATCGCGTGCTGTATCCCTTCTCCGAACGCCTCGATCGCGACGGCATCGCGCTGGGCGCCGCCTTCGCGTTCGCCGAGATGCTCCGCCACGGCGTGACGACGTGCGTGGACTTCTTCTATCTCAACGACGCGAGCAACGACAACGCGGAGGCGGTCATCGCCGCGGCGCGCGCCGTCGGGATCCGCCTGGTCCTCGCGCGGACGATGTACGACTGGGAGGGCGCGCCCAAGCGCTATCGGGAGAGCCCGGCCGACGCCGCCCGCCGCGTGCGCGAGCTGATCGCCGCGCACCGTCACGACGCGACGGTCGACATCCACGCGGCGCCGCACAGCCCTCACGGCGCGTCTGCGACCATGATCCAGGCGGGCGCCGACGTGGCGCAGACCGAGCGGGTGCCGCTGCACATCCATGTGGCGGAGGGGCGCTACGAGGGCGAGCGCACGCGGCGCGAGCACGGTACGACTCCTGTGCGCTACCTGGATCGTCTGGGCGCGCTCGGCCCGCGCACGATCGCCGTGCACGCGGTCTGGCTCGACGACGAGGAGATCGCGCTCATGGGCGCGCGCGGCGCGGCCCTGGCGTACTGCCCGTCGAGCAACATGTTCCTCGGCGACGGCGTGACGCGCCTGCCGGAGCTGCGGCGCGCCGGCGTGCGCGCCGGGCTCGGCACCGACGGCGGCTGTACCAACAATCGGCTGTCGATCTTCGAGGAGATGCGCATGGCGTCGCTGCTGCAGCGCGTGCGGCTCCTGGACGGCGGCGCGCTGCCGGCGACCGAGGTGTTCGGGCTCGGTACGGAGGGCGGCGCCGCGATCCTGGAGCTGGACGCCGGCCGCATCGAGGCCGGTCGCCTCGCCGATCTGGTCGCCGTGGACCTCGGCCACGCCTCGCTGCACCCGCCGACGAATCTGCTGGCGAACGTCGTGTTCGCGATGTCGCCGCAGGCCGTGAGCGACGTCTGGGTCCACGGCGAGCGCGTCGTCGAGAGCGGCCGTCTGACGCGCGTGTCGGAAGGAGAGCTGCTCGCGCGCGTCGCCGCGCTCACGCGTGATTGGAGGCTCTGAGGGCCGGTCAGCGCAGCGTGTAGAGGTAGGCGGCCATGTCGCGCGCGTCGTGGTCGCTCACGCCGAGCTCGGGCATCGGCGTGCCGGGCCGCTCCTGACGCGGATGAGCGATGAAGCGCACCAGGTGGTCGGGATCGTTCGGCGCGCCCGCGATGTACGCGCGTCGCGCCAGCTGGGTCAGCGGCGGACCGACGGCGCCGGCGGCGTTGGGCACGCCGGGAATCGTGTGGCACGTCACGCAGCCGTACGTTCTTAGCGCCTCGCGGCCACGCGACGGGTCGCCGGCGGCCATCGTCGTCGCCGTGGGTCCGGCCTGATCGCAGGCGCTCAGCGCCGCGGCGGCGAGCACCGCGACGATCACGACGCCGAGCCGGCTGGCGGACGCGGACGCCGCGCCCGCGCGGAGCCAGCCGGCGAGCAGGGTCAGCGCGATCACCGTCAGCAGCGCGCCCGCCGGCACCCACATCAGCAGTCCACTGAGTTGTTGATCTTCGAGCGACGCGCCGGCAAACCACGGTCGCGACGACAGCGCCAGCAGCGCGCCGAGGCCGCCGGCGTGGAACGCGGTGATGAACAGCCACAGCGCGCCGATGACGCGCGCACGGCCGCGCGCGACCGACCACCAGAGAAGCGTGGCCGTGCCGAGCAGCGTGGCGTGGGCGAGCGCGTGAACCCAGGGCCGCGCGAGCGCGATGTCGTACAGCGGCGGCAGATGCCATAGCCACAGCGCGGCCGCATGCGCGCCGCACGCCACACCCGGTCGCGGCGTCGCGAGCAGGCGGCCGGCCCGCGGCGCCCGCGGCAGCGCGGCGGCCATCACGGCGATGGGGCGGCCGAGCGCGAGCAACGGCGCGGCGACCAGGATCAACAGCGTGTGCTGGGCCATGTGCGCGGTGATGCTGGAGGCCGCCAGCGTGTCGAGCGGCGACAGCAGCGCGGCGGCGATGGTGCAGGCACCGGCGGCCGCGGCTGCGACGCGACGGCGTGGCCAGCGCGGGCCGAGCCGCCTGACGCCGCGCGCGTACAGCCACGCGCCGAGCGCGAGCAGGGCGATGAGCGGCGCGCGCGACGCCACGCTGGCCTCGTCACCGTGTGCGGCCGCCGTCGCGGGCGCGCCAACGACGAGGACGGCGATGGCGCACGCGCGCAGCGTGCTCACTCGCATGGCGCCAGCAAGAAGAGCGGCAGGATGCCGGCGATGGCCACCACGACGAACAGCGCGCCGGAGCCGAGGCCCGTCATCGCCATGAAGCGCATCAGCCCCGCCGGCGGCGCATCGTCGGCGGTGGCGCGATCGGTGGTGCGCCAGGCGGGCCACGCGAGAACGACGGCGCCGAGCGCCATCACGAGCGTGGCGGCACCGACGCCATAGAGTCCGATGCGCGAGGCCGCGCCCGGGTGGCGGCACGCCAGCGGCACGAGGGCATAGGCGATCACGACGTACGTGAGCCAGGCGAGCGGACCGAGCGCGATCGCGAGCCAGAGTCGTCGCACGCTTGTCCTACCGAAGGGAGGGCTCATAGGAAGCGGGGGGCGAGATAGACGAGCGCGTACGTCGGCACCCACACCGCGGCGATGAAATACCAGTAGAACGCGTTCACGTGCGCATCGACGAAGTCCTTGTGCTCGACGGGACCGACGACGAGCACGGCCATGAGCAGCGCATTCTCGAGCGTGGAGGTCAACACGTGGGCGGCGTGCATGCCGAGCAGCGTCCACACGACCGAGCCGTAGGCGTGGCTGTCCCAGCGACATCCGAGCGCGCCGGCGAACTGCAGCGCGCGCAGCGCCAGCGACGCGAGCCCCAGCAGCACCATGACGCCGAGGCCGATCGCCACCGGACGGCGCCGCTCGGCGCGTGCGAGCCGATCGACGATCGCCATGGGCACGATGCTGGCGAGCAGCACGACGAGGTCCCCGGTGGCCGCTCCGAGCGCGGGCAGGGGCGTTCCCGGCGGCGGCCACGCGACGAAATTCTGCCGCAGATAGAGGTACGAGACGCCGACGATGGCGAGCGCGCTGCCCTCGATGGCGACGAGGCCGAGCACGCCCCACCAGATGCTCGCGCGGGGCCCGTAGGCGATCGTGGGCAGCGCGGAGACGTCGAGCGCGCGTTGGCTCACGGACGTTGCTCCACCGTTTCGTGCGCCGGCGCGCCGCGCGGCCAGAACCACCCGGTGAGCGTCACCAGCGCGAGCAGCGAGCCGATGGTCACGCCCCAGGGTGTGAAGAGCGCGGTGACCACGCCGATCGTGGCCGCGACGGCCGTCAGGAACGGCCAGACGCTCGCGCCGTCGAGCCGATGCCGGTGATCGGGCGTGGCGTCGACGCCGTCTGTGATGAGGACCTCGCGGACGTCGGTGCGCAGTCCCGTGACGACGGGACGCTCCTGCGTTGACCAGAGCGGTGCCTGGCCGTCCACCGTCGGCAGGTAGGCGAAGTTGTACGACGGCGGCGGCGAGGCGGTGGCCCACTCGAGCGTCTCCGCGCCCCAGGGATCGTCGCCGGCGGGCGCGCCGCGACGCAACGTCCACGCGACATTGGCCAGGAACACCAGGATGCCGGCCGTCAGCACCACCGCGCCCGCGCTCGCCACGACGTTGCCCGTCGTCAGGCCGGCGTCGCGCGCGTAGGTGTAGACCCGCCGCGGCATCCCGCCGAGGCCGAGCAGGTGCATCGGAAAGAACGTGAGATTGAAGCCCACGAACGTGATCCAGAAGCTCACTCGTCCGAGCCGCTCGTCGGGCATCCGCCCGCACATCTTCGGCAGCCAGAACAGGACGGCGCCGAGGAGCGGGAACAGCGCGCCGCCGATCAGCACGTAGTGGAAGTGCGCCACGACGAAGTAGGTGTCGTGCAGCTGCAGGTCGAGCGGCACGGCCGCCGTCATGACGCCGGTGAGTCCGCCGATCACGAAGAGCGCGATGAACCCCAGCGCCCAGAGCAGCGGGGCGCGCATCACGATGCGGCCCCCGCGCAGCGTGGCGAGCCAGCAGAAGACCTGGATGCCGCTGGGGATCGCGATCATCATGCTCGCGGCCGTGAAAAACGCCTCGCCGAGCTGCGGCAGGCCGACGGCGAACATGTGGTGCACCCACAGGCTGAAGCCGAGGAAGCCGGTCGCGATGAGCGCCAGCACCATCGCCGGATAGCCGAAGATGCGCCGGCGCGCGAAGGTCGACACGATCGTGGACACGAAGCCCGTGGCCGGAATGAAGATGATGTAGACCTCGGGATGGCCGAAGAACCAGAACAGGTGCTGCCACAGCAGCGCGTCGCCGCCCTCGGCCGGATTGAAGAAGTGCGTGTCGACGAGCCGGTCCATCGCCAGCATCGTGCTGGCCACCATGATGGCCGGCATGGCGAAGATGACCATGAACGCGGTCACGAGCATCGCCCACACGAACAGCGGCATCCGGTTGAGCGACATGCCCGGACAGCGCATCTTCAGCGTGGTGACGATGAGCTCGACGGCGGCCACGAGCGCGGCGATCTCCGTGAACGTGATCAGCTGCGCCCAGATGTCGACGCGCTTGCCCGGCGAGTAGGCGGGGCCCGACAGCGGGACGTACGCGAACCAGCCGGTGTCCGGTCCGATGTCGAGCGCGAACGCCGTCCACAGCATGAGGCCGCCGAAGAGATAGATCCAGTACCCGAAGTTGTTCATGCGCGGGAAGGCGACGTTGCGCGTGCCGATCATGAGCGGCACGAGGTAGATGCCGAACGCCTCCATCACCGGCACCGCGAACAGGAACATCATCGTGCTGCCGTGCATCGTGAAGATCTGGTTGTAGAGATCGGGGCCGATGAGGCGGCTCTCCGGGCGCGCGAGCTGCAGTCGCATGAGCGCGGCGAGCACGCCGCCGAGCGCGAAGAAGCCGAATGCCGTCACGATGTAGCGCAGGGCCACGGACTTGTGGCTCGCGCTCGTCAGCCATCCCAGGAAGCCCGGCGGCGTCGACCAGACGCGCTCGAGCGCGGCGCGGTCCAGCGTCTCGCGCGCGGCCTCGCCGGGTGCGAGCGTGCTCGTCGGGCCGACGGTCGAGCTCACGAGAGCCCTCCGAGGAACGCGAGCAGCGCGCTCAGATCGTCGGCGCCGAAGGCATTGCCAGGCATCTGCGCGCCGGGCTTCTGAGCCTGCGGATCGATGATCCACCCGGCGAGATGGCCCACGGTGTTCGGTAGCGTGCCGGCGGCGAGCGTCCGGCGCGACGCCAGGTGCGTCAGATCGGGACCGCGCCGGCCGCCCGCCGGCGTGCCGAGCACCGTGTGGCAGAGCGCGCACGGGCCCGTCATGAACAGGTCGAAGCCGTGTCGCGCGAACGCGTCCGTCGGCACGACCGCCGATCGCCGCTGCGCCTGCAGCCATGCGTCGAAGACCTCCGGCTGGTCGGCAATGACCAGCAGCTGCATGTGCGCGTGCTGGACGCCGCAGAACTCCGCGCAGCGACCGATGAAGGTACCCGCACGGTCGGCCTGCAGCACGAGGGACGAGCCGTGGCCCGGGATGTTGTCCTTCTTGCCATGCAGGCCGGGCACCCAGAAGCTGTGGATGACGTCGAGCGAGCGCGTCTTGACGAGGACCGGCCGGCCGACCGGAATGTGGATCTCGTTGGCCGTGCGCACGCGCTGCGACGGCACGGGATCCCAGTACTCGACATCCCACCACCACTGATATCCCGTCACCTCGAGCGTGAGCGGATCGGTGCCGCCGAAGCTGCGCAGCGCGCGACCGGTGGCAACGCTCGTGACGAGCAAGACCACCAGCGTGAGCGCCGTGAGCCCCACCGCCGCGGCCACGCCGAGCGCGAGCCGACGCTCAACGCGCGTGTCCTCGACGAGGCTCGCCGGCGCCGCGGCCACGCGCCGATGCGCGAGCGTGTGGAGCAGGAACGCGACCACGGCGGCGAGGATGAGCGCCGACAGCCAGAACACGATCCACCAGTACGTGGCGATGCGCGCGGCCTGTGGCCCGCCGGGATCGAGCACGGGCATGCGTCCGCTGCACGCCGCGCACGCGACGGCGGCGACAACGATGGCCGCGCGGCTCATGGCCGACCCGACGGCGCGGCGGTGACTGGCCGCTCCGGGCGACGCGCCTGCTCGGATTCCTTCACGCGCATGTGATCGCTGCGCGCCGGCCGCACGTCGAAGCGCGTCTGGCCGCTCATCGAGCGCACGTACGCGACGAGCTGCCAGACCTGCACGTCGGGAATCCGTCCGCCGAACGCCGGCATGCCGTTGGGGCGCCCCTCGACGATGCTCGTGTAGACGTCCTGCGGCTCACTGCCATAGAGCCACGTGGCGTCCATCAGCGCGGGCCCCATGCCGCCCCCGCCGTTGGCGTGACAGCCGTTGCAGTTGTATGCCTCGTAGAGCTGCTTGCCCTGCGCGATGGCCCAGGCGTTACCCTCCGCCGGGTTGGGCGATGGCTGCGGCGTGACATGCGTCGGCCGGCCCGACGCCGGCGCGACCTCGCTGAAGCGGCGGTGCTCTCGCTCGCACGCGACGAGCGCGAGCATCACGCACGCCAGCGCGGCCACCCGGCTCACGGCTGCTCCACACGCGGGACCGCGTAGGCATCCAGGATCGCGCGCACATCGTCGGCGCGACGGTCGAGCGCGGCCTGCAGCCGATCGCGCAGCGGCGTGTCGCCCTTGCGCACGCCCGCCGCCATCGCGAACGTGAAGCGCAATCCCGGCGGGTCGATCGCCGGCGTGACGGGGGCGAATGCGAGCGGCGTCGTGAGGCGGTCGGCGAAGTAGCCGGCCAGCGGCCCCCAGACGACCGCGACGTCGATCTCGTCGTCGGCCACCGCGTGGAGGATCGGTGCCGCCGGACTCGGCCGCGCGTAGTCACCGTAGATGGGATAGCCGCGGACGTTCTGCACGATTCCGCGGCGCGCCAGCGCGTGCGCCGGCGGCGTGTTCACACCGTTGTCGCCGATGAGCTGCACGCCGACCCTGAGTGTCCGCAGCCGCGGATCGTCGAGGCTGCGCACGTCGAGCGCGCGGTCTCGTCGCCAGGCGAAGACGTACGTCGAGCGATAGTACGGACGCGT
>Ga0066683_10000982_pt1 | contig 10617 bp, 9 predicted proteins | sample GraSoiAngelo_132_FD_62296 | JGI IMG/M metagenome (GOLD analysis project Ga0066683, IMG submission 62296) | Grasslands soil microbial communities from the Angelo Coastal Reserve, California, USA - 14_0929_02_40cm | ecosystem: Environmental > Terrestrial > Soil > Grasslands | place: USA... | reverse complement strand
GGAATGGCAGGAGTGGAGCCGAAGGGAGTCGAACCCTCGACCTCTTGAATGCCATTCAAGCGCTCTCCCAACTGAGCTACGGCCCCACGGGCGGGAAGAACCCGAGCGGAGCCGGGCATATAGCCCGAGGGCGCGAGCGGGTCAATAACTTCCGGGCGAGGCGGCTGGTGGCTGTTGTGCCAGTTCGTCCCCCCGACGTGGTGGTGAGGGCGCCGCTTCGGTCTCGCGCCGACGTACGGCAACCTCGCCGAGATCCATCTCTGGCACGCATCCCCGAACTCCTGGGCGAGAACGATCTTCGGGCCGGGCTGTGGGCGCAGCTTACGGCGCAGTGGACACCGGCTTCCGGCACGATGCGAACGCACCGTGAGGTCGGGGTGAAAGCACCTCCCCGCGAGACTGCGCCCGTCAGGCTTCTCGCCTCGGTTTCGAGGCTGGGTCGTCGCGCTTGGGGGCCTTCTCGATCTCTTGGCTCGTGCAGCCCCTTCCTGAACGCCCGCCAACTCTTGCCGAGGTGGCCCATCATCTGGGCAGGCGACCGGGGTCGAAGACCACCGGGACGATCACCACCCCGAGCGGGGACGCGGTCGCTACGTTCTGTCGAGGACGCCGATCACGCGGCGTGGGAGCTCAAGTCGCCGAGCGCTGACCACGGCCGCGGCCTCACGGCGGCGGTGGGGTGGATTTGGTTGCGGCCGTGAGGCCGCGCTATGAAGGGGGGAGCCTTCGTGTGGCCCGGCGCAAGGCTCACTGATATAAGCCTCGCCGGCCATGAGCTGCTTGGGGTCGCCGTAGGGCGCGGGGAGGACGTATGAGAGGACGAGGCAGCGGCGGGCGAGCGCTTCTCCGCCTTCTCGTCCTCCTCCTCCTCGTCATCAGCTCTGCCCCGGTTGCCCCGGGCGACGAACGGCCCGCGGCGCCGCCGGAGGAGGGCATCGCGCTCGCGATCGTCTACGACACCTCGGGGAGCATGACGGATCCCGTCCCCGACGGCGGGGGGGGACGCGCGCCCAAGTATGTGATCGCCAACCGCGCCCTCGACCAGATCGTCGACCGCCTGCAGGCCTACGTCGCGAGCGCGCCGCCCGACGCGCCGCGCAGGATCGAGGCGGGGCTCTTCGTGTTCAAGGACTCGAGCGCGGTGCCCGCGGTCAGGTTCGGGCCCTTCGATCCCGAGGCGCTTCGCGCCTGGCGCAAGCGCGCGGCGAAGCCCGACGGGCCGACCCCGCTGGGCCAGGCGGTCTCGCTCGCCGGACAGGCGGTGCTCGCCTCGCGGCTCACGCACAAGCACGTCCTCGTGCTGACCGACGGCGTCAACACCGCCGGTCCCGAGCCGGCCGGCGAGCTGTCGCGGCTCAAGGACACGGCGAGCCGGAGTGGAAAGACGCTCTCGGCACACTTCGTCGCCTTCGACATCGACGCGGACCGGTTCAACGCGCTGCGAGCGCTCGGCGCGACCGTGGTGGGCGCGGCGGACGCCAGGCAGCTCGACCAGCAGTTCGAGTACATCCTCGAGCGCAAGATCCTGCTCGAGGACGAGGAACCGCCGGCCAAGGGCCGGAAGGCCGACTAGGAGAAAGCGAGGCGACCCATGGGAGTGTTCCGTGCCGTGAGACGCGTCTTCATCTGGCTCGGCCTCATGGTCGAGCAGGCTACCGAGACCGACGCCATCAACCAGGCCGTGGTCGAGCGCGGCATCCGCGACGCCAAGGGCAAAGCCGACAAGGCGCACTACGCGAACGGCCAGCTGGCGAGCCAGATCGCCCTCCTGAAGGAGCAGCTGAAGCGCCAGGAGCGCCAGCGCGAGGAGCTGCAGGGCCTGCTCCAGGCCACCGCGGCGGCCAACGACGAGGCCAACGGCGCGCATTACGCCGAGCAGCTCGCCGACCTGGAGCAGGACCTGGCCGACAACAAGGGGCAGATCGACAACATGGAGCAGCTCTATCAGAACAACACGCAGATCATTGCCCAGAGCCTGCGCGACATCCAGAAGTTTCAGCGCGACTTCGAGCAGCTCAAGGTGAAGGTCGCCGTCGGCCGGTCGGTCGAGCAGCTCGCCACGCTGATGAAGGGGTCGATCACCGAGCTGCAGGGCATGATGGGCGGCGAGCTGGCGCAGTCGATCCAGCAGCTCCGGCAGTCGGCCGCGGCGGGCGAGGGGCAGATGCGCGCCACGCTCGACCTGGCCAAGGAGATGGGCTCCTCGGTGCAGCGCCAGCAGGAGATGCGGCGTGCCCGCGGCGCGATGCTCTTCCAGGAGTACCGCAAGAAGATGGGCCTCGTGCAGGGCGAGGCGGCTGCGCCCGCGGCACCGGCCCCCGCCAAGGACGAGCGCCAGAAGATCGCCGAGAAATGATCCCGCTCGGCGGGAGGGGCTAGAGATGACGGCACGCGGGAGATTCGTCTTCACGCTGCTCATCCTCGGGGTGGTCGGCTTCGGCGTGTACCGCTGGTGGGACAAGCTCGTTCCCAGGCCGGTCTCCACCACGCCGTCGATCAACCCGACCGAGGCGAAGAAGGCGATGGAGGCGGCCCAGCCCAAGCCCGACGTGACGGGGAAGCTCCTCGCGGGCGGCAAGGAGGTCTCCCTGATCGGTGAGTCGGCGATCCCGCAGGTCGCCGGCGTGAGCGACTACGACAAGCCGATGAAGGACGGCAAGCTCGTGGTCCAGTTCCCGATCAACGTGTGGCCCGGCTGGGCGCCGATCATCGTCGCCAACGGCGGCATGGCCCCGAGCGACGCGAGCGTGTTCGCGAAGAAGTACGGCTTCTACGTGCAGCTCTCCCTGGTCGACGACCCGATCAAGGCGCGCGATCTCTTCGCCAGCGGCCACAGCCACGTGCTCTGGGGTACGCTCGACATGATCGCGCTCTTCGCGCCCGAGCTGGTCAAGGACTCGCGCACCGTGCCGGTCGTGGCGCAGCAGGTGGACTGGTCGGCCGGCGGCGACGGCATCGTCGCGCGAGGCGACATCAAGAGCGTCAACGACCTCCGCATGCGCGGAGCGCACCGGCCGAAGGTCGTGCTGGCGCAGAACTCGCCCAGCCACTACCTCATCATGTCGCTCCTCCTCGACGCCGGCATCGACCCCGCGCAGGTCGACTTCAAGTGGACCGCGGATGCGCCGTCGGCGGCGAAGATCTTCGTCCAGGACGCCTCCTTCGATGCCTTCGTCGGCTGGTCGCCCGACATCTACACGGTGTCCGAGCAGGTGCCGGGGACGCGGCTCGTGGTGAGCACGGGGAGCGCCAACCACTTGATCGCCGACGTGTGGGCGGTCCGCAACGACTTCTACCGCGACCACCCCGACATCGCCGCCAACCTGGTGCGCGGCATCTTCGACGGCGTCGACATGCTACGGAAGGACATCCCGGGGGCGGCGCGGCTCATGTCGGCCGCTTTCAAGATTCCGGTCGAGGATTGCTCGGCGATGATCGGCAAGGACGGCGGCATCGTCGAGGGCGACGCGCACCTGACCAACTACCGCGAGAACGCAAACTTCTTCTTGGACCCGCTCAACCCGTCCAACTTCGAGGTCGTGTGGAGCCGCGCCTCCACCATCTACAAGTCGCTCGGCGCGATCGACGTGCCGGTACCGGCGGCCAAGGTGAAGGCGGCGGGCGTCCTTGCCAAGATGAGCGAGGAGTACAAGGACGTCCACGACCTCTCGCAGCCCACCTTCCGCGCCGGCGCCATCTTCAAGACCGCCGAGGCCGAGACGGGCGAGATCCTGACCAAGTCGGTCATCATCGTCTTCGAGCCCAACAAGGCGATGCTCAACCCCGACTACGACGCGAACATCCCGAAGGTGCTGGAGGAGATCGGCAAGCTCGCGGGCTCCTTCGGCAACGCCTACATCGTGATCGAAGGGAACACCGACGCGAGCCGCAAGGGCATCGTGCCCGCCGACCTGGTCCGCCAGCTCTCCTACGACCGCGCCGACGCGGTCCGCAAGCGGATCATCGAGAAGTACAAGTTCGATCCGAACAAGTTCAAGGTGGTGGGCAACGGCTGGGACAACCCGGTGCCCGGCATGACCGACCCGAGCAACCCCGAGCACAACAAGCGGAACCGCCGCGTCGAGGTGAAGGTATTCCCGCTTGAGAAGGAGTAGATGGCGGCGCTCGCCGGACACGAGCTCGTCGGCCATCGTCTGGTCAACCGGCTCCCGCCAGAGCAGATGGTGGGCCTCTGGCTGCGGGCCACCTCGCGGATCGTCAAGCACGATTTCGCGATCGAGTACCGGGATCTCGAGCCGCCCCGCACCGGCATCTTCGACGGGCTCCGCATCGCGGTCGACCCCGACGTCGGCTTCGAGACGCAGTGCTTCATCGTGCTGCACCTCTTCGGCCACTCGGTGCAGTGGGTGGCCCCGTCGCTCGAGCCGAAGCTGGTCGAGCTGCAGCACACGGAGGACCGGGCGCGCTTCATGCAGGTGCTGCACGACTACGAGTTCGAGGCCGCGCGCTACGCGCTCACGCTCATGCACGAGGCGGGGGTGACGCACCTGGACCAGTGGTACAGCGACTTCGTGGCGACCGACTGGCGCTACGTCCAGGGCTTCTACCAGACGGGCAGCATCCCGCCCTGGGAGGACTGCGTGGTGAGTGACTGCCCGCTCGTCGAGCCGGCGCCCATCCCGGCGCTCCGGCATCGCCGGGTGGAGGTGCGCTTTGCCTTCTGATGCCGGCGCGGAGCTGCGCTTCCTCCTCTCGGCACTCGCTTTCGTCGGGCTCGTCACCGCCGCCGTGCGACTCCTCCACTTGCGCGTCCGAGCGGAACCCTCGCGGCCCGTCCGGCTCCTCCTCACGGCGACCTTCGTCGCCGTCGTACTCGGCGGCTGGTGGCTGCTCACGCACGGCGCGCGCATAGAGGACCGCGTGCTTCCGCCCCTCATCCTGCCGAGCCCGCCCGAGGTGCTGGAGGCCTTCCCGCGGCTCCACTTCGAGCAGGGACTCGTGCGCAGCACGGCGACGTCGTTCATCCGGGTCACGGTCGGCTTCGGCTTCGCCGCCGTGGTCGCCGTGCCGCTCGGCGTCTACATGGGCAGCTTCCCGCCCGTCGCGGCGTTCTTCCGGCCGCTCGCGCTCGTCGGCGCGTATGTGCCGATCGTCGTCTTCGTGCCGCTGACGCTCGCCTGGTTCGGGCTCTCCGAGATGCAGAAGGTCGGCTTCCTCTTCATCGGCTGCTTCGTGGCACTCCTGCCGCTGGTCGTGAAGGCGGTCGGGGACGTGCCCGCCGCCTATCTCGACGTCGCGGTGACCAAGGGGGCGACCGACTGGCAGCTCGTCCGTCACGTCCTCTTCCCGGTCGCCAAGGCCGACATCTGGGAGATCCTGCGCGGCGTCTACGGCGTCGGCTGGGGCTGGATCATCCTCGCCGAGGTGGTGGCAGCTGAGAAGGGGCTCGGCTATCTCATCACCGTGTCCGAGCGGCGGGCGCACACGGCCGCCATCTTCGCCGTCATCATCGTGATCGTCGCGATCGGCGTCGCCTGCGACCGGGCGTGGCGCCTCGGCGGCCGCCTCCTCTTTCCCTACCGCCAGGAGCCATGACCCGCGACGCGCCATCCGCCGCCGAGACGGTGCCGGGCGGGGCCCCCGACGTGGTGGCCTTCCGGCACGTCACCAAGGTGTTCGGGCGTGGCGGCGAGCGGCGGGTTGCCATCCAGGACGTGTCGTTCGCCGTGGCGGACCTGCCCGGCAAGGGCGAGCTGGTGACGATCGTCGGGCCGTCGGGCTGCGGCAAGTCGACGCTGCTGCGCATCATCGCCGGCCTCGCGCCGCATTTCCCGCCGACCGAGGGCGAGGCGCGCGTCTTCGACCGGCCGATCGAAGGGCCAGGGGCCGACCGCGGTCTGGTCGACCAGCGCTACTCGCTGCTGCCGCACCTGACCGTGGTCGACAACATCGCCTTCGGCCTCGCGCTGCGGGCCGTGCCGCGCGCCGAGCGCCGCGTGCGTGCCGGCGAGTGGGTGCACAAGGTGGGGCTCGAGGGCTGTGAGGCGAAGTATCCGAACGAGCTCTCCGGGGGCATGCAGCAGCGGGTGGCGATCGCCGCGACGTTGATCGTCGGCCCGCGCATCCTGCTCATGGACGAGCCCTTCGGCGCCCTCGACCCGAAGATCCGGCTCCGCATGCAGGAGCTCCTGATCCAGCTCTGGAAGGATCAGCAGGAGACCGTCTTCTTCGTTACCCACTCGCCCGAGGAGGCGATCTACCTGGGGGACCGGGTCTTTCGCATGTCCGCCGGCCCGGGGCGCCTGGTGGAGGTGCTGGAGGTCCCGCGCCCCGAGGAGCCGCCCGAGGAGATGCGGCGGAAGCCATGGTTCGTCGAGATCACGCAGGAGCTGCTCCGCCGCATGGAGGAGGAGGCTCCGGCCTCGGGGGCGCTTCCCCGCCCGCGCGCGTGACCCGATGGCCGAGCCCGCCCCGGCATATCGGCGCGAGTTCTTGCTGAGCCCGCATCACGCGTGGCTGGGGCTGCTCACCCTGGGGGCGGGCTTCCTCGCCGCGCAGCCACTCGCCCTGGTCGCGGGCGCGACCGGCTACGCGCTCGGCTGGATATACCTCCCCGACATGCCGTTCTTCCGCCGCTGGGTCGACCGGCGCGCGGAGGAGGGCCGCCGCGCCGCGGCGCTGGCGCAGGTCGCCGACTTCCTCCGCCGCCGTGACGGGCTCCTCGCCTCGCTCTCGCCGCCGCGGCGCGCTCGCTACGAGGGCCTCGCCCAGGTGTGTCGCGACATCGAGCGCAACGCGAGCGCCGACAACCCGGCCCCCGACGACCCCCGGCTGCGCAAGCTCGACGAGCTCATGTGGACGTACCTCCGCCTCCTCGGCATCGAGGAGTCGCTCGAGCGCTACCTCGAGACCGAGCGGCGCGAGGAGCTGCCACGCGTCGTCAAGGAGGCCGAGGACCAGACAAGGAGCCTCGGCACCGAGGTGGAGGCCCTCAAGACGAAGGGGGCGAGCCCCGTGCTCGATTCGAAGCAGCGCCTCCTCGGCTCCGTGCAGGAGCGCCTCGAGGTCCTCCACAAGCGCCAGCAGCGGGTCGAGCAGGCGAACCAGAACCTCGCCCTGGTCGACGCCGAGCAGGAACGGCTGGTCGAGCAGATCAAGCTGATCCGCGCCGACGCCGTCGCCACCAAGAACGCCGAGGTGCTGACAGCGCGCATCGACGCCACCGTGGAGCACCTGGACCAGACCAACAAGTGGCTCTCCGAGCTGGACGAGTTCAAGGACATGGTGGGCGACATGCCGGCGACCGAGCTGCGCGTCGGCTTCGAGCCGACGGCCGCGACGCCGGTGGCCCGCCCGCCGCGGCGCGACCGGCTCGGTATCGGGGCGAAGGAGGGCTGATGGCGGACGACGAGGCGCTGCCGCGCCTTCCCCTGCGGGGCTGGGCGATCGAGCTGGCGCGGCGCTGGAACAGCGGCGCCTACGCACTCTTCATCCTGCACGGCGACGTCTTCGACGTCTTCCCCGTGCAGGGCCCGAGCGACGTCGGCTACGCGCCGCTCAAGACCTTCCTCGCGCGCCGCCTCTTCCCCGAGCGCGCGTACCTGATCTTCTACGACATCGCCGACGGCCTCACCTTCGGCTCGGCCGACATGCAGACCCGATTCTTCGAGTGGCTCGCGGTCTACGACCAGGTCGAGAAGACCGACTTCCACCGCGAGGGCCCGCCCCGCGAGTTCACGCGGCTCGCGCCGTTGCTGCGCCGCTTCTTCCTGCGCGCGGCGGACGACAAGGGTGCGCGGAAGGGGGTCACGCTCATCGTCGACTTTCCGGAGAAGATCGTGCCGGCCGCCGAGGAAGCGAGCGCCAGCCAGGACGAGCGGATGGCGCTCGTCACCTTCCTCAAGTGGGCGGCGTCGCCAGACATGCGCGACCAGGACGTGGGGGTCCTGCTGATCACGGAGTCGGCGGCGGAGCTGCACGCCGATCTCCTCCGCAACCCGAACATCGCGCAGGTGCAGCTCGAGCTGCCCGACGCCGAGGAGCGCGGCCGCTTCCTCGCCTCGGGCTGGGCGACGGCGATGGCGGGCGGGCGCCCGCTCGCCGAGTGGAGCGATCTCTCCGCCGCCGAGCTCGCCACGCGCACCGCGGGCCTGACGCTGCTCCGCATCGAGCACCTCTTGGCCGAGGCCCGGCGCAACGCCGAACGGGTCACGGCCGAGCACGTGGCGGCGAGCAAGAAACGCCTCATCGAGGAGTACTGCCAGGGCCTCGTCCGCTTCAAGGACCCAAGGCCCGGCCTCGGTCTCGACGCCGTCGCGACCCACGCCGCCGCCAAGCAGAAGCTCCGAGAGCTCGCCTGGCTGATCAAGAACGAGAAGGACGACGTCCTCGAGCGCGGGCTCCTCGTGCCCGGCCGCGTGGGGGTCGGGAAGTCGTTCCTGATCGATTGCTTCGCGAGCGAGTGCGGGCTGCCGGTGATGGAGATGGGCGAATTCCGCTCGAAGTGGGTGGGCGAGACCGAGCGCCAGCAGAGCCGCATCCTGATGACGATCCGGGCCCTCGGGCCGGTCGTCGTGGTGGTCGACGAGGCCGACGCCGTCTTCGGGACGCGCGAGGCCGACGGTGACAGCGGCGTGTCGAGCCGGGTGTTCGCGGCCTTCGCGGCGCACATCGGCGACGCATCGCTCCGCGGGCGCGAGCTGTGGGTGGCCATGACCTCGCGGCCGGACCTGCTCTCGATCGACATGAAGCGCCAGGGCCGCTTCGGCCTCTGCATACCGCTCTTCCCGGCGCAGGGGCCGGACGACGTGGTGGAGCTCTTCACCACCGTGGCGCGCACGAAGCGGCTCGTGCTCGGCGACGCGATGGTGACCTATCTCCGGGCGCAGCTCGGCGGCCGGCCCCTCACCGGCAGCGACGTCGAGTCGATGCTGATGCGCGCCAAGGAGCGCGCCGTTCTCGCGCACCGGGACGCCGACGTGCAGGTGGCCGACCTGGAGGAGGCCGTGAGCTCGTTCATCGACCCGCTCGACCCCGAGCTGCTCGCGCTCCAGGAGCTGGCGGCGGTGCTCGCCTGCTCGGATCGACGCTACCTGCCCGAACGCTTGCGGACGGCCGATCGCGCCGCGCTGCTCGAGCAGTTCGCGCAGCTCCGGGCGCGCGCGGGGCGGCGCTGACTGCGGTGTCGGCGCCGACGACCTGGATCCTGCCCGACGGGCTCGATCCGAAGCTCGGCACCCGCCAATACGCCGCGCCTTCGCTGTGCGGGAGCGCCTCGGCAACCCGCATGGCGCATTACCGGCATCACGAGCTCAGCTCGCGCGCCGCGCGAGGCGCGCGCGCACGCCCTGCCGCAGTGTCTCCGGGATGGCGTCGAACGCCTCTCCGAGCGCCGCCGTGGACAGCTCGCGCATCCGCTGCTCGCGACCGATCGTCGTGACGAGCGCCCGCTCCGCCTTGCCCTGTCCCTGCGCGCACGCGAGGAAGAGCCCGGAGCGGACGTCGAGCGCGCAGGCCTCGGCGCTCGCGTAGACCGCGAGCGAGTCGCCCGGGACGAACCACACCGGAAGAACCCCGAGGTAGGTGACGGCGAGCGGATTCCAGTCGTCGTAGCGGTTGCGGTGCGTGCTCACCACTATGAGCACGTCGTGCTGGAAGCGCGCCGCCGCGGAGCGGAGCGCCGGGAGGTCCCCTTCGTCGGCTCGCGTCCCACCGCCGGCACCGGTCGTCGGTAGGACCTCGACCGTCGAGAAGGGGGCACGCTCGAGCGCGCTCGCGAGCTTGCGGACCAGGGCAAGTCGATCCGAGGCGGGCAGATCGCCGTCGTGGCCGCCACTGTCGTCGACGATCCACGCGATCCCGGCGACCGCGGGTTCGCGTGCGGTGACAGGGGCCACCCGCAGCTTCTCCATCTCGGCCTCGGACAGGGCGCCCATGTCCGGGACGAGCTCCCGGTGGCCACCCTCCGGCGGATAGTACCGCTTCTGCATGCAGCCGCCGACAATCACCACCATCCCGATCAGGCAGAGCGTTCGCAGCGTCGTCATCGTCGTTCCCCTTTCGCGGCTCATTCGCTGGGCGCCGTCGCGTCGACGGCGACGAGCGCGGTCACCGGGGAGAGCACCCCGTAGCGGAGCGCGAGATCCCGCATGGCATCCCGGTCCGGCCACAGCGCGCGCACCGCATCCGACGCCCAGAGGACGGGCAGCAGATCGACGGCTTCGGCGGGCGCCGCGACGGCCGTGAACGTACGCGTACGCCGGCGGCCGCCCACCAGCGTGGTCACGCGGACCGTACCCGGCGTGCCGCCGAGCACACGCGCTCGCAGGACGAGCGGTCGTCCTTCAGGCACGGAGAAATTCACCGCAGCATTCGACGCGGGCACGTCCTCGACGACGAGCGTCCCCCAGTCGATCGCCGCGAGGTGGAGCGCCGTCGGCCGGCCGCCCGCGGCGATGGGATGGAGAACCAGTGCCGCGACCGTGCCGCGGCTGCCGGACGAGACGACCACGGCACCCGGGCTCGCGTGTGCGTCGACGGCGTAACGGAGCACGAAGTCGGCGTCGCGGAGCGTCGCAGGCTCGCGGAGGACGACGCTGGTTTGCTCGCCGGAGTCTGTGGTCTGCCGGATCGCATGCGTCGGGCTCTCGACCGTCG
>Ga0066683_10000979_pt1 | contig 10629 bp, 10 predicted proteins | sample GraSoiAngelo_132_FD_62296 | JGI IMG/M metagenome (GOLD analysis project Ga0066683, IMG submission 62296) | Grasslands soil microbial communities from the Angelo Coastal Reserve, California, USA - 14_0929_02_40cm | ecosystem: Environmental > Terrestrial > Soil > Grasslands | place: USA... | reverse complement strand
GCATGGGGGACCGATGACGAAGGCCGACCTGGTCGAAAAAGTCACCGCGCAAATCGCCCGCACCGCCGGCCCCCTCATTTCCAAGAAAGACTGCGCCCGCGTCGTCGATGCGTTCCTCGATGCCGTCAAAGCCGCCCTCGCCGAGCAGCATAACATTGAGATTCGCGGATTTGGGACGTTCAAGATCCGTCAGCGCAAGACGCGCATGGCGCGCAACCCGCGCACCGGTGATCCGGTGGAAGTGGCGGCGCGTCCGGTGCCTGTCTTCAAGCCCAGCAAGGAGTTGCGGGCCATGGTCGCGGACGCGAGCGGAGAGCGGGTCAGCTCCTGACCGCGCATTCCGCGAGCCCCGCGGCCCGGACTAACCGTCTGGGCCGCTTTGTTTTGGATGGGGTATCAGCCCCCGCGTCGCTGCGTTCCGTCCCAGGGAGCTTCCCCGTGCGACAGCTTTGCGCCCTGCTGCTCACGATTCCCGCGCTCGCCGCGGCTCAAACCGTTCGCTACGAGGTGTCGGTCTCCGCGCCGACGGAGCGACTCTTCCACGTGAAGGCCGAGTTCCCCGCGCGTGGCAAGGACACGCTCTACCTCTCGCTGCCCGCGTGGAGCCCGGGCGCTTACGAGATCCAAAACTACGCGCGTTACGTGCGCCATTTCAGCGCCCGGAGCGTGGCCGGGCAGCCGCTGTTTTGGGATCGGGCCGACAAGGACACGTGGCGCGTGACGACGGGACGCGGCGACCGCGTCTCGGTGGAGTTCGATTACCTCGCCGATACCGTCGACCTCTCGCTCGCGCAGCTCGCCGACGATTTCGGCGAAGCGCTCGGCACCAATCTGTTCCTGTACGAGGAAGGACAGCTGGACCGACCCGCCGAAGTGCGCTTCGCGCTGCCGGCGGGGTGGCAGGTGACCACGGCGTTGAAGGGGGCGGGACGCGGCGTGTACAGCGCTGCCGATTATCACGAGCTCGCGGACGCGATGACGTTCGTCGGCAAGTATGCGCTCGACTCGGTGCAGGTGGACGGGCGCTGGATCCGCATCGCGCTGTGGCCGACTGCCGACTACACCCTCGCCGTGCAGCGCAACTTCCGCAGCGCCGTCGAGAAGATCGCGAAGGTGCAGAACCTGCTTATGGGCGGCCCACCACCGTACGAGACCTACACGATCTTCTTCAACGTCATGCACGCACCCGTCAACTTCGGCGGAGGCCTGGAGCACAGCGCCAGCCAGTACGACATCATGCCGGCGCCGGCGTTCGCGGACCCCACGGGCAGGTTCGGCGACTTCATCCTGCCGCTGCTGTCGCACGAGTCCTTCCATCTCTGGAACGTCAAGCGCATCCGGCCGGCGGAGATGTGGCCGTACGACTATCACGGGGAGCAGTACACGCCGCTGTTGTGGTGGTCGGAAGGGGTGACGGACTATTACGCGGACTTGACCAACCTCCGCGCCGGGTTGTGGGCGGACTCGACGTTTCTGTCAAACGCGGCCGTGAACATCCGGCAAGTCGAGGCGGCGCCGGAGCCGTGGAGCGAGGAGGACGGCAGCGTCGCGACCTGGATCAACGAGGTGTACGTCAACAGCTCCCAGCTCTACTACCCGAAGGGCTCGCTCACCGGTCTCCTGCTCGACGTCTCCATCCGCGACGCCAGCGACAACCGCTTCAGCCTCGACGACGTGATGCGGGCGCTGTTCACGCGATTCTACAAGCAGGGCAAGGGATTCCGGACGGCCGACCTGCTGGCGCTCTTCAAGGAGATGGGGATGCCGGACGCGGACGGGTTCTATCAGCGCTACATCAACGGCCGCGGGCCGCTGCCGTACGACTCGGTCCTTCCGAAGGCGGGGATCGTCGTCACGCGCCGCACCACCGCGCTGCCGTTCCTGGGCGTGACCTCGGGCGCGACGCCGGACGGCCAGCTGGTGGTGCAGGCGGTATCGCCGGGCAGCGCGGCGGGCGAAGCCGGGATGGTCCCCGGGGACGTGCTGCTGAAGATCGGCGACATCGCGGTGACCCCGGACTCGGATTGGGGCGCCGCATTCCGGACGCGCTACCGCGGACAGGCGGGGCAACCGATGACGCTCACCGTGCGCCGCGAAAGCCAGACCCTCACGCTGAACACGCACGTGCGCGAGCGCGCCACCACTTCGTTCCGGCTGGAGCGCGCCCCGTCGCCGACCCCTAAGCAAGCGAAGATCTGGCGGGGCCTGGCGACCGGTACCACCGGTCCCTGACAGGCGGTAGCTTCACAGCATGGCGACGGGCACGGTCCAGGTGCGGTTCTTCGCGCGCTACGCCGAGCTGGCGGGCTGCGAGACGACGGCGGTCTCCGTCGCCGTCCCCGCGACCGTCGCCGACGTCGTGCGACAGGTGCGCGAGGCGATTCCCGGCGCCGCCCTGTTGCCCGAGCGCCCCCTCGCCGCGGTCAACATGCGCCACGTGAGGCTCGACGCGCCGGTGAACGATGGCGACGAAGTCGCGTTCTTGCCGCCGGTCGCCGGAGGCTAGCGGTGACGTATCTCACTCGAGACCCCATCGTCGTCAGCGCGCTCATCGCCGAGGTGGCGGCTCCGCAGTGCGGGGGCACCTGCGTGTTCCTCGGCACCGTGCGCGACGCCCCGCAAGACGGCGGCGTCACGGGGATCGAGTACTCGGCGTACGAGGCGATGGCGGTCGCCGAGCTCGACCGCCTGCTCGCCGAAGCGCGCAAGCGCTGGCCGGAGACGCGCCTCGCCGTGCGCCACCGGCTGGGGCTCGTCCCAACCGAGGAGGCGAGCATCGGCATCGCCGCCGCCGCGCCGCACCGCACCGCCGCGTTCGAGGCCTGCCGCTACGTGATCGAGGAAGCAAAGAAGCGCCTGCCGATCTGGAAAAAGGAGCTGCGCGCTGACGGGACGGCGCTGTGGGTGGATCCCGCGGGCCGGCCGGCCGTCGTGGGGCCGGAAGGGACGCCGTGATCCGCGACCGCTTCGCCCGCCCGCTGGGGAGCCTCCGCGTGTCGGTCACGGACCGCTGCAACCTGCGGTGCCGCTACTGCATGCCGGAGGCGGAGTACGTTTGGCTCCCCAAGTCCTCGTTGCTGACGTTCGAGGAAATCGCGCGGCTGACGGGCGTGTTCGCGGGGCTGGGTGTGACCAAGGTTCGGCTCACCGGCGGCGAGCCGCTGCTGCGTCACGAGCTCGCAGCGCTGGTCTCGATGTTGCACGCCGAGCCGCGTCTCGCCGACCTCGCCCTCACGACGAACGGCGTGCTGCTCGAGCGCTTCGCCGCGGCCCTCAAAGCCGCCGGGCTGGGGCGCGTCACCGTGAGCCTCGACACGCTGCGTCCCGAACGGATGCAGGAGTTCGCCAGGAGCGGCCGGCACGCGGACGTGCTGGCGGGGATCGCGGCCGCGCGTGGCGCCGGGTTCGAGCGCGTCAAGCTCAACACGGTCGTCGTCCGGGGGTTCAACGACGACGAGATCGCCGACCTGGTCGCGTTCGGCGAGCGGCACGGCGCCGAGGTCCGGTTCATCGAGTACATGGACGTGGGCGGAGCGACCCGGTGGTCGCGTGACCAGGTGGTGAGCCGGGCCGAGATCCTCGAGCGGCTCGGCGCCCAATTCGGCCCCATTACCGCTGTCCCCGACCGCGACCATCCTGCCGCGCCGGCCGAGCGGTTCCGCTTGGCGTCGGGAACGACCTTCGGGATCATTGCGTCGGTCACCGCGCCGTTTTGTGCGAGCTGCGATCGCAGCCGCCTGACGGCGGACGGAACCTGGTTCCTGTGTCTCTACGCCGCAAAGGGGATCGATCTGCGCGAGCCGCTGCGCGCCGGCGCGAGCGACGCGGATTTGGAGGCGCTGATTCGCGAGACCTGGCAGGGGCGCGCGGACCGCGGGGCGGAGGAGCGGCTCGGGGTGCGCGAGCGGGGCGTGCTGTACCCCATCGAAGCCCTGCGCGCCGACCCGCGACGGGAGATGCACACGCGCGGCGGCTGACGCTACCTTTAGCGACCCTCTAGCAGGACCGTCTCACCGATGCTCCAGAAGATCACCGTGGTCGGCGCCGGCAACGTCGGGGCCACGACCGCGCAACGGCTCGCCGAGAAGGAGCTGGCGCGCACGGTCGTGATGGTGGACGTCATCGAGGGCGTCCCCCAGGGGAAGGGGCTCGACCAGTGGGAATCGGCGCCGATCGAGGGCTTCGACACCCGCGTGGTGGGCGCCAACGATTACGCCCCCGCCGCGGGCAGCGAGCTCGTCGTCGTCACCGCCGGCATCGCGCGCAAGCCGGGGATGAGCCGCGACGACCTGGTGCGCACCAACGCCGACATCGTGAAGCAGGTGGCGCAGCAGATCAAGCAGGTCTGCCCGAACGCGATCGTCGTCGTCGTCTCCAACCCGCTCGACGTGATGTGCTGGGTCACCAAGCAGGTGACCGGCTTCCCGCGCGAGCGGGTGATCGGGATGGCGGGCGTGCTCGATACGGCCCGCTACCGCGCGTTTCTCGCTGAAGCGCTGGACGTGTCCGTGCAAGACATCCAGGCGATGGTCCTCGGCGGCCACGGTGACACCATGGTGCCGCTCACCTCTTACACGACCGTCTCCGGCATCCCCGTCACGCAGCTCCTCGATCAGGCGACGCTCGACAAGATCGTGGACCGCACGCGCAACGGCGGCGCCGAGATCGTGGCGTTCTTGAAGACCGGCTCCGCGTATTACGCGCCGTCGGCCGCGGTCACCGCGATGGTCGAGGCGATCGTGAAGGACAAGAAGCGGGTGCTGCCGTGCGCGGCGTGGCTGGAAGGGGAGTACGGCCTCAAGGGGATGTACTGCGGCGTGCCGGGCAAGCTCGGCCGCAAGGGCCTGGAGCGGATTCTCGAGGTGCAGCTGACGGCGGCGGAGACGGCGGCGCTGAAGCAGTCCGCGGACGCGGTGAAAGAAACCATGGCCGCCGTGAAGTTGTAATCGGTTATCGGTTATCGGTTGGCGTTGACACGATCACCGACAACCGATCACCGAGAACCGAGAACGGTCTTCAAGTAGTCCCGATTCAACCGCGCAATAAAGTCGATGCGGATCTCCTTGGGGCACGCCGCCATGCACTCGCCGTGGTTGGTGCACGCCCCGAACCCCTCGGCGTCCATGCGCTCGACCATGCGCACCACCCGTTCGCCGCGCTCCGGAGCGCCAATGGCGCGCAGGCCCGCGGCGTAGGCGTCGAACTTGGCCGGTCCCTCGAAGACTTTGAGATTGCCGAGCAGATGTGCGACCACGAACAGGAACAGCACGAGCCCGGTGACCGCCATGATCGCCTTCTTACCGACGAGCGAGCGGACGAGCTTCTGCCAGCGGGCCATCCGGACTCCGGAAGAGGCGGGTTCGGAACGGTGGGATGATACATGCGGCCCCGGGGCGCGAGCAAGGCGGCGCACCCGTATCTTCTCCACCCGTGAAACCCACCGTCGTCATCGTCGGCGCCGGGTTCGGCGGGCTGCGCGCGGCGCGCGCGTTGCGGCGCGCGCCGGTGGAAGTCGTCCTCGTCGACCGGCACAACTATCACCTGTTCCAGCCGCTGCTCTACCAGGTGGCGACCGCGGGCCTCGAGCCCGAGCAAATCGCGCGGCCAGTGCGCGCCATCCTGCGCCCCCAGACAAACGCCGACTTTCGGCTCGCCGACGTGACCGGCCTGGACGTGGGGCGTCGCGAGCTCGCCACCGACTCGGGCCCCGTCCATTACGACTACCTCGTCCTGGCCGTCGGCGGCGAAACCAATTTCTTCGGGCTCGACTCCGTGCGCCGCCACGGCTTCGCCTTGAAGGACCTCCCCGACGCCCTCGGCATCCGCCACCAGGTGCTGCGCAGCTTCGAGCGGGCGGTGCTCGAGCCTGACGCCGACCGCCGCCGCGCGCTGCTGACGTTCGTCGTCGTGGGCGGAGGCCCGACCGGCGTGGAAATGGCCGGCGCACTCTCAGAGCTGATCCGGCTCGTCCTCGCACGCGACTACCCTCGCCTCAACATCAAAGACGTCCGCATCCTGCTGCTCGAGGCGGCCGACCGGCTGCTCGGCGGGTTCCCCCCGCGCCTCTCGGAGGCAGCGGCGCGCACGCTGTGGCGCAAGATGGTCGAGGTGCGGCACGGCGCCGCCGTCGCCGATTACGACGGTGCGGCGGTGCGGTTGCGGAGCGGGGAAGTGATTCCGGCCGGGACTCTAGTCTGGGCCGCGGGGGCGGCGGCGGTGTCGCTCACCGGCCGCCTCGGACTGCCCACGGGTCGGCAGGGCCGCGTTGCGGTCGAGCCGACGCTCCAGGTGCGCGGCCACCCGGAGGTGTTCGTGATCGGCGATGCCGCGTATCTGGAGCACGACGGCCAGCCACTGCCAATGATGGCTCCGGTCGCGATCCAGCAGGCGGTAACGGCCGCGGGCAATATCATCCGTCTCGCGCGGGGCGAGGCGCCCCGCGCCTTCCGCTACCGCGATCCGGGCACGCTCGCCACGATCGGGCGCAACGCCGCGGTCGCGCACATCCGGGGCATCGCGTTTACGGGGTTCCCGGCCTGGGTCGTGTGGCTCGTCGTCCACCTCATCCAGATCATCGGGTTCCGCAACAAGCTGTTCGTGCTACTCAACTGGGCGTGGGATTACTTCTTCTATGAGCGCGCGTCGCGGCTGATCACCACGCCGTGAGCGGCGGACCACCCCTTCCCAGCCGCAGTCCAGACACCAGGCGTGCTGCAGCGGGGACAAGAGGCGGCTCAGGAGCCCATGCGTGATGGGGAGGAGGTCGGCACGGCAGATGGGGCACGCGGGCCCGCGCGGGACCAGGAGGTAGGCGAGTCCCGCGGCCATCGCGAACCGCAGCACCACAGTCGCGAGCAGCACGAGCACGATCAGGATCTCAGAGTCCACCGGGCCCTCCGGATCGACGTACCAGTCGAATTTGGGGCCCGGGACCCCGCGGCGCAACGCAGCGGGCCGGGCAGGCCGGGCGTATTGTTGAGGCACCTCGAGACCGCGGTCACCGCCGTCACCACCTTCAGCCCTGGACCCCCGATGCGACCGTTCTTCCCGCTTGTCGCGCTGGCCTTGTTCGCGGCCGCGCCCGCATTCGCTCAGCAACCTGCCCGACCCGACACAACCCGGCCCCAGCAGCGCACCGGTCAGGCCGAAGGCCCCAAGCCCTACGCGGAGGTCATTACCCGGGCGGCCACGACCGATTCCGGTGTGTTCATCCTCCACCAGATCGGCGAGAAGCTCTTCTACGAGATCCCGCGGGCCCAGCTCAACAAGGAGTTCCTGCTGGTCGTGGATTATGCCGCGACCCCCGAGGGCACGCGTTACGGCGGGGAGAACCTCGACAGCCGGGTGGTACGCTGGCAGCGGATGGGCAACCGCGTCCTGCTGCGGAGCGTGAGCTACGACCTCGTGGCCGACAGCTCCACGCCGGTGTCACGCGCCGTGCGGCTGTCGAACCTCGAGCCGGTGCTGATCAGCTTCGACGTGGCGGCGTTCAGCCCCAACGCCGATTCCAATCTCGTGATCGAGGTGACGCGCCTGTTCACGACCGACGTTCCCGAGCTCACCGCGCGGCGCGCGTTCCGGCTGCGGCGCCTCGACCCGGCGCGCTCGCTCGTCGAGTCGGCGCGGTCGTTCCCGACGAACATCGACGTGAAGGCGCTGCACACCTTCGAGAACGACTCGGTCCCCGGCGACCGCGGCCTGGGCACGATGTCGTTCGAGATGCACTACTCCATGGTGTCGCTGCCCGAGCGCCCGATGGCGCGCCGCCTCTGCGACCACCGCGTGGGCTTCTTCTCAGTGCGCCAGATCGACTACGGGCGCGAAGCCCATCGCGTGCAGGAGCGCTGCTACATCACGCGCTGGCGGCTCGACCCCAAGGACCCCAACGCCGCGGTCAGCGACCCCATCAAGCCGATCGTGTTCTACCTCGACCCGGCCACCCCCGAGAAGTGGGCGCCGTGGATCATCAAGGGCGTCGAGGCGTGGGAGCCCGTGTTCCGGGCGGCCGGCTTCTCCAACGCGATCACCGCGCGTCGCGCCCCGACCCCGCAGGAAGACCCCGCGTTCGACCTCGACGACGCCCGCTACTCCACCATCCGGTGGCTGCCGTCGCAGATCGAGAACGCGTACGGCCCGCACACCAGTGATCCGCGCACCGGTGAGATTCTCCAGTCCAACATCGGGTGGTACCAGAACATCACGAGCCTGCTCGAGGCGTGGTGGTGGGTCCAGGTCGGCGCGGTCGATCCACGGGCCCGGCGCCTTCCGTTGCCCGACTCCTTGGTGGGCCAGATGGTGGCCTACGTGGCGACCCACGAAGTCGGCCACACCCTCGGCCTCCCCCACAACCAGCTGTCCTCGGGCTATTACCCGGTGGACTCGCTGCGCAGCCCCACGTACACGCGCAAGAACGGGACGTCCTACTCGATCATGGACTACGCTCGCAACAATTACGTCGCGCAACCCGGCGACAACGCCGAGCTCCTGCCCAAGCTCGGCCCGTGGGATTATTACGTGATCGACTGGGGCTACCGCCGCGTCCCGGGCGCGACGACGCCCGACGCTGAGCGGCCGCTGCTCGACTCGCTGGCGCGGCTCCAGGACGCGATGCCGTGGCTACGCTTCGGCAACCCGGACGGCATCGACCCCCGCACCCAGACCGAGGCGCTGGGCGACGATCCCGTCAAGGCGACGCGCTACGGCCTAGCGAACATCAAGCGCCTGGTGCCGATGCTGATCCCGGCGACCACGACCGAGAAGCTCGACGACTACTCGCTGCTCGACGACTTCTACGACCGGCTCGTCGGCCAGTGGGCGTTCGAGATGGGGCACGTGGCGGTGGTGCCGGGCGGGGTGTGGCGGCACGAAAAGTACCCGGACCAGGCGGGCGTCATCCACGCCGCCGTGCCGCGCGCCCGGCAGGCGGAGGCGGTGCGCTTCCTCAACGACAACGCCTTCGCGACGCCGAGCTACTTCCTCGACACTGCGGTCCTGCGGCGCATCGAGCCCACCGGGTTCGTGGAGCGGATCCGCACGCGGCAGACGGCGCTCCTCAACACGCTGCTCCAGGACGCGCGGCTGTCGCGCCTCGCCGAGCAGGGGGCGACGTTGCCCGCCGGCCAGGCGTACACGCTCGCGGATCTGTTCGGCGACCTGCGCCGCGGCATCTTCGCGGAGCTCACGACGGCGCGGCCCGGGGTGGACCCCTACCGCCGCAACCTGCAGCGGGCGTTCCTGGACCAGATGGACCGGCTGATCAACACGCCGCTGGTCACGCCGCCGCCGCCCGGCTTCACCCCATTCCCGGGCTTCGTCCCGCCGCCGCCGCGGCCCGGCGACGCGCGGGCGTTGGCACGGCTCGAGCTCGTGGACCTGCAGGGCGTGCTGCGGACCGCGCTGGCGCGCCCGACCGATCGCGCCACCCGCGCGCACTTCCTGGACATGCAGGCGCGGATTGATCGGATCTTGAACCCGCGGTGACAGAGGAGCGTTGCCGGTTGTCGGTTTGCGTCTACCGATAACCGGCAACCGATAACCGAGAACACTCCCGGCTGGCGTTGCGTCCCTGCGTCTGCCAGATTGTGGCCAGCGGGGGGGAGACCATGTCCGACAACAGCGACCGCATGAAGATCGTGATCTGGTACGCCGCCTGGGCGACGGTGTGCGCCGCCGTGGCGGGCATCGCCATTGCACTGGCGCATACCTGGTTTTTCAGCTACACCCCCACGCGCGCGGCCCGCGTGTGGACGCTGATCGAGGGCATTGAGACGTCACTCGCGCTCGCGGCGGGGCAGGGCGCGGTCGTCCTCGTAACCGGCGGCCTGCTGGCCCAGCTCGGACGGGCGCTGCAGGGCACGGTGCTCCTGGGCCTCCTGCTCGGGCTGTTCGATTTCGTGATGTACTTCCTGCAGATGGCGATCCCGCGGCTGGAACTCGGATGGGTCCCGGATATCGCGATTCTGGTCGTGGTGACGATCGTGATTACGCTGCTGGGGGCGCGGGGCGCGGGGACTACAGCCTCGGCAGCGTGATCCCCCGCTGGGCCTGGTATTTCCCCTTCTTGTCCTTGTAGCTGACTTCGCACTCGTCGCCCTCGTCCGCCGTGAAGAACAGCACCTGCGCGATGCCTTCGTTGGCGTAGATCTTGGCGGGCAGCGGCGTGGTGTTCGAGATCTCCAGCGTCACGAACCCTTCCCACTCGGGCTCGAACGGCGTGACGTTGGTGATGATGCCGCAGCGCGCGTAGGTGCTCTTGCCGACGCACAGCGTCAGCACGTTGCGGGGGATCCGGAAGTACTCCACCGAGCGGGCGAGCGCGAACGAGTTGGGCGGGACGACGCACACGTCGCCCGCGAATTCGACGAACGACTTGGGGTCGAACCGCTTGGGGTCCACGATCGCCGACAGTGCGTTGGTGAAGATCCGGAACTCGGGCGCGACACGCATGTCGTAGCCGTAGGAGGAGAGGCCGTAGGAGACGACGCCGGCGCGCACCTGCGCTTCTTCGAACGGTTCGATCATTTGGTGGGTCTGCGCCATGCGCCGGATCCAGCGGTCGGGCTTGATCGACATGGCGGCGAATGTAATGGCGCCATCGACACTTACGCCACTCGTTCGGTTGACAGCGCC
>Ga0066683_10000978_pt1 | contig 10631 bp, 19 predicted proteins | sample GraSoiAngelo_132_FD_62296 | JGI IMG/M metagenome (GOLD analysis project Ga0066683, IMG submission 62296) | Grasslands soil microbial communities from the Angelo Coastal Reserve, California, USA - 14_0929_02_40cm | ecosystem: Environmental > Terrestrial > Soil > Grasslands | place: USA... | reverse complement strand
CGAGGGAACCGCGATGTCACACCTCGAGTGGTTCGAGTCCGAAGGGTGGGTCACCACAGACAATGCTCAGGCGGTCATGGACTCTACCGTCAGGGGGATCTTCCTTCCCGCCAGGCACGCGCTGTTCTTCTACAGGGGCATCGGCTTCTTCTTTGACGCAGGTGTCGTGACAGAGGCATGTCGCTGGGCCGAGGAGATTATGTCGGCCTTGGCGTTAGACCAACATGTCGAAGTCCACGTTGGCCCTCCGGATGCGGTCATTCACGGAACTGAGTACAGACAGGAACGGCTCGGCACTATCGAATCGGTTACCGCAGACCGTCGAACAACGCAGTCCAGCGGACGCGCTTCGCGCGCCGCTGACCGCGAGCGTTAATCGCTATCCACAATCATTTCTTTTTGACCGTCTGCGTTCGGCCTGACGACTCCCCGCAAAATCAGCCGGTTGCGATAGCCGCCGCACCGAAGGTTTTTGGCCGTCTTGTCCGTTATCGGCGGTGCGGCGACACTGAGGGCGGCAGAAGGGCGCACGCCTCGGTGAAGGGTTCGGAGAAGGTGTCGACAGACCCGCCGGGTCATAAGGCCTTCTGGGGCTGCCGTGATCGGCGCCTACGGGAGCGAATCGAATGAGCCGAAAGATCAAGACGATCATCACCGAGAGGTATCGGGAGCAGCCTGAGGTGACGCTCGAGGGCTGGCTTCTCGAGCTCCAGGACCGTCCGGAGATCGTGGCCGTCCGCGTCTTCAAGCGGCGTGGTGCCGACTGGAAAGCGCTGCCACGCGACATGGATATCCTGCCCCCGTTCGACGTCGACCCGCATTGCATCTTCCGCAAGTGGGGTGATGGCGAATACCGGTTCGTGGGTGTCCGACGCGACGGCAAGCTCGCGGGCAGCCGGATCGAGTCGGTGATCGGGTACCAGGACGGCGAACTCGGGGGTCGCGACAAGTCGCCTATCGGCCGGGAATCATCCCGCGATTTCTTCGAGCAACTGCGGGAGGTGATCGAGTGGGAGAAGTTGATGCTCGAGCTGGACCGTCTCAAACGATATCGATGAGAGGCGTGGGCCGCCGACGCCCCTTCCTGGCCCGAGGGCAAAGGCTCTTCCTGTTCGAGATCGATCGCCCGGATCGCCGCCATCACCAACTGATCGGGCAGGAGGCTGCCTGCGGCGGCGCGCCGACCTCGCTAGATAAACTGAAATCCGTCACGGTCGACCTCTCGTTCTGAATCCGGTACATCGACGTCACGAACGAACGCCCTACGCCGTTCGTCTGGACAAAGACTGCCGACGAAATCCTCGCGAGCGTCGCGCGATTTTGTCATCGAATCTCTAACTCAGGACACTAGAGAGGAGAGGAAGAAGATAAGCCGAAAACGGGCCGGGGGACGAACTCACCCGGCCCGTCACGAGCAGCTACTTCTTTACCTCGTACTTCCCCTTCCACTGTGCGCAGCCGTGGAATGAGTCAGGCACGGCACTCTTCGCGGCAATCACCACCTCGGACTCGTTGTCGCCGGTGATCCCCTTCCACTTGCCGGTGCCTTCCAGGAACCGAAGCTTGACCTTCATTCCCGTGCCGTGGCCCCCGGTGACGATGATGTCACCGTCGGCATCTACTAGCTTGCAGAAGCCGTAGTTCTCCCGCGCCGGGTCGCCGGCGCTGCCGCGGACGACGCCGTTGCAGTGGGCGGCGGCATTGTTGAACAGCTTGTTCGGACTCCTGATGATGCCGTTCTGCGTATAGGCAACTAGGGGCTTGAGTTCCTGGCTCCCCTGGAATGCAGTGAACGTGCCCCCAAAGCAATGCGTCGCTTCGAATTCCTCGGCGGCCCCTCCCGAGGGGAACGTCAGGACGCTGAGCACGGCAAGAGCGAGCCCGACCAGGACCGCAGGAAACGCGACCAAGAGTGTGGGTCGTTTCATGGACGTCTCTCCTTTGCCGCTCACCGGCTTTAGCGCAGCTCGGTTGCCCAAACCCCGACGAGACTCTGCCTTCTATGGGAGCCCTCGCACAGATCACATCGAGGCTTCACTGTCCCCTACCGGGGCAGCTCGCCACTTGCAGATCCGACGGATCTCTCTTACCCCCCACTTCATGGCCTCGTCGACCGCTGAGCCCCGAGCGACGCGCGTGAACATGTCCGGGATGATGAATGTCGTCAGCACCTCCTGCGCAGGCGGGGTCATCGGCCCCGGGTAGCCGAAGAAGGCCGTGATCCGGTACTGGTCCTGCAGCACCGCCGAGCCCGGGCATCGGCTTCTTGTAGTGGTCGGCCAGGAACGGCATGTTGTACCCCGGCTCGCCTCCATCGCCTCTCTCTGGTGGTCGATGAGGTGAGCGATGAACTCCTTGGCCGCCTGCGGGTTCTTGCCGAACTTCCAGATCGCCCACACTCCGGGCTCGGCCACGTTCCAGACAAGGCCGCTCGGCCCCGCCACCTCCGGCACGACGTAGGTGTGCTCGAAGACCTTAGATTAGGGATCAAGAAGCGTCCAATCAGTGGTCTCGGCACGCCGCGAACCTAGTTGAACGCCTCTGGGTCCGCCTATTGGACCTTAGTCCATGCTCAATAAGTGCAAAGGAAGCTGTTCGAGAGATTTGGCAGCTCGGTCACTCGGCCGTCGGGCGACACGAGGGTGAAGCCCACGGCCGCGCGAAGAAGGAGGGCGCGGTGATCGTCGGTCATCGCTTGGGAACGCTCCCGAGTGGAGCGATCGTAGCGCTCAGCGACGCCAGTTTGCAAGGTTGCGGTCAGTAACGAGCGTGAGCCGGCCCCGCAGTCGCGAAGGCTCCTCAGCTACGCGGAGATGCAGCTTGGATGATCCACCGCTGCGCCGTTGGTCGGTGCTCGGTGTGCGGGAAACTTAGCTCGGTGGACCACTGCCGAGCCTCGCATCGATCCATGCGATCGCGGTCGCTTCAAGAGTCTCCCGGCTTCCGTCGATGACACCGAGTTCGATCGGCTCCGCGGCCGGCTCATCGCGATAAACCCAGACACGCCACCGTCCAGCACCGCCGGCAATAAACGACGACCAACTCGAAAACTCGTGATTAGCGTTAATGGCCCACCCGCGATACGTACCCACTTTCGCCGGCATGGACCATAGGCGCGCTGTTGTCACAGGCGCCGCTTCGGTGGGCGCCGCCATGGATAACAACCGAGACTCCGCGGGCACAAATGCCGAACCGATGTCCACGCCGCTCACAATCAACATTGCTGCCGCGTGCGCGAGGAAGTCCCTTCTCGAAAAGCTCCCACGTGTGGCATCAATCTCTGACATGCTCACCTACGTCTTTCACCAAGCGCTGCGGACCGCAGAGTTGGGCGCGATCCAGACTTGGCCCAATGCGCCGACGGAAGCGAGCCGGCCATCGACGGTCGTGTAGGAAATAACCACCAGGGAACGATACTCGGTCATCCAGGCCACCAGGCGCCCGAATCCCAGCATGCTGAATAGGGGCGCCTGTCGGAAGACGTCGTCACGGATCGCCTGTTTGTGACTCTCGTGAGCGGGATTGGTCACCGCAAGCAGCAGAACGACCAGCAGAAAAATAACGAATTCCTGCGCCTGTTTAGCGGCAACGGCACTCCATCTAGGCTCGCGTTGAGAGTACTCCACTAGAGACGCTTCTTCTGCCATCGTCATCCGTCCGCGTTGTTTGTTCGTCCCCCCCTTGTATCACCCAGGCGCGCCACTCCGCGACACGCACAATCCGCAGCCGCCGACTCACGATACTCATAGTCTGCCTACTTATCAACTGTAGACGCTTAGTATTCACCCTCTCTAGCCTCCAAGACCGTGGGCCGATCGTCGGGCGGAAGGGCCAGGGAGCGACAGGACGGGCCGGTGAACGGCCGTGCGTTGATCGCGGCGAACCTCCGGCGCCTGCGCGCGAAGCGCGGCCTGTCCCAAGAGGCTCTCGCCGATCGTGCCGGCATACACCGAACATATGTGGGATCGGTGGAGCGCGCTGAACGCAACATCTCAATCGACAACGTCTGCCGCCTAGCCGGTGCCCTCGGTGTCGACGTCCGGGAGTTGCTAGTACCCATACGGGGATAGTAGGGCGCTCTCGACACCGAGGTGCGTAGCGGTTCGTGTACGACGGGCATCGGAAGGAGGCATCGTGCTCTCGTCGCGGCTTGTCCGCACCACATTTAGTTTGGACGGAGCAGGGGACACCGCAATGTAGGCGCCGCAGGCGAACGACGCATTAACGTGAAGTGACTTTCGGCCGTCAAACCGCGCGGAAATCTATTCGTGCTGTCTTGTCGCTGTTACCCGTCAGTGTCGCTGTGATTGACCCGCCGGGCAGTAGCACCACAGGCGTGGGTGATGAGCAAGCCTGGTCCTGCACGATCGCCTGAAGCCCCGGCAACTTGAACAACACCCCTCGAAACCGATCCTCACGGAGCCCCTGGTAATACGCCCGCTTGGCCGAGTCGTACGAACAGATGCCGAGCGCTTCGATTCGTCCAAACGCTTGCTCTGGATTACGAATATGCTCATTTTTGCTGCCGATCAGGCTGTAAACGAGACCGACGGCGAAGAGCGGGTGCAATTTGAAACGGCCCGCTGGTCGGCCGCGTCGTCGACGAAGCATTCCACCCTGCGCTAGCCGTACAAGCCCTTCGTGCACCCATGGGACCGCAATTAGCTCCGGATATGTATCGAGAAGTTCCAGGATCGCGGTCCGATCGCCACCTTTCACCTGAGCACGGTATCCCGCAAGGACCTCCTCCGCGTGCCCGCGCGCCTGCGCCGGGCTCGTCGGAAGGGTGCGTACCCCGGCCAACCGAGGTGAATGGTGATCCGGACTTTCAAATATTGGCGCGGCGGGAAGCACCATCCGGGCGGGGACCCCTTCGGAACCATCAATCTTCATTACACTTCTCCCTCTCATTTTCCCACACAGACAATCCATACGCATCGGCCGTAGGGTGGCGCATCTCAATGAACTTCCGCCGCTTCAGGCGGAAACGAGATGAGGAGATACATGGAGCGACTGCTGTCGGTTAAAGATCTCGCCGTCGTCATCGGCTTGCGACCGGCAACGATCTACGGCCTAGTCGAGCGCGGCGAAATTCCCGTTCAGCGCGTACGTCGGCGGGTGATGTTCACGCCGTCCGCGATCGAAGCATGGCTTGCCCGTCAGGCGCATCCCGACCGCGTCGCCCCGGAGATCTCCTCTGCCGCCGAACGCCAGCAGCACTCCCTACGGGAGGGACGAACACCATGACTCTCACGCGCGAGGAGCTGGAACAACGGCTCGATGAGCTGGAGGTGGGCCTCGAAGAAATCGCCGAGGCCCTCGACCTTGATGCGCCCGACATCGAGAGAGCGCGCGACGTGATCGCGCGGCTCCTCGACGACGACGAAGCCTGAAAAAACGACGGCCCCGGCGGGGTGGAGCCCGCCGAGGCCAGAAGAAAGGAACCAACTGTGCCAAATCCTACGATGCTTCCCGCTCGTTCGCAACAGATACCACGCAGCATCCGATCGGCGGCCTCAAGTATGGTCGCGTTCAGTCAGCCTGCGAATCCGGCCAGGTTGCCCACTCCTGAGCCGGATGGGAGGCCACCCCAAAGGTGCGCCGTGGAGGCCCAGGGTGTGCCAGCCAAAACTGCGCACCTTGGGTCCTCCCCTATCAAAGTGGGCGCCCGCGCAGAGCGCGGTACGCGCGAAGCGCGGGCGGATTCGAGGGCTAGTTACTTTAACCATAAGTGGCCACCGGAAAGCGAAGAAGCCGATAAGCATCCCCGACCTGCGGGTGGATTTCTGCGGCATGCCGGCGACGTTCTCAGTCTGATCGGCATCGAGGATGACGCGGCGAGGCGTCGGAGACGATGTAAGCGCGAAAAGATTAGGCAGTGGTCGGCGGCAAGTCGGACACGACTTCTTCGGGTTTGTCTTGCGCTCGACTGGGATCTTGTCGGCGCGCTCTGCATGGTCACGTTGACGTATCCCGGCGACCGAGGTGCTGCGTTTATCGCCCGCGACGGAATCACGGTTCACCGTCACTTACGCCGCTTTCTGAAACGGTGGACACGTCGTTGGGGCAAACCGAAGGGGCTGTGGAAGCTCGAGTTTCAGGACCGCGGCGCACCACACCTGCATGTGTTTTTGTCGATGCCATGCGACGTTTCTATAACGTTGCTGCGCTCGTGGGTCGCCGACAACTGGTGGGAGATCGTCGGCAGCGGCGACACTGATCACCTCCTCGCTGGTACCGCGGTCGATCCGTGGACTGGAACGCCGACACGCTACGCATGGAAATATGCAAAGGCCGATCCGAGTAAGGAGCGTCAGCATCAAGTCCCCGAAAGTTTCAAGGATGTAGGTCGATGGTGGGGCCTCATCAACGTAGCACCTAAGTGGACCACGATCGTCCTTCCTATGGAGAAATTCGTCAGGGCGCGGCGACTACTCAGGCGGTGGAGCCGTGCAAGGCGGGGTTATCGGCCACGTCTGAGATCTTCCGCGGCCGGGTTGTGGCTGTACATGCGTCGTCCCGTTGTACTTGCAGTCGTCAGTGCAGTGCTGCGCGCAACAGCGGTGAGCTAGCCGATGGGCCGACGCGAGCTTCATCGGGCTCGAATTCAATATCCCCGGCTTCGTGACCGCCTTGGGCGCACTTATGCCGAAATAGCCGCGACGGGTGTTACGTCGTTCACGCATCTTCCGTGGGAGCTCTCCAATGAGCGGGACCCCGCTACGTGGGTGTTGTGTGCGCTCGGATGCGAGCGCGCCTATCAGCTGCGCGACGCGATGTGGGTGCCGGATCTTCCCGGCGAATTTCCGCCCGAGATCAATGCCTCCTCGGATGGCGCGTGGTACTGCGCATACTTTCCCGACTGCGATAAAGACGCCGTCTTCGACGCTTGGGTTTGGAACGAGCTGTTGAGGCGCGGCTGGCGAGGCCCGGCCGTTCCTCTTCGCGGGGCTCGGTATCCGCTGTACCGCCGATGAAACCCGTTGGTCGGTTGTTCGAGCGAGGTCCGGTCGTCAACCAGTTGCGACAGGCGTTGATGCAGTGAACGACTCTCGGAGCGACGATGACCTTCCGAATGAGTACGAGCTCGAGGATGTAGACCCCTACGATGACCGTTTCCTTCCGCGCAAGCGTGGCATGCAAGGTCGCCCCTCGAAGTCGGTGCCGGTCGGCGGTGGGTGTCCGAAGTGTCTGTCGAAGAACACGTACGCCTGTCTGACGAAGAATCGGCAATTCTGTTGGGACTGCGGGAGTTACTTTGGCTCGTCGCACTAGGAGAGGCGAAGAGCGGCTTCCGATGAGCCGAGCCGCTCGTGCGCGCGGCCGGCGTCGCCCGGTATCCGCCCAAAAAAGGCCTGAGCGCGCTGCCGTCACGGGCACCGGCGTTGAGGATCGCCGGGTGACGCTGTCGCGCGCCGCCCCTAGCCGGGGCGCCGATCTGCTCATCGGTGCCCGTACCTTCGAAGTCAAGGCGCGCACGCGTGGGTTGCGGCAGCTCTACCAGTGGCTCGGCAATTGTCACTTTGGCGTGATCGTCGCCGCCGGCACCGAGGAGCCGCTGCTAGTAGTCCGCCTCGGTGAGTTCTTGCGGAACTGCACGTTCCGCGAGTCGGCTCAGGAGAGGCGGCCAAAAAGCCCTGATTCGGTTTGTTTGCCACGAGGGGTCTCCGGCCCTGCATGAGTACCCTCGCCGCCACCGGTCGACGCCCTAGGTCCGCGCTCTACGGCGGCGGGTCCCTGGAGCAGTCGCCTGAAAGCCAGCTTCACGCCCTCAGGCAGCACGCCGAGGCCAAGAATTGGGTGTTCGAGGAGTTCGTTGATCATGGCGTGAGGGGTCCGAAGGCCCGCCGGCGGGCACTTGGTCGACTCGTGCAGGCGGTCCGCGCCCGTCAGATCGATATCGTCGTGGTAACCAAGCTCGCTCGCCTGGGGCGCTCGACGCACCAGCTCATGACCTTTGTCCGTGAGCTCGCAGCTTTCGGCGTCGACCTCGTTGTGCTCGATCAGCAGATCGATACGACGACGCCGTCGGGGCGCCTACTCTTCCAAGGGCTCGCGGCGGTCGCCGAGTTCGAGCGCGACCTGATCCGGGAGCGGGTGAAGGCCGGTCTCGAGCGGGCGAAGGCCAAGGGTGTGCGGCTAGGTCGTCACAGTAAACCGGTGCCCGAAGCGGACCTCGACGCCGTCCGTGCCGGCGGTCTCTCCATCGGGGCAATCAGCCGCAAGCTGAAAGTTAGCCGCGCGACAGTACGGCGCCGGCTGCGTGCAGCCGGGACGAGCTAGGTGCGCCGAGCCACGTCGAAGACGACGGGCACGCGGAGTCAGCGATCCTCGGCCCCGCGTGCGACGTTCGTGACGCTCAGGCTCACACCCGTCAGCGTTGACCCGAGCGATGTCTCTGATGAACTGGTGAACAGCCTAGCGGATATCTTGGCCGACGCGCTCGTGGCTGACATCCTGCGCGATCCGATCAAGCCAGACGATCGCGCTTGACGCTTGATAATTCCTATGGGAATATTCCACTAGAGCGCCCTATGAAGGGCAGCAATCTCGGCACCATCGTGAAGTGGTTACGCCAGGCACGCGGCTGGAACCAGACGGAGCTGGCCAAGCGCGCGAGGCTGACGCAGGGATACGTGGCAAAGCTCGAGAATCCTCAATACTCGGCGAGCCCATCCCTGGACGTCGTACTGCGGCTGGCTCGAGCATTAGGGGTAGACATCCGCAAGCTGGTGAAGCCGAGTCGCGCGAGGAGGGTGTGATGTCCGCAGTGGCCGCCAGTCTCAACAGGTCAAACAATGAGCCTCTCGGGGACACCGCCGTCTACGCCCGCAAGAGCACCGAGCAGAACGGCGTCGCCGACGACGCGAAGAGCGTCGCCCGCCAGATCGCGAATGCGCGTGAGTACGCCGCACGGAAGCAGTGGACCGTGCGTGACGAGCACATCTATCAGGATGATGGCGTCAGTGGCGTGCTGTTTGGTCCTTCCCGCCCCGGCCTCGCTCGCTTGCTGAACTCGCTTAAACCACGCCCGCCGTTCCAGATCCTCGTGATGTCGGAGCAATCGCGGCTGGGCCGCGAGCAGATCGAGACGGGCTACGTGCTCAAGCAGATCATCGACGCGGGTGTGCGCGTCTTCTTCTACGCCGACGATCGCGAGGCCGTGCTCGATGATCCTGTGCAAAAAATGATGCTCTCGCTCGCCAACTTCGCCGCCGAGATGGAGCGGGACAAGGCTCGGCAGCGCACTCACGAGGCAATGCTGCGCAAGGCGAAGGCCCTGCACGTGACCGGGGGCCGGGTGTTCGGCTACGCCAACGTCGATGTGCCGGGACCGGATGGCAAGCGCCTGCACGTCGTCCGCACAGTCAATGCAGAACAGGCAGCAGTCGTGCGCCGTGTGTTTCAGATGTACGCGGGAGGTCTTGGTCTCGTAAGGATCGCCAAGACATTGAACGCTGAGGGGGTGTCTGCGCCGCGCACGAGCGGCTGGGCGCACACCGCCATCCGCGAGATGTTGTACCGGGAGCTATACGCGGGCGTGATCATCTGGAACCGGACGCAGAGAACAGTCAGGGCCGGAACGAAGAAGCAGCGCGATCGTGACGAGCGCGAATGGGTCCGACTCGATGCGCCAGAGCTACGGATCGTGCCGGACGAGTTGTGGCAAGCGGTACGCGGCCGACTCGAGCAGTCAGCGGCTCGTCTGCCGCGCGGCATGGGCGGGTACTATAAGGCGCGTCACGGCGAGGCCCCGCAGGGCGACGGCCTCGCGCGCTTCCTCCTGACCGGATTCGCTCGATGCTCGTCCTGCGGCGGTGCGCTGGGTGGTTCGACTCAGCTTCACGGCAGCGGCCCGGCGAGCAATCGCCACCGCGTCAGCTTCTACGGTTGCACGTACAATCGGAAGCGCGGGGAGCACGTCTGCGCCAACCGCACCACCATCAAGACGGGCATCGTCGACGAAGCGCTGCTCGACGCTCTCACCGAGCTGCTCCAGGCGCGGGCTCTCGACTTGGCGGTGGATCGGGCCATCCAGCGTCTCCGCGCTGGGCGCGAGACGCACGGCGACCGGCGCTGCCACATCGAGCGTGAGTTGTCACTCGTCGAGACCCGCCTCGTACGGCTCGCTGATGCCATCGCGAACACAGATGCTGGCGTGCCTACCCTCGTCGCCAAGCTGAAGGCAGAGGAAGACCGCAAGCGGTCGCTCGCGCGCGAGATGGAGAACATACAGCACGATGAGGCCGTAACCGCGCTCGACGCCGACGAAGTGCGCGAGCGGGTTCGCAAGAAGGCGGCCGATCTACGCGGTGTGCTGAAGCGCGGCACGCCGGACGCGCGCGCGGCGCTCGCGAAGCTGCTCTCGGGAAAGTTAGACGCGGAGCCGGTCGTCATTGACGGACGCCGCGGTTACAGGCTGACGGGCAACGTGAACGTCACCGGACTCCTACCCGACGCGATGATCAGCCGGCTTCAAGCCAGGATGTCGAACAGTCCCTTGGTGGTGGCCCCAAGGGGATTCGACATACAGACGTGTTACCGCGCCGCGTCACGTACCTGCCCTTCGAGGGCTGGGCGGCAGCTTCCGTATGATTGCCCAGTCACGGACCGCAAGGGAGTTTGTCCGT
>Ga0066683_10000977_pt1 | contig 10634 bp, 10 predicted proteins | sample GraSoiAngelo_132_FD_62296 | JGI IMG/M metagenome (GOLD analysis project Ga0066683, IMG submission 62296) | Grasslands soil microbial communities from the Angelo Coastal Reserve, California, USA - 14_0929_02_40cm | ecosystem: Environmental > Terrestrial > Soil > Grasslands | place: USA... | reverse complement strand
GCCTCCACCGCCACCCTCAGCACGGCGTCGAGATCGAGCTCCGACCGCACCTTCCTCCCGATCGACGCGACGAGCCGCTCGCGCTGGAGCGCGTCCGCGAGGGCGTCGGCGGAGCGCGCTCGGTCGAGGGCCAGCGCGGCTTCGGCGGCGAGCGCTTGGAGCAGCGACACCTCGTCTCCGGTGAACACGCGCGGCGCCTGCGTCGTGGCGATCACGAGCACCGCCGGAACCTTCTCCTCGGAGACGAGCGGGACGAAGACCGCGCTCTTCGCGCCGGTCCGCTCGGCGAGCCGCGGGTTCACCTGCTGCGAGCTCGCGACGTCGTAGACCACGACCGGTCCGCCCTCGAAGACCGCGCTCGCGATGCCCGACGGCTCGGTGTCGAAGTCGATCCGGACTTCGTCTGCCCACCACTCCAGGTCTCCCTCGGCCGTGACCGCGAGCAACCCCTCGGCGCTCTTCACGTCCTCGCTGATGAGCGCGATCGCGGCGAGATCGACTGCGAGCAGCGAGAAGCACGTGTCGATCAGGGTGCGCGCGACGGCGTGCTTGTCCTTGGCGCGGACGAGCGCCCTCGACAGGGAGGCGATTGCGGTCAGCTGCTCGTCGGCGCCCGCAGCAGGCTCGGCTTCCCCGTCCGCCTGAGAGACGGATGCGGGGTCGTCCGTTCGACGACTCCGGCGAAAGAGCATCAGACAGCCGAAAGAAGGGTCACCGGGCCTAGGAATGATAGGCCGCTGCAGGCGCTGACGCCAGGCAGCGATCCGGCTCCGGAAATAGGAAAGCCCGCCGCTCGGGGGGTCAATGCGGCGGGCCTCCCAGATTGCTCACCGCGGCCTTCGTGGCCAGGTACGCACAACCGCGGTTCGCATCGCCCAGTGGCAGGACGGTAACCCGCTGCCACGCGCTTGTGAATAGGCCGGACGGCCCATCTTTGAAAGGTGTATAGCCGTTCCTCGATCCGAGCTCGCCCGGCCCGGCCCCCGGATACCATGGCTGCGTGGTTCAGCGGGTTCTTCTGGCTTCGCCGCGCGGGTACTGCGCGGGAGTCGAGCGCGCGGTCGACACGGTCGAGCAGCTCCTCGATCTGCACGGCCCGCCGGTGTACGTCCGCAAGCAGATCGTCCACAACGCCCACGTTGTCCGCGACCTCGAGGCTCGCGGCGCGATCTTCGTCGAGGACGAGCGCGAGGTGCCCGAGGGGAAGACCGTGGTGCTCTCGGCGCACGGCGTCGCGCCCGAGGTCTACGCGAATGCCGTGGCCCGCGGGCTGAACACGATCGACGCCACCTGCCCGCTCGTGAGCAAGGTGCACGTACAGGCGCGGCGCTATGCGGCCGACGGGTACACGATCCTGTTGATTGGGCACGCCGGCCACGAGGAGGTGGTGGGGACGATGGGCGAGGCGCCCGCGTCGACGATCCTCGTGCAGTCGGTCGAGGACGCGGAGGCGCTCGACCTTCCGGCCGACGCGAGGGTCGCCTACATCACGCAGACCACGCTGTCGGTCGACGAGACGGGCGAGATCATCCAGGCGCTGCGCCGTCGGTTCCCCGCCATCCGCGCGCCGAAGAAGGAGGACATCTGTTACGCGACCTCCAACCGGCAGTGGGCCGTCAAGGACCTGCTCGGAGAGGTCGACCTCCTGCTTGTGATCGGGTCGCGCAACTCGTCGAACTCGAACAGGCTCGTCGAGGTCGCACGGGCGCACGGCGTCGCGGCGCACCTGATCGACGACGAGACCGACATCGAGCCGGCGTGGCTCGACGACGCGGAGACGGTCGGGCTCACGTCCGGCGCGTCGGCTCCGGAGAAGCTCGTGGAGCGCGTGTGCGACTGGTTCCGCGCACGCGGCGTCGAGGAGATCTCGGCGCACCGGCTCGTGGAGGAGGACGTGGAGTTCCGGCTCCCGGTCGAGCTCCGCCGCGAGCTCGCGCTCGCCGAAGGCCAGGCGTAGTCAGACCTCGCGGTAGCGGAAGCAGTCCACCGTGTGGTCGTTGACGAGACCGCACGCCTGCATGAACGCGTAGCAGACCGTCGGTCCGACGAAACGGAAGCCGCGCTTCTTCAGGTCTTTGCTCATCGCCTTCGACTCTGAGGTTTCGGCCGGGATCTCGCCGAGCTTGCGCCAGCGGTTCACCCTCGGCTCGCCGTCGACGAAGCTCCACAGGTAGTCGCTCAGGCTGTCGAGCTCGGCGATGCGCTGCGCGTTGTTGACGGTCGACTCGACCTTGAGCCGGTTGCGGACGATGGCCGGGTCGGCGAGCAGGCGTTCGACGTCCTCGTCGGTGAAGCGGGCGACCTTGGCGGCGTCGAAGTTGGCGAACGCCTTCCGGTAGCCGTCGCGCTTACGCAGGATCGTCGACCAGGAGAGGCCGGCCTGGGCGCCTTCGAGCGTGAGCATCTCGAACAGGTGCCGGTCGTCCCGCGAGGGCACGCCCCATTCGTCGTCGTGGTACGCGACGTACTCAGGATCCGCCTCGGGAACCCACCGGCAGCGCTTCACGCCTTGGCGATCTCCGGTTCGGCGCTGCCGCCGTCGGCGCGGATCTCGGTGGCCAGGACCTCGTCCTTGATCCAGTCCTCGTGCGCCAGCAGGTCGGACGCGGACGCGGGGAGCGTGACCACGATCCGGTCGGTCAGCTCGAGGCCTGCCTCCTTGCGCTTCGCGTTCAGCTCATGGATCAGGTCGAGCACGCGCTTCTCCACGAGGAGCTCGGGGTCGAGCGCCGTGTCGAGCGCGACCGTGATCCCGTCCGCGTGCGTGACCGCCCAGCCCTCCTTGCCGACCCGCTCGACGAGCACCTCGTCACCGGCCAGGTCGCGACCGGCGACGCGAAAGCCGCCGTCCACCTCCTCGAAGTCACCCGCCTCGAGCGCCGCGCGCACCGCGCCGAGCTCCCTTCCGAGCTTGGGCCCGAGCAGGGGAAGGTTCGGCTTCACGCGCAGCTCGGTCGCCTCGACGTCACCGAACTCGACCTCCTTCACGCGCAACTCCTCGCGGATCTCGTCCGCGTGCGCCTCGGCGAGCGGGGCGCCCTGTACCACGAGCCGGCGCAAGGGCTGTCGCAACGCAAGCTGCGAGCCCGCGCGCGCCTGCCGGCCCAGGTCGACGACGCGGCGCGTCTCCCCCACCTCCGCGAGCAGCTGCTCGTCACGCTCACCGGCCTCTGGCCATGAGGCGAGGAAGATCGAGTCCGGCTGATCCTCCGGCCGGAGGGCCCGCCACAGGTGCTCGGCGAGGAACGGCATCACCGGCGCGATCACTACGAGCGACCGCAAGAGCGCCGTCCGCAGCGTCTCCAGAGCCGCGGCATCCCCATCCCAGAAGCGCCGGCGCGAGCGGCGGATGTACCAGTTCGAGAGGTCGTCGACGAACGACTCGTACGACGCGACCAGATCGGGCGTCCAGAACCGCTCGTACGCATCCGTCATCTCGGCCACCAGCTGCTCGGTGCGAGACGCGAGCCAACGGTCGAGCGGCTGCGGCTCGCCCGGCTCGCCCTCCCCGGCGACGTTCGCGTAGTCGACGAAGAACTTGGCCGAGTTCCAGAGCGTCAGGAGGCGCCGCTTGACCTCGCGTGCCGGCCCGTACCCGAACTTGATGTTCTGGCCCGGATTCTGCTCGCAGAACAGCCAGCGCATGACGTCCGCGCTCATCTCGTCGAGCGCCTCGTCGGCCGAGATCGCGTTTCCCCAGGAGCGGTGCATCTCGCGCCCGTGCTCGTCGAGGAGCTTCTCGTAGGTGAGAACGGCCTTGTACGGCGACCGGCCGACGAGCGTCATGGACATGAACGAGATCGAGTAGAACCAGAGCCGGATCTGCTCGCGCATCTCGGAGATCCAGTCCGCCGGGAACCACTTCTCCCAGTACTCGTGGTCGGGGAGATCGGCGTCGGACAGGCCCTGCGCCGCGCCGGTCGCGTAGCCGTGCTCGATCCACTCCGGGTTGTTCCACCCCAGGCAGGAGAAGGGGACGATGCCCGCGTCCAGCCACGCGTCGCCTACCTCCGGGATCCGCCGCACGTCCTTGCCGCAGGCGGCGCATGCGATCGTGACCTCGTCCACCCAAGGGCGGTGCAGCTCCTGCAGCCCCTCGAGGCCCGCCGTCGCGCGCTCCTCGAGCTCAGCTCGCGAGCCGATCACGTTCAGCTCGCCGCACTCGCAGGGATAGAGGGGCAGCGGTAGCCCGAAATAACGCTTGCGCGAGATGTTCCAGTCGCCCATGTTCCGCAGCCAGTCGTCCATGCGCTTCGAGTAGAAGTCGGGCGTCCACTTCACGGTCGCGTTCGCATCGAGCATCGGCTGCCGGATCTCGTCGCAGGCGATGAACCAGTCGTCGACTACGCGGAAGACGAGCGGCGTCCCGCAGCGCCAGCATGTCGGGTAGCGGTGCGTGATCGTCCCGGATTCGACGAGAAGCTCGCGGCGCCGCAGGTCCTCGATGAGCACGTCGGCGGCCTCGTCCGACGCGAAGCCTTCCGCAGGCCCGAACCCCGGCAGCATCCGCCCCGACTCGTCGATCGGGACGAGCACCGGCAGCCCGTGGACGCGCGACAGCTCGAAGTCCTCCGCGCCCGCGCCCGGAGCGATGTGGACGATCCCGGTCCCCTCGTCGAGGACGACCTCGTCCCACGGAATCACACGGTGGGCGATCCCTTCTTGCGCAGGCGCCTCGTCAAACGGCCCGACGTACTCGAGCCCGACGAGCTCCTCGCCTTTGACCTTGCGGTCGTACTCCGCGTCCTCGAGTGCCAGACGCCACTGACCGTCGCGCAGCCCGTACTCCGCATCCGGCTTGACCGCCGCCGCGACGTTGGCCGGCAGCGTCCACGGCGTCGTCGTCCAGACGACGAGCGCCTCGTCCTCGCGCCCCTTCAGCGGGAAGCGCACGTAGATCGACGGGTGCTCGAGCTCCTTGTACTCGCCGGCAAACAGCTCATGCTGCGAGATCGAGGTCCCGCACCGCGGACACCACTCGGTCGCCCGATGCCCGGTGTACAGCCAGCCGCGCTCGTGGACGGCCTTCAGGAAGCCCCAGATGTACGAGATGTTCGTGTCGGAGAACGTGTGGTAGTCGTTGTCCCAGTCCATCCACATGCCCAGGCGCCTGGACTGCTCCGTGATCACCTCGGCGTACTCTGCGACGCGCTCCTTGCAGCGGGCCGCGAACTCGGCGACGCCGTACTCCTCGATGTCGCGCTTGGAGTTCAGGCCGAGCGACTTCTCGACCTCGACCTCGACCCAGAGCCCCTGACAGTCGAACCCGTTCTGGTAGCGCTGGTCGAAGCCGCGGAGCGCCTTGTAGCGCTGGAAGACGTCCTTCAACGTCCGGCCCCACGCATGGTGGACGCCCATCGGGTTGTTCGCGGTGATCGGCCCGTCGAGGAAGCTCCACCGCTCTCCGCCGCGGTTCTGCTCGCGGAGCCGGTCGAAAATGCCTTCGTCGTCCCACCACGCGAGAATTTCGCGCTCGAGGGCTGCGTGCTCGGGCACGGCAGGAAGCGACGGGAACGTCTGGGCCATGGTGTTCGATTCTACGGTCGCCTGGGAAGAGCACAGGCAGCGCGAACGTTCTAGAAATAGGAAAACCGATCAGGAAAGGAACTGGAATGGCAGAAGCGGTGACCGAATCGACCTTCGAGCACGAAGTGCTCCAAGCGGACAAGCCCGTCCTCGTCGACTTCTGGGCGGAATGGTGCGGGCCTTGCCACGCGGTCGCCCCGATTCTCGACCGGATCGTCGACGAGCGCCATGGCGAGATCAAGCTCGTCAAGGTGAACATCGACGAGGAGCCCGAGATCGCCGAGCGCTACGGGATCGCGTCGATCCCGACGATGGTGCTCTTCAAGGACGGCGAGCCCGCCGCAGCCGCGATCGGCGCGCAACCGAAGGGTGCGCTCGAGACGCAGCTAGGGCTCACGCCCGCTGAGACGAACGGCTCTGGGGCCTAGGCCTCGGCTTCTTCCTTCTCCGGCTTCGGCAGCGGCGAGATCGCCCGGCTCGTCGGCTCTTCGACGAGCTCCAGCACGCGCATGCCGTGGGTGAAGACGATGGCGCCGCCGAGCCAGCCGCCGAGCGTGAGCACGGCGAAGCCGACGAGCGTCAGCACCAGCGCGCCCCCGCCGATGGAGCCGTCCACGTAGTCGGCGTGCCCGGCGCCGGCGGTGATCGCGAAGACCACCGTCGCCGCGAGCATGGCGCTGAGATGAAGCGTGGCCGTTCGCCAGAGCGGCGTGTCCGAGGAGATCGTGAGCCAGTCGGCGAACCCGGTGATCGCCGTCGGGATCGTGATCGCCAGTCCGGTGACGAGCGCCAGCCACCAGCCGGTTGCCGTGTTGTGCTCGCTGACCCCCAACCGCGAGAGCACCGCCATGATCGTCGCGAACGTGTACGCACCGATCGTTGCGTCCGTCAGCGGTGGGTGGAGCGGATGTCCCGGGAGCCCCCGGAACAGGACGTTCAACGGTTACTTCCCGGCGTCGACTCCATCCAGCAAGGTCCAGTTACCCCGAAGCGCCGCTTCCGCAACCTCGACCAGACGATCAGCGTCCGCGTCGCCGATCTGCTCGAGCTCCCGGCGGGACTCCGCGGCGTGCTCGTGGTCGCGCTCGGAGTGGAGCGCGAAGTAGGCGGCGCCCGGCTCGTCGGTTGCGACCCCGTAGTGCGCAGCGAGACCGTCGAGCTTCGCCTGTGAGACCGCCGGCTGTCCGGCCTCGATCGCGTACATGACCGCCAGCGCCTCGCGCCGGTTCCCGGGAGCCGTCCACGCGGTCACGCACTCGGCCGTCTCGGGGCTCGGCTCCCCGTGGGTCTTCGCGCCGAAGGCGGCCACGAACTCGTCCCACAGCCAGACGTGCTCCGCCTCCTCGCGTGCGTGCTCCTCGTTGCCGGTCTCCACGGCCGTGTCCGCGAGGGCGACGACGGCGTGCCGGTACTCGCCGGCGTAGTGCGCCAGCTCGTCGCGGGTCAGCTCGCCGCAGCTCCACCGCTGGTAGAAAGGATGCTCGAGCACGTTCCAACGCTCGCGGGCGGCGTCGATCCTCTCGATGAGTTTCACAAAGGCTCCTTTCCGGGGATTGAGGGCGATGCTAACGCGATGGGCGGCTTCCTTCTCATCAACCCGCGCTCCGGTCGAGGCTCGAAGGCGGAGACGCTCCGCGCCGCAGCGACCCGGCTGGGGATCGAAACGCACGTTCTCGGCCCCGACGAAGCCGCGTCGGAGATAGCGCGGCAGGCCGTGGACGGTCCTCTCGGAATCGCGCGGCTGAAGGCGCACCGGTCGAACGAGGGCGCCCTGTACGTCTACGTCGCGCAGGGTTGGCTCCCGAGCACCTGGGAGGAGCAGTCGCTCGAAGCCTTGACCGTGGATGCTCGGGCCGGTCGGCTCGAGGCGGCGATCGACGGCGAGGCAACCGAGCTCGAGACGCCGCTGCGCTTCGAGGTCGAGCCCGGCGCGCTACGCGTGCTGCTGCCGGACGAGCGCTAGCACGTCGCGCGTGTGCGGGAACGCCAGCTCGTCGGCCGGGACCTCGGACGGCGGAAACCAGCGGAGCTCGGCGACGTCGTCGTGCGGCTCGGGCGTGCCCTCGACGATGCGCGCGGTCCAGTAGAAGTTGAGCGTGACCGCAGCCGAGCCGTTCCCGCCGTAGCGGTCGATCCAGACGCCGAGCAGCTCGAGTGGCTCGATCTCGACCCCCGCCTCCTCGCGAAGCTCGCGACGCACGCAGTCGCGGGGGTGCTCCTCTTCGTCGACGAACCCGCCCGGAAGGTCCCACTTGCCGGCGAACGGATCGATGCCCCGCCGCGAGAGCAGGACGCGGCCTTCGTCGTCGACGCACACCGCGCTCGCGGTCGGCTTCGAGCTCGCGTAGACGCGGAAGCCACACTCGGGACACTCGAGCAGGCCCGCTACCGGCTCGGCGTCGGCTCCGCAGCGCGGACAGTGCTTCCACTGATCGAGCTCGCCCATGTCCGCAACAATAGGCCCCGTGCCACGCTTCGCTACAGCGACCGTCACCGAGCTCGCGCGCATCGGGCTCTTCCAGGAGCTCCCCGGTGAGGTGCTCACCAAGCTCGCGCACAACATGCGGCGGGCCGACGTGGCTCCGGGCGACCCGATCGTCCTCGAGGGCGAGGAGGGCGACCACTTCTACGTCATCCTGCGCGGGCTGGTCGCCGTCAGCAACCAGGGCGGCCTCGGCCCGAGAAGGATGCTTCGGCCCGGGGACTACTTCGGCGAGGTCGCGCTGACGATGCATGTGCCCCGCACCGCGTCGGTGACCGCGCTCGTGCCGACGACGCTCGCCAGCTGCGACAAGGAGACGTTCGACGAGTTCGTGCGCCCGTTGTTCGCCGATGACCAGGCACCTTCCGGGGGTTCAGGCGAGGACGGGTAAGGCCGATGGCGAAAGCGGGATCGCCCAGTGTCTCGCGCACCCAGAATTCCCGTGTACCGGGGCCACTTCGGCCCTGCCCAGGCCGAGCGCCTGCTGTGGCGTGCCGGTTTCGGCCCGCGACCGGGTGAGGAGAACCGGCTCGCGAAGAAGGGCCTACGCGGGGCCGTCCATTCGCTCACGCATCCGAAGCGCGACCGCCTGATCGGCCCCAAGCCCGTCGACGACGACGGTCACCCGATCGCGCCGATCGACGCCTGGGGGCACGACCACCTGTGGTGGCTCGACCGGATGGTGCGCTCGAACCGGTCGCTCGTCGAGCGGATGACGCTCGTCTGGCACGACTGGTTCGCGACTTCGAACGCCGGGGTCGGCTCGCAGCGTCTGATGCTCCAGCAGAACGGGCTCTTCCGCAGCCACGGCCTCGGATCGTTCTACCGGCTGCTGCTCGCGGTCACGAAGGACCCGGCGATGCTGCTCTGGCTGAACGGCACCGACAACGAGAAGGACGCGCCGAACGAGAACTACGGGCGCGAGATGATGGAGCTCTTCACGCTCGGCGCGAGCCGCGGCTACACGGAGCGAGACGTCCGCGAGCAGGCGAGGGCGCTGACCGGGTGGCGGAACGACTGGGACGACGACAAGGGCCCGGTCAACTTCCACTACGACTCGCGGCGCCACGACACCGGCACGAAGCGGATCTTCGGCAACCACGGTCACTTCGACTGGCAGGACTCCTGCCGGCTCGCCGTCCATCATCCGAAGCACGCGTCGTTCTTCGTCGGGAAGCTCTGGAGCTACTTCATCCCGGTCGATCCGCCGGCCGCGACGCGGGGCGCGCTCGAGAAGCTCTACGTGCGCAACCACTACGCGATCCGACCGGTCGTCGAGGCGATCCTCAAGCATCCGCTCCTCTACAACGGCCCGCGCATGGTCAAGCCGCCGGTCGTCTACCTCGCCGGGATGCTGCGCGCGCGGCGGCGCGGGATCGACACCGACGCCTGGACGTGGCTCTCGAGCCAGGCCGGCCAGCAGCTCTTCTACCCGCCGAACGTCGCCGGCTGGCAGGACGACCGCTGGCTCGACACCGCGTCCTTCCTCGCCCGCTGGAACCTCGTGGGCCGCGTGCTTCGGCCCTCGGTGCTGAAAGACGACGACAAGGCGCCGCTGAACGCGGACAAGCTGCTCGCCCGCGCGCTCGAGTACTGGGGCCGGCCGCGCCTGACGCCGCCGACGAAGCGCGCCCTGACGACGTTCGCCCACCACGCGATCGCTGACGCCGACCGGAAATGGAAGAAGGAGCAGTACCCCGTGCTGATCGAGAACGCGCTCCGCCACCTGATCGCCGTGTCCCCGGACCAGCAGACGAGCTGATGTCGCACCACGACTGCACCGAGCACTCACGTTCCGCCCTCCTGCGCAAGGCCGCCGCGCAGGCCGGCGCAGGGCTGCCCGACATCGAGCCGGGCATGCCGCTCCCCGCCGGGACGGGGCTCGACCGGCGCAACTTCCTGGCCCGCTCCCTCGGGATGGCGATCGCCGTCTACGGGGCGACCTCGCTCGCGCCGCGCGCGCTCGACCACGGCATCGCGCAGGCGCTCGCGGCCGGGCCGCCCGACACCGTGCTCGTCACGGTCTTCCTCGACGGAGGCATCGACTCGCTGTCCGTCCTCTTCCCGCACGGCGATCCCGACTACCGCCGGCTGCGTCCGAAGCTCGCGCTGGCCGACTCGGGGCTCGTCTTCCCCGAGGACACGCGACTGCGCTGGCATCCATCCGCAGCCGCCTTCCACGCGCTGCACGCCGAGGGCAAGCTGGCCGTGCTCCCCGCGGTCGGATACACGAACGCGGACCAGTCGCACTTCACGTCCCGCCACTACTGGGAGGTCGGAGACACCGACCCGCGGCTCCAGACCGGCTGGCTCGGCCGTTACCTCGACCACGTCGGCAAGCCCGACAACCCGCTCCAGGGCGTGAGCCTCGACGGCGAGCTCTCGCCGTCACTGGCGACCGCGAAGAAGCCGGTCGCGGCCCTGAGCGGCGCGGGCGAGTACTCGTTCTGGGCGCCGGGCGTCTGGGGCCAGGTGGAGGAGCGCATGCTCGCGGCGATCGGTTCGCTCGGCTCGTCGCGCGGCCACGACAAGGCGCTCGCCGGGGCGCGGGCAGTCACATTCCAGTCGCATCGGCTACGCCAGCAGCTCGAGCCGTTCAACGGCGGCTTCCAGCCTCCGGTCCCGT
>Ga0066683_10000970_pt1 | contig 10649 bp, 12 predicted proteins | sample GraSoiAngelo_132_FD_62296 | JGI IMG/M metagenome (GOLD analysis project Ga0066683, IMG submission 62296) | Grasslands soil microbial communities from the Angelo Coastal Reserve, California, USA - 14_0929_02_40cm | ecosystem: Environmental > Terrestrial > Soil > Grasslands | place: USA... | reverse complement strand
ACGGGCGGGCTCGTGGGCGGCGACCGTCTGATGATCGACGTCGACGTCGGTTCCGGTGCTCACGCGTGTCTCACCACGCCGTCCGCGACGAAGGTCTATCGCACCGCCGGCGTGGCGGCCGAGCAAACCGTGCGGCTCACGCTCGCACCGCGCGCCCGCCTCGAATGGGTGCCCGACCACACGATTCCGTTTGCCGGCGCCGCGCTGCGACAGCGCGTCGACGCTCAGGTGCCCGAGGGCGCGTCGCTGCTGTTGATCGACGCCTTCGCGGCCGGTCGCGTCGCACGCGGCGAGCGGTGGCGCTTCGCGCTGCTGGACAGCGCGCTCACCGTTCGCGACGCGCGCGGCTGGCTCGTGCACGACCGGCTGGTGCTGCGCGACGGGGCGCCCGGCTCGGGCCTGGGCGTGGCCGAGGACCGCCCCTACGTCGCCACCGTCGTGGTCGTGGCCGACGGCGATCTCGCGTCGTTGGTGGAGGACGTCGCGGCGCTGGCCGCCGACGACATGGACGTCGGCGCCGCGTTGCTGCCACGCCGCGGCGTGCTCGTGCGTTGTCTGGCGGCAGATGCGCCGGCGCTCGGGCGCACGCTCGAGGCGCTGTGGGCGGCGGCGCGCGGGCGCGTGCTCGAGTTGCCTGCGCTCGCCCTGCGCAAGCCATGAGCCGGCGCGCGACGGGTGGCGCACGCTTGATGTTTCGATTACACTGCCGACAGTTCCCATGTTCAGCCTGATCCCGAAAGAAGTCCGCTTCTACGACTATTTCGAGCAGCAGTCCAAGCACATCCTCAACGCGGCCGCGCTGCTGCACGACCTCTGCCACAACTTCTCGGACGCCCGCGCGAAGACGTACCGGATCAAAGAAGTCGAGCACGCAGGGGATCTGGTCACGCACGAGATCGTCAAGCGGCTGAACACCACGTTCATCACGCCGATCGATCGCGAGGACATTCACGACCTCGCCACGCGGCTGGACGACGTGCTGGATTACATCGAGGCGGCCGCCGAACGCCTGGTCGTCTACCGCATCAAGGAGCCGACCTCGGCGTGCCGCGCCATGGCCGACGTCATCGTGAAGACGACGGAGGCGATGGACCGCGCGATCCGCTGCCTGCGCAACATGGATCCGGGATTCCACGAGCACGCCGTCGAGGTGAACCGCCTCGAGAACAGCGCCGATAATCTGCTGCGTGACAGCCTCGCGGCGCTCTTCGACGAGGCCGGCGATCCCATCGAGGTCATCAAGTGGAAGGAGATCTACGAGACGATGGAGATCGTCACCGACCGCTGCGAGGACGTGGCGAACGTCATCGAAGGGATCATCCTGAAGATGGCCTGAGCCCGCGCACGCGATGCTCTCCCTCGTCGTCGTCATCGTCATCGTCGCCCTGCTCTTCGACTTCATCAACGGGTTTCACGACGCCGCCAATTCCATCGCTACCGTGGTCTCCACGCGCGTGCTCACGCCACTACAGGCGGTCGTCTGGGCGGCCTTTTTCAACTTCGTCGCGGCGTTCGGTTTCGGCGTCGAGGTGGCCAAGACGGTCGGCAAGGGCGTGGTGCAGCCCACCGTCGTCGATCAGTGGGTGATCCTCGCGGGTCTCGTCGGCGCGATCGTGTGGGATCTGATCACATGGTACTGGGGGCTGCCGACGTCGTCCTCGCACGCGCTGATCGGCGGCTTCGCGGGCGCCGCCGTGGTGAAGGCCGGCTTCGGGTCGCTCATCGCCGCGGGCCTCATCAAGATCGCGGTGTTCATGATCCTCGCGCCGCTCATCGGGCTGACGGTCGGGTTCACGCTCATGGTGATCACGATCAATCTCTTCAAGAACCAGACGCCCGGCCGCGTCGACAAGGTCTTCCGTCGCGGTCAGCTGCTGTCGGCGGCGGCCTACAGCCTCGGTCACGGCACCAACGACGCGCAGAAGACCATGGGCATCATCGCCGTCCTGCTCTTCAGCACGGGCCACCTCGGCGGCGAGTTTTACGTGCCGTTCTGGGTGATTCTCGCCGCGCACGCGGCGATGGGCCTCGGCACGATGGCGGGCGGCTGGCGCATCGTGAAGACGATGGGAATGCGCATCACCAAGCTGCGGCCGGTGGGCGGGTTCTGTGCCGAGGCCGCGGGGGCGATCACGCTCCTTGGCACGGCGATCGGCGGCATCCCGGTGAGCACGACGCAGACGATCAGCGGCTCGATCATGGGCGTGGGCGCGATCCAGCGCTTTTCCGCGGTCCGCTGGGGCGTGGCCGGCCGTATCGTCACCACATGGATTCTGACCATCCCCGCCTCGGCGCTGATCGCCGCCGCCACGTGGCTGCTGTTGCATCTGCTACAGGCCTGACGGCGGCGCGCATGGCGCCGGAGGTCCTGGTCGTCGAAGACGAGCCGGACATCCAGGCGTTGATCGTTCACCATCTCACCCGCGACGGCTTTCGCTGCCGGACCGCCGCCGACGGCGCCGAAGCGCTGGCTCGCCTGCGCTCCGGCGTGCCCGACCTCGTCGTGCTCGATCTCATGCTTCCCGGCATGGATGGGCTCGAGCTCACGCGCCGGATGCGTGCGGAGCCGGCGTGGGCGGGGCTGCCGATCATCATGCTGACGGCGAAGGCCGACGAGGTCGATCGCATCGTCGGTCTCGAGCTGGGTGCGGACGACTACGTGGCCAAGCCGTTCTCGCCCAAAGAGCTGATGGCACGCGTGCGCGCCGTCTTGCGCCGCGCGCGGCCCGCCGACGACGCGCGCGCGATCTCGGGCGGTGGTGTCGTGCTCGATCCCGCACGCCATCGCGTGACGGTGGCCGGCGTGCCGTCAGAACTCACGGCCAAGGAGTTCGACCTGCTGCACGCGCTGATGGCGGCGGCCGGGCGCGTGCTGACGCGCGAGGTCTTGCTGAACCGCGTGTGGGGCTACGCGCACGCCGAGACGATCGAGTCGCGGACGGTCGACGTGCACGTACGCCGCCTGCGCGCGAAGCTCGGCGCCGCGGGCCGCCGGATTGCGACCGTGAAGAGCGTCGGCTACCGGTTCGAGTCCGAGTGAACCGTCGTCGCCACGGGCGTACTCTCAAGGGTATGAGACGTTGGTGGGGCCGGTGCGTCGCGGGAATGCTGGCGGCCGGTGCGATGACGGTGCCGCTCGGGCCCACGACCACGCAGCGCGCGGTCGACCAGATGAACTCCTCGTCGATGCGCGGCGTGCCGACGCCGCCGGTGCGCCAAGCGCCGCATGTGGACTCCGTGTGGGTGCCCGATCGCTGGGTGCCGGCGCCCGGCGTGCCGCAGGGCGTGTTCGAGCCCGGCCACTGGGTGATCTTCACGCCCGAGGGCGGCCGCATCGCGCCGCCGCCGCCGCGTCCCGACTTGACGCAGACGCCTTAGAACTCTTTCACGAACCCGCCGAGCAAGGTGTAGTCCGCCGTCCGCGCGCGCGTCAGCGGGAACTCGACGCCGAAGCGCAGCGTGCTGCCGGGCAAGAGCTTGGCGTTGAAGCCGGGGATGATGCTGACGCGCGTCTTGCCTCGCAGATCGTCGTTCGGCGCCGCGCGCGTGCGCGTGACCGTGACCAGCTCCACCAGTGGCGCGAAGACGCGCGTCACCCGCCACCCCGCGGCCGCCGACGCCGTGAGCTCCTGTTCGTTCGGGCCCGCGACGTGCGCGTTGAGGTTGAACTCGTAGGCCACGGACGCCAGCAGGTCGAAATCGCCGAGCGCGATGCCGCCGGTGACGAACGGCTCCACCGCGGCCTCGCCGCCGAGCCCTCGCCGCTCGGACCCCGTCGGGAAACGGCCCTCGACGCCGACCGCGATCTGCGACAGCCAGTCGAGCGACTGCCACACCGCGACTTTGGTTTCCAGGCTGAGGTCGCCGACGCCGCCCTGCGCGGTGCCGTCGCGCGGATCGTTGAAGACGAACGGGACTTCGACCTCGACCTGCCATCGCGGCATGATCGGCAGCTCGATGGCGGCCGCCGCCTCCGTCGTGCGACCCGCGGCGCCCTTCGCGTGCTCGACATGAAATTCGAGCTCGCGCTCGATCACGGGCCGGCGCGTGCGGAGCGGATAGAAGAAGGCGACGTTCTGGAACGAGTCCTGCGCGTGAGCAGGGGACGCGACGACGATCAGCGGCAGCACGAGTAGCACCAGGGCGATTGGCTTCATCGACGGCCTCCAGCTCCGTGATGCGATTCGACGCTGGCTGGCGACGGGCGGCGGCGCCCTGGCTGGCTCGCTCGACTACTTCGTGAGAATCAGCTTGTCCGCTCGCGTGATGCGGAGTCGGTATTCCTCGTCACCGTGCTTGATGATGATCTCGCGTGCAACGCCGAACAGCTGCTCGCTACGAACGATCGGCATCCGCGACGCGGGCTCGGCGTGGTGCGCGGGCTCGGGCGCGCTCATGCGCGGCTCGTCTGCGCGGGCTCGATCACGTCGCCATTACGGTGTGTACCGCGGCCATAGAGGCCGGGAAAGAACAGCAGGCTCGCGGCCGCGAGATAGACGACGTAGCCCGCGACCTCGAGCGCACTCGGGCGCGCGCGATAGCCGATGAGGCCTGCGAGGAAGCCGCCGACGCCGCCGTGATCGTCGAGCAGCCACGAGGTATCCCAGAGTGGATCGCCGCCGGGCAGCACGCCGATACCTTGCAGTCGCCCGATGCCGGCGCTGAAGAGGCCGGCGGCGAGGAGCAGGATGAAGAGCGACGTGACGCCGAAGAAGCGCTGCACGCTCAGCCGGCGGCCGCCCTGGAACACGAGCCAGCCCAGCACGGCAGCGGTGACGAGCCCCGCCGCGCCGCCGGCGAGCGCCGTCCAGCCCGATACGTCTTGCAGCTGCGTCATGAGTCCCCACAAGAACAGCACCGTCTCCGCGCCCTCGCGAAAGACGCCGGTGAACGCGATGAGTCCGACCATCCACAGCTGCTGCGAGGCGTGGGCGGCATCGACGCGGCGCTGCAGCTCGCCGCGCAGCTCGCGCGCGTGCCGACCCATCCACCAGCCGTGCCACGTGAGCAGCACGACGGCGCCGAAGATCACGGCGAGGGCGATGAGGTCGGGGCCGACGTCGGCGAGTGGGCCACTGAGCACGCTGACGGCAATGCCCATGACGACGGAGGCCAGCACGGCGAGTGCCCCGCCGAGCGTGACGTAACGCCGGCTCTCGGCGTGGCCGATCTGCGCGAGGTACGCATAGACGATGCCGAGCAGCAGCGCGGCCTCGAATCCCTCGCGCAGGACGACGACGAAGGTCGCGCCCACGGGTTACTCGGCGACGACCTTGAACTTCGCCGACTGGTTGAAGTCGTCGACGAAGACGTAGCTGCCGGGCTTCAGCCCGCGCACCCGGATCTTCACGGTTTTGCCGGCGGGCACCACTTTTTCGATCCGCAGATCCTTGTTCTCGACCTCGATGGACTTCTTCGGATCGTTGTTCGTCACGACCAGCACGAACGGCTGGCCGGCCTTGACCTTGACCTCGGCGGGCTGGAACGCCTGGTTCGCCGCGGTCAATGGAACTTCTGTGGTCTTGTCCTGGGCTTGTACCCGCGGGGCTGAGGCGAGCACGGCCAGCGCAGCGACGAGTAGCACGGACGACGTCAGCAGCCGCTTCATGCGCGGCCTCCTCGTAGCGTGGTGGTGGGGACCGATATTAGGTGTACCTAACTATCAGAATATTGTCAACCTAACGAAACGCCCCCGGCGCATCGCCTGCCGGAGGCTATGATGCGTCGATGACCGGGCCGCTCGAGTTCGTTCGCGGGCGTATCGCCGTCAAGCTGACGCTCACGCTCGTCGGCTTCGTCGCCATCTCGACGATCGCGGCGGGTGTCTATCTCACCCGCGCCCTCGAGGCGTTCGCCGTGGACGCGCTGGAGACCCGCCTGGTCACCGCCGCGCGCTTGCTGCACGACGAAGCGCGCGGGCTGTTCGTCCGCCCGGTGCCGGGCGCGCTGCGGGACTTCGTCGTGCGCGCGGCCGGGCCGACCGGCGCGCGCGTCACGCTCATCGCGCCCGACGGGGTCGTCCTCGCCGATTCCGAGGTGCCGGAGTCTCAGCTGGCGCGGCTCGAGAATCATCGAGACCGCCCCGAAGTCCGCGCAGCGCTCGACGGCGACATCGGGCGCGACCTGCGGCGTAGCGTCTCCGTCGATGCCCCCCTCCTCTATATGGCGCTGGCGGTGAGGGACGGCCCGCGCACGGTCGGGGTGCTCCGCCTGGCGCTGCCGCTGTCGGTCGTCACGTCCTCGTATGCCAGGGTCCACCGCGTGCTCCTCGCGGGCGGTCTGCTCGCGCTCGCCGTGGCGGCGGGTATCGGCCTCTTCGTCGCCGGCCGCGTCACGCGGCCCGTCGTCGAGATGGAAGCGATCGCGCGGCGCATGAGCCAGGGCGAGTATGCGGCGCGCGCGCCGGTGCGCTCCGTGGATGAGATCGGCGCTCTGGGCCGCGCTCTCAACGCGATGATGGCGGGGCTGCGCGAGAAGATCGACGACCTCCAGGAGGAGCGCGCCAAGGCCACGGCCATTCTCGACGGCATGGTGGAGGGCGTCATCGCGGTGGACGCGCACGAGTGCATCCTGCTGATGAACGAGCGTGCGCGCGCGATGTTCAGCGTGGGCCCCGGCCGTGGAGAGGGCAAGCCGCTCCCGGAGGTGATCCGCAACGCCGACCTGCACGAGATCTTTCGTGCGACCCGGGCCGGCGCGCAAGAGATGCCGCTACGCCGCGAGCTGCGGCTGGGACATCCGGTCGGCCGCATGCTCGAGCTCACCGCGGTGCCGCTACCGCTCGGCGCCGGCGAATCCGGTGCGGTCATGGTGCTCCACGACATCACGGCGCTGCGGCGTCTCGAGCGCGTGCGCACCGAGTTCGTGGCCAACGTCAGCCACGAGCTACGCACGCCGCTGACGGCGATCCAGGGCTATCTCGAGACGCTCCTCGGCGGCGCGCTGCACGAGCGGGCGAATGCGCGGCGCTTCCTCGAGATCGCGTTCCGCCACACCGAGCGGCTCGGGCGCCTGCTCAACGACCTCACCGATCTGTCCAACATCGAGCTCGGCAAAGTCTCGCTGCGGCTGGCGCGGGTGCGCTTCGCGGAGGTCCTCGGCTCCGTGCTCGACATCGTGCGGCCGAAGGCGGAGTCCGGGCGCGTCGGCCTGATCGCCGACGTCGAACCGGCCGATCTCGCGGTGCACGCCGATCACGATCGCCTGGCGCAGATCCTGATCAATCTCGTCGACAACGCGGTCAAGTACACGCCGGAGGGCGGATGGGTGACCGTGCGGGCACGTCCGGTCGGCGGCGCGCGCGTCGAGGTGCGCGTGCGCGACACGGGCGTCGGGATCCCACGCGCGGATCTGCCACGGATCACCGAGCGCTTCTATCGCGTCGACAAGGCGCGCTCGCGGGAGCTCGGCGGCACCGGTCTGGGGCTGGCCATCGTCAAGCATCTCGTGCTCGCGCACGGCGGCGAGCTGGAGATCACCAGCGAGGAGGGCGAGGGGACGACCGTGCGGTTCACCTTGGCCGCCGACGGCGCCGGCGCCGACCAGCTGGCCCTGCCGATGGAGCCGCCGGGCGAGTAGGCCGCTGGCACCGCGGCGCTGCGAGCGCTGTCGCCTGACCGACTCAACTTCACGGTCTTGTCATCAATGCGTAACGAGCCACGCGCGATCATTGCGTGCGAGATGACCGTGATTGAGTTCCCCGGCGTCGAGATTCCGGACACCCGCGGCGGCCGGCTGCTTAACGCAGGCCGGCGCCTGCGACCTTGTCGGCTCAGATGAGCGCCGATGAGCGCGTGGGCAGCGACTCGCGCGCTCGGCTCGTCGCCGATCTCGCTCTCCTCGGCGGCCGCCTGGCGCTGGAGCGATTCCACCGCGCCCAGGTCGCGATCAATCGCGACGAACGCTTCGTCACCGACGCCGGCGTGGCCATCCAGGAGGCGCTGGGATGTGAGATCGCGCGACTCTTTCCCACCGACGGGCTCGTGGGTGAAGAGGGAGCTATCGGCGAGCCGCCTCGGCGGGCGCGCTACGCCTGGATCCTCGATCCGATCGACGGCACCAACAACTTCGCGCGCGGCATGCCGGGATTTGCGGTGTCGGTGGGTGTGCTGCGCGATCGCATGCCATTCGCCGGCGCCGTCTACGATCCCGTCGCACGCTGGCTGTTCACCGCCTGCGCGGGTCGTGGCGCGTGGCTGAACGATCGGCCGCTGCGCGTGCGCGCGGCGAGGGTGCAGGACGACGACGCCGTGTTTGCCATGCGCGCGCCTTGCGCCGCCGGCGTACCCGAATTCGTCGACGCATGGCTGCGGCGCCACCGCCTGCGTGGCGTCGGCTCGACGGCGCTCCATCTCTGCTACGTCGCTCTCGGCGCGGTCGATTTCGTTCACGACGACGGCGCGTCGCTCGCGGACATCGCGGGGGCGGCTCCCGTGCTGCTCGAGGCGGGTGGCGTGCTCACGACGGACGATGGCGTCCCGGTGTTTCCCATCACCGGTGCGCACGCCGCCGGCGAGCCGATCGCGCTGCTGGCCGGTGATCCCAGCTCGCACGCGGCCGCGCTGCGCGACGTGCGTGCCGGCCGCGTCGCGCCCTCGCTCTCCGCCGCCGCCCGCTAGCCGCGTCGGCGTTTCTGCGCCGCTGAAAATCTGCCGCCGCATGGTGCGCCGTCCACACATCGTGCCGAATGTTACGGGCCCATGACTTGCTGCCGACGCATTGCTCGTGCGCCGACACGGAAGTACTCGGGTGCTGGTAGGATGTCCCGCGGCCACGACCGGGCTATGGCGCAGGGGCGGCCTCACGACGAAAGGAAGGACATATGGCGCGCGGCAAGACGAACCGGGAAGAGGATTCGCGCACGACGCAGCAGGTGATCTCGACGGCGGTCGGGGCCGCGGAGGCGTTGACGGTGGGCGTCGTTCACCTGGCCGAACGGACGCTGGTCGAGGCGCTGCACGCCGCCGAGGACGTCGGCAGTGAGATCGGATCCACCCTCGTGCGTGCTGCGCGCGGCTCGATTCACGCCGCGAGCGACATCGGCGGCGACCTCGTTCAGGTCGGACGAACCGTCTCGCGCGGCATCGCCGAGCCCGCGCGTGAGCTCGGAAACGGTCTCAGGCGCATGACCGACGGCCTGCGGCGAACGCCGAGCGCGGAGAGCCAGGTCCGCAAGCCGCTCGCCAAGGCGCGCCGTCAGCGGCGTCGGCGACGCGCCGCGGCCTGAGAGCGCACGCCGGGCCGCGCTCGTCGATGCCTAAGCGGAGCGCCGCCGGGCGGCCGGCTGACGTGGTCGGCCGGCCCGGGCGAGCGGCCGCCGTCCGGCCGCGCCGTTCGGCTTGATGAGCGCGCGCATACCCGCCACCGTGCCGCCGAGCGTGGCGCGCACCGAGCGGCTGGCCGTGCCGCCGATCCGATCGGCGGCTTCGACGGCGCCCTGGGCCGCGCTGCGCGCGATCGCGACGACGTCGGCGCCGAGCATGCGCGCCGCTTCCGCCGTGCCCTCGACCGCTCGGCGCGCGACCAGCGCGACGTCGCCGCCGACGTCGCCGGTGGCCTTCACCGCGCCGCGCGTCGCGGAGCGCGCGACGCCGCCGAGGTCGCCGCCGATCTGCTCGGCCGCCTCGATCGTTCCGCGGATCGCGTTCTTGGCGACCATACCGAGATCGGCGCCGATGACCTCCGCCGCGCGGATGGAGCCGCGCACGGCGGACACCGCGGTCGTCGCCGCCTCGGCGCCGACGTCCCGCGCGCCCGCCAGCGCGGTCACCAGCGTGGTCCTCACGAGATTCAGCACGCCGACCGACAGCACCTCACCACCGCTGATCGCGCTGTAGATCGCCCGCTGCACGTTGCCGGCATTGTTGCCGTGCAAGACCGGGGCATCCGCGACCGCGCCGGCGTGATCCGCGGCCGATCGACGGGGGGTCGGATGCGAGCGTTTCCGCGTGACCATGGGTCGGTCCTCCATCGAGGTTGGTTTAGGGTGACGGCGTGAGCCTGCGACGACTTTCCTGCACGACGGCCGGCGCCAGCGCGCCGGCAGCGACGACGAGGCAGTCGAACGGCGTCAGTGCCGTCACGCCGAGCACTCGTCGCAAGGACGGGACGAACATGGCCGCCAGCTGCGCGCCGAGACTCGCGAGCACGACGGTGCCGACGTGCGAGCGCGCGGCCGCATGGCCGTTGGCGTCCGCCGCCGAGCGGTAGCGGAACGTGTGCAGCAGCTGCGCCGACGTGAGCGTCGAGAACGCCAGCGTGGCCGCCTGCGGCCCCGGTCCATAGCGAGCGAGGCCGACCGCTTGCGCGCCGAGGGCGGCGGCGGTGAGCAGGGCGCCGTCGGCCGCGACCTCGCGGAGATCGGCGCCCGACAGCATCGGCTTCGCCGGATCCCGCGGCGGCCGCTCCATGGCCGAACGATCCGCCGGCTCCACCGCGAGCGCGAGTGCCGGGGCGACGTCCGAGAGCAGGTTGATCCAGAGGAGCTGAATCGCCGACAGCGGCCGCGGCATGCCGACGGCGAGCGCGCCGAGCGTCGTCAGGATCTCGCTGAAGTTCGTCGAGAGCAGGAAGCGCAGGCTGCGGCCGACGTTGGCGTGGATCGCCCGGCCCTGCGCGACGGCGCCGAGCATCGCGGCGAAGTCGTCCTG
>Ga0066683_10000967_pt1 | contig 10664 bp, 12 predicted proteins | sample GraSoiAngelo_132_FD_62296 | JGI IMG/M metagenome (GOLD analysis project Ga0066683, IMG submission 62296) | Grasslands soil microbial communities from the Angelo Coastal Reserve, California, USA - 14_0929_02_40cm | ecosystem: Environmental > Terrestrial > Soil > Grasslands | place: USA... | reverse complement strand
ACCTCGTACGCCGAGTCGAGGAACGTGACCACGCCTTCATTGGTGAAGCGATCGGCCTGCGGACCCAGCACGACGCGCAGCACGGTTTCGCCGCCCCAGCGCGGACGCGCGGCCTCCGGCACGGTGCGCGGCCTGGCCGTGCGCGCATGTCCGAGCGGCAGGCGGTCGTCGCGCGCCAGCGCGCGGCCGTGCACGCCACCCATCCGCCCGCGCAGGTACGTGGCGCGCGAGCCGAGGACCGGCGCCACATCGATGCCGCCCGCGACGGCGATGTAGCCGCGCACGCCGGCGCGCGCGGCGCCGATCTTCATGACGTCGCCGGCCTCGAGGGCGAGCGTCGTCCACGTCGGCGCCGGCGCGTCGTTGATGGTCACGGGCGCGTCGGCGCCGCTGACCGCGAGCGTGCACGGCGTCTCCGCGCGCAGCCGCGGGCCCATCAGCGTGAATTCGAGCGCGGCCGCGCCATCGAGGTTCCCCACGAGCCGATTGGCCAGGACGAACGACGAGCGGTCGACGGGACCGGAGGGCGGGATGCCGTAACGCATCTGGCCGGTGCGACCGACGTCCTGCACCGTCGTCTGCGGGCCGGGCTCGAGGACGCGGATCATCTGTAACTGGGGGCCCCGACATGGCCCCCAGACCCCCAACTCTCGGACGCGCCCCGGCGTAGCCGTGTCGCGCCTCGGGATCGCGCCACCCGAATCATCGGATCACCGGCGAAAAGCGGCCGGCCGCCACACGCGAAGCGATATCGTCGAACTCGCCGCGCTCGATCCGACGAAAGCGAACGCGATCACCGGGCTTCAACAGAATGGGCTCAGCAGCCTCGGGATCGTAGAGCCGCACCGGCGTGCGTCCGAGCAGCCAGAAGCCGCCGGGACTGTCCACGGAGTAGACGCAGCACTGGATGCCGCCGATGGCCACGCTACCCGCGGGGACCTTCACCCGCGGTGTGTCCAGGCGCGGGATCGTCAAGCGCTCGGGCGCGCCGGTCATGTACGGCAGGCCCGGCGTGAAGCCGATGAAGTACACGAGGTACTCCGCGCCCGCGTGCAACCGCACGAGCTCGTCCATCGACAGCTCGAGCCGCCGCGCGGCGGCCTCGAGGTCGAGCCCGAGCTCGCCGCCGTAACAGCACGGCAACTCCACCTCGCGCGCGGGCGGCATGGCCGTCGTCGTCGTCTGCTCGGAGAGCGTCGCGAGCTGCGCGCAGAGCGCCTCGTAGCCGACGACCGACGGATCGTAGTAGACGAGCAGCGAGCGGTACGTGGGGACGGTCTCGACGACGCCGGGCAGCGCCTTGTGCTCGATCAGGTACTCGAGGGCGCGGACGCGCGTGTTGACCTGCACGCTGATCTCCTCGCCGAGCTCGATGGACACCGCGAGGTCGCCGGCGGGGAGAAACCTCAACGGCCTAGAACGCGGCGAGGGCGGAGTTGGGGAGATCGGTGATGAACATGTGACCGGGGCTGTGCGTGAGCATGAAGGGCGGCTTGCTCGCGAGGGCCACCGCCTGCGGCGTCACACCGCACGCCCAGAACACCGGCACGTCGCCGGCGCGGAACGGCTGCGCGTCGCCCCAGTCGGGCTTGCTGATGTCCTTGATGCCGAGCGCGGCCGGATCGCCGATGTGCACCGGCGCGCCGTGGGCGTTCGGAAAGCGCGCGCTCGCCGTGACGGCCTTGGACAGCTGCGTCGACGGGATCGGCCGCATCGAGACCACCATCGGACCGTGGAACACGCCGGCCGGTCGGCACGGCGTGGACGTCTTCCACATGGCGACGTTCTTGCCGTGCTTGACGTGCCAGAGATCGATGCCCGCCTCCAGCAGCGCCCATTCGAACGTGAACGAGCAGCCGAGGAGAAACGCGACGAAGTCGTCGCGCCAGTACGGCGTCGCATCCGTGACCTCGTCCGCGAGGACACCATCCTTGTAAATGCGATAGCGCGGCAGGTCCGTGCGCAGATCGGCGCCCGGCGCCACGCCGACGGGCTCGGGGCTGCCGACGTCGGTGACTTCGATCAGCGGACACGGCCGCGGATTGCGCTGGCAGAAGAGCAGGAAGTCGTACGCATAGTCCTTCGGCAGCACGGCGAGGTTGGCCTGCACGTAGCCCTCGCCCAATCCGGCCGTCACGCTGCTGAGCTTGCTGCTGCGGATATCGGCGCGAATCTCGCGCGGATGGCGTCGATCGATCGCCATGGGGGGATTCTACCTGATTCCCACCCGCGGCCAGACCTCGGGGTTGGCGAGCACGTGCGGCCGCTCGCCGCGCAGCACGCGCAGCATCTCGCTCGTCACCTGGATCGTCGCCGTGTGCGTGGCCTCGGCGGTGACGCCGGCCACGTGCGACGAGACGACGACGTTGTCGAGGTTGAGCAGCGGGTTGTCGCGGGGCGTCGGCTCCTGCTCGAAGACGTCGAGACCGGCCGCGCCGAGCTGACCCTTGACGAGCGCCTCGAAGACTGCGCGCTCCTGCTGCACGCCGCCGCGCGACGTGTTCACGAAGATCGCGCCGCGCTTCATGAGGCCGAGCGTGCGCTCGTTGATCATGCCGCGCGTCTCGTCGGTGAGCGGCGTGTGGCACGTGAGCAGATCGGCCTGCGGCAGCAACGCGTCCAGGCTGCGCACCGGCTCGGCGCCGCGCCGGCGGATCTCATCGTCGGCGACATACGGGTCGAAGGCGAGCACGCGCATGCCCAGCGCGCCGGCGAACTTCGCCACGAGGCGCCCGATATTGCCGATGCCGACGATGCCGAGCGTCTTGCCCTTCAGCTCGGCGTTGCCGCCCTGCCGCGCGCTCCAGTTGCCCTCGCGCGTCCAGCGGTCGACCTGGCGCGCGCGCTTGGCGCACATGAGCATGAGCATCAGCGCGTGCTCGGCGACGGACTGCGAGTTGCTGCCGGGTGCGTGCACCACCGCCACCCCGAGCTTCGTTGCGGCCGGAATGTCGACCGTGTCGAGGCCAACTCCATGTCGCCCGACGACCTTGAGCCGCTTGCAGGCAACCATCAGGCTCGCCGTGCACATCGGCTTGGTCCGGAACAGCAACCCATCGGCCTCCGCGGCCATCTTCAGAAATCCGGCTTCGGTCTCGTCGTCGCACACGACCACGCGCGCTTCGGTCTCGAGGTTGGCGCGGCCGGCGGGATGGATGGGGCCGGCGAGGACGACGAGGGGACGATCGATGGCCATGACGAACGCTCTCCTTTGGGGTGCCGGATTACTTGCGCGCCACGAGCACCAGCCGTGGCGCATCGAGCGAGAACGGCGTGCCGTCGAGACCGCCGTAGAGGTCGACGTGGCTCCAGCGCTCGGGCCGCAGCATGGCGGACAGCTCGTGCGCGGAGTAAAGACGGATATCGGTCTCGCCGAGGAACTCGCCGGCATCGAGCGGCGCCGGCACGGGCGAGGCCACACGGAACCAGCGCGCGCGCCAGCGACTGGTGGCCGGATCGAAGAGGTTCTCGATCCGCAGCGTCCAGTCGTCGAACTGACGGCGCTCCTCCGCGGGCAGGGACTTCACACACTGGTCGCGGTTCTTCGTGTCCAGCACGAAGGCGCCGCCCGGCACCAGCGCGCGCCAGAAGCGGTCGATGAGCTGGCGGTCCTCGTCGTCGGTGAAGTAGCCGATCGACTGCTCGAGGTTGACGGCCAGATCGAACTCCGACGCGAAATCCGTGTCGCGCATGTCGGCGCCCACGAACTCGGCGACCACGCCGGCCCCACGCGCGGCGTCGTGCGCGCGGCCGAGCTCGGTCTCGTTGAAGTCGACGCCGGTCACCTTGTAGCCGAGGCGCGCGAACGCGACGGCGTGGCGGCCGAAGCCGCACGGCGAGTCCAGCACGCGCGCGCCCGGCTTGAGGCCGGTGACGCCGATCATCCAGCGCACGGCGCCGCGCGCGCCCGCCTCGGGCTCGAGCGCCTGCGAGATCGTCGGCCACGTTTCGCGGAAGAAGCGTTCGCTCTGGAACACCGCGGCTATTATAGTCGCTGCATGAGCACGCTCGTGTCGGCGGCGCGCCGGCGTTCGTGAGCGCGTACCGGGTGCGCGCCGCCGCCGAGGCGGATGCCGCGGCGATCTGCGAGATCTACAACCAGGGCATCGAGGATCGACTGGCCACGCTCGAGACCGAGCTACGCACGCCCGAGGAGCGGCGGCAGTGGCTCAAGTCGCGCGCCCCGCGCCATCCCGTGATCGTCGCCGAAACGACGCAGCCGGATCCCATCTCGAACAGGCCACCCACGGCCCAAGCCGGCGCAACGCAGCCGGATACCATCTTGAACAGGCCACCCACGGCCCAAGCCGGCCTCGCGGCACCCGTTACAGTAGGCTGGGGCAGCCTCAATCCGTACAACCCGCGCGAGGCGTACCGTCACGTCGCCGACTTCTCGATCTACGTCGAGCGTGCGTATCGCGGCCGCGGCGTCGGCAAGCTGGTGCTCACGCGTCTGATCGAGCTCGCGCGCGAGCTCGGCTATCACAAGCTGGTGCTCTCCGCGTTTCCGTTCAACGCCGCGGGCATGGCGCTCTACGTGCGCCAGGGCTTCCGCACCGTCGGCATCTTCAAGGAGCAGGGACTGCTCGACGGCCGCTGGGTCGACACGATCGTGATGGAGAAGCTGCTCTAGTCCTCAGCGGTTGAGATGGGCCAGCGCCAGGCCGGGGCGCGGCCAGTCGAACGACACCAGCCGGCCGCTCATCGAGAGCGTCGCGAACGCCGTCGTCAGCTCGCGCCCGCCGAAGCACACGTTCGTCACCATCATATCGGGCAGCACGTACTGATCGACACGCCTGCCGTCGGGCCAGATGTCGGTGACGGCGCCGGTGATGAGCGTGGCCACGCACACGTGCCCCTCGGCGTCGACGGCGAGTGAGTCGAACATCTGATATCCGCCGAGGCCGATGACGACGCGACCCTTCTCGCCGCGGTAGGCCCCGTTGGCCGACTCGATCTGACCGGGCGCCGAGAGACTGAACGACCAGCAGCGCGCGGTCGGCGTTTCCACAACATAGAGCGTGCGGCCGTCGGGCGACAGCCCGATGCCGTTGGGCCGCTCCAGCGGGAAAATCGCCTCGCGGATCGACGAGCCGTCGGCCTTGGCATAGTAGACGGCGCCGCGGTCGGCATCACGCTCGCGCGTCTTGCCGAGGTCGGTGAACCAGAACCCGCCCGCATCGTCGAACACGAGATCGTTCGGGCCGCAGAGACGGCGGCCGTCGCAGCGGTCGTACAGCGTCTCGAATTTCCCGCTCTCGGGATCGACTACCTGGATGCTGCCGGTCGTGTAGTCGTCGGCCTGCGCCACCGGAAAGAGTTTGCCCGGCCGCTCGATGAACTTCAGCCCGCCGTTGTTGGTGACGTACATCTTGCCGCCGGGGCCCATCGCCGCGCCGTTGGGGCCGCCGCCGAGGCGTGCGATGACGTGGATCTTACCGTCAGGCGTCACGCGCGACAGCGTGCGGCGCTCGATCTCGACGAGCACGACCGAGCCGTCGGGCATGGCCACCGGGCCTTCGGGAAAGCGCAGACCGGTCGCCAGCTCGTGAAATCGCGGGGTGAAACTCGTGACGTTCATCGCGCCGCCCCCACCGCCGCCGGCGCGGCAAGCTCGAAGAGTCGGCCGAAGCCGCGGACCGGCTCGCTGACGCCGATCGCGCCAAGCGCCATCCAGATCGTGGCCTGGTTGGAGGTGACCACCGGCTTGCCCGTGACCCGCTCGAGTGCGTCGACGGCCTCGACGGCGCGCCAGGCGGTACACGAGCAGAGCAGCGCGTCGGCCTCGGCGCGGCAGACCCGGGACGCAAACGCGACGACGGATTCCGGGCTCTGGTCGTTGATGCCTTGATTGCCCGACGCCGCCGCGTCCGGCTCGCCGTCGACGTTGAGCACGTCGAAGCCCTCGGCCTCGAGATACGCGCGCAGTCGCTGGTTGTTCCAGTCGGGGTACGGCGTCGCCACCGAGATGCGACGTACGCCGAACGCGCGCAGCGCGGCCACGACCGACGGCGTCGTCGCCACCGCCGGAACGCCGGCGGCGCGCTCGATGAGCGCGAGCATCTCGCGGTCCCAGCCCGATCCTTTATAGAAGGACCCCGTCGTGCAGCCGTACGCGATGACGTCCACCCGCGCGGTGGCCAGATAGCGCGCGCCCGTCTCGATCTCGCCGTTCATGCGGGCATAGGCGCCGTCCCCGTTGGCATCGTTCGTCATCCACAGCCGCTGCCCGTGCACGGTGACGCCACGGGGCACGACCATGGCGAAGTCGGCCTCGCAGGTCGTGTTCGTCGACGGCACCATCACGCCGATGCGCTTGCGCACGCTCATGGTCCGGCCCCTCCTGTGCCACAATCTACGCGACCAGCGACATGACGGCCATCGCGATTCTCGGCGAATACAGCGCGACGTTCGCCCCCCATCGGGCGACGACGGCAGCCATCGCGCACGCGCGCGCGCGACTGGGCATCGCCGTCGAGGCAACGTGGGTCTCCACGGCCGCCGTCGACGAGCGCCTCTTCGAGCGCTTCGACGCCGTGTGGGTCGCCCCCGGCAGCCCCTACAAGGACCTCGAGCTCACGCTCTGGGCGATCCGCGCGGCGCGCGAGCGCGGTGTGCCGTGCTTGGGCACATGCGGCGGATTCCAGCACATGGTGCTCGAGTACGCACGCAACGTGCTCGGCTTCCGCGACGCGCAGCACGCCGAGTACGATCCGTATGCCTCGCGCCTCTTCGTCACACGGCTCGCCTGCTCGCTGGCCGGCCGGGAGATGCGGCTGACGTTCACGCCCGGCTCCCGCGTGGCGAGCATCTACGGAGCGACGGCAGCGATCGAGCAGTACTACTGCGACTTCGGGGTGAATCCGGAGTGTGTGCCGCTGCTCGCGGGCGGCCCGCTGCGCATCACGGGATCCGACGCCGAGGGCGAGGTGCGGGTGCTCGAGCTGCCGAGCCATCCGTTCTTTCTCGGCACGTTGTTCGTGCCGCAGACGCGCTCGACGCCCGAGCGGCCACATCCGCTGGTGATAGCGTTCGTGCGCGCCGGGGCGGACTCGAAAATGACGACGGCATGAAGCTCGACGTCACCACGCTGACAAAGGGCCTGCAGTTCCACGGCGAGGTTCAGGGCAAGCGGCAGCATTATTTCGTGCTGTCCAGCCCGCGCCAGTACTTCGTCATGTCGCTATCGCGCAGCAAGCGGGGCGCCGGCAACTTCAATCTCGTGGGCAAGACGGCGGTGGAGCGGCTGCACCGGCGGCTGCGCGGGCGTCGCAATCTCACCGCGCGCATCGTCTACGAGCGGTCCCGGCGCGGCGTGCCCTCTGCGCTCGTGGCGCTCAACATGCTCTACGTGCTCGTCGCCACGGGCCGGGCGAGCATCGACTCGCGACGAGCGGCCGCGCGCGAAATCTTCTTCAACGTCAGGGGCTGAAACCATGAAGATCCTCTACACGCCGATCTCGACGCTCGTCGCCTCCCTCACGCCCGAGCAGAGCGCGGAGATTCTCGCGGCGGCCGGCAAGGAGTCGGTGCTGGTCGTGGCGAAGACGCCGGAGCGCCAGCGCGAGGAGATCGTCGAGGCCGACGTGCTGTTCGGGCGCGTGAGCCCCGAGACTTTCACCCAGGCGCACCGGCTCCGCTATTACCACTGTCTCGGCGCTGGCGTGGACTCCATCCTCACGCCCGAGCTGATCGAGAGCGACGTGATCCTGGCCTCCGAGAAGGGCGAGGTCGGCATCCATCTGGCCGAGCACGCGTTCGCGCTGCTGCTGGCCCTCACCCGCGGCGTGCACACGGCGCTGCGCGAGCCCGACTTCCGACTGCGCGAGCCGATCCGCCGCGAGCAGCGCGAGTTGTGGCAGCAGACGATGGGCATCGTCGGCTTCGGCGGCACCGGGCGCGCCGTCGCCCTGCGCGCCCTCGGCTTCGGCATGAACGTGCTGGCCGTCGACATCGAGCCGGTGCCGCCGGAGCCGGGCGTGACGCTGTGGAAAGCCGATCGGCTATCCGATCTCTTGGCCGCGTCCGACGTCGTCGTCATCGCACTGCCGCTGACGAAGGCGACGCACCACCTGTTCACCCGCGACCTCTTTCGGCGCATGCAACGCCACGCGATCCTGATCAACGTCACGCGCGGCGAGATCGTCTACGGCGAGGATCTGATGACGGCGCTCGACGAGGGCCTGATCTGGGGCGCCGGGCTCGACGTGACCGACCCCGAGCCGCTTCCCGTCGGACATCCGCTCTGGCGTCACCCGCGAGTGGTCGTCACGCCGCACACCGCCGGCGGCTCGCCGCGGCGGGCCGGCCGCGCGATCGAAACCTTCTGCGAGAACCTGCGACGTCTCGCCGACGGCCGCCCGCTGCTCGCGCTGATCGACAAGCGCAAGGGGTACTAGCCGCTCACTCCACCGCGGAGGGCAGGCCTTCCACGCGCTCGCCGCCGGCGGGGCCCGGCTCCGAGCGCACGCGCCGCATGAGCGGCAGCACGACCAGCACCACGGCGTTCGCGGCGAGGTACGAGGTCAGCACCCACGCGATCTCGTCCACGCTGGCCGAGAGCGAACCCTGCATGTGCGGCAGGGCGACGTTGGTGACGCTCGTGTCGACGATCTGCATCACCGTCACGAGCATGACCGAGACCGTAATGGCCCATTTGCGTGCGCTGGAGAGCTCCGCCGTCGGCGGCGGGGACATCAGCGCAGGCGGATGGTGACGACCGCCGACATGCCCGCGCGCAGCGGCTGCGGGTTGCCGACCTCCTTCTGCTCGAGAAGGATCTTGACGGGCACGCGCTGCACGACCTTCACCCAGTTGCCCGTCGCGTTCTCGGGCGGCAGCAGCGAGAAGCGGGCGCCGGTGCCGGCGCTGAGCGAGTCCACGGTTCCGTGGAAGATCTTGCCCGGAAAGCCGTCGATCTCGACGTCGGCGCGCATGCCGGGATGCACACGCGCCAGCTGCGTCTCTTTGAAGTTCGCGAGCACCCACACCTCGTGCAGCGGCACGATCGCGAGCAGCGGCTGGCCGGGCTGCACGACCTGTCCGATCTCGACGGTGCGCTTGGAGACCACGCCGTCGGCGGGCGCTCGCACTTCCGTGTAGGCGAGCTGCAGCTCGGCCACCGCGAGCTCGGCCTGCGCCTGCTTGAGCGTCGCCTCGGCCCGCGCAACCTCCGCCTGCTTCACCGTCACCTGCCCCTGCTGGCCCTCGGCGCGCGCGACGGTCCCGCGCGCTTCGACCACCTTCTGCTTGGCGACGTCCACCGCGTGCAGGCGCGCCGCGAGCTCCGCGTCCGCCTGCTGGACTTCCTGCTCGGTTTGGGCGAGCCGCCGCCGGGTCGCCTCGTGCATGGCCACCGCGTTCTCGTAGGCCGCCTGCGCATCGTCGTGCTCGCGGCGCGACACGTAGTCGTTCTTCATGAGCTGGCGCATGCGCTCGATCTCGAGGCGCGTCTTGCGCACGGTGGACTCGGCGGCCGCCACCTCCGCGGTGACGGCGCCCACCGCAGCGCGTCGCGCCTCGAGACGCGCGCGCGACTCGGCCACATTGGCCTCGCCGGATTTCACGGACACGACGGAGCCCTCGAAGTTGGCGCGCGCCTCGTCCGTTTGCGCCCGCGTGACGTCGCGAGCCAGCGGCACCTCGGACCGCGCGGCCCTCAGATTGGCCTCGGCCACCGCCACCGCCGCCCGCGCCTGCGCCCCGCGCGCCTCGAAGTCGCGCGGGTCCACGCGCAACAGCAGGTCGCCGCGCTTGACGGCCTGGTTGTCGCGCACGTTCATCTCGACGATGTGACCGCTCACCTTGGCGCTGACCGGCGCGATCACGCCCTCGACGTAGGCGTCGTCGGTGCTGATGCGCGTGGAGCTGCGGTACCAGACGGCCGCCCCCCAGACGATGGCGGCGAGGGCGGCCACGCCAGCGAGAACGAGAACGAGGCGCCGGCCTCCGAAGTTCACGGGACGACCGCCGCTACGCGCGGCACGGCCGGACGCCGCGCCTCAGCGCGACGCCAGTCGACCCGCGGCGTCGAACGTCAGCGGGACCGGCTCGCCGAGCGGCGTCAGATCGGGGCGCTTGGCCAGGTCCGGCGAAAACGCCTCGGACACCTCGATCTCACCGAGCATGAGCGTGTTCTTGATGCGGATCACCCGCGCGCGCTCGGGCGGCGTGAGGCCGATGCACGACAGCGCCGTCTCGATCGCCTCGCGCTCGGTATCGTAGGTCGGCGGGATCTTGGCGCCGTTGGGCGCGCAGGCGGTGATCGCGTTGATCAGGGTGGGCTTCATGTCGATCTTCTCGACCAGGCGTCGCGTGGTGAAATCCGCGTTGCCGATGCCGACGGCGTTGCCGTAGCTGTCCTCGGTGAGATCGAGCGCGACGATCCAGAGGATCTTCGGATCCGCCGGGAACGGCTCGTGCGGATTCGACGGTCGGCCGATGACGTTGGTGTCCATCCCGGCTCCGGAGATGTTCTTGCCCATCTCCTCGACGATCAGCACGTCGATCGGCGAGAACGGCAGGCGCGCCATCCACTCGCGCGCGTTCTTGAGAAGCCGACGCTCTCCGGACTCGAGGGCCTCTGGCGAGAACGCCTCGACGTGCGCCGTCTCGTCGTGGCCGTTCTCGACGATGCCGAGACCGAAGCCGATGCGCGCTTTTGA
>Ga0066683_10000961_pt1 | contig 10690 bp, 13 predicted proteins | sample GraSoiAngelo_132_FD_62296 | JGI IMG/M metagenome (GOLD analysis project Ga0066683, IMG submission 62296) | Grasslands soil microbial communities from the Angelo Coastal Reserve, California, USA - 14_0929_02_40cm | ecosystem: Environmental > Terrestrial > Soil > Grasslands | place: USA... | reverse complement strand
CCACCTCCGTCCGTGGTACTCGGCGCGGTCACAGGTCGTCCCGGGCATCAAGCGGATGCCCTCCTCCTCGAACGCGGGGACGAGGGCCGCCGCCGCATCCTCGTCCTCGTTGGGGAGGATCCGCGGAAGGACCTCGATCGCGATGACGCGCGAACCGAACCGGGCGTAGATCTGGGCGAACTCGATCCCGATGGCCCCAGTCCCCAGGATGGTGATCGACGGGGGGACCGACTCGGGCTTCCAGATGGCCTCCTTGTTGGTCCAGTAGGGGCCCTCCTCGATGCCCTCGATCGGTGGCGTCACGGACTCGCTGCCGGTGGCCAGGACGATCCGTTCCGCCTCGACCCCGGTGCCATCCGCCATCTCGATCCGGTTCGGGCCCACCAGGCGAGCCTCCTCCATGAGGACCCGGACCCCGACCCGCTCGAAGGGCTTGGCCCCGCCGCCCGATTGCGCCTCGATGATGTGCCGGGCCCGGTCCCGAACGGCGAGGAAGTCCACGTCCACGGCCGGGACCCGCACCCCGAACCGGTCCGCGTCTCGGGCCAGCGCGGCGATCTTGGCGCTTCGGAGCATGACCTTGGTCGGAACGCAGCCGTAGAGGTTGCATTCGCCCCCCAGCTTGTCCCGCTCGGCCAGGCCGACCGCCATCCCCCCGTGGCGTCCCAGCCGGAAGGCGATCTCCGAGCCCGTCGCGCCGCCGCCGATCACGAAGACGTCGAACCGCTCCATCCCGTGGATTCAATCACCCGCGAGCGCTCGAATCGCGTCAACTCGCGGCAACTCGCGGTAAACACCGATCCTCGCTAGGGTACGGTCGGAGGGAGCGATGGGTTCGTCGGTGATCGGGAATGCGCTCCAGAACGGATCGGTCGGTCGCATCCTTCTCGTGGACGACGAGCCCAGGATCCTGGACTTCGTGCGCCGTGGGTTGCATGCCGAGGGGTTCTCGGTCGATGTGGCCTCCCGCGGGGAGGAGGGCCTCCAGATGGCCGTCTCCCAGCCCTACGACCTGGTGATCCTCGATCTGGTCATGCCCGGGCTCGACGGCGCCGGGATCCTTCGAAAGCTGCTCGCCCGCAAGCCGTCCCAATCGGTGCTCATCCTCTCGGCCCTCTCCGACACGGGCACCAAGGTTGCGCTCCTGGAGCTGGGCGCCGAGGACTATCTGGCCAAGCCGTTCTCCCTCGAGGAGCTGCTGGCCAGGGTGCGGGCCCGCCTTCGGGGCGTGGCCCGCCACGGCTCCACCACCATCCGTAGGGGCGACCTGATCCTCGACCTGGTACGCAGGGAGGCGGACATGGGGTCGGGGCCCGTGCCGCTGGCCGATCGAGAGTTCCTCCTGCTCCAGGAGCTCCTCCGAAACGCCGGACGCACCGTTTCGAAGGAGCGCCTGCTCTCTTCCGTCTGGGGATATCAGTTCGATCCCCGGTCGAACGTCGTCGACGTCTACGTTCGTCGACTCCGGGCCAAGCTCGGTTCCGATCTCATCACGACCGTGCGTGGGGAGGGGTACCGAGTCGATGCGGCTTGACCGGTGGGAGTGGCCGAAGCGCGAGGGCTGGCTGGACATCGCGTGGGTCGCGTTCGCCCTTGCCAACCTGGCGGCCATGGCGTACATCGCCACGTGGGAGACCGTCCCGTTCCACTTCATCTGGGTCAGCCTCACGCTGCTGTACGGATTCCGCGTGTGGCGAACGCGGCCCACCATGTGGGTGCTTGGGGCGGTCATGGCCACGACCGGCACGTTCATCTTCATCGACATCACGCGGGGGGCCCAGCCCTGGGGCGAGCTCACCGAGGTCCCCTTGATGGCGGCGATGTTCCTGGCGATGGTGTGGCACGCGCGACGCCGCCTCACCGCCATGGAGGAGATCGAGCGGGTGTCGGGCGAGAACCTCCGGCTCCTGGAACGTGAGCGCCGGTTCGTCCAGGACGCCTCCCACGAGCTCCGCACGCCGATCACGGTTGCCCTCGGCCATGCCGAGCTCATCGAACGCGCCGCCAGGGATCCGATGGTCGCGGACGATGCCCGCGTCATCGAGGACGAGCTCGAGCGACTCCGGCGGCTGGCCGACCGCCTGCTCCTGTTGGCCGGGCAAGAGGATCCGGACTTCCTCCATCGGTTGCCGGTCGACGTCGGCGGGATCGTGCTGGATGCGTACCACCGGTGGGCGGCGACGCCACGGCGATGGCTCCTGGGTGACCTCGATGAGGTTCAAGCCGAGGCCGACCCGGACCGCTTGGCCGTGGCGCTCGATGCCCTCATCGAGAACGCCGTGAACCACACGCGCCCCGAGGACTCGATCGAGATGTCCGTGCGACGGAGCGCCACGACTGCGGTGATCTCCGTTCGGGATTCAGGAACCGGGATCTCCCGCGCGAACCTCGACCGGATCTTCCACCGGTTCGCCAGGGCGGATCCAGGGCGAAGCAGGAACGCCGGCGGCTTCGGGCTCGGCCTGTCGATCGTCAGGGCCATCGCGGAGGCGCACGGCGGGTCGGTCGCGGTTCGCAGCGTGCCCGGCGAGGGAAGCGTGTTCGAGATCCTCCTCCCGGCCAGGCGATCCCAGCTGCCCCCCGCCGACCAGCTCTCCCGAGAGCGGGAGCCGGCTGCCTCCGGCGAATCCGGCCGGGGCGGGTGACGAGGAGCCGGCCGTGGACGCATGGATGACCAGCTGGCGGCTGGATCCGCTGGTCGTCGTGGGGCTCTTCGGGATCGGGCTCGTCTATGTGGAAGCCACTCGCCGGCTGAAGCGGATCGGCGCGGGGCTCCCACGCTCCCGCGAACGGTGCTTCCTGGCCGGGCTGGTCGTCGTGTTCCTCGCGCTGGATGGCCCCGTCGATGCCGGGGCGAGCGCGTTGTTGTCCGTGCACATGTTCCAGCACATGCTGCTGACGATGATCGCGGCACCGCTCGTCGTGCTGGGCGCTCCCGTGACCCTCACCCTTCGCGCGTCGTCGCCCGCGACCCGAACCAGGATCCTTCTTCCCGTCCTGAACAGCCGTCTGGTCCGGATCGCCGCCAATCCGCTGGTGACATGGTCGGTGCTCTTCGTCGTCCTGTGGGCCACCCACCTGACGAGCCTGTACGAAGCCGCCATCCAGAACCGCGGCCTCCATGCCTTGGAGCACCTGGCGTACCTGGGGTCGGCGGTCCTCTTCTGGTGGCCGGTGGTTGGCCTGGACCCCATCCCCGCACGGATCTCGCACCCCGCGCGCATCCTGTACCTGTTCCTGGCCATGCCGCCGATGGCGTTCCTCGGTCTCGCCATCTACAGCTCGGATCACCTCCTCTACACGTACTACGCCACCGTCCCCGGCGCGACGATCACCTCCGCGCTGGCCGATCAGCACCTGGCCGGAGCGCTCATGTGGGAGGGGGGGATGTTCGTGGTGGTGCCGGCGCTCGCGTTCGTGTTGCTCGACTGGATGCGCCGCGAGGAACGCGCAGCCGACCGGGCCGACGAGCGAGCCGCTCGGGCCGGGAGGCGGCAGGAGCCCGGAACAAGCGTCAACGTGTGAAGATGGGTGGGAGGGCGGCCATGGGACCGAGCCGTGGGAGGTGGATGGCATGACCGGGCTGTACGACCGGTGCGTGCGGTGCGGGGTTCGGGTCCCCTGGGGTCGTTCGGTATGCCGGCAGTGCAATCCCGCCGATCTCCCCAGTCCCAGCCCCACCCAGTATCACGCCACCGTGTTCCTGTCGGTGCTGCTCACACTGGTCGTGGTTGCGGTCGTGCTGCTGATCCGAGGCTGAGGCCGGCCGATCCCTCGCTCAGGGCTCCTCGACGTGCCGGTGCTGCCGGGCGATGTCCCTGAACCAGCCCACCGCGGCGAGCAGGAAGAGCGCCGCCCCCGCGGCGAGGAGCCACCGGCTGATCACGAGCCCGAGGGCCAACATCACGGCCGCGATCGAGAACCCGAAGGGCCAGATGGTCGGAGCGACGACGGTCTCGGCCTCCGACACCTCACCCGGCCCGTGTCCGGCGGGCTCCGGCCGGGTGGCGTCACGGACCTGTCCCCTGGCCACCATCCCCAGGTAGAAGAAGGTTATGGAACCCACCAGCAGCAGCGGCGCGCCGGCGAGCTCGTGGCTGGTGATGCCATAGATCGCTCCCGTCACGACCAGGAAGGCCGCCAGCGCGAACCACACCCGCGACGCCGTGATCATGGGTCGCTCTCAGCCCGCGAAGCCACATGCGTCATGGACCCGTCGCTCCCTCGTCACCTTGGGGTGAGTAAGTAGAAGACCGTGTACAGCCCCACCCAGACCACGTCGACGAAGTGCCAGTAGATGGCCCCGGCCTCGAGCGATTCGTGCCGGGACCGGGACAGCTGGCCCGTGCGAGCCTGCGTGAACACCAGCCCCAGGAAGACGACGCCGCCGAACACGTGGGCCATGTGGAGACTCGTCATGACGTAGAAGAGCGTGCCGAAGATGCCGTCCTTCAGGCCGAACCCCAGCTGCGAGTAGTCGTACAGCTGGAGCCCGAGGAACGAGATCCCGAGCCCCAGGGTCCCCGCCAGCCAGGCCTGGAGGCCCCTCCCGTCGCCCCTCCGGATGGCCCGGACGCCCTGCTGGAGGACGAAGCTGCTGCTCACCAGGATGACCGTGAGGACCGTCGCGATCCCGATCTCGAGGTGGGGGATCCCCTTGGGAGGCCATGCCGGGCTGGCTGCCCGGATCGTGAAGTAGGCGCCGAAGAAAGTGGCGAAGAACATGGCCTCGGACGCGACGAACAGGACCATGCCCAGGATGGGCCCGCTGGTGGCGCGGGCCACCCGCTCGTCGGTGATCTCGGCCGTGCTCATCTCGACCCCCGATCCGTCGGCCCCGCTTCAGCGACCCGTGCGTCGTACACCGGCCGCCCGGAGTGGATGGCCGGCAGGGCGTCGAAGTTATGGGGTGGCGGGGGCGACGAGGTCGCCCACTCGAGCGTATTGGCCCGCCATGGGTCGGCCGGGGCCGACCTGGGCTTGCGGAGCGTCGTGAGGACGTTGGCGAAGAAGATCAGCAGCGAGATGGCGATGAGAAAGGCGCCGATCGTCGATACAAGGTTCAGGAAGCTCCATCCCCGATCGGGCGCGTAATCGGCGATCCGCCGGGGCATGCCCCGCAGGCCGAGGATGTGCATGGGGAAGAACGTCACGTTGAACCCGATGAATTGCAACCAGAAGTGCCACTGGCCCAGCTTCCGGGAGAGCATCCTGCCGGACATCTTCGGGAACCAGTAGTACATCCCCGCCATGATCCCGAAGAGCGTGCCCCCGAACAGCACGTAGTGCAGGTGCGCCACCACCCAGTAGGTGTCGTGGATGGCGAAGTCCATCGCCGGCGAGGCCGCCCACACCCCGTCGATCCCCCCGATCAGGAACAGCGCGATGAATCCCAGCGCGAAGAGCATGGGCACCTCGAAGCGGAGCTTGCCCTTCCACAGGGTGCCCAGCCAGACGAAGAACAACACGCCGGTGGGGATCGAGATCAGCTCCGTGGTGATGCTGAAGAACGGGAGCTCGACCGCCCCGGTGGCGAACATGTGGTGCGCCCAGACCGTGAACGAGAGCGCCGTGATCATCAGGAACGACAGGACCACGCCCCGGTAGCTGAAGATCGGCCTGCCCGAGAACACCGAGAGGATCTCGGTGACGACGCCCCAGGCCCCCAGGATCAGCATGTAGACCTCGGGGTGGCCGAAGAACCAGAAGACGTTCTGCCATAGGAGCGCTACGCCGCCGTGCGCTGGGTCGAAGAACGAGGTGCCCAGCCTCCGGTCCGCGAAGAGCATGATCAGCCCGGCTGTGAACACCGGCGTCGCCAGGATGACCAGGAGCGAGGTTGCCAGGATGCCCCAGACGAAGACCGGCAGGCGCATCATCGTCATGCCGGGGGCCCGCATCCGAAGGATGGTCACGATGAAGTTGATCGCCCCCAGGATGGATGCCGTCCCCACCAGGATCAGGCCCGCGAGCCAGAGGTCCACGCCCGTGCCGAGCTGCTCGTTCAGCGGCGCGTAGCACGTCCAGCCGCAGGCGGCGGCCCCGCCCTTGGCAAGGAAGCCGGACAGGATGGTGAGGCCACCCACCGGCAGTAGCCAGAAGGACAGCGCGTTGATCCGCGGGAACGCCATGTCGAGCGCCCCGATCTGGAGCGGCACGAAGTAGTTCCCCAGTCCGGCCAGGATGGGGAAGATGACCAGGAAGATCATCAGCGTCCCGTGGATCGTGAACAGCTCGTTGTACGCGTGCGCGCCGATGAGCTGCTGCCCGGGGCGGGCCAGCTCGGTCCGCATGAGAAGGGCGAAGATCCCGCCCACGGTGAAGAACGAGAAGGAATTGACCAGGTAGAGGATCCCGATCTTCTTGTGATCGGTGGTGGTCAACCAGACCAGGAGCCGGCCCCTCGGTTCGGGCGTCAGCTCCCTCGTCGGGGCCTGGGTTACCGCCATCACGCTCCTCCTACGGTCATCGTTACTTGACGATGAAGGCCCCGGACATGGCAGGGCCGTGGACGTCGCACTGGAAGTAGTAGTGACCCGGCGGCAGCGGGTTCGCGTTCAGGGTCTCGCTGTCCGGCCCCGTGATCCTCGGGGACGTGAAGTACTTCTTCTTCTCGAAGAAGCTGTCGTAGATCGAGAAGTTGTGCTGGATCCCGACATCCTGGTTCGTGATGTCGACGGTGAAAGGGGTGTTCGCAGGGACGGCGAGACAGAACTGGTTCCACGAGATGTTGTGTGCGATGAGCGATAGCGTCGTTCCCTGCGGTTCGCAGGTGATGCCCTGGGCCTTCTTCCGCTGCTGTTTGATCCAGGCCTGGTAGTCGAGCGGCGCAACGACCTTCACGTCGAACGTCATCCTCGAGTGCCACAGCCCGCAGAACTCCGCGCACTGCCCGTGGAACGTGCCGAGCTTGGTGGGGGTGAACGTGAACGTGGTCGTCCGCCCGGGGATCGCATCGCGCTTGAACAGCAGATCCGGCACGAAGAACGAGTGGATGACGTCCCTCGACACCAGCTGGATCTGCACCGGCTCGTCGACGGGAAGGACCATGACGGCCGGACGCACCAGCGTCTTCCCGGCCACGAACAACCCCTCGTTCAGGTACAGGAAGGTCCACTCCCACTGGAACCCCTCGACCTTGATCTGGACCTGAGGAGTCTCGCGCCGCTCGATGTTCATGAGCGTCGCCTCGCCGAACGGGAAGAGGACAGCGATGATCACCGCCGGGATGGCGAAGAAGACGACGAGGGATCTGCTGCCACCGACCGTCTGCGGCGCGGGGTCGTCGTCGCGTTTGCGGTACCGGACGATGCACCAGATCAGCACGGCCTCGACGCCGAGGAAGACCGGCGCGGCCAGGATCATGATGATGACGAAGAGCCGGTGGACTTCCTGGCCCTGGGGCGAGATCCCTTCCTTGGCGCAGCCCGTGAGGAGCAGGAGGGCAGACGCAGCCGCCAATCGAGCGATCCGCGTCCGTGTCACCGGCAGCGGGCTCGATCCCATCGTCGCGTTCAGGTGACGGTGAACTGGAAGAACATGCCCTTCGACAAGTGCGGCGGTCCCGTTCCTCCGCTGACGGTGCCGGTCTCCCAGCAGGCGAAGAAGTACTTCCCCGGGGACAGGTCGAACACGTTCGAGAGGGTCGCCCCCGTGTCCACGCCGGCGATCTCACCGAAGGCAAGGTACTGGGTCTCGCACGGGCCGCCTCCCTCGCATCCCGGGACCTTCGCGCTGTCGATGATGTCCTGCGCCGTCTTCCCCGAAGGCATCGCCTTCACGATCATCTCGTGCGTGATGGGGAACGACTCCTTGTTCGAGAAGTTGATCTGTAAGTTGCCCGACGGGATCGTCCCGGGCATCCCGTGGAACCGGAACTTCTGGGCGAACACGTTGTAGATCGGACTGCTGGGCGTATTCGAGGACTTCGAGCACGCCGACCCCAAGAGCATGAGGGTGGCGATCAGGGCGCCGATCGTGAACAGGCGTCCCTGTCCACGGACGGATACGGGTGACCACTCCATCTATCTGCCCCTCCTCGTCTCGCGCACCGGCTGCCCGGCCCGAGGGATCGGACCAGACAAGGGTTACGTAATGATGCCTCTGCGCCCGAATCAAGCAGATGACAGAACTGTCACCGAGCTTCACTCCTCACGTGCATCCTGACCAGGGCGTCCGCATCAACGCATGACAGGAGTGTCACGTGCTCGGGCTGGGACTTCCGGCCGGCGTTCTGCTCGGCCTCCTCTACCATGAGGTCGACATGCGAACGGACCATCTGCGGTCGCTCCTCGCAGCCAGCCTCGACCCCGACCCCCGGTCCCAGCCAGGCCCGGAGGAGCACCTCGCCGCCGTGCTCGTACCGATCGTCGAGGGCCAGGACCCCTGGGTGGTGCTCACCCGCCGAACCGACGAGCTTCCTCGCCACGCGGGCGAGATCTCCTTTCCCGGTGGGCTCAGCCACGCGGGCGATGCGGCGCCACGCGACACTGCGCTGCGGGAGACGGAGGAGGAGCTGGGACTGCCCCCTTCGGAGGTCGACGTGCTCGGCGCCCTTCCCCCGGTCCACACGTTCGTCTCAGGCATCCTGATCGTCCCGTTCGTCGGCGTGCTCCCCCCCCGCCCCACGTTCGCCCCGAATGCAGGAGAGATCGCCGAGGTCCTGCAGTACCCTCTGGCACGGTTGGCCGAGGCCGAGCGCGAGATGGAGTTTCCCCGGGGCGACCACGTCTACCGGGGGTTCGCCTACGAGATGCAGGACAACACGATCTGGGGGGCGACCGCCTTCATCCTGCACAGCCTGATCGAGATCGTTCGCAAGGAGCTGGCGTGAGCGAGCCGGAGCTCCAACCCTACGCGCCGAGCGATGGGAGGCTGCGGTCGATCCTCGACCAAGCCAGGACCATCGCGGTCGTGGGGCTCTCATCGAAGCCGGATCGCGAGTCCTACGGTGTCAGCCGGTACCTCCAGCGTCGGGGCTATCGGATCGTCCCGGTGAACCCGAACGAGACCGAGGTGTTGGGAGAGACGGCGTACGCGTCGCTCCTCGACGTGCCGACGGAGGTCGCGATCGACGTCGTTGATGTCTTCCGCCGGGCCGAGGCGACGCCACCCCTTGCCGAACAGGCCGTGCGCGCCGGCGCGAAGGTGCTCTGGCTCCAAGAGGGGATCGTGAACGAGGAGGCCCGGCGCATCGCCGAGGACGGTGGCCTGACGGTCGTCATGGGCCTGTGTATCCGAACGACCAGGGAACGGCTGAGCAGAGAGGAATGACCGTGCAGAAGTGGGAATACTTCGTTGCTCCGCTCCTCGAACACAACCCCGGCGAGATCCTCAACACCTTCGGGGAGGACGGCTGGGAGCTGGTCTCGGTGGCCCAGGTCACGACGCCGGCCGGGGGCCAGTCCCTGATCGCCTACCTGAAGCGGCCAGCCGGGTAGGGGTCACCGGCGCGCGATCCGGCGCCGGAGTAGGATCAGCCCCCCGATCAGGAGGGCCGCGATCACCAGCCCGACGCCCGTCCTGGCCCCACCTCCCAAACCGGGAGACGTCGGGCTCGCTCCGGGCAGGGGTGAGGCCGTCGGGCTCGATCCCGGTTCGGGAGACCCGCCCGCAGTCCCGGCAAGGCGCAGGATGGCATCCGACGTCGCCACGTAGATGGATCCATCGGGGGCGCGCGCGACATCGGTGACCGTGGCTCCCACGCCCGCGACGAGATCGGGGGTGCCCACGGAGCCGTCCGGCAGGAGCCGGGCCCGGTACAGGCCGTTGAGATAGCTCCCGAAGTACAGCCACCGGCCGTCGGAGGTCACGGCGCAGCCCGTCGCCACGATGACCCGTTCGAAGTCGAGCGCGGGATCGATGAACCGCGGCTCGCCGCCGGGTCCGAGCTGATCCGGCCATCCGTAGTTCCCGCCCGCCACGATCCGGTTGACCTCGTCGTCGCTGGACGGTCCGTTCTCCGTCTCCCACAGGTCGCCGGTCACGGGGTCGAGGCACAGGCCGAACGAATTACGGATCCCCAACGCGTAGACGGGGTTGTCCGGTCCCAGCGGGTTGTCGTCGGGCACCGTGCCGTCCGGATCCAGGCGGAGCACCTTGCCCCCGAGGTCGTTCGGGTCTTGGGCACGCTCGGGATCGTGGGCCTCTCCGGTGACGGCGTACAGCTTGCCGTCCGGCCCGAAGGCCATGTCCCCGCCGTTGTGGTAGCCGGTCACGGCGGGGAGCAGGGTGATGACGGGGTCGACCTCCACCGCCCGGTCCCCTTCGGCGCGGACGCGGATGATCCGGTTCGAGGCACCTCCTTTCTCCGAGTAGTACAGGTACACCCAGGGCTGCCGCTCGAAATCGGGATGCAGGGCGATCCCCAGGAGTCCGCGCTCGGCGCTTCCCTCCACGGAGACGTGGACGAATGGCTGGGGGAGCACCCGCCCGTCCCTGATGATGCGGACGTCGCCCGTCTCCTTCTCGGTGAAGAAGATCCTCCCGTCGAGGGCGAAGGCCAGGTTCGTGGGGAACGCGAGGCCGTTCATCATGGGCTCGACGGAGGGCTGCGCCGCCGCCGGGCCTACCGTCACCGCCACCAGGGTCAGAACGGCGAGGACGACGAAGGCTCGGGCGACCACTGCTGGTGGAGTCTACGCAGCGAGGCTGCTACAAAGGGAACGAACAGAGGAGGTGCCCTGCTCCG
>Ga0066683_10000960_pt1 | contig 10691 bp, 8 predicted proteins | sample GraSoiAngelo_132_FD_62296 | JGI IMG/M metagenome (GOLD analysis project Ga0066683, IMG submission 62296) | Grasslands soil microbial communities from the Angelo Coastal Reserve, California, USA - 14_0929_02_40cm | ecosystem: Environmental > Terrestrial > Soil > Grasslands | place: USA... | reverse complement strand
TGCTTCCGCAGCCGGCACTAACGCGGCTCGCCGGCGACGTGGCCATTGCGCCGGTTGCCGGCCCGGTCTGGCCGATGAAAGGCTGGGCCTATTATGACCAGCTGAAGGCGGAGCTCGAGGCCACGGGGCTGCGCGTGAACGTCCTCCCGCGACGGAACTCGCTGCTCGAACACATGGGCGATGTCAGCAATCACCGCTGTCTGGTCGGCGGCGACAGCCTGCCGATGCATTTCGCCCTGGGCACCCGCACTCCCTGCGTCACGCTCTTCAACTGCACCAGCCCGTGGGAGATCTACGACTACGGCCTGCAGACGAAGCTGGTGTCGCCGCTGCTGGAGAGGTTCTTTTACAAGCGCGGCTTCGACACCGCTGCCACAACCGCCATCCGCGTGGAAGACGTGTTCGACGCGGTCATGGAACGGCTCAAAACGCCTGCCGCAATCGCCAGATGAACTCAGACTACAACGTCGCAGAGTATCTGGCCCGGGAGCTTGCCGACCACTCCGAGGTCGTCAGCCGCACCGCAGAAAACGTGCGTGAGACCTTCCCTCGACTCGTTGCCGCCTGCCTGGAGTCCATCAGGCATGGCCACAAGCTCCTGTTCTTCGGCAACGGCGGAAGTGCGGCCGACGCGCAGCATTTCGCGACGGAACTGGTGGTCCGCTATCAGGCGAACCGCCCCGCCATCAGCGCCATCGCGCTGACGACCGACACGTCCACATTGACTGCGATCGGCAACGATCTGGGGTTCGACGATGTGTTCGCCCGCCAGGTGGAGGCCCTCTGTATCGCCGGCGACGTGGCGATCGGCATCTCGACGTCCGGCAACAGCGAGAACGTCATCCGAGGCCTTCGAGCTGCCGGAGCAAGAGGCGCCGTCACTGTTGCCTTCACCGGCGGTGATGGCGGCCGGATTCAGTCGCACGCAGATCACGCGATCGTGGTCCCATCCACAACCACCGCGAGAATTCAGGAGATGCACCTGCTCCTGGGACATTCTCTCTGCGCACTGTTGGAAGAATCTCTCGCTTCGTAGGCGCATTCGGCGAGCCACACCTCCATCCCCATCGCATTCCCTACACTCTAACAACCAGCTCGCGATTTCTCGATTTCGGTCACAACTATCGTTTGCCGACCCGCGTTTGCGCGCGCCGCGCCACCAACCACAACCATGAGTACCGCCGAATCATCAGACCGACTCGTGTCGATCGTTTCAGACTTCGTGAACAGGCGCGTGCTCGTTCTCGGGGATGCCATTCTCGACGAGTACCTTTCAGGCGACTGCAGCAGGATTTCGCCCGAAGCGCCAGTGCCCGTCGTCAGAGTCCACAACGTCAGGCGGATCCTCGGAGGAGCGGCGAACACCGCGGCCAACGTCGCCGCCCTCGGGGGCCGCGCCACGCTCGTCGCCCTCGTTGGACACGACGATGCCGGGGCCACGCTGGCACGGTGCGCTCAAGAGGCGCGCGTCGATCTTCAGCCGGTGACCAACGGAGCGCCAACGCTTCGCAAAACACGGGTCGTCGGTCAGCATCAGCAGATCGTGCGCTTGGATTACGAGGAGGTCCACCCACTGGACGCGCACACCGAGGCGTCCATTCTCGCGCTGTTCAACGACTTGGTCTCCGCATACGACATCGTCGTGATGTCCGATTACGCGAAGGGCTTTCTCTCGAAGGCGCTCGCACAGCAGATCATCAGACGCGCACATGACGCCGGTCGGCAAGTGATCGTCGACCCTCGGCCCCAACATCGGGACTACTACCAGGGATGCGATTACGTGACGCCGAACTGGCGCGAGTCGCGAGGGCTGCTCGCCCTGCCCGACGCGGAGCCGACGCCGGACGCCGCCCGCGCCGTTGCCCATGAACTGGCGTGCGCTTTGACATCGAACGTGTTGCTCACGCTCGGACCTCACGGCATCTCGTTCTGCAGCCGCACTGGAGACGAGCAGTTTGCGACACCGACGTTGGCAAGGGAGGTCTTTGACGTCAGTGGCGCCGGCGATACCGTCGTGGCCACATTGGCGTTGGCCATTGCGTCGGGGGCTGACCACGCGTCAGCGGTGATGCTGGCGAATCGGGCCGCCAGCGTGGTCGTCGGAAAGTTCGGTACGGCGACGCTGACCTCCGAAGAACTGCTGGGCGAGCATGATGCCCTCCGGCTCGTGCCGCGCGCCTCGCTCCGGGGACTTGCTGCCACGTTGAGGGCGAAAGGCAGGCGGCTGGTCACCGTCAATGGGTCGTTCGATGTTCTGCACGCGGGACATCTGCACATCCTGAACGAGGCACGCAGCCAGGGAGACGTGCTCATCGTCGGCCTGAACAGCGATGCATCGGTGCGTTCGCACAAGGGACCCACGCGGCCTATCATTTCCGATCGGGGGCGCGCCGAAATGCTGCTGGCGCTGCGCGTGGTCGATTACGTCCACATCTTCGACGAGCCCGATCCGATTGCATTCTTGAGCGAGCTCAATCCTGATGTCCACGTCAACGGCGCGGAATACGGCGAGAACTGCATCGAGCGCGATGTCGTCATCCGCAATGGTGGCAGGCTGCACCTGGTCGACAGAATTCCAAACTTGTCCACGTCGGCTCTCGCGGGGCAATTGTAGCCGCCAGAGCCCAGACTGGCAGGTGTCAGCGAGCCAGAAATGACGCAGGGACTTCGGCTCGCCGCCGCGGTGCCTTCCCGGTGGTCGCAGGGCTGTCACAGTGGGACTTCGTGCCCGTGCGAGACTCAGAGAATGACGACGCAGCGCCACAAAGACGCGATCCTTCGACGACAGAAATCTGAGGCGCTAGGATGCTTTCATGAGTTTCCGCCGCGGCACATATCTGTAATCGACATGGAGTGGCACACCCCGGATCGCTGCAGTAACGGCCGTTTTACTAAGGAAACGCGGGGCACATCCTTTGCGGACATGCTCTGCCGTGAATGCATCGAGATTTACCAGAGTCATCGTCTTTATCCTTATTGCAATCTGTTGCGCGCGCCTGTCGGACGCAGCCGATCTCACGCTCGCATGGGACGCGCCTAGCGACGGAATTACTACCGGTTACATCCTCTTGTACGGCGTGGCGCCGAGGTCGTACTCTGGCCAAGTAGACGTTGGCAGCAGAACGTCGTACACCGTGAACGGCCTGGCAGATGGCACAACCTACTACTTCGCAGTCCGCGCATACGACGCAATAGGCGACATGAGTAATCTGTCAAGCGAGGTATACGCGACGACCTTGTCCGGTGTTCCGCCAGTGGTGACAGCGCTTGCGCTCACCGCTGACCATCCTTCTCCACAAGTGGTCGGCACTACCGTGACCTGGCTCTCGGCGGCTACGGGCGGAGTCGCGCCTTATGAATTTCAATGGGCGCTTTATGGAGCCGGCAACTGGACGGTCTCGCCGTGGACAATCGCGTCCACTTGGACGTGGACTCCTTTGACGCCCGGCACCGAATATCAGGTAAAAGTCGCCGTTCGTAGTGCGGGCAGCAGCAGCACCAGCGGAGAAATGTCCCAGTCAGTGCCCTTCACAGTGACATCGCCGCCAGTGGCTTCAGTCACTCTGCAGTCAAATGTGGCCCCACCACAGATAGTTGGCAGCACGATCCTTTGGTCGGCGGGTGCGTCCGGTGGGGTTGCGCCGTACCAATACCGCTGGTGGGTGTTTGATGGCAGCGTCTGGAGCGCTGCGACCGCGTGGACCACGAGCTCGACATGGTCCTGGAAGCCAACGGTGGCCAATAGCGGCTACGTCGTCCGGGTCTGGGTACGTGGTGCTGGGAACTCCACCGACGCCGCGGAGGCGTCTGCTTCCGTCCCGTTCCCGATCAAATCGGCGCCAAAGGGACGCAAGCGTTAGTCCGAATTCTCCATTACGCGACGTGATCTTGCAACAATCCGGCGCATCGCATAATCGCCTCATTGCGCTCGTCCTGATCCTGCCGAGCCTGGAACAGACTTTCGATCAGCCGTCTTCTCCGCACGAAGGCGGAACGGCAGCACGTACAGTCTGTAGTACTGCAGCTTGAGCCACTGCTCCGCCACAACCTCCACTCCGTGCCAACTCCGGGTCCATGTGCTCACTTCCCGTGTTCCCTGGACGGGCTCGCACCTGACCGCAATCCCGGCGTGGCCGAGCGTGGCGCCGTAGACCAGCGCGGATCGTCTGCTGCGGAAAAGCGGCGAGACGACGATCACCGAGCGGATGCGTTCGCGCTCGATAAAGTGCAGCACGTCGTAGGCCGCGTTGAGAGAGATCGGCTCGACCTCCCGTGTCGGAACGGTGTCCATCGCGCCGAGGCGGGCGATCTTCGCCATCACTTCCGCCGTGCCCAGCGCAACAGCATTGGTTTCGGAGGTGCCTGACTCGGTCGGGATTGGTACGAGCACTCGCGTGGCAAAGCCAGCCCGACGCAGCTGAGTCGTGCGCTCGAACACGAGGTAGTCGGGGTCGAAGTTCTCGACGAGGATGGCGTCGCTTGGCGCGCCGTTCGCGTCGCACACGAGGCTGCGGGCGATGGCGACGGTCCACCACCCGCGGGTCAGCCACGCGGCAATCACGATGAGCGCCACAAACCCGACGCGGAACTTCCAGGTGGTCCTGGTATGCTCGGTGCGGTAGACGAAGTGCCGCGTCCAGCGTGGTGCGTTAGAGGACTCACGCATCGGCTGCCCGCCGGCGTGCGCAAATCGCGGCCGGAGAACCTCGGGTGATCATACAGCCAAAGATCCTGACGCGGCTGCAACTACCCTTGAGCAGCGGGTGACGAAACGCGAGCCAACGAAATCCGGGGAAGAAGCCCTGGCGAGCTCAGTCATCGGCGAGGGTACTGGAGCATGGGCGACGTGGCGAAGACTGCCACGTCCGGAGCGGCTGCGAATCAGCGGGGGGTTTGGCTGGATCGTTGTGGTCACGCTGGCCTTCGTTCAGCCGCTCACCAGGCTGATGCTGCATGCCGCCCAGAGCGAGTTGCATTCCTACATCCCGCTGGTGCCGCTCGTCGCCTGTTACCTGCTCTTCATCCAGCGAAGGACGCTCTTGGCTGCCTGTCGGAGTTCGATTGGCGGAACGGTGGTGATGGGCGGCATCGGCGTGGCCGCACTCTCCGCAGCGATTGCATTCCGTGGAAGTCTGAGCATCAACGATGGCCTCGCCCTGATGGCGCTCGCCTACGTGAGTTTCGTCGCGGCTGCTGGATTTCTGTTCCTGGGGTCGAAATGGATGGCCGCCGCTGCCTTTCCCGTCGCGTTCCTGATCTTCATGGTTCCGCTGCCGGACGGCGTAGTGAGCTGGCTGGAGACGGCTTCAGTGCTGGCCTCGGCGGACCTCGCAGCCTTGTTTTTCAACATGACGGGTACTCCGCTCCTGCGCGACGGCACGGTATTCGCGCTGCCCACCATTGTGCTCAGGGTCGCCCGGGAGTGCAGTGGGATCCACTCCAGTTGGGTGCTCTTTATCACGAGCCTGGTGGCTTCCCATCTCTTTCTCGAGAGCCCGTGGCGAAGAATCATCCTGGTGGCCTTCGTGATTCCGCTCGGGATTGTGCGGAACGGATTCCGGATTCTGGTCATCGGGCTGCTCTGCGTAAATGTCGGCCCGCACATGATCGACAGCATTTTTCATCGCCGGGGTGGCCCCTTCTTTTTCCTGCTGTCTCTGGTGCCGCTGATCGTGTTCATGGCGTGGCTGCGGCGCCAGGAGCAATGGTGACGCTTTTTTTCCTTCTCCCTTTCGCGGCTGGGTTCTTCAGCCTGCTCCTGGCCGTTGTCAGCCTGCTTCGCAGGAAGCGGTCCCCCGCTGCGTGGTGCTTCTCCGCGGGGATGGCGGCGCTCGGGCTTGATAGCGTATTCACGGGCCTCAGCCTGCGAGCCACTCAGCTCGGCGAGGTGGCCGAGTGGCTGGCGCCTGCATTCATCGTCAAGTCCCTCGTACCCGTGGTATGGCTGTGCTTCAGCCTGACGTACTCGCGGAGTAATTACCGCGAGTTCGTGGCCCGCTGGAAAATCCCGCTGGCATTCCTGGGTCTGCTGCCGATCGGTGTGTCGCTCGGCTTCCTCGAACAACTGGGGTCGCCAGCGACGCCGGGCGACCTCTGGTGGTTGCAGTCTGGCGCGATGGCCCAGGCGTTGAACGTCATCTTCCTCATGTCGCTCGTCCTGATCCTGACGAACCTGGAACAGACGTTTCGATCGGCAGTCGGCACGATGCGCTGGCGGATCAAGTTCGTGGTCGTCGCCCTCGCGGTGATCTTCGGTGCCCGTCTGTACGTTCGGAGTCAGGCGATGCTCTTCTCCGCGCCCGACATCGCGCTGTGGAGCATCGAGTCGGGTGCGCTCCTCATCGGGTGCTTCGTCCTGGCGCTGGCCTACGCACGAACCGGATTGGCCGAGATCGATGTGTATCCTTCGACGGCGGTCCTTCGGTCTTCCCTGACCGTGCTGATCGTCGGCGGATATCTCTTCATCGTCGGCGTCCTTGCGCAGGTTGTGAGGCGTTTCGGTGGAGCCGAGATTTTCCAGTATCAAGCCGTTGTCGTGCTTCTCGGAATGGCCGGCCTGGCCGTGCTGCTTCTTTCCGACCGTGCCCGGCAGAGAATTCATGCCTTCGTCGTCCGCCATTTCAGAAAAGCGCAGCACGATTCGGCGCGCATCTGGACGCTGTTCTCGCTGCGGTTGGCCAGCGTGACAGATCAGGCTCGCCTCTGCGCGGTGTCCGCGAAATTGATCTCCGAAACCTTCGACGCGTTGTCGGTAACTGTCTGGCTGCTCGACGAGGAGAAGGGCAGGCTCATCGTCGGAGCCTCGACCGCGCGACAAGCGTCCAATGCCAGCGGCGCGTGCTCGGCGGACACTGCGTCAAGTGCCGTCATCGCCGGACTACGGGTAAGGTCTTCGCCGTTCGATCTGGAAGACATCGACGAGGCGTGGGCGGAGGAATTGCGGCAACTCAATTCGACGGCGTTCCCGAACGGCGGCAACCGTCTGTGTGTTCCCTTGCTCGCGGGAGAACGGAGCCTTGGCGTCCTTGTGCTGGCGGATCGCGTCAGTGGGGCGGTCTATACGGTCGAGGAATTGGAATTACTGAAATGCATCGGCGACCAGATGACGTCGGTCCTGTTGAATCTTCGACTTGCGAGTGAGGTGGCCCACGCCAAGGAACTCGAGGCGTTCCGGACGATGTCAGCGTTCTTCGTGCACGACCTGAAGAATGCGGCTGCATCGCTCAATCTGATGCTGAAGAATCTGCCCGTGCATTTCGATGACCCTGCGTTTCGACAGGACGCGTTGCGCGGCGTCGGCAATACCGCCCGGCGAATCGATGGCATGATCGCGCGTTTGAGCGCCTTTCGGCAGCGGCCCGACGCCATCCGGGTCGAAGCCGATTTGAATCAACTCGTGAGCGAGGCCCTCGACAGAATCAACGGGATGACGAACGTCGAATTAATGAGGAAGCTTCAGCCGCTGCCCAGGATTTTCGCCGATCGCGAACAGATCCAGAGCGTTGTGACCAACCTGGTGCTCAACGCGCGAGACGCGCTGGGTTCGGGAGGCCGCATTCAGGTGCGCACCGAGAATCGGGGGGAGCGCGTCGTTTTGTCTGTCGTGGACAATGGCTGCGGCATGAGCCAGGCGTTTCTGAAGGAGTCATTGTTTCGTCCCTTTCAGAGCACGAAGAAGAAGGGGCTCGGGATCGGCCTGTTTCAGTCCCGCGCAATCGTCCAGGCACACGGGGGCGGCATGCACGTGGAAAGCGAGGTAGGCAAAGGCACGACGTTCCTCGTGAGCTTTCCCGTCAACGACGAGAAATGACGAAACCCACGCTCCTCATCGTGGAGGACGACGAGGACATCCGCACGCAGATGAAGTGGGCGCTCGCGCCGGATTACGAGGTGGTCATGGCCGAGGACCGAGCTGGAGCGGTGGCTGCGTTCACGGCCAACCGTCCCTCGGTGACGCTGCTCGATCTCGGGCTTCCGCCCCGCCCCAACGAACCCGAAGAGGGCCTGGCGACGCTTTCTTCGCTGCTCGCTTTGGATCAGCTCGCCAAAGTGATCATTGTGACTGGCCAGGGCGACAAACAGAACGCCCTTCGCGCCGTCGGGGCCGGTGCCTACGATTTCCTGTGCAAGCCCGTGGACATGGACGAGCTCAGACTCGTGCTGCAGCGCTGCGTTTACGTGGCCGGCCTCGAGCAGGAATACCGCGCCATGCAGCAGGGCCAGCGGGTTGAGGTCTTCGAGCACATGCTGGGCGGCAGCCCGCAGATGCAGGCCGTCTTCACCTTCATTCGCAAGGTGGCTCCGACCAGCGCGCCCGTCCTGATCCTCGGCGAAAACGGCACCGGCAAGGAAATGGTGGCGCAGGCTCTCCACCGCCGGAGCCCGCAGACCAACGGACCGTTTATCGCCATCAATTGCAACGCCATCCCGGAGAATCTGCTCGAGAGCGAGCTCTTCGGCCACGAGAAGGGCTCCTTCACCGGTGCCCACACGCAGCGCAAAGGGCATATCGAATCAGCCGCGGGGGGTACGCTCTTCCTCGACGAGATCGGGGAGCTGCCGGCGGCGGTGCAGGTGAAGCTCCTGCGTTTTCTCCAGGAGAAGCGCTTTCAGCGCGTCGGCGGCCGCCAGGAGATTCACAGCGACGCGCGCGTGATTGCGGCCACGAATGGGAATCTGCAGGAATCCGTCGCGAGCGGGAAGTTTCGCGAGGACCTCTACTTTCGCCTGGCCGTGGTCGTCGCCAGGGTGCCCTCCCTGCGGGAGCGGGGGGACGACGTCGGTCTGGTGGCGAAGGAATTCCTGCACCGCTATGGAAGCCAGCACGGCAAACCCAGGCTGACTTTCGCGCCCGATGCGCTGCGCGCCCTCCACCTTCACCACTGGCCCGGAAACGTCCGCGAGCTGCAGAATCGGGTGCAGCGGGCGGTCATCATGGCCGAGGGGAAGCGCGTGACCGCCAGCGACCTGGAATTGGCCGATGCCCTGGACGGATTGCCGCCGCAGACATTGAAGGAGGCACGGGAAAACGTGGAGCGGGAGATCGTCAGGGACGCCCTGCGGCGTCACAAGGGCAAGGTGACCTCCGCCGCACTGGAACTCGGCATCAGCCGGCCGACGCTTTACGAATTGATGGAAAAGCTCGGGATCGCCAGGGAGTGATTGCCGGTCACCTGAAAAGCAAAAAGGGCGCGGGCATTTCGCCTCGCGCCCTTTGAAAGTACCCTGCCGGACTCAGTTCTTGCCGAATCTCCGGCGAAGCACGGCCAGACCAAGAAGGACCGAACCGAGCAGCGTAACCGTCGAGCCGCCGTCAGGCACAGATCCCGTCGTCGCGTCTATCGGACCCGTGGCTCCGTTGGTTGTGTTGATGACGCCTGCGACGAAAACGTTACCGTTACTATTCGCGGCGGTTAAGTCGGCAATTGTCGCATTGGCAACATGGAACAGGATATCGGTGGAGAATGAACCGGGATTACCGTTCGCGCATGAGGCGCAGTTGATCCCGAAGGCGAAGCTTCCAGTACCGTCTCCATTGAAAGACCCGCCGACTGCGACCAAAGCCGGGCTGTGGGGGTCGATGGTGATATCCGTCAGGGCGACGTTGGTACCGTTGAACTTGAAGGCCAGAAAGTCTGTGGAACCGTCCTTGACGAAAGCATACGGAGGATTATTCAGCCCCACTGTAATATCAACGGTCGTCCCGGTCTGAGTCAGCGTCACATCGCCAAACACCGTGCCAGGCGCCCCGCAGCCAGCCGCGTTGGTGCAGTGGTTACTGGTCAAGTTATACTGCATCGAGAGCGCGTTTGCCGTCTGGCTCACAGCCAAACCCACCAGGCAGAAGAGAATTACCAAGTATTTCTTCATGTTGTTGCTCCTTCGTGCAAAACGTCTGAACTCAGCTGCCTTCAGGTTGAGCTAGATGCTCCCGGAGCAAATCGGCGGCCAAAACTCGCCGATGCGCCGGCACCACCCAGCAACGAGACCTATCACCCTTATCCACAACATTTTACGGTGTGTCGTGGTCCCAGGATTATCCGAGACGTCGGTTCCAGCGCGCGGGATGTTTGTAAAGGCTGCCGACAACCTTCGGGCGCCTGGCTGGGCTGCGAGAAGCGATTTCGCCTCGAAACAGCCACCAAACCAGCGATCACAAAGTCACCCTAAAAAATGTAAAGGATTCCGACAAGACCAGCACGTAGCGCCGAGTCTGATACAGCGAGCGTCCGGGGCAGATGGGTCAGGTAAGTCGGGTAGGTCAGGTAGGTCAGGTAGGTCAGGTAGGGCGGGTAGGTCAGGTAGGATGGGTAGGCCGGGTCGTTTGTAGCGCGAAGGCTTCAGCCGAGCGTCGGCGGCAGATGGGTCTGGTAGGTCTGGTAGGTCGCATAGGTCAAGTAAGGCGGGTAGGTCAAGTAGGCGGGTAGGGCAGGTAGGCGGGTAGGGCAGGTAGGGCGGTGTCGCGATGATGAACTTGCTTGAGCGAATCGCCGTCGATCCGACCATCCGATTTGGTCAGCCGTGTGCGTGCGCGGCACCCGTATTTCGGTTGGCGACGTCCTGGGCTACCTGGTCGATTCTCCTCAGCTGGCGCTGGGACGATGTGGGGGCCAACACGAGATCCGTCACGCCCAACTAAATGACGACCAATTACTTTCACGACACCGGCTCGCTGTACATCGACCTGTCTG